>Ga0105243_10002029_pt1 | contig 17187 bp, 14 predicted proteins | sample KBSM34metaG_FD_81525 | JGI IMG/M metagenome (GOLD analysis project Ga0105243, IMG submission 81525) | Miscanthus rhizosphere microbial communities from Kellogg Biological Station, Michigan, USA - KBS M3-4 metaG | ecosystem: Host-associated > Plants > Roots > Rhizosphere > Soil | place... | reverse complement strand
TAGCCTTCGTCGTAACGGCGGCGGGCGCCGTGACTGCAGAGAAACGAGCTGCGATGAGTCATGCTGGCCATGAGGTACCTGCTTCCCACGACCTGACCGAGCACAAGGGGCTCGACGAGGGCGCACTGACGTTCTTTGGCACGCTGATGATCGGCCTCGCCTCGGTGGCGCCGGCCTACTCCTTGGCGGTCACGCTGGGTTATGTCGTGATCGAGGACGGCACGCTGGCCCCCGTGGCGGTGGTGGCCGGCTTCATCCCGATGCTGCTCACCGCCTTCGCTTACCGGGAGCTGAACAAGGTCATCCCGGACTGCGGCACCACGTTCACCTGGGTGACCAAAGCGTTCGGCCCGAGGACCGGCTGGTTCAGCGGGTGGGTGCTCACCCTAGCCGGGATCATCGTGCTGACGAGCCTGGCCCAGGTCTCGGCCCAGTACACCTTCCTGCTTCTAGGCGCCGACTCGCTCGCGGACAACACGTTTTGGGTGACGGTGCTGGGGGTCGTGTTCATCGCGGTCATGGTCTGGGTCTCCTACCGCGGCATCGTGATCGCCGAGTGGCTGCAGAACGTGCTCGTGGCCATCCAGTACCTCGCGCTGGGAGTCCTCGTGGTGGTAGCGCTGATAGCTGTCGCGGGCCCGAACCGGCCGGACACCGCAATCCCGATCGAGGCGTCTTGGTTCAATCCCTTGGGCTTCTTCGCCGAGGACGGTGGCGGGTTCCCGGCGCTGACCGAGGGCATGCTGCTGATGCTCTTCATCTACTGGGGTTGGGACACGATCCTGTCTTTGAACGAGGAGACGAAGGAGCGCGAGAAGACGCCTGGACGCGCGGCGGTGGCCGCGACGCTCATCCTGCTGGCGACGTACATGCTCACCACCGTGGCGGCGATCTCGTACGCCGGGGTCGGGACCGAAGGCATCGGGCTGGGCAGCGAGGACAACGCCGGCGACGTGTTCCGCGCGATCAGCGAGCCGGTGCTCGGAGACTGGAGCTGGATCGTGCTAGTGGCCGTCCTGGTGTCGGCGGTCGCGTCCACCCAGACGACGATCCTCCCGGCGGCACGCGGCACGCTCGCTATGGGTGTCTACCGGGCGCTCCCGAGCCAGTTCGCGAAGATGCATCCCAAGTTCAAGACGCCGACCGTCTCGACTCTGGTCATCGGTGGCGTCGCCATCGTGCTGTACGTGCTGCTCAGTCTTCTCGGGGAGAACGCGTACGGCGACGTGATTGCTGCCATCGGTCTGCAGATCGCCTTCTACTACGGCATAACTGCCTTTGCGTGCGTCTGGTACTTCCGCAAGGACATCGCCCATGGTGGCAAAGACCTATGGTTCAAGGGGATCCTGCCAATACTGGGCGGATTGATCCTGCTGTTCGCGTTCGTGTGGAGCGCGATCGACATGTGGTCGCCGGATTACGGCTACCTGGGCGGCTGGACCATCCCGGGGACCAGCGTGGAGATCGGCAGCGTGTTCCTGCTCGGCATCGGCTCGATCATCCTCGGCCTGCCGATCATGTTCTTGATCGCCCGGCGCCAAGAGCAGAAGCCGTTCTTCCGCGGCGAGTCGCTGCATCACGACACGCCGGTTCTCGCGCCCGAGTAGTTAGCCGCGGGCGCGCGCGGCCGCCCGCATAGCCCGCCTACGTGCCGCTATGCGGCTCAGCGACCCGCGAGTCGGCGGCTGGACTTGTCACGCCCGCCACTACTCGACGGCCATCGAACGACAATCCCGCGAGCCAACCCCAGATGTCGAGTACGCGGACGGCGGCTGCCGGGTCCGGCTGCCGAGTTGCCACTTCTCGCGCGTCGTTGGTTGAGAGCCACGAATCCACCGAAAATTTCGCGGGCTCACTGGCAGCACCAGGTTCCGGAGTCTTCGTGCTCACCAGGTCGGCAATCTCACGGAGCTGATCAGCAGTGCCTTGCCCGAGCCCCTTCAGTTCGTCAGCGACGGCGGGCCAGGGCAACGGCCCAGCGGTGCCATGCGCACGCCGCAGGGCCTGGCCACCGCGCACGACCTCATTGGCCAGCGCAAGCACGCCCAGCCAATCGACCTTGTCCGGCGTCCTTCTGAGCTCAGACCGGTATTGAGCCAAGGTCGAATCAGCCAACAGCAGGGAGTGCACAGCGACACTGGTGCTGTCCTCCCCGTTGGTATCCGGTGCCTCTCGATGGGTTAGCCAGCGCACCGTTGACTCAAGATCATTGGCGGCGGTGTCGAGACTCGCTTTGGCCGTACGTCGCATCTCACCCGTTGCGCCCCGCGGCCACACCAGCAGGCCGATGACGGCGCCGAGCAGGCCGCCCAGCACGACGTCAGTGATCCGTACTTCGGCGAGCCGCCAGGTTACTGGAGCCATTTGGGCGAATAGCAGTGCGACGACCAATGTGAACGCCGCCTGGCCGACCATCGGCCCAGCCACCGGCCCGGCGGCCAACCCAATGACCAAGATGAATGGGAAAGCAATCTCATAGAACTTCGAATCACCGCCGGCCAGCCCCAAGACCACCGCCATCAGCAAGCCGCCGATAACGGTGCCGACAAAGGCCGGAATCACGGCCGCACGCGTGGCCGTCAGCGAGGTGCGCATCAACGTCAGCGTCGCTAGCAACACCCAGAACCCGTGCGAAAGATCGAGCAGACCAGCAACCAGCCGCGCAACCGCAAGCCCGAGTGCCAACCGGATCGCGTTCTGAAAAAAGACCGATCGAGGCGTGAGGTGGCCGCGAATGCGGATGAACCACAGTTCTGCAGTTGAGCGCGTTGCGTACCAGAACGGCTCGGCTATCGACTGAGCCTTCGGCTCATGAACGCGGTCGCCTCGGATGATCTTGGTTGCCACCGCCAAATCCCGGGTCCAGATAGCGATCTCTTCGACGATGACAGCGAAACGTAGCCGAGACCTTAGATCATTTTCAGTCTGAGCGCTTCCGGCGAGAGCCTCGCGCTTTTGTACATACGCCGAAAGGGCAGCGTCTACCAGGTCGGGGTCCGGCGCCCGGTCGCCGCTGTTGCCAGCTGATCCGTCAAGAGCCTCCGCTGATTGACCGAGGACGCGAACTGCGACGTCCAGTAAAGGCGCGCTGGGATGTGGGTCCGTCGCGGCGGGAGGATGCGCCGCAGTCAGCTCGGTCAACGCTGCCACACGGCCCTCCAGGCCCCGAAGCAGCGTTACGGCGTGCATGGCCGCTCTGTCTCGCCTGCCCGGACCCGTCGGTCGTTGCATGTGGGGAAGGCCGCTCAACCGCATACTGATCGAAGAATTGGACGAAGTAGCAGGCGGCTGATGATGCTCCGGTTCCTGCAGGGCGGCCAGTCGATCATGAATCCCGCCAATAGCCTCAGCGAGCCGCTTACGAAATGGCGTCGGAACTGGAGGTGGCCAAAGCACGCGATCGGCCACTGCCAGAAGTGTTATGGCCAACACGAGACCGAGAAGCCGCCACCCCAGCGACTCGGGTGCGTACGGCGGAAAGCTCGGCAAGATGTAGAGCAGCTGTAGACCTGTCGCCGCACCGATCAGCCGTGGCCCACCAACACCGGCGTACGCGACGGCGAAACCCACCACGAGCATCCCGGCGGCGGCGGCCCATGTGTTGACGGCGAGCAGTGTGCCGAGCGTCACCAAGACAATTCCGGCGAGCAGGGCACCGGCGTAGGTCTTGGTACGCTGCCGCGGCTCGCCGGTAACTTCGGACAATGCGCCGAGAGCGACGCAGCCGAAGCTCGCGTAGAACGCCATCTGGTCTTCGCCGACCACATAGAGGCTGAAATAGAAACCGAGCACCGTGACCAGGCTCACCCGGACAGAGCGCTTCACGGCAAGGAGGCCCGGATCCTTGGCCTCGAGCCACGTGCGTACGCCGACTGCCCGCATAGTGCCACCAGTATCGCGGGCATCCGGAGGTTCCGCCAGGGCATCAAGATCAACTGAGTCGGAAAGGATCATGGTCTGTGCGGCAGCTGTTCGAGCGGCTGCCAAGCGGCGTATCGCTGTGGTCACAACGCGCACCGAATCAGCGCTTTCAGTGATTTTTCAGGCTACGTTACTCCTGGGTAGGAGGGGAAAATTGACGCTACCGCCGGAGGCTGGCGCTGAAGCCGAAGCTGCTATCCCGGAGGCTGTGCTGGCAGGTGCCGGGCCAACGGAGGGCCGCTCCCTCGGACAGATCGCCTGGATGCGGCTCAAACGGGACAAGGTCGCGCTCGGTGGCGGCATCTTCCTGATCTTGCTCATTCTGGTAGCGATATTCGCGCCCCTGATCGTCAAGTACCTCGGCAGCCCGCCAAATGAGTTCCACCAGGAGTTGATCGACACAGCGGGCGGCACACTGGAGCCGATCGGCCGCTTCGGCGGTATGAGCTGGGATCACCTGATGGGCGTCGAGCCGGTGAACGGCCGGGACATTTTCAGCCGGATCGTGTACGGCAGTCGGATATCGCTGTTGATCGCGTTCTTGGCAACCCTGCTGTCGGTGGCTCTCGGAACCACGCTTGGCATCATTTCCGGTTTCATTGGCGGCTGGACCGACACCTTCACGAGCCGGCTGATGGATGTCTTCCTTGCCTTTCCGCTGCTGGTCTTGGCCATCGCGTTGGCCGGGGTCTTCCCGGATCAGGCATTCGGCCTGCAGGGTAACCAGCTCCGCATCGCGTTACTGATCTTCATCATTGGCTTCTTCAACTGGCCTTACATCGGGCGGATCATTCGCGGCCAGACGCTGTCCCTGCGAGAACGGGAGTTCGTCGAATCGGCTCGCAGCCTCGGAGCACGCCGCGGCTATATCTTGCGTACGGAGATGCTGCCTAACCTCATTGCGCCGATTCTGGTCTATTCGACGCTGTTGATCCCTACGAACATCCTTTTCGAGGCGGCGTTGTCCTTCCTCGGCGTGGGTATCCGCCCGCCTACACCGAGCTGGGGCGGCATGCTCTCCGACGCCGTCGTCTATTACACCCAGCCGCATTTCATGTTCTGGCCCGGCATGGCGATCTTTGTCACCGTCCTGGCCTTCAACTTGTTCGGCGACGGCCTGCGCGATGCCCTCGATCCACGAGCTAACCGATAGGAATCACTTCGGGGCGACCCCCCGACACACCAGAAGGGAATCATGAATGAAGCATCCGAGATCCTGGCGAGCTAGGGGACTAGCCGCTGCGGGCGTATCGGCCGCGTTGGTGCTGGCCGCCTGCGGTGGCGGCGGTGGCGGCGGCACCGGCGGCCAACAAGGGTCGAGCAGCCAGGGCGCTCAGGCCGCCTTCAATGCTGCATCCACCAGTGTTGTCAACCCGTCAGACAAGAAGGGCGGCACTCTGAAGTTTGCCAACGAAGGTGACTGGGACACCCTTGACCCTGGCGAGACCTATTACGCGTACTCCTGGAACTTTGCCCGGTTGTACGGCCGCTCGCTGATGATGTTCAAGTCCGCACCTGGTAAAGAAGGCAACCAGCTAGTACCGGATCTCGCAGAGGCTCCGGGTCAGTCTTCCGATGGCGCCAAGACCTGGACCTATAAGTTGCGTCACGGTGTCAAGTACGACGACGGCACGGAGGTGACATCGGCCGACGTGAAGTATGCGGTCCTGCGTTCCATTGACAAGCAGACCTTCCCGAACGGGCCGGCGTACTGGGAGGCCCCATCGGCACTCAATCTGCCGAGCGGGTACAAGGGTCCATACAAGACGCCAAACATGAACACCGACTCAGCAATCGAAACACCCGACGAGTACACCATCGTGTTCCACATGAAGAAGCCGTTCGCGTCCTTCGACTACCTGGCCCAGCAGCCCGACACGATGCCTGTTCCCAAGGACAAAGACACTGGCGCCAAGTATCGGAACTCGATCGTTTCCACTGGTCCTTACAAGTTCGAGGGCCTGCAACCAGGCAAGAGCTTCAACCTGGTACGCAACGATCAGTGGGATCCAGCGACGGATCCGAACCGCAAGGCGCTGCCTGATCGCATCGAGGTCACACTCAATGTCAACGCGGATGACATTGACAACCGGATCATCAGCGGCGACCTCGATGTTGCTGTTACATCGCTTGGAGTCCAACCCGCCGCACAGAGCCGAGTCCTACAGGACCCGACCCTCAAGGACAATGCGGACAACCCGCTTGGCGTGCGACTCTGGTACACCTCGATCAGCCCCACCGTGAAGCCGCTTGACAACATCAATTGCCGCAAGGCGATCGAGTACGCAATGGACGGCACCGCCTATCAGACGGCGTACGGCGGCCAGTTCGCTGGCGGGGATCTGGCAACGACGATCCTGCCGCCGAGCGTTCCGGGCTATCAGAAGTACGACCTGTATCCGAACGGTCCAGATCACAAGGGTGACCTCGACGCGGCCAAGAAGTCGCTGGAAGCCTGCGGACAGCCCAACGGCTTCGAGACCAACATCGCTTACCGCGCCGAGCGGCCAAAGGAGAAGGCTACTGCCGAGGCATTCCAGCAGGCCCTGGGTCGAGTTGGCATCAAGCTCACACTCAAGCCGTACCCGCAGGGCGACTACTTCGCCCAGTACGCCGGCCTACCGCCGTACGTGGTGAAGAACAAGTTGGGTCTGGCAACCAACGGCTGGGCGGCCGACTGGCCTGACGGCTTCGGCTTCCTGTCCCAGATCGTCGACTCGCGGGTTATCCGGGAGACTGGCGGATCTTCCAATATCAGCGTCCGGATCCCCGACGTCGACAACATGCTCGACAGTGCCCTGACTGAGCTCAATACCGACAAGCGCAACCAAGATTGGGGCGCGATCGACAAGCGGGTCATGGAGGACGCCGTCATCTACCCAGGTGTGTACTCGAAGAGCCTGCTGGTGCGGTCGAAGAATGCCACCAACATCTTCGTCACTGATGCCTACGGTGAGTACGACTACCTCGGGCTGGGTGCCCAGAAGTAACACAAATGATCATCTGCGCGCTGAGCCTGTTACGGAGCGCTTCGACAGGCTCAGCGCGCATGATCACAAAGCAAGATGATCACTGCGCCCTGTGCCTGTTGCAGGGCTCTTAGAAGGTCAGCGCGGATGATCACGAAACAGGATGATCACTGCACCCTGAGCCTGTCGAAGGGCGCCTGACAGGCTCAGCGCGGATGATCAGTTAAGGAGGTGACTAGACCTGTTCGCTTACATCGTGCGGCGGCTGCTGTGGGCGGTGATACTGCTCATCGTGCTCAGCATGGTCACCTTCGCGATCTTCTACTTGGTGCCACGCCTTGGTGGAGCTACGCCGGAAACGCTCGCGGCGCGTTACGTCGGGCGGGCGGCAACTGCGGAAACCGTCCACCTGACTGCGGAGAAGCTCGGGCTACTTGACCCGGTACCGGTTCAGTACTGGCACTGGCTCAAGGGCATCTTTGTCGGTGCCAGCTATGACTACGGCTCAGGTGTGGAGCATTGCCCGGCGCCCTGTCTTGGATATTCCTTCATCACGAAGCAACCGGTGTGGCCCGAGCTGCTCGACCGTGCCCCCGTGACCATCTCTCTGGTGGTCGGGGCGTCGCTGCTCTGGCTGATCGGAGGTGTCAGCATTGGTGTGATCTCGGCTCTCCGGCGCGGGACGATCTTCGACCGGGGAGCTATGGGTATCGCGCTAGCCGGGGTATCGCTGCCGATCTTCTTCACCGGACTGATTGCGCTGGCATTTTTCAGCTACCAGCTGCGGATCACCGCGCCCGGTGGCTCGTACGTCCCGTTCAGTGAAAACCCGGCACGGTGGGCGTACTCGCTGCTGCTGCCCTGGATCACCCTTGCCTTCTTGTTCTCTGCCCAGTACGCGCGGCTCACCAGGGCAGGGATGCTGGAGACTATGAGCGAGGACTACATCCGTACCGCGCGCGCCAAGGGACTCCCGGAACGGAAGGTTATCCTCAAGCATGCGCTCCGGGGTGCCTTGACTCCCGTGATCACCATCTTTGGCCTCGACGTCGGACTGCTGCTCGGAGGCGCGGTGCTGACCGAGAAGACGTTCTCCCTCAACGGTCTTGGCAAGTACACCTACGACGGCATCGTCAATGGTGACTTGCCCAAGATCCTGGGGGTCACCCTCATCGCCGGCTTCTTCGTGATCATGGCCAACTTGATCGTTGATCTTCTGTATGGCGTCATCGATCCGCGGGTACGGCTCGAATGACAACCTCCGCGCTGCGTGACCTGGTCTTACGGCATCCGGGACAGGGTGACGAACAGCCGTTCCTGGAGGTAATTGATCTTCAGGTGCACTTTCCAACCGATGACGGTTTGGTGAAGTCGGTAGACGGACTCAGTTTCGCACTGGATCGTGGCCGCACCCTCGGGATTGTTGGTGAGTCGGGTTCGGGCAAGAGCGTCACCAGTCTGGCGATCATGGGCCTGCATACCCGACCGGCGTCGGAGCAGTCTCGGCCCGGCGCGCAGCTGGGCGGCGAGGTGTATCTCGACGGCGAGGAGTTGCTCAGCAAGACTCCCGAGTACGTCCGCGGGCTACGCGGGAAGCGGATGGCGATGATCTTTCAGGATCCGCTGTCGGCGATGAACCCCTATTACACGGTGGGTCAGCAGATCATCGAGGCGTACCAAATCCACAATCAGGTGAACAAGAAGGTAGCGCGTAAGCACGCGATCGACATGCTCGGCCGGGTAGGGATTCCAGAGCCGAGCCGGCGCATCGACGCCTATCCGCACCAGTTCTCGGGCGGAATGCGGCAACGGGCCATGATCGCCATGTCACTCTCGTGTGATCCCGACTTGCTGATCGCCGACGAGCCGACCACTGCGCTCGACGTGACGGTTCAGGCGCAGATCCTGGACCTGATCCGTGATCTGCAATCGGAATTCAACTCTTCCGTGATGTTGATCACCCACGACCTCGGCGTCGTTGCGGAGATAGCCGACGATGTGCTCGTCATGTACGCGGGCCGCGCGGTCGAGTACGGCAGCGCCGACCAGTTGTTCAACCGGCCGGCCCATCCCTACACCTGGGGGTTGCTGGGGTCGGTACCACGCTTCGAGGGATCCAGGAGCGAGCGCCTGCTGGCGATCAAGGGCACACCGCCCAGCCTGATCAACGTGCCCTCCGGCTGTCCCTTCCACCCGCGCTGCGAGTTCGCCGCACGAAACGAGGGCCTCAGCGAAGAGGTACGTCCTGAACTCGCACCCGTCGAACCCGGCCACACCGTCGCCTGCCACCTCTCCCCAACCGAGCGCGAGCAGATCTGGGAGCACGAGATTGCGCCGCAGCTATGACTGCGCCGACGCGTAGGCCTGCGACTCCGGATGCGGAGCAAAACTCAGACCTGATCATCGTGGAAGATTTGATCAAGCACTTTCCGATCCGAGGTGGGCTGCTGCGCCGCCAGGTCGGAGCCGTGCAGGCGGTGGATGGAGTGAACTTCGCAGTCCGGCGCGGAGAGACGTTTTCGATCGTCGGTGAGTCGGGCTGCGGCAAGAGTACGACAGCACGACTGCTGACTCGGCTGCTCGAGCCCACCGAAGGGAAGATCACCTTCGAAGGGCGCGACATCAGTCACCTCAAGGATGCGCAACTGCGGCCGCTGCGCCGCGACATGCAGATGATCTTTCAAGATCCCTATTCGTCGCTGAATCCGCGGCACACCGTTGGCAAGATCGTCGGCGCCCCGTACCGCATCCAAGGCGTATCGCCCGAGGGTGGGGTCAAAAAGACCGTCCAGGACCTGCTCGCAGCGGTAGGACTCAATCCCGAGCACTACAACCGCTACCCGCACGAGTTCTCCGGGGGCCAGCGGCAGCGCATCGGTATCGCCCGCACCCTCGCGCTGAAGCCCCGGCTGATTGTGGCCGACGAGCCGGTATCGGCCCTTGATGTGTCGATCCAGGCGCAGATCATCAACCTGCTGGAGGATCTGCAAGAGGAATTCGATCTGACGTACGTGATCATTGCCCATGACCTGTCGGTGGTGCGCTATGTCTCGGATCGAGTGGCCGTGATGTATCTCGGCAAGATCGTCGAGCTGGCTGATGCCGAGAGGCTGTACAGCGCTCCGATGCATCCCTACACCGTCGCGTTGATGTCCGCGGTGCCTGTGGCGGACACCCGCCGCCGCCAAGAGCGGGAGCGCATCCTGCTCACTGGCGACGTGCCCAGCCCGATCTCGCCGCCGCCGGCGTGCCGGTTCCACACTCGGTGTTGGAAGGCGCAAGAGATCTGCCGCACTGAAGAGCCGCCGCTGGTCGAGCTGCTACCGCGGCATCAGGTCGCCTGCCACTTCCCGGAGAACTACCCGGGTGATGCACTCCAAGAATCCGCTTCCGAGATCACCCTCCGATGAGTGCCACGAGCGGAGCAATCAAATAATGAGCGGCGAGAGCAAGCTGCCATCAGATGTTTCCTTCACCCATCTGGATGAGCAGCTCTTCGACGGAGCGGACGCGACCAAGCGGGACCTCGTGGAATATCTCGATGCCGTGCATGCCTGCATGCTGCCTTGCTTGACCGACCGACCGCTATCGGTCATCTGGTTCCGACCTGGCCAGCCGGCTTTCATGCAGAAGAATCTGCCCAAATACACCCCAGATTGGGTGCCCAGGGTCCCGATCTGGGCCGAAGCGTCGCGGCGCGAAGTGTCGTACGCGCTGTGCAACGACCGCCGCACGCTGCTCTGGTTCGCGAATCAACGTGCTCTGGAGTACCACGTCACCCTCTTCAGGGTTGATCGCTGGGACCAGCCGGACTATCTGGTACTCGATCTTGATCCGCCCGAAGGAGCAGCCTTCGCGGTAGTCGTGCAGGCCGCTCATCTGATCCACCAAGCTCTCACTGACGCCGGCATGGCCGGCGCTGTGAAGACGAGCGGTGCAAAAGGCTTGCACGTGTTTGTGCCTCTTGCGGCTGGATCGTCGCCGGAGGACGTTGCCGCGGCAACGCGTGCCGTGGCCGTGCGCGCCGAACGGATCGATCCTGATCTTGCGACGACGGCCTTCGTGAAGGACGAGCGCGAGGGCAAGGTGTTCCTGGACTCGACGCGGGCCGGAGGTGCGACCGTCGTGTCTGCCTACAGCCCACGGATCCGGCCAGGGGTATCCGTATCGTTTCCGGTCGCATGGGATGACATCGATCAGGTCGCCCCTGGGGACTTCACCATCCACAACGCGGCCGGACTGCTGGATGGCGTTGATCTCTGGGCCGATCAGATGCCACCAGCCCAGCCGCTGAACGCGGACTTGGTGGCCGAGGGCCACACGGTTCCCGTTGCTCGCGTCCAGGCGATGCATGAGGGCAAACGGCGGGCTCGAACCCGCCGTAAGTCCTGACGCGCTGAATCGCTCCCTCCACCGCGTTTCTCCGCGCAAAGCCACAGATAGCTGCCGAATCGGCAACTTTTACTCGCATACGCGGCTTTGTGCGGAGAAACGCAACCTGGGGAAGGATGTGCGCATGATTCAGATTGACGTCATCCTCTTGGTGGGTGCCGTCGTCTTGATCGCAGCGATCATCGCCGCTCGGATCGGCGCTCGGGTCGGCCTGCCATCGCTGCTGCTGTTCCTCGGTCTCGGCATGGTGATGGGCGAATCCGGTATCGGAATCTCCTTCGACGATGCCAATCTTGCGCAAGCACTGGGGTTTGCCGCGCTCGTGGTGATCTTGGCCGAGGGCGGTCTCACCACCAAGTGGAGCGACATCAGGTCCTCAACCGTCTTGGCGGCATTGCTGGCCACGTTTGGCGTTGGGATCAGCGTCGGCCTGATGACTCTGTTCGGGCACTATGTCCTCGGACTGCCTATCTGGATTGCGATGCTGCTGGGCGCGGTCGCATCCCCGACCGATGCTGCGGCGATCTTCTCGGTGCTCCGCAACGTTCCCATTCCGCACTCGCTGCGGGGAACGCTGGAGGCCGAGTCCGGCCTCAACGATGCGCCAACCGTGCTGCTCGTCATGGTGGCAAGCTCGCTGGCAGTCGGCGATCCGATGAAGTTCGGCGTCTTCGGGTTGTTCGGCTTGATCGTGCTCGAACTCATCGGCGGTTTGCTGATCGGTGGCGGGCTTGGCTGGCTCGGTGCGCAGATTCTGCGGCGCGTCGCACTGCCATCGTCGGGGCTCTATCCACTCGCGATCTTGGTGTGGACGGTGTTCGCGTACGGCATCACCTCACTCATCCATGCCAGCGGGTTCGCCGCCGTGTATGTCTGCGCGCTGATCTTGGGGAACGTTCAACTACCGCACCGCGCCGCGACCCGCTCGTTCGTCGAAGGGATTGGTTGGATCGCGCAGATCGGGCTCTTCGTCATGCTCGGCTTGCTCGCGTTCCCGGACCGAGTCACTGTCCGCGCCGCGCTAATCGCTATGGTGGCTGGCCTCTTTCTCACTCTTGTGGCCCGACCCGCCTCGGTGGCTGCCTGTGCGGTGTGGTTCAAGATTCCCGTACGGCATCAGGCCTTTCTCTCCTGGGCAGGGTTGCGCGGCGCCGTACCCATCGTGTTGACCACGATCCCCTTGGCTCAAGGCGTCGCAGGCGCGGAGTTCTTGTTCGATGTCGTACTCGTTTTCGTGATCGTCTTCACCTGCCTGCAAGGTCCGACCTTGGCCTTCGTCGCGCGCCTGCTCGGGCTGGTGGAGGACGGCACCGCACAAGATGTCGAAGTCGAAGTTGCGCCGCTGGACAAGATTTCCGCCGATCTGTTGCAAGTCAGAATTCCGGCCAAGTCGCGGCTGGTAGGTGTCGAAGTCATGGAGCTGCGGCTCCCCAAGGACACCGTGGTCTCCTTGATCATCCGACAGGAGCACCCGTTCTATCCCGATGGCCGGGAGCGAATTCAAGCGGGAGACGAGCTACTCATCGTGACACCGGAAGATCAGCGGGTGAACACCGAGGAACGCCTTCGGGCCGTGGGCCAACGAGGTCGACTCGCCCGCTGGCGTGCTCGCGGCGAGCACTGAAAACCGACGCGCAGCTCAGCGATTGGAGTCAGGGCTGCTTGGTGAGCCCTCGTACGGCGGCGTCGATGTCCTCAGCAACGGTCTCGACGGACTCCATGTAGAGCCGTGCCTCGGCGATCAAACCGTCGCGGATGACCATGATCATTACGGCTCCGCATGGCAAACGGCGAGCCATCCAGATACTGCCCATGCCAGTCCCACTCGGCCCACTCGACGTTGCCGGTGATCGAGGAGGACACCACCTCGGCGGTGAAGTCAGGTACTGCCTCGAAGAGTGCCGTCCAGTTCTTGGCGACCTGTGCACGACCACCGAAGCCGCGCCCTGGGTGCACCGGCTGCGAGCTGGCGTAGTCCTCGGCGAAGAGGGTTGCCATGCGCTCGGCATCATGGGAGTTGACGGCTTCAGACAACCGCTCCAGCGTCGTTGGCATGCTCCCGGTCCTCCAAAAATCAGTTGCCGATGGCGGGGGTCGGGCTGGGTGTCTGAGACGGCAGGCAGACCGTGTCGGTATGTACTTGATAGGTGGCTTTGGCCTTCTTGTTGAAGCCGCCGTACTTGTTGCCCACGAGCACATCCACCGAACGATCAACGCGCTTGTCCGGGCGGACGACCGACTCTTTGAAGAACGTCTTGACAAACTTCACTTCGGGATTGTTTGGATCTGCACCAACGATGACGGTCTTCTGAATCTTTTCGACGGTATTGGTGGTCAGCGTCACCCGGAACCCCTTGGTACGCAGTGACCGGCCCACGTCAGCTGCAAGGCCCTTGCGGTCACCGCCGTTGTACACCCTGACGACGACCTGGCTGCTCTTCAGCTGACCTCCAGGGACGCTCTGGCTCACGCATGGATCAGGAGGCAGCGGAGCTATCGGCCTGAGGATGTTCGTATATCCCCACCACGCCCCGTACAAGAGCACGCCGAACAAGATCAGAAGCGTGATCGGGGTCCGTACGACACGGAAGATCCGACCGATCAACGTCGAACTCCTTTACCTCCGCAGCGGCCCCGATGCGTGAGTTCCCCGAGCTCCTCCCGTGCCCGACTACCCCCCGTGCCGTGAGAGCCTACCTGGAGTTCGGCCCTACTTCAGGTCAAGCACTCGGGCGTGCATGGTCTGGCGCTGCTGAAGTGCGGCGCGTAGTGCGCGATGCAGCCCGTCCTCGAGGTACAGCTCTCCACGCCATGAAACGACGTGGGCAAAAAGGTCGCCGTAGAAGGTGGAGTCTTCCTCCAGAAGGGCTTCCAGATCCAACGTCCGTTTTGTGGTAACGAGCTGATCCAAGCGCACCTGGTGTGGAGCGATAGCCGCCCACTGTTTCTGGACGTAACCATGATCTGGGTACGGGCGTACGTCCCCGACGCGCTTGAAAATCACTGTGACACTCTAATCAAGTTTCTTCCGGCATCTCCATGCTGCGTCGTTACGATTTGGCCATGACCGAGCCAGGCGCCGATCAACTTTCCGAAGACGTGCAACGCATCGTTGCGGGTTACACCTTCGATGAGCCCGCGATCGAGCTTGGTGTACTGATGGAGAACGACGTGCCGGTTCCGGCTGCGATCGTGCGCATCCCGTTGAGCATGCTGAACCGCCATGGGCTCGTCGCCGGCGCGACCGGCACCGGCAAGACCAAAACATTGCAACTGATGGCCGAGCAGATCTCCGCGGCCGGCGTGCCGGTCTTTGCCGCGGACGTCAAGGGTGACCTTTCAGGCATCGCCTCGCCGGGGCAGCCGAACGACAAGCTGCTGGGGCGTACTCAGAAGATCGGTCAGAACTGGCAGCCCAAGGCCTGCCCGACCGAGTTCTTCGCTCTCGGCGGGCAGGGCAACGGCGTACCGCTGCGAGCAACCATGAGCTCGTTCGGCCCGGTGCTGTTGTCGAAGGTGCTCAGCCTCAATGAGGTGCAGGAGTCATCGCTCGGCCTGGTGTTCCATTACGCCGACCAGGCCGGGCTGCCGTTGCTGGACCTGAAGGATCTGCGGGCAGTGCTCACCCATCTCACCAGCGACGAGGGCAAGGCAGAGCTCAAGAACATCGGCGGTCTGAGCGCTTCGACGGTTGGTGTGATCTTGCGTACCTTGATCAACTTTGCTGATCAGGGTGCCGAGGCGTTCTTCGGCGAGCCGGAGTTCGACACCGCCGACCTGCTGCGCGTGACGCGCGATGGCCGCGGTGTGGTCTCGCTGCTCGAGCTGCCCAATCTGGTGGACCGACCGGCAGTCTTTTCGACCTTCTTGATGTGGTTGCTGGCCGACCTCTTCCATGAGTTGCCCGAGGTCGGGGACATCGACAAGCCGAAGCTGGTCTTCTTCTTCGACGAGGCTCATCTGCTGTTCGACGACGCATCCAAGGCGTTTCTGGATGCGATCGCCCAGACAGTACGTCTGATCCGTTCCAAGGGTGTCGGCATCTTCTTCGTCACCCAGACCCCGAAGGACGTGCCGGACGACGTGTTGGCGCAGCTCGGGTCGCGAGTCCAACACCAGCTCCGCGCCCACACGCCGAACGACGCGAAGGCCCTCAAGCAAACTGTCGCCACCTTTCCGAAGTCGCACTACGACCTGGCGGAGACGCTGCAGCAGCTGGGCATCGGGGAGGCGATCGTGACCGTGATGGATCCGGACGGCGCACCGACGCCCGTGGCGTGGACTCGAATGCGTGCGCCGGAGTCACTGATGGCGCCGACGCCTGATGAGGTGCTACGTCCGGGGATTGCCGCCTCGGCGTTGATGGCTAAGTACGGGCAATCGCTCGATCGGGACTCCGCGTACGAGAAGCTCGCGCGTGCCTTGCAGGCGGGAGCTGAGGCGGCTGAGCAGGAGCGTCTGGAGAAGGAGGCGGCAGCACGCGCGGCGGCTGAGGCTAAAGAGCGGGAGAAACTTCAGGCCCAGGCTGAGCGTGATGCCCGGACGGCCACACGGGCTCAGCCGCGCAGCTCGCAACGCCGTGAGAAGTCAATGGTGGAACAGATCACGGGTTCGAGCGCTTTCAAGCAGTTCGCGCGTACGGCGGGTACCGAGATCGTTCGCAGCATCTTCGGGACGGCCCGCCGCCGCCGCTGATTGCACCCTGGTGCCGTTGACCTGCTGCGACATAGGCGACCACCCAGACCGACTTGTCAGAATCTCAGCACCAGATATGGTGCGCAGATTCTGACAAGTCGAGGGAGGTGTCCGCATTAGCGGGCTTGAACAGGCTCAGTCCGCACGGCGCTGCGACGCTGCTGTCGGCGTTCGCGCTTCGCCTCGGCCTTGCGTGCGGCTACGGCCTCCATCTGGGCGTAGTGTTCTGCAGCCTCGCGGCTGATCTGTTCTCGACTGCGGTATTCGTATTCAAACATGGCAAATTTTCCTTACTCATAAGGGATGTTGGCGTAGTTCGTTGGGCGACTCGAGAGTCGCCTGCAAGATGCTCAGATGACTGAGCGGGGATTTTGAGAAGCGGGAGTGGCGCGCTAAGCGACCGAGTCGAGGGCGTGCCTCAACCAGCCGGCGTTAACACAGCCAGTCCGCGTCTTCGGAGTCATGATGATCATGTACAAGGTGGGCACCCCCTTCCGTTCGAGCAACAACGTGGTTTCCGAGATATTCCGTGATCAGGTTATGCATGGCTGGCCGGGCCGTGCAATTGGATTATTCCGGCCAGGCATATGGTGAGGAGCCAGACCTTGATCACCGATGTGACCGTCAAGGAGCCCCCATGACCCTTCCCAGCTCTGACACCCCGCCCGCTGACGTTCCTGAGGCCGATTGGGCCGAACAGGCCGTCGAGGCCGATCCGCTCGCAGACGCGGAGGCCGAGAACGAAACGGCCCAGCCCGCGTACGTCGGCCGTGGCCTCCGCGAGGTCGACGATGCCGATCTTGTCGAGCAGGAGACGCCCGCCTACGTCGAGGACGACGACGGCCGCGGCTAGCAATACCGCTGAACGATCCTGGACAGGGTCCGCTTGATGCGTGTCCTGATTCTCGGCGGCACGATCTTCTTGGGCCGCCACGTGGTGGATGAGGCGTTGCGACGTGGGCACGAACTGACCCTCTTCACGCGCGGCAAACATGGAACCGGCCCGATGGGTGTCGAGCATGTCGCCGGCGATCGCGCGGACGTCACGCCGCTGCGGGGACGTAGCTGGGACGCCGCCATCGATACGTCGGGTTACGAGCCCGGGCACGTCAAGGCCTCGTACGCTCTCGACATCGGTCACTACGTCTTCGTCTCCTCCTGTAACGCCCATCCGGATTGGCCGGAACAGCCGGTCAATGAGGATTCGGCT
>Ga0105243_10002023_pt1 | contig 17224 bp, 11 predicted proteins | sample KBSM34metaG_FD_81525 | JGI IMG/M metagenome (GOLD analysis project Ga0105243, IMG submission 81525) | Miscanthus rhizosphere microbial communities from Kellogg Biological Station, Michigan, USA - KBS M3-4 metaG | ecosystem: Host-associated > Plants > Roots > Rhizosphere > Soil | place... | reverse complement strand
TGGACACGAGGCCGAGGTGCTCGCCGTACCAGGCGATGGCGGCGTCGAGATCGGGCACCGCGATGCCGACGTGGTCGATGGCCGTCACCAGGTCTGAAGCGAGTACGGGCGCGGCGGCGTTGGGGGCGGAGTTCGTCATGTCGATGACGGTAGCGCTACCGTCTTTGTAGTTCTCTTTGGGATGTGACTTTTGGTCGCTGACCACCCGTGTTGATCGTTGGAGGAAGCCGTGAGCAGTTCAGTCATCGTCGCCGGAGCGCGGACCCCGGTTGGCCGTTTGCTCGGCTCGCTCAAGGATTTCTCGGGGTCAGATCTGGGTGGAATCGCGATCAAGGGTGCACTGGAGAAGGCAGGCGTGGCGCCCGAGGCCGTCGAGTACGTGATCATGGGCCAGGTGCTGACCGCGGGCGCCGGTCAGATGCCCGCGCGCCAGGCGGCCGTCGCGGCGGGCATCCCGATGGATGTGCCCGCCCTGTCGATCAACAAGGTGTGTCTCTCGGGTGTCGACGCGATCGCGCTGGCAGACCAGCTGATCCGGGCAGGGGAGTTCGACGTCGTGGTCGCGGGCGGTCAGGAGTCCATGTCGCGGGCGCCGCACATGCTGGAGAAGAGCCGTGAGGGCTTCAAGTACGGCGATGTGACCCTGCGCGACCACATGGCCTACGACGGCCTGCACGACATCTTCACCGACCAGCCGATGGGCAACCTGACCGAGCAGCGCAACCAGGCCGACGACCAGCTGATCAGCCGTCAGGCGCAGGACGCCTTCGCGGCCGCGTCGCACCAGAACGCGGCGCGGGCCTGGAAGGACGGGCTCTTCGAGGCGGAGGTCGTGCCCGTGTCGATCCCGCAGCGCAGGGGCGAGCCGGTCGTGTTCGCCGAGGACGAGGGCATCCGCGCCGACACCACCGTCGAATCGCTGGGCACGCTGCGACCCGCGTTCAGCAAGGACGGCACCGTCACCGCGGGCTCGGCCTCGCAGATCTCCGACGGCGCCGCCGCGGTGGTGGTGATGAGCAAGGCCAAGGCGCAGGAGCTGGGCCTGAGCTGGATCGCCGAGATCGGCGCGCACGGTGTGGTGGCCGGCCCCGACTCGACGCTCCAGTCGCAGCCGGCGCGCGCGATCGCGAAGGCCTGCGAGCGTGAGGGCATCGACCCGAAGGATCTGGACCTGGTGGAGATCAACGAGGCGTTCGCCGCCGTCGGCATCGCCTCGACCAAGGAACTGGGACTCGACGAGTCGAAGGTCAACGTGAACGGTGGGGCGATCGCGATCGGGCATCCGCTGGGGATGTCGGGCGCGCGGATCGCGCTGCACCTGGCGCTCGAGCTGGGCCGTCGCGGCGGTGGCGTCGGTGCGGCCGCGCTGTGCGGCGGCGGCGGTCAGGGTGACGCCCTGATCATCCGGGTTCCCAAGCAGTAGCCGAGGGCGGCGCCGCGACGCCCCGTGGTCGAGGTGGACGGCCTCAACTACGGGGCGTCGTAGTGCGTCGGGCACAATGGGGCCCATGGCGAACATCTTCGATCTCAGCACGTGGGCCAAGGGCTTCCGTTTCGTGGCGGTCCTGGAGGCGATCACCTGGCTCGGCCTGCTGATCGGCATGGCCTTCAAGTACCTGCCCGCAGACGGCAACGAGATCGGCGTGAAGGTCTTCGGGCCGATCCACGGTGCGGTGTTCGTGCTGTACGTCCTGGTGGCCATCGTCACGGCGAAGAAGCTCTCGTGGTCGCTGGTCACCACGTTCTTGGCGCTGGTCGCGAGCGTCCCGCCGTTCGGCACGATCGTGTTCGAGGCATGGGCCGTGCGCACCGGCCGTCTCGCCGAGCTCTCGGCCGAGAGCGCCAAGGAACCGGCACCCGCGCTGAGCTGAGCCGTCGATCGTGACAAACTGAACATGTGACTCGACCCGGTTCCCGCCCACCCTCACGTCCATCGGCCGCGGCGGCCGCCGCCATGACCGGCGCGGTGGATCTGTCCGCCCTCAAGGAACGAGCGCAGGCCGCGCCCGCAGGCCCGCCGACCGCGAACGGCGTGAGTGCCGCGTCCGCGGCGGTCGTCGAGGTGACCGAGGCCAATTTCGAGGCCGAGGTGCTCGCCCGCTCGACCCAGGTTCCCGTCGTCGTCGAGCTGTACGCGGCATCGATGCCTGCCAGCGCGGTGTTCTCCCCGGCCCTGGACTCGCTCGCCGCGGCGGGCAACGGGTCGTGGGTGCTCGCCCGGGTGAACGTCGACAGCGATCCCCGGATCGCGCAGGCGTTCGGCGTGCAGGCGCTGCCCGCCGTCGTCGCGGTCGCGGCCGGACGTCCGCTTGCGGACTTCGACGGCGATGAGCCGCAACTCGGACAGTGGATCGACGCCGTGCTGCAGGCGACCGCGGGCAAGCTCTCCGGCCCGCCGCAGTCCGAGGGTGAGGGCGAGCAGGAGGAGCCCGAGGATCCGCGGTTCGTCGCGGCGGAGACCGCACTGAGCGAGGGTGACCTGGCAGGCGCCGAGGCCGCATATCAGGTGATCCTCGACGAGGAGCCCGCGAACGTGCAGGCGCTCGGTGCGATCCGGCAGGTCCGGTTCATCGCCCGCGTGCAGGACCTCGACCCCGACGCCGTCGCGCGGGCCGACGCCGAGCCCGCCGACGTGGCCGCCCAGCTCGACGCGGCCGACATGGAGCTCTACAGCCAGCAGCCCGAGGCGGCCTTCGCCCGTCTCATCGAGACGATCCGCCGCACCGCGGGCGACGACCGGAACTCCGCTCGGACCCGACTGCTCGAGCTGTTCGAGCTGTTCGACCCCGCCGATCCGATCGTCATCGCCGCTCGTCGCAAGCTCGCGTCCGCCCTCTACTAGGCACTCCGCGCCTGTGCGCGAGTCTCACCCTGATCAGGGTGAGACTCGCGCACAGACGGCCGAGCCGCTTCACCCGTAGCGGTTCTCGCAGGCCTGTTCGCCGCCGAGGACTCCCGAGCGGAAGGCGTCCACCCGGGCGAACCCGCTCGGCACGGTGTTCCCGTTCACGTCGCTGGCCATCAGCCCGTCGTTCAGCAGCCCGGACACCGCCTCGTCGAGGTCGCCGGGGGACAGGGTCAGCCCACCCGCCTCGCCCACGGCGGTCGCCGCGGTCCACGCGCCGGACAGGCAGGCCGCCCGCACCGCGGTCTTGGCCTCGGTCAGCGACTTCTCGGCATGCGCCTGCGCGGCCAGCGTGAAGCGCGAGGCCACCAGGACATAGGCGCCGAAGTCGCCGCGCACGTCGGCGTCGAACTCGTCACCCGACTCCGGGTTCGGGGTGCCGCGCTCGACCAGCTCGGGCATCGAGACGCCGATCGTGTTCGTCGCCGGGCAGTAGGAGACCGGTTGCGTGGTCTCCGCGTCCGGACACCCGGTGTCCGCCCCCGCGAAGTCGACGGCCGGCTTCTGCGGCAGGTCGAACAGCGCCTGCAGCGAGTCCACCGTCAGCTGCACGGACTCCTCGGTGACCGGCATCTCGCCGGTGTCACTCTCGGTGGTGAACTGCTGGGGCAGCTCGGCCTGCCGCGACAGCACGTCGGTCTCGTCGATCTTCGTGCAGGACTTGGCGCCGTCCGTGAAGCCGATCTGGAACGCGGTGATCCGCTCGAATGCCGAGCCGTGCACCGATTCCGGGTCGTTCGGGTCGCTGTCGCGCACCGCAACCATCGCCGCCATCACCGAGTTGAGCCCGTCGGAGGTGTTGAGGGTGAAGCGCCGGGAGTCGCCCTGCGCGACGTGCCGCATGTAGGCCCCGGCGAAGCAGTCCGCCTGCTGCTCGAGCACCAGCGTGAGGTCGTCGTCGCCAGCGAGCCCCGAGCCGTACTGGACCGCGTGCCCGTACTCGTGGGCCATGACCATCACCACGGACATCGGGCCGAAGGTCTCGATGAGCGAGGGCAGCAGCACGGTGCGGTCCCAGCCGATGGAGCCGTCGCGCGTGCAGTAGCCGGCGTTGGCGAATCCGTGGGTGTTGTCGCCGCAGAACGTGGGGGCCTGCGCCCGATCCGCGTCCGGGTCCCAGGAGAGCAGGTCGGTGACGGGCCTGAAGTCGCCGCCGAACACCCGGGGGTACTCGGACTGCCAGAAGGCCGCGATGTCGTCCACGGCATTGGTGGCCAGCACGTCGGCCGCCGAGCCGTCCGCGCCGCGAACCGGGAGCTGGGCGTCGGGCACACCCTCGCGGGGGCCGCTGGGGCCGGAGGTCGCGGGCAGCCCCGCCACCGTGAAGGGATTGTCGTAGATCGACACGGCGCGTCCGTCGATCGCCCCGGAGCAGCCCGCGACGAGCGCGGCGAGGGTGACGAGCGAGGCGACCGCGAGCACGGATCGGTGGCGGCGCATCAGCCACGCTCCAGGCTCAGCCAGATGGCACCGTTCTTGGGCAGCGCGACCGACGCCGATGCGGGTCGCCCGTGCCAGGGCTGCAGGGTGGCGCTCACAGCTCCGAAGTTACCCATCCCGGCGCCGCGATAGGCGTCGGCATCGGTGTTGAGGATCTCGACCCACCGGCCGGGCTCGGGCAGGCCGACCCGGTATTCCGAGTGGGCCGAGCCGGAGAAGTTGAACAGGCACGCCACGATCGACCCGTCGGACCCGTACCGCAGGTAGCTGAGCACGTTGTTCTCGGTGTCGTTCGCGTCGATCCAGGAGTAGCCGCCGGGGGAGTTGTCGAGCGTCCACAGCGCCGGGTGGCGTCGGTAGGTGGCGTTGAGATCGCGCACCAGCGCCAGGATCCCGCGGTGCAGCTCGCCGACGAATCCCTCGTCGAGCTGATGCCAGTCGAGCCCGCGCTCCTCCGACCACTCGGTGCGCTGGCCGTATTCCTGCCCCATGAACAGCAGCTGCTTGCCGGGGTGCGACCACATGTAGGCCAGCAGGGTGCGCAGACCGGCGGCCTTGGCGAAGTCGTCGCCCGGCATCCGGGTCCACAGCGTGCCCTTGCCGTGCACCACCTCGTCGTGGCTGATCGGCAGCAGGTAGCACTCGCTCCAGGCGTACATCAGCGAGAATGTGATCTCGTGGTGGTGGAAGCTGCGGTGCACCGGGTCCCGGCCGAGGTAGCCGAGGGTGTCGTGCATCCAGCCCATGTTCCACTTCATGCTGAAGCCGAGGCCGCCGACGTTGGTGGTGCGGGTGACGCCCGGCCACGCGGTGGACTCCTCCGCGATGGTGACCACGCCGCGGTGCTGCCGGTGCACGGTCGCGTTCATCTCCTGCAGGAACGCCACGGCCTCCAGGTTCTCCCGCCCACCGTGGATGTTCGGTGTCCAGCCGCCCTCGGGTCGCGAGTAGTCGAGGTAGAGCATCGAGGCGACCGCGTCCACGCGCAGCCCGTCGATGTGGAACTCCTCGATCCAGAACAGCGCGTTGGCGACGAGGAAATTGCGCACCTCCCGCCGCCCGAAGTCGAAGACGTAGGTGCCCCAGTCCAATTGCTCGCCACGGTGGGGATCGGCGTGCTCGTAGAGCGGGCCGCCGTCGAACCGGGCCAGCGCCCAGTCGTCCTTCGGGAAGTGCGCGGGCACCCAGTCGACGATCACACCGACGCCTGCGAGGTGCATCTGGTCGACGAAGGCCCGGAAGTCGTCAGGGGAGCCGAAGCGGGCGGTCGGGGCGTAGTAGGAGGTGACCTGGTAGCCCCAGGATCCGCCGTACGGGTGCTCGGCCACCGGGAGCAGTTCGACATGGGTGAAGCCCTGCTCGACGACATAGGCGGACAGCTGGTCGGCGAGTTCGAGATAGCTCAGGCCGGGCCGCCAGGACCCCAGGTGCACCTCGTACACGCTCATCGGGGCCAGGTTCGGGTCGGTGCGCGCGCGGACGGCCATCCATTCGGCGTCGGCCCACCGGTGCGTGCTCACGCCGACCACGGAGGCCGTGCGCGGCGGCACCTCGGTGGCGAACGCCATCGGGTCGGCCTTCTCCCGGACGGAGCCGTCGCTGCCGTGCACCCGGAACTTGTACAGGTCGCCTGGCCCGACGCCGGGGACGAACAGCTCCCAGACCCCGCTGGACCCGAGCATGCGCATCGGCGCGGTCTGCCCGCCCCAGCCGTCGAAGTCGCCGATCACCGTGACGCCGCGCGCCGAGGGCGCCCACACCGCGAATGAGGTGCCTGCCACCTCCCCGTCCGGGGTCGTGTACCTCCGCGGGTGCGCGCCGAGGATCTCCCACAGCCGTTCGTGTCGGCCCTCGCCGAACAGGTGCAGGTCGAGTTCACCGAGGGTCGGCAGGAACCGGTACCCGTCCGCGGAGACGACGGTGTGTCCGCCGGGATACTCGACCACCAGCCGGTAGTCGATGAGGTCCTTGACGGGAACGACCGCGCTGAACAACCCGTCGGAGACCGGCTGCAGGGGGTGGTCGACGCCCCCGATGCGGGCCGACACCTCGCCCGCGTGGGGGCGCAGCGCCCGGATCACGGTGCCGCCGGGATGCGCGTGCGCACCGAGGACGGCGTGCGGGTTGTGGTGGGTTCCCTCGGCGAGCCGGGCGAGGTCGGCGGGTGGGGGCGCCGCGACCTGTGCGACCCGATCCGCGCTCATGTGCGTGGTGCGCGGTGGGCGAGGGGTAGCCGCGCGGGGTAGGGAACGGCGGGCAACGCGAGGATGTGGGCGACCGCGCGCCAGGGTTCGAGTCGGATGAAATTGGCCTGGCCCCAGTGGTACTGCTCGCCGCTGACCTCGTCGAGAACGGTCAGGTGGTCGTGCCAGTCGCGCCCGAGAGCGGGCATGTCGAGCCAGATGGTGCCCTGCTCCGCCCCGTACGGGTTGAGGTTCACGATCGTGAGCACGGCGTCGCCGGTGGTCGGGTCGAACTTCGAATACGCGATCAGCGCGTCGCTGTCGGTGTGGTGGAAGGTGATGTTGCGCAGCTGTTGCAGCGCGGGGTGGGCGCGGCGGATCCGGTTCAGGGTCGCCAGCCAGGGCTCCAGCGACTCACCGCGGGCGCGGGCGCCGTCGAAGTCGCGGGGGCGCAGCTCGTACTTCTCGGAGTCGAGGTACTCCTCGCTGCCCGGTCGCAGCGGAACATGTTCGTACAGTTCGTATCCGGAGTAGACGCCCCAGGTCGGCGACAGGGTCGCGGCCAGCGCGGCGCGCAGCGCGAACATGCCGGGGCCCCCCTGCTGCAGGCTCTCGTGCAGGATGTCCGGCGTGTTGACGAACAGGTTGGGCCTGGCCTCGTCGGCCTTGGCGGCGATCTCCAGTCCGAACTCGGTGAGTTCGTGCTTGTTCACCCGCCAGGTGAAGTAGGTGTAGGACTGGGTGAACCCGCGCTTGGCCAGGCCGTACATCCGGGCGGGCCGGGTGAAGGCCTCGGAGAGGAACAGCACGTCCGGATCGGAACGCTTCACCTCCGCGATCAGCCACTCCCAGAAGTCCGGTGGCTTGGTGTGCGGATTGTCGACCCGAAAGATCTTGACACCGTTCTTGATCCAGAACCGCACCACCCGCAGCACCTCGGCGTAGATGCCCTCGGGGTCGTCGTCGAAGTTGACCGGGTAGATGTCCTGGTACTTCTTCGGCGGGTTCTCGGCGTAGGCGATGGTGTCGTCGGGCAACACCGTGAACCACTCCGGATGCTGCTGCGCCCACGGGTGATCGGGCGCGCACTGCAGGGCGAGGTCGAGCGCGACCTCGAGCCGCAGCCGGCGGGCCCTGGCGACGAAGTTCCTGAAGTCCTTGATGGTGCCGAGGCGGGGGTGCACGGCGTCGTGGCCGCCCTCCTCCGCGCCGATCGCCCACGGCGATCCGACATCGTCGGGCCCCGGCGTCAGCGAGTTGTTCGGGCCCTTGCGGTTCACCCGGCCGATCGGGTGGATCGGGGGCAGGTAGACCACGTCGAAGCCCATCGCGGCGATGCGCGGGAGGTCGTCCGCCGCCGTCGCGAAGGTGCCGTGCCTGGGCGTGCCGTCGGGGGCACGGCCGCCGGTCGAGCGGGGGAAGAACTCGTACCAGGCGCCGACGAGCGCGCGCTTGCGGTCGACCCACACCGGGATGGTGCGGCCCTTGGTGACGAGGTCCCGCAGCGGGTACGCCCGCAGCAGCTCGGCGATGTCGGCCGCGAAGGCGGGAGCGACCCGGGCGGGTAGCTGCTGATCGCTGCGCAGTGCGTCGGCGACCGCGGCGCATCGCGGGCGGTCCCCGCGCGGCACCGCCTTGGCGGCCCGCTCGAACAGGCGGGCCCCGATCTCTAGGTCGTTGGCCAGATCGGCGGCGCCCTGGCCGACCGACAGTTTGGCCTCCACGTTGTGCCGCCAGGTGGAGACCGGATCGCCCCAGCCCTCGACCCGGAAGCTCCACGCCCCGACGCTCGTGGGCGTGAACACGGCCGCGAATGTGTCCGGTAACGGGCCGGGGGACATCGGGATCCGAATGGTGGTGTTCGACTCCGGCCCGCGCACGGCGAGGGTCGCCGCAACCGCGTCGTGCCCCTCGCGCCACACCGTCGCCGACACCGGGAAGGTCTCGCCGACGACCGCCTTCGCGGGGTGGCGTCCCCCCGAGATCTCGGGGGCGACGTCGTCGATGCCTATCCGCCCGGTCATGGATTAGACCTTACGGGTAGTTGTACGGGAAGCGCTGGCCGAATCTCGCGTCCCGCGCAACACGCCCCCGGCGGCCGGAATGGGTAGTCTTCGCAGGGTGAAAGCCTTGCGTCGGTTCACCGTCCGTGCCCACCTCCCCGCCAGGCTGGCCGCCCTCGAGCAGCTGTCGACGAACCTGCGCTGGTCCTGGCATCCCGAGACCCAGGATCTGTTCGGCCGGATGGACCCCGCGCTGTGGACGCAGGTCCGCCACGACCCGATCCGGATGCTCGGCGAGGTCTCGCCCGCCCGCCTGGACGAACTGGCGGTCGACGACGACTTCGTCGCCGAGCTCGACCGGCTCGAGCAGGACCTGGACACCTACCTCGGCCAACCGCGCTGGTACCAGAACCAGCAGGCGAAGGGCGCCGACCTGGCCGGCGGGATCGCCTACTTCTCAATGGAGTTCGGCGTCAGCGAGGTGCTCCCGAACTACTCGGGCGGGCTCGGGATCCTGGCAGGCGACCACCTCAAGGCCGCCTCGGACCTCGGGGTTCCGCTGATCGGTGTCGGCCTCCTCTACCGGTCTGGCTACTTCCGTCAGTCGCTGACGGCCGACGGCTGGCAGGCGGAGCACTATCCCTCGCTTGACCCGCAGGGCCTGCCGCTGCGGCTGCTCACCGAGCCCGACTCGGGGGCGCCGGTGCTGTTGCGGGTCGCGATGCCGGGCAACCGGGTGCTCCGGGCCCGGGTGTGGATCGCCCAGGTGGGGCGGGTTCCGCTGTTGCTGCTCGACTCCGACATCGCAGAGAACGACCCGGAGCTGCGCGGGGTGACCGACCGGCTGTACGGCGGCGACCAGGACCATCGGATCAAGCAGGAGATCCTCGCAGGCATCGGCGGAGTGCGCGCGGTGCGCGCGTACACCCATTCGCTCGGGCTCGCCGATCCCGAGGTCTTCCACATGAACGAGGGCCACGCGGGTTTCCTCGGGGTGGAACGGATTCGGGAGCTGATCACCGGGTCCGGCCTGGACTTCGACTCCGCGCTCGCCGCGGTGCGGGCGGCCACCGTGTTCACCACGCACACCCCGGTGCCCGCGGGCATCGACCGGTTCCCCGCCGATCTCGTCCGGCACTACTTCGGTGGGGTCGGCGGCGAGAACGAGTCCGCCCTGCTGCCCGGTCTGACGGTGGACCGGATCATCGACCTCGGCCGCGAGAACGACCCGTCGGTGTTCAACATGGCCCACATGGGACTGCGGCTGGGTCAGCGTGCCAACGGCGTCTCGAAGCTGCACGGGATCGTCAGCCGGGAGATGTTCAACGGCCTGTGGCCGGGATTCGATGCCGCCGAGGTCCCGATCGGCTCGGTGACCAACGGCGTGCACGCCCCGACCTGGGCCGCGAGGGAATGGATGGACCTGGCCCGCCGCGCGGTGGGACCCGAGCTGGTCGAGGAGGCGCGCGGCTGGGAGCGGCTACAGGAGATCGCGCCCGCCGACCTGTGGTCGACCCGCAACACGCTGCGCGAGCAGCTGGTGCAGGAGGTCCGCAGGAGGGTGCGGGCATCGTGGCTCGAGCGCGGCGCCACCGACGCCGAACTCGGTTGGGTTTCGGGTGTTTTCGATCCCGAGGTGCTGACCGTCGGCTTTGCCCGCCGGGTCCCGACCTACAAGCGGCTGACCCTGATGCTGCGTGATCCGGACCGGCTGCGGGCGATGCTGCTCGACCCCGACCGGCCGGTGCAGCTGGTGGTGGCGGGCAAGAGCCACCCGGCCGACGAGGGCGGCAAGGCGCTGATCCAGCAGGTGGTGCGCTTCGCGGACGAGGCCGATGTCCGGCACCGGATCGTGTTCCTGCCCGACTACGACATGTCCATGGCTCGGTACCTGTACTGGGGCTGCGACGTGTGGCTGAACAACCCGCTGCGGCCGCTGGAGGCCTGCGGCACGTCGGGGATGAAGTCGGCGCTCAACGGCGGGCTGAACCTGTCCATCCGCGACGGCTGGTGGGACGAGATGTTCGACGGCGAGAACGGCTGGGAGATCCCCACCGCGGACGGCGTGACCGACGAGGTGCGCCGCGACGACCTCGAGGCGGGCGCGATGTACGGGCTGCTGGAGCGGTCGGTGCTGCCGAAGTTCTACGACCGCGACGCGGACGGGGTGCCTGCCCGCTGGGTGCAGATGGTCCGCCACACCCTGCAGCACCTGGGCCCGAAGGTGTTGGCGTCGAGGATGGTTCGCGACTACGCCGTCGACTACTACGCACCTGCCGCCCGGTCCGCGCGGGCCGTGGTCGCGGACGGTTTCGCGGCGGCGCGGCAGATCGCGGAGTACCGCGGCCGCGTCGAGGCGGCCTGGCCCGACGTGCAGGTGGTTCAGGTCGACAGCTCCGGGCTGCCGGACACCCCGGTGATCGGTGCGGACCTGTCGCTGCGCGCGTACGTGCGGCTCGCCGGTCTCGCCGTCGCCGAGGTCACCGTGCAGGCGGTGCTCGGCCGGGTGGGGGCTGACGAGGAACTGAGCGATGTGGTCACCGTGCCGATGCGGCACGCGGGTTCGGACGAGCTCGGCGAGCTGTTCGTCGCCGACACCACGGTCCCGCACTCCGGGGCGGTCGGCTACACGGTGCGGGTGCTGCCACACCACCCGTTGCTTGCCTCCGACGCCGAACCGGGCCTGCTGGCGGTGCCGCACCTGTAGGCGGACCGCGGCGCCGCCACCGGCCACGGATGCGCGCGAACCCGACGTGGGGACGGCCCGCGGGGTGGACAATCGAAGTCGTGGCGCCGGCAGCGGAATCGGGTGCACACCCGAGCAGGGCCGAGCGCGCGGAGCGAGGTCGCGCCGCGCGCCGGGAGACGCCGTTCGCTTCACTCGCGGAGCACCACCCCGGCGCCGAGCGTGATCCGGTCGGCCTGCTCGAGACCCAGGCGGCGGCCCGCATCCCGCAGCTCGTCCCGGTTCGATACGGGCGGATGGCGACCTCGGCGTTCGCCTTCTTCCGTGGCTCCGCCCTCGTCATGGCGGACGACCTCTCGCGCGCCCCGTCCTCGGGACTGAACACTCACCTGTGCGGGGACGCGCACCTGAGCAATTTCGGGATCTACGCGACGCCGGAGCGCAGGCTGGCGTTCGACATCAACGACTTCGACGAGACCTATCCCGGCCCCTTCGAGTGGGACGTCAAGCGCCTGGTCGCCAGCCTCGAGGTCGCGTCGCGGGACACCGGGTTCGGCACCAAACAGCGGGCCAGGATCGCAAGGGGGTGTGCCGCCGAGTACCGGGAGACGATGGCGCTCCAGGCGGAGCGGGGCACCCTGGCGGTGTGGTACTCCCACATCGAACCCACCGAGGAGCTCGTTGAACTGGCCGATCAACTGGACTCGTCGTCGAGCAAGCGGATGCGCAAGACGCTGGAGAAGTCGTGGAACCGCGACAGCGTCCAGGCGCTGGGGAAGCTGACCACGGTGGTCGACGGCAGACGGAAGATCCTCAGCAATCCGCCCCTGCTGGTCCCGATCGAGGAGGTCTTCGCCGACGCCGATGCCGACGAGTTGAATCGCGAACTGCGCCAGCGTCTGAGCGATTACCGCTCGACGCTGCAGTGGGATCGCCGGGTGCCGCTCGAGCAGTTCGAGCTGGTCCAGGTGGCGCGCAAGGTGGTCGGGGTCGGCAGCGTCGGGACGCGATGCTGGATCATCCTGTTCCGCGGCGTGGATGACGAGGACCCGCTGTTCCTGCAGGCCAAGGAGGCGGTGCCGTCCGTGTTGTCGGATTACCTCGAGGGGCCCTCGTTCGAGAACGAGGGCGAGCGGGTGGTCCACGGTCAGCGGCTGATGCAGGCCGCCAGCGACATCTTCCTGGGGTGGCAGCAGGGCATCGGAGTGGACGGCGTGCGGCGCGACTACTATCTGCGGCAGTTGCGAGATGGCAAGGGGTCAGCGGTGATCGAGGCGATGACGCCGACGGGGATGACGCTCTACGGGCGCCTGTGCGGCCGTGCGCTTGCCTATGCGCACGCCAGGTCGGGCGACCGGATCGCGATCGCCGAGTACCTCGGGTCCAGCACCGAGTTCGACGAGGCAATCGCGGCGTTCGCACAGTCCTACGCCGCTCAGACCGCGCACGATCACGCGGCGTTACTCGAGGCGATCGCCGGTGGGCGGGTCGCGGCGCGGTCCGGACTCTGAGATGGCGGGGCACGACGATCCGGACCGGAGTCGGCGCTGGTGGGCGCGGGCGGCCTTCGCGGCCGCCGTGGCCGCGGCCGTGGTCCCGATCGTGGCCGCGGGCCTGCTGAGCACGCTGGTGCTGCTGGCCGCGGGCATCGGCGGGGTCGTGGTGATGGTGGCGGCCCTGTACTGGTTCCTCACCCATCGCGGTGTGCCACGGTGGATCTGGCTGGGTGTGGCCGTGCTCGTCCCGATCGCGGTCCTGTCCGCGTTCGTCAGCGCGAACCTGCTGTGGGTGGTGGTGGTCTCGTACGTGCTCGTGCTCCTCGCGGCCCTGTGCGCCCGCACCGCCCTCGAGGCCGAGCGCGCCGAGTCCGCGATGGACGAGCGCAGCGTCCCGCCGCCCCGGCAGCCCTTTCTGGTGATGAATCCGCACTCGGGTGGCGGCAAGGTGGCCAGGTTCGGGCTGCAGCGCAAGGCCGAGGAGCTCGGCGCGGAGGTCGCCCTGCTCGAAGGACCGGACACCATCGACGTGGAGGCGTTGGCCCGCGACGCGGTGCGCAGGGGCGCCGACCTGCTCGGGGTGGCGGGCGGGGACGGGACCCAGGCGCTCGTCGCAGGGGTCGCGGCCGAACACGACCTACCGTTCCTGGTGATCAGCGCGGGCACCCGCAACCACTTCGCGCTGGATCTCGGGCTCGATCGCGACGACCCGGCCGCCGGCATCGAGGCGTTGCGGGACGGCGTCGAGGTCCGCGTCGACCTCGGGGAGATCGCCGGGCGCACCTTCGTCAACAACGCCTCGTTCGGGGTGTACGCCGAGGTGGTGCAGAGTCCGGCGTACCGGGACGACAAGACCGGGACCGTGCTCCGCATGCTGCCGGACCTGCTGGGCGGGAGCGCGGGGGCGAGGCTGATCGCCCGAACCGGCGGCCTCACGGTTGAGGGTCCCCAGGCGGTACTGGTGAGCAACGGCCCCTATCAGACCAGTGACCTCGCGGGTCTTGGCCGACGGGCGCGACTGGACCGCGGCGTGCTCGGGGTCGTGACCGTGGCGGTGGATGGCGCGCGCCAGGCCGTCGGGTTGCTCAACCGTGCGCACGAACGCGGCATGACCCAGCACACGGTCCGCGAGGTGACCGTCGATGCCGATGCGCCGGCGATACCGGTCGGCGTCGACGGCGAATCGCTCATGCTCGCCACGCCGGTGCGGTGCACCATCAGGCCGGGGGCGTTGCGGGTGCGGCTGCCGAGGGACCGCCCTGGGGTGCCGCCGTTCAAGGTCGCGGTCGACTGGGTTCGGCTACGCGCGCTGGCCGGGTGGGCACACCGGCCGAGGTAGCGGGGCTCAGCCCGCCGTCAGCCTGGCGAGCGCCTTGCGCACGACCTCGGGATCGGAGGTCTCCCAGAACGGCGGCAGCGAGGCGCGAAGGTAGCCGCCGTAGCGGGCCGTCGCGAGCCGGGAGTCCAGCATCGCGATCACGCCGCGGTCGTCGACGCTGCGCAGCAGCCGACCCACGCCCTGCGCCAGCAGCAGCGCGGCGTGATTGCCCGCCACCGAGAGGAAGCCGTTGCCACCGCGGGACTCGACCGCGCGCTGGCGGGCCACCAGCAGCGGATCGTCTGGCCGCGGGAACGGGATCCGGTCCAGGATCACCAGGCTCAGCGACGGGCCGGGCACGTCCACGCCCTGCCACAGCGACAGCGTGCCGAACAGCGAGGTGGCCTCGTCCTCGGCGAACGCGCGGACCAGCTGCCCGGTGGCGTCGTCGCCCTGGCACAGCACCGGGGTGTCGAGGCGCTTGCGCATGACCTCGGCGGCGGCCTTCGCGGCGCGCATCGAGGAGAACAGCCCGAGGGTGCGGCCACCGGCCGCGGTCACCAGTTCGGCGATCTCGTCGAGATAGCTCGGTGCCAGCCCGTCCCGGCCGGGGGCGGGCAGGTGCTTGGCGACGTAGAGGATGCCCGCCTTGGCGTGGTCGAACGGCGAGCCGACGTCGAGCGAATTCCACCGGATGGCGGCCTCGTCCGCGGGTGCCTCGGTGCCGGTCGCCATCGCCGGATCGACGCGGGTGCCGGACTCGGCGGGCAGGCCCCAGTTCACCGCGAGCCCGTCGAACGATCCGCCGACCGTCAGGGTCGCGGAGGTGAGCACCACGGTCGACTCCGCGAACAGCCGCGAGCGCAGCAGCCCGCCGACCGACAGCGGCGCCATCCGGACGAGCTTGCCCCGCCGCTCCTCGTCGGCGAGCCAGACCACGTCGCGGCGCTTGGCCGGGTCCGGTTCGTCGAACGCGGTGAGCACGCGGACGGCGTTGTCGTGCACCTCGTCGACGGCCGCGAGCGCGGCGTTGCGGGCGGCGGCCGCCTCGGGGTCGGTGGCGTTCATCCCCGGCCGCGCAGGCCCGATCGCCGTGCGCACCGCCCAGGCCGCATCTCGGACGGCGGCCAGCGCGTGGCCCGCGCCGTCGGGCAGTCCTTCCCAGCGGCCGGCATGCAGCTCCTCGAGCACCGCGTCCCAGCCCTCCGCCGAGGCCTCGAACCGGTCCGCGTCCTGCTCCTCGACGAGCTTGACGCACCTGCGCGCGGCGGCGCTGATGGTCGACGGCGCCAGCTCGGCGGTGGCCACCCCCGTCACCCGGTCGACCAGTTCGTGCGCCTCGTCGATCACCACCACGTCGTGCTCGGGCAGGACGGCGATGCCGGTGATCGCGTCGATCGCGAGCATCGCGTGGTTGGTGACCACCACGTCGACCTTCGAGGCCTCGGCCCGCGCCCGCTCCGCGAAGCAGTCCTCGCCGACGGGGCAGCTCGACTTGCCAAGGCACTCGCGCGAGGTGACGCTCACCTGGCGCCACGACTGATCGCTCACGCCGGGCACCAGCTCGTCCCGGTCGCCGGTCTCGGTGTCGGATGACCACTTGGTCAGCCGCTGCACCTCGCGGCCGAGCCGGGAGATCGCGAACGCGTCGAACAGCTCGGCCGACTCCGCAGTGTCTTCTGATGCCCCGGTGTGGATCTTGTTCAGGCACAGGTAGTTGTTGCGGCCCTTGAGGATCGCGAACTCCGGCCGCCTGCCCAGCGCGCCCGCGAGGGCATCGGACAGGCGCGGCAGGTCGCGGTCGACGAGCTGGCGTTGCAGCGCGATGGTGGCGGTGGAGATGACCACGGTGCGCCCGCTCTCGACGGCGTGCCGGATGCTGGGCACCAGGTAGGCGAGCGACTTGCCGGTACCGGTGCCCGCCTGCACGGCGAGGTGCTCGCCGGTGTCGATGGCGTGCGCGACCGCCGACGCCATGGTCAGCTGGTTGGTGCGTTCGGCGCCGCCCAACGCCTGCACCGCCACGGAGAGCAGGTCGGGCACGTTGGGGAGTTCAGGCACCGACCAAGGCTACTCGGCGCCGCCGTCAGTTCGCCGCAGCGACCTGACCCACCGGGGTGACGCCCGCGCCGCGGAGCCGCTCGAGCACCGACGGCACGGCGTCGGGGGACACCGCGGCCGTGTACCGCAGCAGCACCCTGGTCTCGAAGCCCTCGCGCGCCGCGTCGAGCGCGGTCGCGCGGACGCAGTGGTCGGTGGCGATGCCGACCACGTCGACGGCGGCGATCTCGCGGTCACGCAGCCAGTCCGCCAGGGACCGCCCAGACGCCGCCGAGCCCTCGAAGCCCGAGTAGGCGGCCGAGTGGGCGCCCTTGGAGAACACCTCCTCGACCGATCGCAGGTCGAGGGCGGGATGGAACCCGGCACCTCGCGTCCCGGCCCGGCAGTGTGGCGGCCAGCTGTCCACGTAGTCGGGTTCGTCGGAGAAGTGCGCGCCCGGGTCGACGTGGAAGTCCCTGGTGGCGACGATCGCGTCGTACTCACCTGCCGCGGTGGAGCCGAGCAAGGAGGAGATGTCGGCCGCAACCGCCGCGCCGCCCGCGACGGCCAGCGAGCCGCCCTCGCAGAAGTCGTTCTGCACGTCGACGACGATCAGCGCCCGCTTCGGGGTGGCAGGGGAGTCGGTGGGGTTCATCGCCGTCACCTAGCCCACGAACCGGGTGGGGATCGCGGGATCGCCCTGGGAGAGCTTGAGTCCCTCCCACGGCAGGCTGACGAGCCGCTGGGCGAGCAGGTCGCGGCCCTCGTCCAGGGTGGGCAGACCCGTCACCACCTCGCCGCCCCGCACCATCGGGACCAGCAGGTCGTGCGCGATCAGACCGCCGCTCTCGGGCGCGGGCGCGTCGGCCGGGAACGCGACCTCCTCGACCGCGGTCCCGGTGGGCCGGGCGAAACGGAGCACGCGCTTGGTCCCGCCGCGCGACTCCTTGTGGCTGCTGCGCTTGGCCACCGGGATGCCCTCCACCTCCACCAGCTTGTAGACCATGCCCGCCGTGGGTGCGCCCGAGCCGGTGACCAGCGCGGTGCCCACCCCATAAGTGTCCACCGGTTCGGCCCGCAGCGCCGCGATCGCGTACTCGTCCAGATCGCCGGACACCACGATCTTCGTCTTCGTCGCGCCCAGGTCGTCGAG
>Ga0105243_10002021_pt1 | contig 17237 bp, 16 predicted proteins | sample KBSM34metaG_FD_81525 | JGI IMG/M metagenome (GOLD analysis project Ga0105243, IMG submission 81525) | Miscanthus rhizosphere microbial communities from Kellogg Biological Station, Michigan, USA - KBS M3-4 metaG | ecosystem: Host-associated > Plants > Roots > Rhizosphere > Soil | place... | reverse complement strand
GGGACGATCGGCACTCCCGCCGCCTCCATCAGCTTCCGGGCCCGGACCTTCGACCCCATCGCCTCGATCGCCTCCGGCGGCGGACCGATCCAGACCAGGCCGGCCTCCTCGACCCGGGTCGCGAACGTCGCGTTCTCGGCCAGGAAGCCGTAGCCGGGGTGGACGGCGTCGGCGCCCGTTCGGACGGCTGCGTCGAGGACGGCGTCGATGTCGAGGTAGGACTCGGCCGCGGTCGTGCCGCCGAGCGGCACCGCCTCGTCGGCGGCGGTCACGAACGGGGCCGCGGCGTCGGGATCGGAATGGACCGCGACGGTGGCGATCCCGCGCGAGCGGCAGGCGGCGAAGATCCGGCGTGCGATCTCGCCCCGGTTGGCGACGAGCACCCTGGTGAGCGGCGGCGCCACGGCTACATCCTGAAGACGCCGAAGCGGCGCGATCCCTCGCAGACCTCGCCCATCGTCGCCGACAGCGCGATCCCGAGCACCGTCCGGGTGTCGCGCGGGTCGATCATCCCGTCGTCCCAGAGCTCACCGCTGGCGACGAACGCGTCGGACTCGGCCTCGATCTGGTCCTCCACGGCCTTCGTGCCGGCCGCCAGCGCCTCCTCGTCGACCTCGATGCCGCGCCGCTCGGCCCCGGCCCGCATGACGATCTCCATGACGCCGGCGAGCTGCTTGGGCCCCATCACCGCGGTCTTGTGGTTGGGCCAGCTGAAGATGAACCTCGGCTCGAAGCTGCGCCCGCACATCCCGTAGTTGCCGGCCCCGTAGGAGCCGCCCATCATCAGCGTCAGCTTCGGGACGCCGGCGTTCGCGACCGCGTTGATCATCTTCGCGCCGGCCTTGACGATCCCGCGCTGCTCGTAGTCCTCGCCGACGATGTAGCCGGTCGTGTTCTGCATGAACAGAAGCGGCGTGTCGACCTGGTCGGCGAGCTGGATGAAGTGGGCGGCCTTCTCGGCGTCCTCGTTGAAGATCACGCCGTTGTTGGCGAGGATCGCGATCGGCCAGCCGTGCAGCTCCGCCCAGCCGGCCACGAGCTGGGTGCCGTACGCGGGCTTGAACTCGTCGAAGCGGGAGCCGTCGACGACCCGGGCGATCACCTCGCGGGCGTCGAACGGGACCCGGAGATCATGGGATGCGACCCCGAGCAGCTCCTCCGGATCGTGGACCGGCTCGGCCCCGGCCCCGCGCGGCTCCGGCCCGCGCTTGCGCCAGTTCAGGTTGCGGACGATCTCGCGGCCGATCCGGGCGGCGTCGGCCTCGTCGGCGGCGATGAACTCGGAGACGCCGGAGATCCGGGAGTGCATCTCGGCGCCTCCGAGCGCCTCCTCCTCGGCCTCCTCCCCTGTCGCCATCTTCACCAGCGGCGGCCCGCCGAGGAAGATCAGCCCCTGCTCGCGGACCATCACGACGTAGTCGGACATCCCGGGCAGGTAGGCGCCGCCGGCCGTCGAGTTGCCGGTGACGAGCGCGATCGACGGGATCCCGGCCGCCGACTTTCGGGTCAGATTGCGGAAGTTGGCGCCGCCGGGGACGAAGATCTCCTTCTGGCGCGGCAGGTCGGCGCCGCCGGACTCGACGAAACCGATCGCCGGCAACCGGTTCGCCATCGCGATCTCCTGGGCGCGCAGGCCCTTGCGCAGCGTGTACGGGTTCGAGGTGCCGCCGCGGACGGTCGGGTCGGAGGCGCCGATCATGCACTCGACCCCCTCGATCACGCCGATCCCGTTCACCTGCGAGGCGCCGACCTCGTACTCGGTGCCGTAGGCGCAGAGCGTCCCGATCTCGAGGAACGGCGAGTCGCGGTCGAGCAGTAGCTCGATCCGTTCGCGCGGCATCAGGCGCCCCCGCGAGTGGTGGCGCTCGATCCGCTTCTCGCCGCCGCCGAGGCGCGCCTTGCCCTGCTCCTCCTCGAGCTTCTCGAGACGCTCGAGCATCCGCTCCCGGTTCTCCGCATAGGTCGCGGAACCAGTGTCTATGCGGGATTCCAGTACCGGCAAAGTAGGAAGTAGAACTTACTACTTTCTACTGACGCCACGGCCCGACCCGGCCGCTGCACGCAACGACCCTGCCCCGCCGACCAGGCTGCTCGGTAGCGTCGCCTCCGTGAGCGACCAGGACATGCCGCCCCCCGAGGAGCTCGGCGGAACGATCCCCCAATCGCCCCACTCGGCCCGGGCCGTCGTGCTCCGCATCCTCGCCGCTCTGCTCGTCGCGGCAGCGGCCTTCGCGATCCAGAGCCTCTGGCTCGACGAGGGCAGCAGCAGGGAGACGTTCGGCGCCAAGGTGAAGAGCATCGAGGTCGACAGCTCGCTGCTCGACCGGACGATGCCGGTCCGGGTCGTCGTCCCGCGGCGGATCCCCGACAAGAGCCGCGGCCTGCTGGTCTTCCTCCACGGCCGCGGCGAGGACGAGCGCAGCTACCTCGTCGACCCGATGTTCGAGGCGCTGGCCGACCTCCGCGATCGCGCCCCGGTCGTCGCCTTCCCCTACGGCGGCGCCAGCTCCTACTGGCACAACCGCGACAGCGGCCAATGGGCGGCCTACGTTCTCAGCGAGCTGATCCCGAAACTGATCCGGCGCTTCGACATCGCGCCCCGGAAGATCGCGATCGGCGGGATCTCGATGGGCGGCTTCGGCGCCTACGACATCGCCCGCCTCTCGCCGCACCGCTTCTGCGCGATCGGCGGCCACTCCCCGGCGATCTGGGAGAACGCAGGCGAGACCGCCGACGGCGCCTTCGACGATGCCGCCGACTTCGAGCGCAACGACATCATCGCGGCGGCGAAGCTCTCGCCGAGCCCCTACCGGGGCACCCGCCTGTGGATCGACGCCGGCAACGACGACCCGTTCCTCGCCGGCGATCAGGCCTTCGAGGATGCGCTCCGGGCGAGCGGCCTCGATCCGGTCGTCCGCGACGGCCCCGGCGGCCACGACTCCGACTACTGGAACGGCAACTGGCGCGAGTACCTCGGCTTCTACGCCCGCGCGCTCAACCACTGCAAGCTGAGCACGCGGACGACCGGCGCCCGCAATCCGATCGACGACGGGGCTGGGGCTGAATCGCCCTGACGGCAGGTGCCGGGGCCCCTGGGCGCACCGGCGCAGCCGGGACGCAACGGGGATAACGTGTTCGGTGGAGATGAGGGGAGCTTGGGCACGACGAGCGGGCGGGGTCGCAGCGACCCTCCTCGCCGCCGCCGCCGCGTTCGCCGTCGCCGGCCACGCCACCGGCGCCGCGACCGCTTCCCAGGCGCGGCTGATCATCGGCACCGATAAGGCCGAGCGGCTCCTCGGGACGCGCCGGACGGACACGATCCGCGGCCGCGGCGGCGACGACGCGCTGATCGGTCGCGCTCGTGGTGACCGGCTCTCCGGCGGTAGCGGCTTCGACACGATCCGCGGCGGCCACGGCGCGGACTTCCTGCACGGCGGGCCCGACGGCGCGGTCCTCGTCGGCGGCCCCGGCCGCGACCGGTTCAACATGACACCCGACGGAGCGCAACTCCGGGGCGGTGGCGGCGAGGTGATCCGGGCGCGCGACGGTCGCCCCGACGCGATCAACTGCGGTGACGGCGACGACGTCGCCTACGTCGACCGGGTCGAGGACGGCGTCTACGACTGCGAGCGGGTGGTCACTCCCGACTCGGTGATCCAACCATGAGCCGCGACGAGCCGGGCCCGCGCAACGAGGCCGAGGAGCGCGACGAGGCCGAGGCCCCGGAGGAGTTCTGGCGCCGCCGCGACTTCCTCGCCCGGACCGCAGCGGTCGCCGGCGTCGCCGGCCTGGCGAGCATCCTGCCGCCGGACACGCTGATGTCGCTGGCGGCGAAGCGGCAGGTCCGCACCCGCCGGTTCCCGAGCGCGCGCAACATGCCGCTCGACACGGTCGTCGTGCTGATGATGGAGAACCGCTCCTTCGACCACTACTTCGGCTCGTTCCCCGGCGCCGACGGCCGCAACCGCGGGCTCAGCTATCCGGACGCGAGCGGCGGCTCGCACGAGACCCACTACCTGCCGCCCGACTTCCAGGGCTGCGGCTTCGAGGACCCCGACCACAGCTGGGACGGCGGCCGCCTGCAGTACGGCGACGGCCGCCTCGACGGCTTCTACGAGGCCAGCGACACCTACGCGCTCGGCTACTACCGGAACCGGGACCTCGGCTTCATCGCCCCGGCCGCCCGCAAGTACATGACCTTCGACCGCTACTTCTCGTCGATCCTCGCCTCGACCTACCCGAACCGCCATTACATGATCTCGGCGCAGTCGGGCGGCCAGAAGAAGAACATGCTCGTCGCCGGGGGGAATCAGTGGGAGACGATCTTCGACCGGGCCGCCGCCCGCGGCGTCAGCGCCGCCTACTACGTGGTCGACCTCCCGGTGCCGGCGCTGTACGGCAGTCGCGGGATCGGCTGGATCCGGCCGATCGAGCAGTTCTACGCCGATGCGGCGGCCGGCGAGCTGCCGCAGATCGCCTACGTCGATCCGCCCTTCCTCGACGGCGGCGGCGGCGACGGCCTCAGCGGCGACGAGCACCCGCACGGGGACATCCGGATCGGCCAGTCCTACATGGCCGAGGTCGCACACGCGTTCATGGAGTCGCCGCAGTACCGGCGCGGAGCGATGTTCATCAACTACGACGAGTGGGGCGGGTTCTTCGACCACGTCTCCCCCGTCCGCGTTCCCGACGACCGCGCCTCCCGTGACCTCGAGGAGGACTTCGGGATCACCGGCTTCCGGATCCCGAACGCGGTGATCTCGCCGTTCACCCGGCGCGGCGGCGTCAGCCACATGACGGTCACCCACGAGTCGATCCTGAAGCTGATCTCCTACCGGTTCGGCCTCGGCCACCTCAACACCCGGCACCGCTACGCCTCGCAGATCGGGCGCGCCTTCGACTTCGAGCATCCAGACCGCGAGGTGCCCGACCTGCCGCGGCCGGCGCCGCCGGCGGCGCTGACCTGCACCGCGCAGGGCCTCGCCCGGACCGAGGCCGAGGAGAGCGCCGAGAGGTCCGCCGAGGGCCCCGGCCTGGAGGCGCTCGGGCATCTCGCCGACCGGCTCGGCTACGAGGTCCGCCCGGCGACCGCCGAGCGCGTCTTCCGTGATCCCGACCGTGCCCGGCGGGCGCTCGGGAAGCGCTGGCGCGACGCCGCCGGCTGAGCCCGAAACGCGGCCACTCCCGTCCGCCGCGACGGCCGCCGGGACCGTCCGCCGCCGTACCTAGCATCGGCCCCCACCGTCAGCAGCGGGGTCGCGGGACCCCGCCCAGGCAAGCAGCCCGACTCGAGGAGGGTCCTTGGCACCGTTGATCAGTTTCGAAGAGGCGTTGGCGCTCGGGGAGCTGACCGATCACGACGAGATCTCCGCGCTCGTCGAGCGCGCCTGGGAGGTCCGGACCGGGAACTTCGGCGACTCGACCGACATGTGCTCGCTGGTCAACGCGAAGTCGGGGGGCTGCGCGGAGGACTGCGGGTTCTGCGCCCAGTCGCGCTACGCCGAGGCGGACACGCCGATGCACGCGATGATGGAGCCGGAGCAGATCCTCGAGCACGCGCGGGCCGCCGAGGCGGCCGGCGCGCACCGCTTCTGCATGGTCACGCAGGGCCAGGGGCTGTCGAAGCGCGACTTCGGGAAGATCCTCGAGGGCGCCCGCCTCGTCGCCGAGAAGACGAACCTGAAGCGGTGCGCGTCGGTCGGCCACATCTCCGGCGACCGGGCGAAGCTGCTGGCCGAGGCGGGGATCCAGCGCGTCCACCACAACGTCGAGACCGCGCGCTCCTACTACGACGAGGTGACGACGACGGTCCGCTACGAGGGCCGGATCCGGACGATCGACGCCGTCCGCGAGGCCGGCATGGAGACCTGCGTCGGCGGCATCCTCAACCTCGGCGAGTCGCCCCGGCAGCGGGTCGAGATGGCGTTCGAGCTCGCCACGATCGACCCGACCTCGGTCCCGATCAACCTGCTCAACCCGCGGACCGGGACGAAGTTCGGCGACCGGCCGCTGATGGACCCGTGGGAGGTCGTGAAGTGGATTGCGATCTTCCGCCTGATCCTTCCCGACGCCCTCTTCCGGCTCTGCGGCGGCCGGGTGGAGAACCTGCACGAGCTGCAGCCGCTCGCCGTCAAGGCCGGCCTCAACGGGGTGATGATGGGCAACTTCCTGACCACCCTCGGCGCCGAGCCGGCCGATGACCGGGAGATGTTCACCGACCTCGGCCTCAACGTCGCCCGCCAACCCGACAACGGCTCGAACCCGCGGCCCGACAACCGCAGCGGCTGGCTCGAGGGCGACAGCCCGCGCACGCCGGTCGACGACCTGATCGACACCCAGGACGAGGCCGACCTCTGGGACCCCTCGACCCAGCTCCGCGTCATCGCCAAGAAGCACAAGCCCCCGGCCTACCCTTCTCCCGACCGAGGAGAAGCGGCGTGAGCCGGTCGCCGGACCGCCATGAGGCGTCGGCGGCTGCCGGCAGCGGAGCCTCCATCCGACCCGCCGCGAAGCGGCGGGCTCCGATGACGGCAGGCGCCGGCGCCGCTCCACGCCCGACGACTACCGACCGGCTCGCGGCCTTCAAGGAGGACGGCCTGTTCCGGCGGATGCGGACCGTCGAGTCGGCGCAGGGGCCACGGGTGTGCCTCGACGGCCGCGACGTCCTCCTGCTCTGCTCGAACGACTACCTCAACCTCGCGGCGCACCCGGACGTGGTAGCGGCCGCGGTCGCCGCCACCGAGCGATGGGGCGCGGGCACCGGCGCATCGCGGCTGATCTCCGGGAACATGACGCCGCACGACGAGCTCGAGCAGCGCCTCGCCGGCTTCCACGGCACCGAGACCGCGCTCCTGTTCGGCTCCGGCTATCTCGCCAACACCGGCGTCATCGCCGCGCTCGCCCGCCGTGGCGATGTCGTCTTCTCGGACGAGCTCAACCACGCGAGCATCATCGACGGCTGCCGGCTCGCCGGCGCCGAGACGTTCGTCTACCGCCACCGCGACCTCGAGCATCTCGCCTGGGGGCTCGGCCGGCTCCCCGGCCACTGCGGCCTGATCGTCACCGACGGCCTCTTCTCGATGGACGGCGACGTCGCCCAGCTCGGCTGGCTGCGCGAGCTCGCCAGCCGTCACGGCGCGATGCTGATGGTCGATGACGCCCACGCCGTCGGCGCCCTCGGCCCGGGCGGCCGCGGCTCGGTGGCCGAGGCCGGGCTCGCCGGCGAGGTCGACGTCCTGATCGGGACCCTCGGCAAGGCGCTCGGCAGCTACGGCGCCTACGCCTGCGTCAGCCGCGAGGTCCGCGACCTGCTCGTCAACACCGCTCGGCCGCTGATCTTCTCGACGGCGCTGCCGCCCGGGGCAGCCGCAGCGGCCACGGCCGCGCTCGCGATCACCGAATCCGATCCGGCCCGGATCGGACGGCTCCGGAGCAACGCCTCGACCCTCCGCGGCGCGCTCGCCGCCAACGGCCTCGACCCCGGCGGCGCCGGAGCGCAGATCATGCCCGTCGCGGTCGGCGACCCAGACCGCGCCGTCGCGATCTGCCGGCGCGCCCTCGACGCCGGCGTCTACGCGCAGGCGATCCGGCCGCCGACCGTCCCCGACGGGACGTCGCGGCTGCGGCTCAGCGTCCTCGCCGACCACGAGCCCGACGAGCTCCTAACCGCCGCCACCACGATCGCCGATGCCTTCCGGGCCGTCTCCGCCGCGGGCGACTGGTCGATCGACCTGCCGGACCCGGAGCCGGGGGAGGTCAGCGTCGAGCGGCACGGCTGGCGCGTCGAAGCGGTCGCGGACGGGGACGGCGCTGCCGACCTTGCCGCGACGCCGACGGCCCGGGCCGGCTGAGGGCGCCTCCGTGGACCCCGCCGGCCTGTTCGTCACCGGCACCGGGACCGAGGTCGGCAAGACCGTCGTTGCCGCGGTCATCGCCGCCGAGGCGGCGGCGTCGGGGCTCGACTGTGCCGTCTTCAAGCCCGCGGTCTCGGGCCTCGACGAGAGCGGTGAGCCCGACCACGCCCTCCTCGCCCGCGCGTCGGGGAGCGCCCAGACGGAGGACGAGATCGCCCCCTACCGCTACGGGCCGCCGCTCTCGCCGCACCTCGCGGCCGAGCTGGCCGGCGAGGAGATCGACACCGACCGCGTCGAGCGCGCGGCGGAGGCCGCCGCCGACGGCGCCGATGTGATCGTCTGCGAGGGCGTCGGCGGGTTGATGGTCCCGCTCCGCCCCGACTACCTGGTCCGCAACCTCGCCGTCGCCCTCGGTCATCCGCTCGTCATCGCCGCGGCGCCGGGGCTCGGGACGATCAACCACACGCTGCTGACGATCGAAGCAGCCTGGACGGCCGAGCTCGAGGTCCGCGCCGTCGTGCTCACTCCCTGGCCCGGCGAGGCCGGCCGCCTCGAGCAGTCGAACCGCGAGACGATCGCGGAGCTGACCGGGGTCGAGGTGATGACGCTCGACCGGATCGATCTCGCGGCGCCGGAGGGCTGGCCGCGCCTCGGCCTGCTCTAGATGATCCAGCCCTAGCCACCAATTTGCGCCCTTCCGGACCCCCGCCTTCCGACCGGAGGCCGACGTAGCTTTGCGCGGGATGAACGGACGGATCACGGAGCTCGACCACCGGCATCTGTGGCATCCGTTCACCCAGCAGCGCGGCTGGGAGGCGGAGCAGCCGCTCGTCATCGAGCGCGGCGAGGGCACCGACTTGATCGCGACCGACGGGACCCGCTACATCGACGGCACCTCGTCGCTGTGGTGCAACATCCACGGCCATCGCCATCCGACGATCGACGGCGCGATCCGCGACCAGCTCGACCGCGTCGCGCATTCGACGATGCTCGGCCTCACGCACGCCCCGGCGGCCGAGCTGGCTGCGCGCCTGTCCGCGATCGCGCCGGCCGGGCTGACCCGCGCCTTCTACTCCGACGCCGGCTCGACGGCGACCGAGATCGCGCTGAAGATGGCGTTCCAGTACTGGCAGCAGCGGGGCGGCCAGCACGCCCGCAGGACCTGCTTCGTCGGCCTCGCCGACGGCTATCACGGCGACACGATCGGGGCCGTCTCGGCCGGCGGCATCGACCTCTTCCACGGCGCCTACGAGCCGCTCCTGTTCGCGAAGCGGACGGTGCCCGCCGGCGACGCCGCCGCGCTCGGCCGGCTGCTCGACCGCCACGGCGAGGAGATCGCGGCCGTGATCATCGAGCCGCTCGTCCAGGGCGCGGGTGGGATCCTCGTCCAGCCGCCCGGTTACCTGCACCGCGTCCGCGAGCTCTGCAGCGAGCATGACGTGCTGCTGATCTGCGACGAGGTCGCGACCGGGTTCGGGCGGACCGGAACGATGTTCGCCTGCGAGCAGGAGCAGGTCGCACCGGACTTCCTCTGCCTCGGCAAGGGGCTGACCAACGGCTACATGCCGCTGGCCGCGACGCTGACGACCGACCGTGTCTACGCAGGGTTCCTCGGCGAGCACGAGGAGTTCCGGACCTTCTTCCACGGCCACACGTTCACCGGCAACCCGCTCGCCTGTGCGGCGGCGATCGCGAGCCTCGACGTCTTCGAGCGCGAACACACGCTCGAGCGCCTGCAGCCGAAGATCGCCAGGCTCCACGAGCTCCTCGCCGGCGTCGCGGCGATGGACGAGGTCGTCGAGGTGCGCGGCCGCGGCTTCATGGTCGGCATCGACCTCGGCGATCACGACCCGGCGCTTCGGCTCGGCCACCGGGTGACCGTCGAGGCGCGCCGGCGCGGTGCGATCGTCCGGCCGCTCGGCGACACGATCGTCCTCGTCCCGCCGCTGGCGATCAGCAAGCGAGATCTCGGCCGGCTCGTCGCGATCACCGCCGCGGCGATCCGCGAGGCGGTCGCCGGCGCCTACCCCGCCGGCGCGCCGGAACGCATCACGGTGCGCCGTGCGCAGGGTGTGGCGGGCTCGGGCCGCGCCGCCGCATGACCGGCACCGAAGTTCGCGTCGCTCTGATCACCGGCTGCTCGACCGGGATCGGCCGAGCGACCGCGCTCCGCCTCGACGCCTCCGGCTGGAGCGTCTATGCGGGCGTGCGCAGGCAGGAGGACGCGGATTCGCTCGCCGCCGCCGGGTCGGAGCGGCTGACGCCGCTGATCATCGACGTCACCGACCCCGGCTCGATCGCAGCCGCGGCCGAGCGGGTCGAGGCCGAGTCGGCGGCCGGGCTCGGCGCCCTCGTCAACAACGCCGGAGTCGCCTACACCGGCCCGCTCGAGTTCGTGCCGCTCGACGAGCTGCGCAACCAGCTCGAGGTCAACGTGACCGGCCACGTCGCGATCACCCAGGCCCTGATCCCGGCGCTCCGCCGCGCCCGCGGCCGAATCGTCAACGTCACCTCGATCGGCGGGATCGTCGCAACGCCGTTCTTCGGACCGTACAACGCCTCGAAGTACGCGCTCGAGGCGATCAGCGACTGCCTGCGGGTCGAGCTGCGGCCGTGGGGGATCGACACGATCACGATCGAGCCGGGCAGCATCTCGACCGAGATCTGGACCTCCGGCCTCGATCAGTTCGACCGGACCGAGGAGCGAATGCCGGCGGAGGCGCAGACGCTCTACGGGAAGGCGATCAAGGGGCTGCGGCGGGCGGCCCGGCAGACCGGCGAGCGCGGCATCCCTGCCGATCACGCCGCGGCGGTGATCGAGAAGGCGCTGGTCGTCTCGCGCCCGCGGGCCCGCTACCTGATCGGCCGCGACGCACGCGTCATGGCGACCCTCTCCCGCGTGCTCCCCGATCGCCTCTGGGATCGCGCGATCGGGCGGATCATGGGCCTGCCCTGAGATGGTCTGATCGGGGCGGCCGCTTGCCGTGACGAATCGCCCGCCGCGTCGTAGTAGGAGTGTGGAGCAGGTGGCGACAGCGCCGACACGGGAGGCCGATGCCGAGCGGACGCTCGGGTTCGATGCCCTCTATCGCTCCTGCCGCGACGACGTCCACGCCTACGTCGCCGGGCTGCTCCGCGACCGGCACGCGGCCGAGGACGTCACCGCCCTCGCCTTCGAGCGCGCCTACCGGCGGCGGCGGCGCTTCGACCCGCGCCGCGGCAGCGGCCGCGCCTGGGTGTTCGCGATCGCCCGCAACGCCGCCCTCGACGAGCTCCGCCGCCGCAAGCGGACCGTGTCGCTGTTCGATGAGCCGGCCGACCCCGACGTCGCGGCCGCCGAGGACGGCGCCGAGGTGACGCTGCGGCGGGCGGCGCTGCGCGAGGCGATGAACCGGCTCGACCCGCGCGAGCGCGAGCTGGTCGCGCTGCGCTTCTTCGCCGGCCTCGGCCACGGCGAGATCGCCGAGGTGCTCGGGATCAGCGCTTCGAACGCGGGCACGAGACTGCACCGGGCCGTCGACAAGCTGAGGAGGCTGTGCGATGAGAGCGCGTAGCGACAAGCCGCTGGACCCCCGGGTCGAACACGAGCTCGCGACGATCGACCGGGCCCTCGGCGGACGTGAGACCGACCCCGGCGATGCGGCGCTCGCCGAGCTGGCGCTCCTGCTTCGCGACGAGCGGCCGGATCCCGAACCCGGTTGGGCGGCGAGGCTCGACGAGCGTGCCGCCGCAGGGTTCCCCCGCGGCGGCGGCGGCGGTCGCGGCGGTAAGCGGCCCTCCCGGCGGGGCGGCGGCTGGCTGGCGCCGGCCGGTGCGCTCGCGACCCTGCTCCTGGTCGTCGTCGTGGTCGCCGTCGTCAACGAGGGCGGCGGCACGAGTGGCGAGAACGCCGCGACCTCCTCGCCGGCGTCGGCCGAGAAGGCGACGACGGGAACGCCGGATGCGGTCGAGGGGGTCACGCCCGAAGGCGCTGGCGCTTCCTCCGCCTACGACGCGCGATCGTTCTCCCGCCTGCGAGACAGCGGCAAGATCGCCCCCGGGACCGAGAACCGCAAGGTCGATCGCGACGCTCAGCTCAGCCTCTCGACCCAGCCTGACGAGGTGCGGTCCGTCACCGGCGAGGTGATCTCGATCACCCGCTCGCTCGGCGGCGTCGTGGCCTCCTCGCAGGTCTCGGAGACCCCGGACGGCGCCTCGGCTTCGCTGCGGCTGACGATCCCGACCCGCAACCTCGATCAGGCGCTCGATCGGATGACCGACCTCGCCGACGTCGACTCGCTGAACGAGAGCGCCGTCGACATCACGCGGCCGGTGATCGACGCCAAGGATCGGCTGCGCGACGCCGAGGCGCGGCGGCGGGAGCTGCTGAAGGCGCTCGGCAACGCCACGACGGAGTCCGAGGCGGACGCGCTCGAGGCGAAGATCGCCGACGCACGCCGCGAGATCGCCCGCGCCGAGGCCGCCTACGAGCGGGTCACCGGGAAGGCGCGGCTTTCCGAGCTGGCGGTGAGCGTCGCGAGCAATCCCGACGCGAGCACCCATCGCAGCCTCGGCGACTGGCTCGACGACGCCCTCGACGTGCTCAGGACCCTCGCCGGCGTGCTGCTGGTCAGCCTGGCGGTGTTGGTTCCGCTCGGCCTGATCGCGGCGCTCGTCGCCTGGGTCGTGGCCCGTTTCCGCCGCCGCCGGCGCGAGCGCGCTCTCGACGGCTGACCGCTCAGGTCAGTCGAGCGGTTCGAAGTCGGCCTTGCGGGCGCCGCAGACCGGGCAGAACCAGTTGTCCGGGATGTCCTCGAACTCGGTGCCGGCGGGAATGCCACCGTCGGGGTCGCCCTCGTCGGGGTCGTAGACGTAGCCGCAGGACGTGCAGATCCACTGCTGCTTGACGAGGGTCTCGCTCATGAGGGCGGGAGCGTAACGTAGAGTGGCGGCCGTGGATGAGCCCGCGATCCCCCGTCCCGCGGCGACGGTGATCGTCCTGCGGCGCGGCGGCCGGCACCGCAGCGGAGGCCTCGAAGTGCTGATGCTGAGACGCGGCGCGGACGCCCGCTTCATGCCCGGCGTCTGGGTCTTCCCGGGCGGCGCCGTCGACGGCGAGGACCGCGATGCAGCCCTCGATCTCGACCTCGGCGTCGAGTCCGACGAGGCCGCGCACCGGGTCTGCGCGGCCCGCGAGCTCGGCGAGGAGGCGGCGCTCGTCCTCGCCGTCTCCGAGCTCCGTCCGTGGTCGCGCTGGGTCACGCCCGAGGTCGTCCCGATCCGCTTCGACACCCGCTTCTACGTCGCCCTCGCTCCGCCGCACAGCAAGCCGGTCCCGGACCGCGGCGAGGTCGACGAGGCCCGCTGGCTGAGCCCCGCCGGCGCTCTGGAGGAGCATGCCGCGGGCCGCCTCGAGCTCTCCTTTCCGACCGTCAAGCACCTCGAGGAGCTGACCGGCTTCGCCGACGCCGACGCCGTCATCGCCGAGGGCGCTCAGCGCCACGTCGAGGCGGTCACCCCGAAGGTCCGCGGCGACCGCGACCGCTTCGAGGTCCTGCTGCCCGGCGATCCGGGCTTCGCCGACGAGTAAGCCATCGAGATGAACGAAGCGTCCGCATGGCGGGCGACGTCACCGACGACGGGTCAACGCGGATCGGCGGCCGGGAACGGGGCCATGCCGGCGTGCCAGGGGCCGGCCGGGTAGGTGGCGACGCCGGACTCCTCCATCTCGGCGCGGACGCGGCCGAAGAGCCTGCCGGCGTCGTCGAGTGCGCGCTCGAGCTCGGGGCGGGTGCGCTCGCGGAGCGTCCAGAGGAAGTAGAGCTGGCGGTCCGAGGCGCCGAAGCTGACCTCGCGGTCGATCGAGGTCGTCCAGGTGAGGAAGGCCGGGCTGAAGAGCTCGCGGAGGGCGATCGGGTCGTGCCCGGCCGGGACGGTGGCGATGAAGCGGCGGTTGAACTCGATGCTCTCGAACTCGACGCGGAGGCGGCTGAGGCGCCGGAGCTGCTCGTCGGGACTCGACTCGATCGACTCGACGTCGAATGCCGGGACGACCTTGGTGAGGTCGGGCATGTGGGCCTTCGCGAGCACCGCCGCCGGCAGGACCGCCTTCCGGAAGAGCCCGCCGGACTCGAACTCGTCGGCGTCGCAGCTCGATCCCCAGAACTCAGCCGCGAGCTCGCCGGTGAGCCGGTTCGAGCCGCCCGGGCACAACGCCGGCGGGGCGTCGCGCGGGTTGAGGCCGCCGACCTCCTCGTAGGTGAGACCGCGATCGGCGGCCACCGCCTTGACGGCGGCAATCCAGTCCTCGCGCTCGCCGGTGGCGCTCACCGGTGGATCGTATTCGCGGACGAAGGGTCAGCGATCTCGCGTCACATGCGGGAAGTGGGTGCCGCCGAACTGGCTCGGGTAGTCGGGGGCCACGAAGCAGGGCGCGAACGGCCTCACGGTGCCCGGGATCAGGCCCGAGGGCGGGTTCGGCTGATCGAAGGTCGAGACGGTCGGCGACTTGCCGTCGCCCATGAACCGCTCGCCGCCGCCGGTGTTGTCGCAGTCCCAGTTCGGGAAGATCCCGTTCCGGCTCGCCCCGCCGCCGGCGATCAGGTCGTTGTAGGGCATCAGGTAGCCGTTGCCGCGGTTCTCGGGCAGGCGGTTCCGGTAGATCGCGAGGGACTCCTGGGTGATGTAGCCGAGTTGCTTGAGGACGTGGCGCGGCGCGGGCTGCCCGGGCTGCGGGGTCAGCTGACCGGACAGCCCGGCCGGCGGGTTGGACAGGAAGTCGGTGATGTTCGATCGGTAGTAGTTGAGCCACGAGACGACCGGGTTCAGGTTCGCCAGGAACGGGTCGAGGTTGCCGAGCGTCGGTCGCAGCTCGCGGAGAACGCCGGCCAGCGCCGGGAAGCCGCGCCGCGATGCCCGGTTGAGCGCATCGAGATCGATGAACAGCGACCGCAGATGCGGCGAGAGGCGCCGGACGCTCTCGAGCGTCGGGCTGATGTCGTTGGCTACCGGCAGCAGCTTCTGGACGAGCGGGCGCGTGTTCGCCTGGAACTCGTCGAGCCGGTTCAGCGTCAGCTGGGTCTCGTTCTCGAACGTCGGAGCGATCTGGAAGAACTCACGCAGCGCCTGGTCCTCGGAGGCGAGCGCGTCGAAGGTCGAGTTGGTCCCGGTGATTGCGTCGGCGAGCTGCCCGTCGCGCTCGCTGAGCGCGTCGAAGACCGTGCCGGTGTCGCGGACGAGGCCCTGCAGCTGGGTGCGCTGGCGGCGCAGGACGGCGAGGACGTCCGAGGCGTCGCCGAGGAACGGCCCGAGGTTGCCGAGCGCATCGTTGAGGTCGAGCCCGCGACCGCGGATCGCGATCGCTGCGCCCTGCTGCCACTGCTGGAACGCCGTCCGCGTCTCCTTGTCGAGGGCGTTGAAGATCTCGTCGATCTGCGTCTGGTCCTGAACCTGCCCGAGGCCGAGCGAGCCGCCCTCGGGGACCGAGTCGACGTCGCTGCTCGACGCGTCGGTGGTGGACGCGGCGGCGCCGAGCGAGACCGGCGCGCCCGACTCTTGCGGGTTGGTGCCCGACGTCAGCTCGACGTAGGTCTCGCCGAGCAGCGTCTTCTGGCGGAGGATCGCCCGCGCGTCGCTCGAGATCGGTGCGAACTCGGGATCGATCTCGATCTCGACCTTCGAGGTGTCCTGCCCGTCGACCTGCTCGTCGATCGGCGCCAGCTCCACCGACTTGACCTTGCCGACCGAGACACCGCCGATTCGCACGTCCGACTCGGTCGCGAGCTGCGTCGCCTCCGGGAAGTAGGCGTCGATCCGGTAGCTCTCCGGCTTCAACGGCACCGGGCCGCCGAACGAGATCCAGAGGAAGAGCAGCAGCAGGAAGCACGAGAGCGTGAACCCGACGGCGATCAGGATCCGGCCGATCGATGGTGCCGACTTCTGCATCAGCAGCCCCCCGCAAACGGCGCGCCCGGCGCGAACAGCTGCTGCAGTCCGGTCACCGCCGGCGCCAGCGGGCTCGCGCCGAGCAGCGACATGGCTTCGTCGCAGCCGATGGTCAGGTAGATGCGGCGATCGACGCCGTGGGCGTCCTGGACCTGGAAGACGGAGCCCGAGTTGTGGCCGAGCCAGGCGCCCCAGTAGAGATAGCCCTCGTCACGGCCGGCGGCGCCGGGCGGCTCGGCGCCGTTGGGGTTGTAGGCGGCCATGTTGCCGAGCCGGTTGAGCTTCTTGGCGACCACGGTCAGCTTCGGCGTCGCCTTCGCGAGCCGGCTCGATGCCTTGCCGAGGTCGCGGACCGGGCCCCGCGCCGTTCGCACGAACGGCCGGATCTCGCTCTTGATGACCGGCGTCGTCTTCACCGCCAGCCGCTTCGTCGAGGAGTTGACCTCGGCGAGGTTGCGGGCGAACGGCCGCAGGTCGCCGAGCGCCGGCCCGAGCTGGTCGGCGAACTGCGAGATGTGGTTGAGCGCGACCGTGGACTGGGCGAGCGTCCCGGGCAGCAGCCGCACCGCGCGCTGGACGCTCGGGTCCTGTTCGGCGATCGCCGAGATCGACGTGTTCGACGCTTCGACGAGGTCGGTCAGGCTCTGCTCGCTGCGACCGACCTCGCGGGTCAGCAGGTTGAAGTTGGTGATCAGCCGGCGCAGATTCGCCTTCCGCTCGGCGACCTTCGAGTTGATCCGGTCGACGTCGCGGGACAGCGGGCCGAGCGAGCCGAGCAGGCGGCCGAGGTCCTTGTCGCGGCCGTGCAGCGCCTGCCCGCCGCTGACGAGCAGTAGGCGCAGGTAGGCGCGGGTGTCGTTGTCGAGCGCGCCGAGCACCTCGTCGAGGTTGACGTCGGGGGCGGTGTTGGCGAGCTGGACGGTGCCGCCCTCCTGGATCTCCCCCGCCTTCTTCGTGCCCGGGTCCATCTCGAAGAACATGTCCTTCAGCCCCGTCTGCGGGCGCAGCAGGATCGTCGCGTCCCGGTAGACCGGCAGGAAGTCCCGATCGACGCCGAAGGTGACGACGGCGACGCCGTCCTCGAGACTGACGTCCTCGACGTCACCGACCTTGACGCCGGCGACCCGCAACGTCTGACCCTGCCCGGGCACGACCGCCTGCGCGGTCTGGAACTCCGCCTTGAGCTCGAACGGCCGCTCCTCGATGAGCGGGATCCGGAGCCGCTGGCTCTGGACGATCACGTATGCCGAGGCGAGCCCGACGACGAGCAGGAGCGCGATCGCGATGAAGTCGCGGAGGTGCTTGCGGATCGCGACGCTCATCCGCCGTCACCCGTGCCGTAGGTCGCGTAGAAGTCGGAGAGGTCCTTCATCGCCCGCTTCTGGAGCTTGCGGGCCTTGCCGCGATCGCCGTCGTCCTTCGCCTGCGCCGCTTCGCCGAGCCCCTCGAGGGTCTGCGTCG
>Ga0105243_10002015_pt1 | contig 17271 bp, 17 predicted proteins | sample KBSM34metaG_FD_81525 | JGI IMG/M metagenome (GOLD analysis project Ga0105243, IMG submission 81525) | Miscanthus rhizosphere microbial communities from Kellogg Biological Station, Michigan, USA - KBS M3-4 metaG | ecosystem: Host-associated > Plants > Roots > Rhizosphere > Soil | place... | reverse complement strand
CTCCGTCAGCCCGGCGACGGCCAGCGCCACATCGTTCTCGGTGGGGCGAAGCGAGGCGAAGGCCGCAAGCGCGGCCGCCCGGACGACGGGGTCCCGGTCGACCGCGAGGGTGCGGACCGCCTCGAGACCCCCGAGGCCGATGGTCGCGAGGCCCTGGGCGCAGGCGATCCGCACCTCACGATTCTCGTCCGCGGATGCGGTCGCCACCGTCTCCCAATCGTTCAGGGCTACCAGAGCGCGCACCGCCTCGATGCGGACCCGATGGTCGACGTCGGCGAGCGCCGCGCGGTACTGCGCCGCCGTCCCGGTGCGCAACGCCCGCAGGAGGTCGACCACGGTGGACCGGACGACAGGGTCGCCGGAGCCCAGGTGGAGCGCCAGCCCCTCCGCCGAGGGCAGCACCTCGACCAGTTCGCGGAGTCCCTCCGCGGCCACCCGGCGCACGGACGCGTCCTCGTCGCCGAGCGCTGCGACAAGCAGCGCGTCGAAGCCGTCGGGGGCGGCCTCGGTCAGCGTGGCGATGGCAGTGGAGCGCACCTGCGGGTCCGCATCGATCAGATAAGGGCGCAACTGCGCCGCGGTCGGACTGTCGAGTCCGAGGATCTCCACGATCCGGGGGGAGCGGGGCTGGACCTCTGAGGGGGTGGCGCTCACCCGAGAGGGGGACTCGACCGGCGCGCGCCCGCCCACCAGCGGCGGCTGCGTCACCGGCACGACCCGCTGATCACGCGGGGGAAGATCGTCCAGTCCCGGCACCGATACGAAGTACGGTGCCACCGGTCGCTTGAGGAACTCCATCCCGCCCCCGGCACCCTTGCGCAGGTTCAGGTGGTACCCCCACTCGGAGTCGTTCTGGCCGGGCAGGTCCGCGCGCTCGTGGTACAGGCCCCACCGGCTCTCGGTGCGGGTGAGCGAGCTGCGCGACGCCATTTCCGCGCAGTCCCGGATGAACGACACCTCCGCGCACCGCATCAGCTCGTGCGGGCTGGTCGCCCCCATTCCCTCGATCTCCGCGGTCATCCGCTCGAAGGTCTCGACCGCGATGGACAGCTTGGTGGCGGTCTTCGGGGGCGCCACATAGTCATTGACGAACCGCCGCAGCTTGTACTCGACCTGCGGTTGCGGCGGTCCATTCGGGTGCAGGAGCGGCCGGTAGATCAGCTCGTGCGCCTCGCGCAGCTGATCGGTCGGCAGGTCGGTCGGCGCGTCCACGGCCGACAGGGTGCCGGTGGCGTGGGTCCCCGCCAGGTCCCCGTACACGAAGGCGCCGATCATGTAGTTGTGCGGCACGCACGCCAGGTCGCCCGCCGCATACAGCCCGGGCACGGTCGTCGCGCCGTGCTCGTCCACCCACACGCCCGACGCCGAATGTCCACTGCACAGACCGATCTCGGAGATGTGCATCTCGATGTCGTGGGTGCGGTAGTCGTGGCCACGATTCACGTGAAACGTTCCGCGCGTGGGCCGTTCGGTGGTGTGCAGGATGGACTCGAGCGTGTCCAGGGTCTCGGTCGGCAGGTGACTGACCTTGAGATAGATGGGGCCGCGTGCTGATTCGATCTCCTGTTTGACCTCGCTCATCATCTGTCCGGACCAGTAGTCGGAATCGACGAAGCGTTCGCCCTGCGCGTTGACCTGGTAGCCGCCGAACGGGTTCGCGACGTACGCGCAGGCCGGCCCGTTGTAGTCCTTGATCAGCGGGTTGATCTGGAAGCATTCGATGCCGCTGAGCTCGGCCCCCGCGTGGTACGCCATCGAATAGCCGTCGCCGGCGTTGGTCGGGTTCTCGTAGGTGCCGTACAGGTATCCCGACGCGGGCAGCCCGAGCCGTCCGCACGGGCCGGTCGCCAGGATGACCGCCTTCGCCCCGACCGCGACGAACTCCCCGGTCCTGGTGTTCAGTGCCGCCGCACCGACCGCCCGCCCCCGATCCGTCAGGACCCGCACCGGCATCAGGCGGTTCTCGATCCGGATCTTCTCGCGCATCTTCCGCTGCCGCAGCACCCGGTACAGCGCCTTTTTCACGTCCTTGCCCTCGGGCATCGGCAGCACGTAGGAACCGGAGCGGTGCACCCGGCGGACCGCGTACTCGCCGTACTCGTCCTTCTCGAACTTGACGCCGTACTTCTCGAGCCTTTGCACCATCGCGAAGCCACGGGTCGCGGTCTGGTAGACCGTGCGCTGGTTCACGATTCCGTCGTTGGCGCGGGTGATCTCCGCGACGTAGTCCTCCGGCTCGGCCTTGCCGGGGATGACGGCGTTGTTGACGCCGTCCATTCCCATGGCCAGCGCGCCGGAATGCCGGACGTGTGCCTTCTCGAGCAGCAGCACGTCGGCGCCGTTCTCGGCGGCGGTCAGCGCGGCCATCGTGCCCGCGGTGCCGCCGCCGATGACCAGTACGTCGCAATCGAGGCGGATGGTGTCGGCCAGGTCTGGGATGTCCATCAGTTCTCCGGGGTGTTCGTCGGGCCGACGCTCGGGTGGCCCAGCGCGGCCAGGACTTTCGCGCGGGCGGCTCGGGTGTCGGGGTGGTCGAGGGCGTCGCGGTCGCGCGGCCGCGGCACGTCGACGATGGTGCGCAGCGGGGCGCCCGCGCGCCCGAGCACCGCGACCCGGTCGCCGAGCAGGACCGCCTCGTCGACGTCGTGGGTCACGAAGACCACCGTCGTCGGGTGCGTGCGCCAGGTCTCGACGAGCAGGCGTTGCATGGTCGCGCGGGTCTGGGTGTCGAGTGCCCCGAACGGTTCGTCCATCATCACGGCCCGGGGCGCACCGGCAAGGCCGCGCGCCAACTGCACCCGCTGACGCATACCGCCGGAGAGGTTCTTGGGCAGGAAGTCCGCGAAGCCGGCGAGCCCGACCTCCTCGATCCACCGCTCCGCGTCGCGCCTGCGCCCCGATCTCGGCTGTCCGCGAAGCGCAAGCGCGAGTTCGATATTGGACCGGACCGTGCGCCACGGCAGGAGCGCGTTGTCCTGGAACACCACGGCGCGATCCCGCGAGGTGATGGTGACGGCGGCTCCATCGGCGAGGATGTGGCCGGAGTCCGGCGCCAGCAGGCCCGCCAGGGCGCGGAGCACCGTCGACTTCCCGCAGCCCGAGGGGCCGGTCAGGACCAGGATCTCGCCGGGCAGGGCGGTCAGGGACAGGGAACGGACGACGGGGGTGCCGGTGTAGGACAGCGTGACGTCGTCCAGGGCCAGCGACATGCCCGCCGTGACCTTCTCTTCGCTTGTTGCCGTGGTCATCTGGTGTTCTCCCCTCGGGGCAGCCACCGGGTGACGCGGCGGCCGAGCAGTTCGACCGCCGCGGATGTCGAGAACCCGAGGATGCCGATGGTGATCATGCCGACGAACACGCCCGGGTAGTCGACGATCGTGTATGCCTGCCAGGTGCGGTAGCCGACCCCGAGCCGGCCCGAGATCATCTCGGCGGAGATCACGCAGATCCACGCGACCCCGATGCCGACCGACAGCCCGCCGAACAGCCCGGGCAGGATCCCGGGGAGCACCACGCGGCCGAGGACATCCCAGCGGCTGCCGCCAAGGGTGCGTACGGAGTCCTCCCAGATGGTCGGGAGCGCCCGCACCGCGTGCCGGGTGCTGACCATGATCGGGAAGAAGGCGGCGATGAAGGTGATGAAGACGATGCCTGCCTCGTCGCTGGGGAACAGCAGGATCGCCACCGGCACGATGGCGATCGCCGGAATGGGCCGCGCCAGTTCGGCCAGCGGGCCGACGGTGTCGGCGAACAGGCGAGAGCGTCCGAGCGCGATGCCGACGGCAACCCCCGCCACCGTGGCGAGGCCGAACCCGGACACGATCCGGATCAGCGACTGACCGAGGTCCAGGTAGAAGAGGTCGGTCCGGAGCTGTTCGCTGTATGCCGCCACGATCTCGGTCACGGTCGGCAGCGTGTCGAACCGCAGCCACAGCCGAACGCCGTTGGCCGTCAGCAATTGCCAGGCGAGCACCGCGGCGATCACCGACGTGATCCGGATGGCCCTGGACCGCCACCGGGCGGGCCAGTCGGTCCGGTTCACTGCGCCGGGGTCAGGCGTCGCGTCCTCCGCAGGCACGACCGACTCCCGCGCGGACGCACGCGTGCCGGGGGCGGTCACGGACGCGGTCACTGCCGGACCTCCTCGACGGCGCGGTCGTAGGTGATCGGGGCGCTCGCGGGGTTCTTGCGCAGGTAGCGCTCCGCCGCGGCGGCCGTGGTGAAGGGCAGGAAGCGAGCCCCGTCGCGCACCCACACCGCCTTGTCCGCGAACCAGCGTGTGCCCAGTTCCGCGTCGGGCACGTAGGCGGCCCGGATGCCCCTGCCCTCGGCGCGCGCCTTCTTGACCGAGCGCAGGAGGCAGGTGGGGTCGGCCGCGGGCTGCGTCTGCGTCGCGCCGTCGAACCACAGCTCGCTCGCCTGCGCGGGATCGGCGACGGGGACTCCGCACGCGGGGTCGGTGCCGGTCAGGGCCGTGGGGTTGGCGGTGACGGCGACCGCGGCGTCGTAGGACTCGATGCCCTCAGTCGCGTAGGCGGCACGCAGCGGCGCGTCGTCGACGAATCCGTCGATGTTCAGGTCGGCGAAGTCGCCGATCGACTTCAGGTAGGGCACATCGGTTTTCAGGGCGTCGACCAGGCGGGGCTTGAGCGTCGGGTCGAACGAGGTGCCGCCGGGGCCGTTGTAGAGGTAGACCACCTCCTGCGGCAGTCCGCTCTGCTCGGCGACGATCCGTGACGCCTCGAGGGGCTCGCCGCGGATGAATCGGGTGGCGTCGAGCTGCGCGAGCAGGAAGGCGTCGAGCACCTCGGGGTGCTGCTCGGCGTACGACTCGCGCACCACCACCCCGTGCAGGGTCGGCTGGTTCAGCTCCGCGCCGTCGTAGAGGAGTTTCGCCTTGTCCTGGAACACCAGCAGGCCAGGCCACGCCACGAACTGCGACAGCGCGGCCACCTGCCCGGACTCGAGCGCGGACGAGCCGACCTGTGGCTGCTGGTTGAGCACCTCGACTCCGGTGGCGGGGTCGAGTCCGGCGCGGTCGAGGGCCTGCACGAGGGTGCCGTGGCCTGCGGAGCCGACGCTCGCGGACACCTTCTGTCCGGCCAGGTCGGCGAGACCGGTCGCAGGCGAATCCGGAGGCACCACAACCATGTTCAGCGCGCCCTTGGGGTTGTAGCCGGTGACCGAGACGATCTCGGTCTTCGCGCGCGGGTTGGCCTGGGTTCGGGACCCATTGATGAGCATCGGATAGTCGCCCATCGAACCGATGTCGATCTTCTCGGCGACCATCTGGGCGGTGATGGGTGCGCCGGTGTCATAGTCCTGCCATTGCACGGAGTACGCGGTGCCGGTCCGCTCGGTCACTGCGGCCAGGCGCTTCTCGAGGTAGCCCTGTGCCTTGAGGAGGGTGCCTGCGGTGACCGTGTTGATCGTCTTGGACTGGTAGCCGATGACGACGGGCACGGCATCCGTGCCGCCTGCGCCGCCGCCGGAGTCGCTGTCGAGGGAGCAGCCGGCGAGCACGGCCGTGGTGAGGGCAGCGGCCATCGCCGCCGCGGGGATGCGGCGTTTCATGTTCGGGTCCTTGGTGGTCGGGTTGTCCGGTGCCTGGCGGCTAGCGGAGCAGGAAGGGCATGTTGACGGTGACTGCGCCGGTGGGACAGCGGGCCGCGCAGGGGCCGCAGTACCAGCACTCGTCGACGTGCATGAAGGCCTTGCCGTTGTCCGGGTTGATCGCCAGCGAGTCCAGCGGGCAGATCTCGACGCAGAGGGTGCACCCCTCGATGCAGAGCGACTCATCGATGGTGACGGGGACGTCGGCGCGTTGGTTGACCAGTGCCATCAGGTCAGCTCCCATGGTTGGTTCGTGCGGAAGAGGTTGCCCCGCATGGTGATGCGGTCACCTCGTATGCGGATGTACTCGAGGTCGACGGGCCTGCCGTCGTCGAGGGTGGTGAGTCGTTCGAGGAGCAGCAGCGCGGCGCCCTCGGGGGCCTGCAGTGCGGCCGCGGTGTGGGCGTCGGCGTTGACGGATTCGATGGCCAGCTCGGCCGATCCGAGTGGCCTGCCGGAGACCTCCTCGATCAGGGCGAAGATGTCGTTGCCCGCGAGGTCGCGGCGCAGCAGTTCCTCGCCGAGGTCCGGGACGAGGTAGGTCAGGTCCAGGCTGAGCGGCAGGTCGCCGAGGTAGCGGAGCCGCTCGATGTAGACCGCGGGCTCGGCCCGGTCCAGCTCGAGGCGGCGCGCGACGGCGGGCGGAGGCACGAGGCGCAGGGCCGCGCGTACCTCGTTGCGCACCTCGCCGTGCTCGCGGAGCGTCTCCTTCAGGCCGAGCAGGGTGTCGATGCCGTGGTCGAACTTGCGTCCCGACACCTGGGTGCCGACGCGCGGCGCGCGCTCGATCAGGCCCTCGTCCTTGAGCAGCGAAAGGGCCGCCCGCACGGTGTTCCTGGAGACCGCGAATTCGACGGCGAGGGCGTGCTCCGGCGGCAGGGTGCCCGCGAACGCGCCGGCCAGGGTCTGCTGGCGCAGCACGTCCGCTACCTGGCGGGCCCGATCGGCGCGGGAGCGGCGGCTCGGCGGCGGCTCGGTGGCTGCGCTCATCTGCTTCCCTCCTTCGGGGCCGGTGACCTGGACGAATGCCGACAGTAGCGGCGGTTTAGCGGGTCCCCGGCCGCTCACTTCGCGGCCGCCGGGGTGGTGAGGCGATTGCGCCACCCGCGGTGCGGGCGTACCTGGGCAAACGACGGGCCGGCGGACGATTGCGCCGCCGCGAGGGGTCGCGGCGGAGTTCGGATCACGCTGATCCGAATGTTCGGATTCGCCGGCCGGGCCCGGGCCCGAGTCGGACGGCGTCTTGGCGGGTTTATAGTTGCGTTGTGCAACAACGATCGACCGCGGCCGTCGCCCAGGTACACGAGGAGCTCGTGCACCTGGTCCGCCAGCTGATGACGGGGGAGCGTCCCGCCGAGGGGCTGCCCACCTTCGCCCAGCACTCGGTGCTCTCCTATATCGAGCGCAATCCGGGATGCCGGGCGACGGAGATCTCCGAGGCGTTCGGGGTGCACCGGTCGACCGTGTCGCGGCAGCTGCGCGGATGCGTCGACGCCGGGTGGGTCCAGGCCGAGCCCGGACCGATCCGCAGCGGGCATCCGCTCAGCCTCACGGATGCCGGCCGCGACGTCCTCACCGGCGCCGACCGGCGCCGCCGTGACGAGGTGGGGGAGCGGGTCCGGGACTGGTCGGCCGCGGACATCGCCGACCTCGCCCGCATGCTGCACCGGTTCCGCACCAGTACCGCAGACCATGACACCGACCAGAACATCGGAGCAGACCCCCGTGCGTGAATTCACCACCACCGCCCAGTTCACCATCGCGGACGACGACGCCCTCGTCCGTTCCGTCTACCGGCACGCGCAGGAAGCGCCCGAGCGGGTGCTGTTCAGTCGACCGATCGGCGGCGACTGGGTCGACGTCACCGCGGCGGAGTTCGCCGATCTGGTGGTCGGTGTCGCGAAGGGCCTGATCGCAGGCGGGGTGGCCCGCGGTGATCGGGTGATCCTGCTGTCGGCCACCCGGTTCGAATGGACGCTGTTCGACTTCGCGATCTGGGCGGCGGGCGCCGCGTCGGTGCCGATCTACGACTCGTCGTCACCCGACCAGATCCGTTGGATCGCAGAGGATTCGGGAGCGGTGACGGCGATCGTCGAAACCGATCGGCACGCGTCGGCCTTCGACGGCTCCGGACTGGGTGTCCGCCAGATCGACGACAACGCGGTGGGCGCGCTGATCGCGGCGGGCGAGCACCTCGACGATGCCGAGGTGCACGACCGGGTCGCGGCGATCCGGGCCGACGACCTGGCGTCGCTCGTGTACACCTCCGGCACCACGGGCAGGCCCAAGGGCTGCATCCTGACCCACCGCAACTTCCTGTCCGAGGTTCGCGGCATCCTCAGCGCCAGCGTCGGCGAGGTGGCCAAGCCCGGCAACCGGATGCTCACCTTCCTGCCGCTTGCCCATGTCCTGGCCCGCGCCGTGTCACTGGCGATGTTCGAAGCCGGTGGAGCGCAAGCGCATTGGTCGAACTTCAGCACCGTCGTCGGGCAGTTCGCCCGGTACCAGCCGCACACCATCCTCGGCGTGCCGCGGGTGTTCGAGAAGGTCCGCGACTCGGCCGCGCACAGCGCCGCGCAGGGCGGCGCCGTCAAGAAGGCGATCTTCGGCTTCGCCGAGAAGACCGCCGTCCGCTACAGCGAGGCGCTCGATGCGGGTGGTCCGTCCCCGGTGCTCCGCGCGCAGCACTGGGTCGCGGATCGGCTCGTCTACTCGAAGCTCCGGGCCGCGCTCGGCGGGGAGTGCTGGTGGGCCATCTCCGGTGGCGGCGCGCTGATGCCAAGCCTCGGGCACTTCTTCCGTGGTGTCGGCGTGCCGATCTACGAGGGCTACGGACTCACCGAGACCACCGCGGCGCACTGCGTCAACGTCCCGGGTGCACACAAGATGGGCACCGTCGGACAGCCGATGGGTGGCAACGGCGTTCGCATCGCGGCCGACGGGGAGATCGAACTGTGCGGCGGGGTGGTGTTCGGCGGGTACTGGCACAACGAGCAGGCCACCGCCGACACCTTCGACGAGGGCTGGCTGCGGACCGGCGACCTCGGCGAGCTGGACGGGGACGGCTTCCTCACCATCACCGGACGGAAGAAGGACCTCCTGATCACTGCGGGCGGCAAGAACGTCTCGCCGGGACCGCTCGAGGACCGGATGCGCTCGCACGCCCTGATCTCGCAGGCCGTGGTCGTCGGGGACGCACGCCCCTTCATCGCCGCGCTGCTCACCGTGGACCCGGACGTGTTCGCGCTGTGGAAGACCGAGAACGGCAAGCCCGCCTCGGCGTCCGTCGCGGACCTGAGCGAGGACCGGGACCTGCAGGCCGCGTTGCAGCTGGTGGTCGACGACGCGAACAGCACCGTCTCGCATTCCGAGGCGATCAAGAAGTTCGCGATCCTGCACCGCGACCTCACCGAGGCGGACGGCGAGATGACCGCGACCCTGAAGATCAAGCGCAAGGTGGTCACCGAGCGCTTCGCCGACGAGATCGACGCGCTGTACCGCTGACCCGGTCGCGCTTCACTGAGAACATCCCTCTATCGGTCGGTGCTGGTGTCCTGGCGAACCGTAGTTGCCGGGCACCGCCCGTGGGGAAGCTACGTTTTCGGAAATCGAGCAGGTCCTCCCGGCGGGTCGCCCTTGCGCCAGGGCCCGGTCGGGTGCAGTGTCGAGACCGGCACTCGCATCCGGGAGGACACATGACCAGCCCCGACCTCGGTTCCATTCTGCTTGCGAGCCCGGACCCCGATCGCCTTCGGGACTGGTATTGCCGGGCGTTCGACGCCACACCTACCCCGGACGGCGACGTCCGATTCGGCGGCGTCAGCGTCCTGTTCGACCAGCGCGACGATGTCGCGGAGAAGAACCCCGAGCCCGGCCGCACGATCCTCAACTTCCATGTCGACGATGCGGCAGCGGTCGCGGCCCGCCTGGACGAGATGGATGCAGACTGGCTGGTGCCGCTCGAGGAACGCTCCGAGGGGATGCTCTTCGGGACGCTGATCGACCCGGACGGGAACTACTTCCAGATCATCGAGCTCGGTGCGCGATACCTGGCCGCCCGGGTACCCGCCCCGTCGGCCACGCTGAACTCGGCGCCGTACAGCGGCTTCGCGGTCGACGACCTCGAGGCGGCCGCGGCCTTCTACCGCGACACCCTCGGCCTGACCGTCACCGAGCAGTTCGGCCTGCTCGCGCTGCAGGTCGGCGGGGGTGAGACGGTGCTGGTGTACCCGAAGCAGACCCACATCCCGGCGACGTACACCATCCTGAACTTCCCGGTCGAGGACATCGATGCGGCGGTCGACGCACTGCGCGAGCGGGGCGTGACCTTCGAGCGGTACCCGGGGATGGAGGCCGACGAGCGGGGAATCTTCCGGGGCGGCGGACCCTACATCGCATGGTTCACCGATCCGGCCGGCAACATCCTCTCGGTGCTGCAAGAACGGTGATCTCCCGTGCTGTGGGTCACGGCGCGTCCACATGCACGTAAGGTGGAGGTCAGAGACCGAGTCGTGTCCGCGTCGCCCGTCGCCCCACTGCTCTCACATTTGCACGGGCTGAGCGGCACGGACGGATACCATGGAGAACACTGCCAGCCTGGGCATTCAGGCATTCATCTCGGAGGTCGCCCAGCGCGGTGGCCGCGCGGTCCGGCTCACCCACTCGCGGCGCAACCCGGTTCAGGTGTGGGGCGTCGGCGACGACAGTTGCGTGGTCCGGGTGCGAACCAAGCTCGACGGCGACTGGCAGGCACGCAAGCAGGACGGTGCGCTGGACACCGATGACACCGGATCCCAGTTCTGGGTGTTCGTCGACCTGGCCACCTCCCCGGAGGAGTACTTCGTCGTCCCGTCCGAGGAGGTCGCCGCCGACATCCACAGCGAGGTCGATCTGTGGGTGAAGGAGGTTCCGGGGCGCACCCGGACCGGTAGCCACGCCATCGCCGTCGAACGGGTGGAGCACGGCCGCGCGCGTTGGGACCTCCTCGGGCTGTCCGACGTCAAGGACCCCAGTCGCAAGCCCGTCGGTGCGGTGGCCGAGCCGAGCCGGCCGAAGCTGGTGCCGATCACCCGCACGAAGAAGTCCGCGGTCGTCGAGGAGGTCGTCGACCTGAGGCTGCAGGTGGTCGCTGACTTCGAGGGCTACCGGCTCGTCGGCATGTACGACGAGCAGACGGGTCGGCTCGAGATCACCCGCGGGCCGATGGAGGGCCGCCGCTTCGACAATCCGACGGTCGCGGCCAATGCCGTCGCCAGTCACATCAGCGGCGACGTCGAGACCAGGGACGGGTGGACGTTCTGGCAGATCGAGGGCGCCGACCGCGCGCCGCTGGGGTCCCGCCGCGCCGGATAGCCGTCGCGGACCGTCCCAGCCGCCGCGGACGCCGAATGTGCACCTGCCGGCGGTCGCTCTCGGGCGATGCCCCGGCAGGTGCACACTCGGCGATGCAGCGCTGGTGCCCCGGGTGGGTTGATCAGTTCCAGTTGTCGATCTTGACGTCGTGCGGATCCGGCGCGCCCGTCCCGGTTTCGATCAGCGACTTCAGGCTCATCAGGAAGAGCGCCCACTTGGTGCTGCAGTGGTGCATGAACTCCACCGGCTCCTTCCAACCCTGGTGGTTGAAGAGGATGACCGTGTAGTCGTCCACCTGATCGAGGTCCCAGATCACATGGGTGCCGACCCATTCCTCCGGTCCGTCGATCACTTCCCACTGGACGCGCTTGCCGGGAACGAGTTCGTCGACCTTCATGTCGAATCCGCCTGCTCCGAAACGAAATTGGAGCACACCGCCGACGTCGTTGCCTTCGCCCTTGGTGTCGGTCGTCCACCAGGCGGCGAGCCGCTCGGCTGTGGTCAAGGCCGCGTAGACCTCGGCCGTCGAGGCCTTGATACCGACCCTGTGCAGGATGTCTACCATTTTCGGTCCCTCTTTCCGGTGTTGGTTTTCGAATGACCTGTCGGAATTCAGTGCTGTGTGTCGCGCTGGCCTTTCGTGCGCTGAATCGCCTCGGCGATGCGCTTGATCCGCTGGAGCCTGGCGTCCCACGCCGCCCCGACCGAGGACAACTGCGCGACCGCGCGAGCGAGTTGCGCCTCGTCCACCCGATACCTCCTCTCTCGCCCGGCGGGCGTGGCGTGCACCAGGCCCACCCGGTCGAGCACACCGAGATGTTTCGCGATGGCCTGCCGTGTCACGGGCAGCTGCTCACTGAGGCTGGTGGCTGTGCCGTCGCCGGCCGCCAGGAGCAGGTCGAGCATCCGCCGACGGGTCGGATCCCCGACCGCGGACCACAGGTCGTCGTCGACGGCGGTGCTCACGGGGTGGACACCAGCCGCGCGAGGTACTCCCCGAGCTTGGGCAGGAATCGGTCCCAGCCGGTGCTGTGGTCGAGGTACTGCTCCTCCAACTTCGCGGCCTCCCAGCCCATCTCCCGGAACCCGGTCTCGGTGAACCGGATCTTGGTGCCCGTGCCGGACGGGGTGAGCTCGAAGGTGATCAGCAGCGAGTCGGCGGAGTCGACGACCTTGTCCTCGGGGAAGCACCAGCGGAACGAGAACAAACGGGGCGGCTCGGCGTTCACCACCTTGATCGGGACGACCTTGGCGCGGTCGCCCCAGACGAGCTCACCGACCGCTCCGGGAGTCGCTTCGATCTCGGTGTGGTCGGTCCACCACTCCGAGATGTGCTCGGGGCTGCTGACCACCTCGAAGGCCACCTCGGGCGAGGCGTCGACGTAGATCTCTCGTTCGATGCTGCCGAACTCCATGTTCTGCACCCTTCCTCGATATGCAACGTTTGGTTGCACATCACGCTAGCCGAGGGTTCGGCATCGCGCAACCATTGGTTGCATATTGGCGGAAGCGGTGCTGCGCCGAGTGTGCAGCTGCCGTCGCCCGCACTCGGGCGATGCCCCGGCAGCTGCACACTCGGCGGGGCGCGGGGCTAGCTGAACTCCGCGCGGAACGCCGCGACCAGTTCGGGGAGGAGGGCAGTGGCCGCGTCGGGATCGGCGTCGAGGGCCTGCAGGGCGACGCTCACATCGGTGACACCCAGCCGTGCCTGCGCCGCGGCGTTCGCGACGGTGGCGGGCAGGTCGACCGCGCCGCTGCCGGTCCGCTCGACGGTCAGCCGCCCACGAACCTGGAGCTCGGCCGGGTCGCGGCCCGCGTCGGCGAAAGCGTCGCGCAGCCGCTCGATTCCCGCGCCGAGGTCGTCGTCGGTGGCGCCCATGATGGGAATCCAGCCGTCGCCCCAGGTGGTCAGGCGGCGGACCACCGCCTTCGACAGGGTGCCGGACACCCAGATCGGGATGCGTCGACCCGCCGCAGGCCGGGGCGAGCAGTGGGCGTCGTCGAAGGTGATGCCGGGGCGGGCGACCGCGGCGGGTGCGCCCTCCCACAATGCCCGGCACACCGCCAGGGTGTCGTCGAGCAGCGGGCCGCGCTTGGCGAAGTCCAGCCCGACCGCCTCGTATTCCTTTGCCTGCCAGCCGGTCCCGACGCCCAGGTCGACCCGGCCGCCCGACAGCAGATCAAGTGTCGCGGCCGTCTTCGCCAGGACCGCCCCGCCGCGTAGCGCGGCGATCACGATCCCGGTGCCGAGCCGGATCCGCTCGGTCTGCCCGGCCACCAGCGCGAGCACCGTCATCGGCTCCAGCCATGGCGCGTCGGGGTTGGTGGGGAAGGCGCCCCAGGAGTAGGCGGACGTGTCCGGGCCCATCACGACGTGGTCGGTGAGGATCAGCCGATCGACCCCGGCGGTGTCCGCGGCGCGGCAGACCTTGAGCAGGTGCCCGAAATCGTCTGCGGCGAGCAGGTTCCCGAAGTTGGGGACGTTGAGACTGAGCGTTGGCATGGTGATCCTTCGGAACTGGTCAGGGATTGAGGGGGCGGTTGGTCCAGCCGCCGGATGCGCGCGGCACCCAGCCGCCCGCGCCGTGCGTGCCGCCGTCGACGTGGATGGTGCCGCCGGTCACGAAGCGGGACAGGTCCGACGCCAGGAACAGGGCGGCGCCCGCCACGTCCTCCGGCTGCCCGGGGCCGCCGAGCGGGGACCACGTCGGCCACAGCGGCGCCTGCTCCTCGGGCACCAGCTCGGCGTAGGGGACCTGCACCGACTCGATGAGATCGGGGGCGATGGCGTTGACCCGAATCCCCGCCGGGCCGACCTCGGCGGCGAGCGAACGGGTGAACTGCATCAGCGCGGCCTTGTATGCCGAGTAGACGGTGTGCCCGGGCATCGAGCGATGCGCCTCGACGGTGGTGAGGTTGATGACCGATCCGTCGCCGCGCTCGGCCATGCCGGGCAGCAGGGAGTGCGTGAGCCGCAGCACGTGACCGAGGTTGACCTCGTGCAGCTGCTCCCACAGCTCGGGCTCGTTCTCGGCGAACGGGCGCGGCGGGCGCAGGTAGTGGCCGACGTTGTTCACCAGGATGTCCGGCCGGTGCTCGAGCAGCGCCGCGGGTACCGGGGCCGTGCGGACGTCGGCCTCGACGGCCTCGATCGTTCCGCCCGCGGCCGGGTCGAACCCGAGATCGGTGACCGGATCGAGGTCGGCGACCAGGACGTGGGCGCCGTGGGCGGCGAACGACCGCGCGACCGCCGCGCCGATGCCCGCCGCACCGCCGGTGACGACCGCGCGCCGGCCCGACAGCAGGGCGCCGGGGGTGAATGCGGCTCGTGATGGCATGGCTCCATCACAGACCACCGCCGTCGACGTCGCAGTCGTTCTTCCCGATCAACGGGAGCGGGGTTCGCGCCGGGTGTGGCGTGCCTCCCAGTGCCCCCGGCGGTTCCAGCAGGTGGTCGCACATCCTTGGTACGTTGGCTGGGATCCCGCTGCGAGGAGGCTGCCGTGCCCACCGGACTGGATGTGACCGCGACCCCGGCCGAGACGCTGACCGTGTCCGCCCGGGACGGCGACGCGCGCGGCTACGCGACGGGCACGGTGTTCGCCTGGAAGGGGATCCCGTATGCCGCCGCAGGCGCCGCGCGGCGGTTCCGGTCCGCGGTGGCGCCGTCCCCGTGGCTGGGCGAGCGCGACTGCCGGGACTTCGGCCCCATCGCCCCGCAAGCCAAGACGGTTCAGGTGCCGATGGAACCGGGCTCGGTCGTGGACGAGGACTGCCTCTCGCTCAACGTGTGGGCGCCCCGGCCGGACGGGACGCCGCGCCCGGTGATGGTCTGGATCCACGGCGGTGCGTACTGCGTCGGCTCGTCGTCGCAGAGCGTCTACGACGGTAGGCGGCTGGCCGAGCTGGGCGATGTCGTGGTGGTCACGGTCAACTACCGGACCGGCGTGCTCGGGTTCCTCGACCTCTCGACCTTCTCTACCGACGAGCATCCCTTCGAGACCAACATCGGGCTCCGCGACATGATCGCCGCGTTCGAATGGGTACGTGAGTGCATCGCCGCGTTCGGCGGGGACCCGGACAACGTGACCGCGTTCGGGGAGTCCTCGGGGGCCGGGTCGATCACGACGCTGATGACCTCACCGCGAGCGGAGGATCTCTTCCACAAGGCCATCGTGCAAAGTGCGCCCGCCACATCGGTTTACGGCGCCGAGCGGGCGGCGTCGGTGGCCAGGCGCTTCCTCGAGATCGTCGGCGTCAGCGAGGACGAGGCCGGCCGGCTGTGCGAGCTGCCGATCGAAAAGCTGACCGCGGCGGGTGACGTGCTGCTCGACGAGGTGACGACCTCGGTGCCCGGCACGCTGTCGATGGCTCCCGTGGTCGACGGCGACCTGGTGCCCCGGTACCCGGTCGCCGCGTTCCAGAAGGGTTTCGCGCACCGCATCCCCCTGATCATCGGCACCAACAAGGACGAGGCGTCGATCTTCCGGCTGACCAGGTCGCCGATCATGCCCGTCACCGCGGACACCGTGAACCAGATGTTCACCGCGATCGCCGCCGACCACCCGAAGCTGCCCGCGATCCGCGTCGCGGAGATCATCTCGGCCTACCCGGACTGGTCGAAGACCAGCGGTGCCCTCGCGGTGTCGCGGGACGCGGCCTTCCGGATGCCGTGCCTGTGGATCGCCGACGCGCACAGCAAGCACTCGCCCACCTGGGTGTACCGGTTCGACCACGCCACCCCGATGCTGTGGGCGGCCCGGGTCGGCGCCGGGCACGCCACCGAACTGCCCTATGTGTTCGGCAATTTCGGCACGCTCAATCACGACCCGACCTTCTGGCTCGGCGGGCGCAAGGCCGCACTCGAGGTCTCCGGCCGGGTGCAGCGGCGGTGGCTGGCGTTCGCGCAGCACGGCGTGCCCGCGGCGCTCGACGCGTCCAAGCACTGGGCGCCGTACCGCGAGGACACCAGGGCGACGCTGCTCATCGACAAGACCGACACCCTGGCGAGCGACCCCGACAAGGAGCTGCGGGCCGCGTGGGGCGACAAGGTGATGGGGTTCCGGTGACCGGCACCGCTGTAGCGTCATGTGCATGAGCAAGCTGGATGAGGTCGGCGAACGGGAATCGTGGCGCTGCTGGTTGTGCGACGAACCCGTCGACCCGAACATGTCGGTGAACGACCCGCGCGGTCCGAGCATCGACAGCATCAACACCGCCAAGAAGGGCAAGGGCGGGCCGGAGCGGCTCGCGCACCGCGCCTGCAACACCAAGAAGGGCGCGATCAAGCCGGTTGTCCCGTGGTCGGACGCGCTGTTCGTCATCGATCCGGCGCCGATCATCGGCGTGGTCGAGCAGCTCACCCGCAAGCCAGGACGGGTCGCCGTCGCGCGGTGCCCCTCGAAGTCCGACGCCGAGGACGCGTCCGCCTGGCTGCTGGACCGGCTGTCCCGGCTGGCGCCCGAGCTGACGCTCGACACCAAGATCGAGCCGGGCGGCGGCGGATTCCTGCTGGTCGTCTCGCGCTGAGGCGCGCTGGCGTGCGTCAGCCCTGTGCGGCGCCCACCGTGTGGAGTGCCGCCACGAGCGGCGCGAGTTCCGGTATGGCGCAGGCCTCGTCGAGCGCCTCGCGCAGCTTCGCGTCGTGGGTGGGTCGCGCCCGCTCCAGCAGGGCCCGGCCTGCCTCGGTGACCTCGGTGTAGATGCCCCGACGGTCGTCCTGGCACAGATACCGGGCAAGTAGTCCCCGGCTCTCGAGCCGGTTCACCAGCCGGGTGGTCGCGCTGCTGCTCAGCGCGGCCGCCCTGGCGAGCTGCGACATCCGCATGTGCCAATCGTCCTGACGGCTCAGTGCGTCGAGCACCGTGTATTCGACCACCGAGAGGTCGTGTTCGCGCTGGAGCGCGCGTTCGAGCTCGGTGTCGAGCAGTCCGTGCAGCGCCGCGAGGGTGCGCCACCCCTGCGCTCGGATTTCGACGGCGTCGTCGGCGATCCCCACGAGATACCTCCCAATCGGTTGCCCCACCATACATGGCTTGCGCCATTATCGGGCGCGTGCAACTATCTATGGGGCGTGTGCAACTACTGCTTGCGCCAGCTATCTGCTTGAGCAATCGAATTGTGGAGGGCATTCGCATGCCGTTGGGACTATTCGCCCTGGCCATGGGGGGCTTCGGAATCGGCCTCACCGAATTCGTGATCATGGGGCTGCTGCCCGAGGTCGCCGCCGATTTCGGTGTCTCCGAGTCCGTCGCGGGTCATCTGATCTCGGGCTACGCGCTGTCGGTCGCGATCGGTGCCATCGCG
>Ga0105243_10002014_pt1 | contig 17273 bp, 12 predicted proteins | sample KBSM34metaG_FD_81525 | JGI IMG/M metagenome (GOLD analysis project Ga0105243, IMG submission 81525) | Miscanthus rhizosphere microbial communities from Kellogg Biological Station, Michigan, USA - KBS M3-4 metaG | ecosystem: Host-associated > Plants > Roots > Rhizosphere > Soil | place... | reverse complement strand
GCTCCAGCAACGCTACGCATCACAAGTGGCGACGGATTGGGAATGGTTTGAAGATGAAAACCGGCTCGCCGAAACGTGGCCGCGATTCATGCCGCTGCTGGAGGAAGACGCGTGGATTGAAGCGAACGTTCCGTATCGCAAATGGCTGGCTGCAGCGCGAAAAGGACGTTCAGAGCTGGCCTGGTTAATTGACCGATTCAACGAATTACCAAAGCCCGACAAAGAACGCGCAGAGCTTTACGATTCGCAACAGATCTACGTCCGCTGGACGCCGCGCTTCAACGTCTCTCGCACAGGCATGCGAATGCCTGCTAGAAAACCGTTTTACCATCGCGGTCCATTGATTCAGCGACGCGAGATCGATTTGAAAAAAGCGTTGGCGGAGCCTTCGCCGGTGTTGCAAAAGTTGTCGCCGGCGCAAGGTGAAAAAGCGCTTGACATGGCGCGCGCTGCATCGACGATTCGTTATCGCGAGCTCTACGGTGTTACACACGGCGATCCAAAATACGTGTACCGTGCGGAGTTGGGCCGTGGTGTCGAGCTCTTTCTCTCCGGCTTGCCGGCAGAAAGACGTTTGCCGTTGCGCGCGTGTCACGCCGCAATGATCTACAAGAACGGCGTGCCGGTTGGTTACTTCGAGGGGCTTTCGCTGTTTGAACGCATGGAGAGTGGATTCAACTTGTACTACACGTTTCGCGATGGCGAAACAGCATGGTTGTATGCGCGAATACTTAACGTCTTTCACCACTTCACTGGAGCCACGGCGTTCTCGCTCGACCCATATCAAATCGGGTACGAAAACGAGGAAGGCATCGAATCCGGCGCATTCTGGTTTTATCGCAAACTCGGTTTTAGATCTACAGACAGAGACATTCTGCGACTGACGATCAAAGAAGAAGAAAAGATCAAGACTCGCAAAGCGTATCGAACGCCGGCAGCAATGCTGCGAAAGCTGGCGGCGAGTCCCATGATCTTTGAGTTGGATCGTGAACGGCGTGGTGATTGGGATCGTTTTCAGATCCGTAAGATTGGTTTCAAGGCACAGCGCGGGTTGAGTGCTGAAGACAAGCAGGCGCTTGCACAGATCGCTAAATTGAAAGGGAGTCGTGAAGAGGTTCAGTTTCTCAGGTTGATACAGAAAGATGAGGGTTTACGACGCCTGATTATTAAGCTTGGGACCGCGGATTAGACGGATTGTTTAAAAGATGAACACTGATCGATCTGATGTTCGAGGATTTTGGATTCGGAAAAGTTTTCGAGTTTGGTGAAGTAAGAAGCATTTCGATCCAGAGCGTTTCGCGGTACGAGGCCAACGATCTCTGCGCTTTCGATTTCCACTCCCAGGTTGTCTGCCTCGCGTTGCACCGCGTCGTAGACGGCTGTCATGCCTGTTACTTCATAATTGATCAGATTCATTGACACCTGGACCAACCCGCGTGTCTGCAATTGAAATCCGAGCGCTTTGACGAATGGCAGGCCCCCGTTGCGCGCGCGGATCGTGCGTGCGATCTGGCGTGCGATTGCGATGTCGGAGCTACGAAGAATCACATTGAAAGCGATCAGAAACAGTCGCGCCCCGACCGCAATTGCTCCCGCGGATTCGTGAACCTGGGCCAACCCTGCGTCTGGTGCGCGATCGGGGCTGGTCGTTATTTGTTCACGCAGCAATTCCAGCGCACCACGACGCACGTCTTCCAGGTTCACTCGGTCCGAACGCAGCGCAGCACGCTCGTAATAGTAAACCGGGATTGAGAGCTCGCGGGCGATGATTGTTCCGGCTTCGTGTGCAAGCCTGACGCAGTCGTCCATCGACACACCATCGAGTGGCACGAATGGCAGCACGTCCGTAGCACCGAGTCTCGGATGCTCACCGGAGTGTGTGCGCATGTCGATAAGTTCTGAAGCTCGCCGGACAGCGTTGACTGCAGCGTCAACTATTGTTTCCGGGGGCGCGACGAAAGTGATTACTGATCGATTGTGATCGGGATCGATGTGCGTATCCAGAACGCAGGCGTTCTTAGACGCCGAGATGGCGTCGGAAATCCGTTGGACCGTTTCGGGTTTGCGACCTTCGCTGAAGTTTGGGATGCACTCTACGAGACGTGGTGGCATGGGAGTATCTTAGACAGGATTAGGAAGATTTTGCAGGATAAATCAGGATAAATCATGTATCTTCTGACTTGTGCCTCCGGATCGATTCATTAACCAACGCAGGAACGCATGGCAGCGGCTCGAGGAGTTGTTGAAGCTGCTCGACAGTTCCTCACTGCGACGACTGAACCGCGAGGAGGTTCGCGAGTTGGGTCGCATCTATCGTCGCACTGCGTCCGATCTCGCCATCGCACGCGCTGAGTCGCGCGATCCTCGTCTGGTCAATTATCTGAACAGCCTCGTTATCCGCGCGCATGGTCGCATCTATCGTGCTGACGCGCAGGGCGGCAAACGCATCGGGCGTTTCTTTACTCACGAGCTGCCGCAGACGTTCCGGCGCACCTGGCGCTATACCCTGCTCTCGTTCTCTGTCTTCGCGGTTTTTGCGGTCTTCAGCTTTGTCGCCACGCGTTACGATCCTGAGTTCTCGGAACTTGTCGGCGTGCAGCCGGCATTTCGTGAGACGTACATCGAAACCAAAACGCCCTGGTGGGAACGACTCAACGAAGGGAACCAGGAAGGCGCTAGTATGATCATGACCCACAACATTCGAGTCACGATCTACACGTTCGCATTCGGGGCAACCTGCGGAATCGGCACGCTTTTGTTTCTTGCTTTCAATGGCGCCAACATTGCTTCAGTGCTTGCGCTGACTTACAACGCCGGTTTTGGTAACGACCTGGTAACGTTTATGGTCGCGCACGGCGTGGTCGAACTCTCGTGCATCTTCATTGCCGGGGGCGCTGGACTGCTGATCGGCAGTGCGATGATCATGCCTGGTAATTTGACCCGGGCTGACGCGCTCAAAACACGCGGCATGGAAGCGGTGCGGCTGATGATCGGGGTCGCGATACTACTCGTGCTCGCCGGCACGATTGAAGGTTTCATTTCGCCGGTGCCCATGAATCCGAGAATCAAATACAGCATCGCAATCGTCACCGGCCTGGCGCTCTATTCCTACCTCCTCTTGGTTGGCCACGAAAGATCTTCAGCCACAGATGAACACAGATAGACACGGATCAGAAATCATAAGTGAGATTCTGATCCGCGTTTGTCCGTGTAAATCTGTGGCTAATTTATAATAATCCGCGTTCTTTTACTCGGAGGTAGGTTTCGAGTAATGCTGGGGCGAGGGCGGCGGCGGTTACGTCGAGGGCAAGGCCGCCGATTGATTCGACCAGTCGAAGTGCGGCTTCGCGATGGTGAATGATCTCTTCGGAAACTGACTGCGTGAAGAGTTCCCTCGCGGATCCGGGAACCTGCCGTACGACCGCTTTCAAATCTCGGTCGGCGATTGTAACCACCAGCGGCAAATGACGCGGTCGCAAAAGGTGAAGCGAAGTCAACAACTCTTTCGAACCTTCCTCATCCACCAAATCAGTCAACAAAACAACCAGCGACCGGCGCTTACTGTTCGCAGCAATGAACTCAAACGCATTCGCGTACGAAGGCTCGATCATTTCCGGCTCGACTGCATAAAGTGCCTCGAGCGCTGAGTCGATATGATCGCGGCCACGGCTCGGTGGCAGATAACTTTTTATGCGACGGCCAAACACGACGAGCCCCGCGTTGTCACCTGCACGTGCCGCCGCTGAAAACAAGGCGAGCGTTGCATGAACGGCTGAATCGAGTTTTGTTTCCTGTTCTATTCGCGCGGTCATGAGCCGGCCTGCGTCGAGTGCGATCAGAATGGTTTGATCACGCTCGATCTGATACTGGCGTGTGGTGAGTTTTCCGCGTCGCGCTGTTGCGGTCCACGAAATGTGTCGCAGCTCATCGCCGCGCACGTAGTCGCGCATCGATTCAAACTCGCGTCCTTCACCACGCCACGAAGTCTTGCGATGCGAAGACACAACGGAGCGGGCGCCAAGTGCTTTTAGTTCAACTTCGCGTGCGCGGCGCATGTTCGGATAGACCTTGACCGTCACCGGCTCGACGACTCTCGTTTGACACCAAACAAGTCTGAACCGCGACCGAAAACGCAAAGCAGTCTGACCAAACTCAAACCTGCCTCGCCGCGGTGGTTTGACTCCATAGATGAGTGTGGCTGACGTCTGTGCATCAACATCAACGCGGCCTTCGCGCATCCCGCTCAAGCTCATCTGCGGCGGGTACTCGTCTTTGACCATCAACGAAACGGATCGATTCGACGCGTTTTGAATGTGAATGCGGACTTCGGTCTCCGCTCCCATCGCGAAGCGGCTACTAAACTCGCGAGAGATCATCAAGCCGTTGGGGAGGTGGCAGAATCTCGATTCAGCAAAAGCAGCGCCCAGAAGCAGGACGTCGTACCCGAGCGCAACCCAGCGCAACCACGGCTGCTCCCACGACAAGGACAGAGGAACGAGCGCGAGTGCGGCGAGAAAGTAGAAGAGCTTTGTGAAAACGAAGGACAAGGTCGTGTGTCTCAGCAATAGGTCCTATAGAACCAATAGGACCTATTCATCGCGGCACTTCGGCCGACTTGAGAATGTCTGTGATCACGGAATCAGGCGTCACGCCGTCCAATTCAGCCTCGGCGCGCAACGTCAAACGATGTCGCAGAACCGGCAACGCAACGTCACGCACGTCGTCAGGAGTGACAAAGTCACGCCCGCGAATTGCAGCCAGTGCTTTCGAACAAAGCAGGAGCGCTACCGAAGCGCGTGGGCTAGCGCCGTAATGAATGAACGGATGTGCGCGTGTGCGCCGGACCAGATCAACAGCGTAACGTTGCACGCCCGGCTCCATCTGCGCTCGTGCAACCTCCGTGCGGCAATGAATGATCGCCTGCGGGTCGGGAAGCGGCTGGATGTCGACCTCTTCCAACCGCTTTGAATTGAACCCGGCATTCCAACGCGCAACCACCTCGCGCTCGTGATCTTCGTTCGGGTAGTCGAGCAGGATCTTGAGCTGAAAGCGATCAAGCTGTGCTTCCGGTAACGGGTACGTTCCCTCGTACTCAATCGGGTTTTCCGTCGCCAGGACAGTGAAGAGTGGCGGCAGTGGGTACCGGTCGCCATCGATAGTCACCTGGCGCTCTTCCATCGCCTCGAGCAGTGCCGCCTGAGTTTTAGGCGGAGTGCGATTGATCTCGTCGGCGAGCAGGATGTCGGTGAATATTGGGCCACGCCGCAGATTGAAATTCGACGTGGCGATATTGAAGACGTTTGTGCCGGTTATGTCTGACGGCATCAGGTCCGGCGTAAACTGAATGCGGCTGAAGCTTGCGTTGATAATTCGCGACAGCGTCTTGACGGTAAGCGTCTTTGCCGTGCCGGGCACGCCTTCAACGAGCGCATGTCCTTCGGCGAGCAATGCGATCAAAATTTGTTCGATCGCATCATCTTGTCCGACGATTACTTTCCGCAGTTCAGTCCTAATGTGTTCGACAGTAGAGGAGACGGTCTCAGGCATCGGTTACAAAGTACAGAGTTCTAAGTACAAAGATCAAATCTTTTCTGCAGCTTGACGTTCATCTCTCAGACGAGTGAGCAGGCCAAGACTTCTTTCAACATCGCGCAAGCGTCGCACGAGATCGATGGACTGGCGCGCACCAATCGGCGCGCCGTTGATTGCTTCTTCGCATTGACGCATCAGTGTTTCTAATTTATGCGCGTCAACTGACGACCGCTCTGCGACACGCGCTGCAATTTCCGCGCGCGAGCTGTTGTAATCGAGGGCGGCATGTCGAGCGAGAACGCGACGCGTGCGGGAATAAATGTTTTCAATTGCCAGATCAAAGGCACGCGAACGCTCCTGTAGCTCCGCCATCGAAGCAACAAACTCCAGACTCGAACGACGATCGACTTGCGGCAACGGCAACGGACGCCCAAACCGGCGCGCATTGGTCCAAAGCATCAACAGCACAAGGAGTCCGATTTGTGCCCCCAGCGCCAGCACCGGCGTTCCCGCAAAGTAAGCGGCAAACGCGTTTTCCGTGACTCCGCGGCCCTGGTGATATTCATCAAAAGCGATAACACCATCTCGCGCGGTAATGGCATTGATCGCGAGTTGTAAATTATCGTCGAGTTTGATGCCGCCATTCGAGACGATGTACGGATCGCTTAGGATGACGACCTTCCCCGCACCGTACGAGTAGTCGACGAGCAGTGCGCCGCTCTTGTCGGCGATGTGCGCGACCGGCACCGGCGATGAAAGAATAGGTGATGCCGGCGGCGACGACCGAGGCGGCGGCGGTTCAGTGACCTCTTCTTCTTGTCCTGGCCTTATGAATATACCCCCTTCCACAGGCGGTGGACCGATGCCGCCCCCACCTTTCTCAGCAGGAGGAACTATCCTCAACCGCGCTGCAAAACGAGAAGGCATTACCGACTGAACATTGCTCGTCAGAACAGTTGGCTGAACCGGTTGCAGCGCAGTGACACCTTCCGTCATCTTGCTGGAACTAGCGGGATCGATATCAATGTTCGGAAGCTCAAACGCACTCGCGCTAATTCTCCAACCCATCGACGAGGGCGCCAAGTCGTGGAGTTTGCGATCGATAATCACAAGACGGCCTCCGGCTGCCACCCAATCTTGCAAAGAGTTTCCCTCGTCGTTGCTGAAGGGAATCTGAGTTTGACCAACGACGACAAAAGTCGTGACCAACTTTCCCGATTCGCTCGACAACTTTTTCGGTGTTTCGCGCCAGCGGATGATCTTGTAACCCGATTCGCTGAGAAAGTCGTGCAGCGCACGCAGACCTGTTGGTCCATTGTGATAGGTAGATCGGTTCGGGAGTATCTCGTAGTCCTGGACTTTTTCCTGCTTCAGATGCGTGGCCGAATTCAGCATCACCAGCAAACCAATGATCACTACAAAGGTGAGAATAATGGTGAGTCGCTGGCGCATCGTCAGTTGGTCCCACCTTCTAAGGTAGCGAGGTAACCGGCACGAAAGTCCTGCCAATCATTCGGCGTGGCTGCGACAAAACCATACCAGTGTCGTTCGAAACTCTCGGTGAGCCCTCGCATGCGCGAATGAATCTGTGGCTGGCTGCGCAGAGAGTTCAGATAGTCGCGATTGGTTTTGTAATGGGACAGGCTGATTAACTTGCGATCGCCCAATTCGACGAGCAATGCGATATAGGCTTTACGAATTGCGGCGCGCAGATCACCCTGGCGAGCGAGTGCTTCGGCCTCCGCAAGTAGATCCGTCGCAGTGGCATCCGGCTCGAGTCTTTCACCCAAAACGATTCGAGGCTCTTTGATCTTCTTACGCTTCGGTTTACTCGAACGCCCCAAAAACCAACTCAACACGATTTTGAGGACATAAAGAATCACGAGCGCTGCGATTGCCAGGACGAGGATCCGCGCGATGACGCTGATAAAGTTGACCCGGCCCGCACTGATGTTTCGCTTGGGGAGCAACTTCTCCAACCAATTTGCGATGTCCTGGAGCAAACGAGCAAGCGCATTCGAACCATGTTTGCCGGTGGCGTATTCCGGGCGGTTAAGTATGTTTTCAAGCCGGCCCTTTGCTTGTTCTTTGCTTTCCGCCAGACGACCTGGATTCTGACCTTCCTCAACTCGAGCCTCGAGCGCGCGCAGGGAGTCGAGGATTTGCGCAAGCTTGTTCGAGCGATCGGCCGATTGATCGAGCTCATCGAGCGATTTGTGCAACCATGAATTGTCGACGTTGTATGAATCGCCGTTGAATTCAACGGTCTGGTGCTGGGGCAGGATTGAACGAACCGACTTGGACGACTCAACAAACTGATCCTCAATATCGTTTACGTCTGCTTCGTCGTCGTCGATTTTTGTGAGCGCTTCGAGAGTCTCGATCGCTTGTTTGATGTTTTGGTGATAGTTGGAGAGTGGAACAGCAGCAGCGTTGGTGCAAGTGAGAAACAACACCAGCAGCGAAACAGCCAGATTGCGACGCCGCGATTTTGAGAGTTGAAACATTAATTAACTGATGTCCAGCACGCGACCTGATGATCGCGGCGGCAGCGGCGGTTGCTTGCGCTCCATCGAATACAGCGCCGTTCCGAGTGGTGATGAGACGTTGACGTCCGGCAGTTCGCCGAGCTGGCGCGCCGCCATCAATTCGATGTCGTAACCTTCATGCCTGACTCGTTCATCAACGTAAAGCAGCGACAGGCTCAACATCCAAACCGGCGTGAGCACAATCGAGCTCAATGGACCAATTATGCTGTATGAAGTCGTATACCACACGGGCCACTCGGCCGAGTTCGTCGCATCGAAGCCGTTAAGCGAGCCAACGATGAGTATGAACACAATCAGAAGCATCAACGCTGACATGGTTGCGACAGTCGTAAACAACGTCATCGCCATGAGACGACGAGCGTTCCCTTTTGCGAGTATGAAACTGCGTCCGATTGCCTCGAACACTCCCTTGCCTTCGACGAGCATGACTTGAGGAACGTACGCGATTTTTCCCACGAGAAAAAAGAAGCCAAACATCAACACAGCGATCGCACACAACCCAATGACTGTAAGCACAATCGCAACCAGCCAAACGGGCAGGATGTTGACAAGTCCTGCTGCCGCAAACATACAGGCGATAACCACGATTTCAGTAAAGAAAAGCGCCACGTACATCATGAAAGAAACGAAGATCAGAATGATAATCGAGGCCAGCACCAGTCCCCAGAACCTTGCTTTCACTGCGGCATAAGTGGCTCGCGCCGTGACAGGATCGTTGCGCAGCAAGTGGGCCACGAGCGTGCGTGTTGCTCCTCCCATCACGACGATAATAAAAAGGTAACCGGCGGTTATGATTCCGACGGACGCAAGCGATAGAAAGATATTCCAGATGAGCTCGCTCCTGTCGGAAACGATGAAGATCTGGCGGAAGCTGATCGACATCAGCATCCAACCGGCGGCGACGATGATGATTGGCGGAGCGGCAGTCCTGATGAGGACAAAGAAGTGGCGGCGATATAGTCGGAGGGCACGATCGATCAGATCACCAGCGCCGAGTGGCGCAAGTGCTAACTGATTTCTTGCCAGTGCCTCCATTCATGGCAGTATAGCCACAGATAACACGGATTGGAATCCGGATTTATTCCGTGTTATCTGTGGCCTAATTACGGGAGGTTCAGTACTCGAGTTTGCCGTCGAGCATCATGTTTTTGACCTTATAGGTCATATTAAGTTTTATTGACGAGTCCATTTCGGAAACAAAACGCACTCTGGTGTCGTCCTCACTCAGGAACGGTTTTCCATCCACCATGCGGGGAAAGATAAAACGAGCGCCGAATCCATCACCACCCGGCGGCGTATACTCCTCGATGAAAACTCGTTTACCGTCGCTGCGTTCCAGATAGGTAGTGTTCTTCAACTTGACCGCGGTGGCATTCCTGATGATCTGCATAGCCTTACCGAGCAGATTCGCATCCGGGTTCTCGACGGCAACCGCAACAATGACGGAATCTTCAGAAGGCGCCTCGGCGAAGGTGTTCAGGCGCGTCATCATTTCAGGTGTAAGATCCTTTTTTTGCAACTGAATGATGCGTACGAACGCCTGACGAACCGGTCGTGCTGAAAACAACCGGATGTTGTACGTCATGCCTTCATTTTGCTTTAGACGAGCCTCAGTGGCCGAATCTATAGAACGAGGCTTGAGTGGATTTGCCTCGACAAAATCCTGATCAACCTGCGCGTGCGACCAGGGTGAATCTTTCAGAACCTTCTGAGCATCTTCCTTGGACCATTCTTTCCAGGGTTTAAGCTGTTTCTGACCGACTACCGAACCGACAGCCATCAAACAGATAGTCAAAAACATGAGAACCGGAAGTTTTTTATTCATTACTAAGGGCCTTTCGTGTGGAGGTTGCGAAGCTTCAATATAGAAGCGAGTTCTCTATTGAAAGTTGGCTGTGTAAGGTCATTCGCGCGTCATTGCGCGTTTGTTCTGTTCAATCACCATCCTCAGATTATCAGCATCTGGCGCCGTCGGGACAAGCTTTAAATACATTTCCAACTGTTCCACTACGCGTTCCGGCTTGCCTCGGTCCAGGTAGATAGCCGCGAGCAGGCGGTGTGCTTCCTTGAATTCGCCTGGGCTCTTTCCGGTGCAGGTCAGAAACGCCTTCTCTGCTTCATCGTTCTTGCCTAACTTATTGAGCGTTCGACCGAGATAATAGTACGCAGCCGCAGATTCCGGTTTGACCTTCAGGGTTTTCCGCAACAGTGATTCAGCATCTTTGAATTTCGAGAGCTTGAAAAGCGTAATCGATCGGTTGAGTAGTGGTTCATATGCTTCTGGATCGATCTTCAGGGCTGCTTTGAACGCCTCATCAGCCTTATCGAGCTCATTAAGCCGCAGGTGAAGCATTCCGATCAAATTGAGCGCACTCGCATACGAGGGATACTCAGCGACCGCAAGCTTTAGTTCTCTTATTGCTCCCTGATAGTCTTTCGCGCGCGCTAATGCAGACGCCTTGTCATAAAACTCGAGTGCCTTCTTTGGAACGCCGGCGTTTGCGGCGTTGACAACTGAAGGTTTGGTTGTCGATTTAGGAGCATCAGCTTCTCGCAGCCGGATTGTAACGGTATAGGTTTCCGGTACGATATTCCGTTCCCTGATGATCTCAACTTGTTGACTTACGGGTTGGTATTCTTTTTCGCTATCGATCGTAACCGTATAGGTTCCGGAACTCACACCGCTGAAGACAAATTGACCTCTCTCGTCAGTCGTTACGATGATGTCGCCATTCGCCGGTGAAGTCAGCTTGATCCTCATCCTTGTCGAGATGGGAAATCCGTCGGGAGCATAAACGGTGCCGGCAATATAATTATTTCCACCGTGACGCGTGTTGGTTGTTTCATTCATTCCACCGGTAATCTGAGCGTGGACAAGCACTGCGGAATAAATAACGGCGACCGCGAGAAGAATCAATCGCCGCATCAACGCTCTTGCCGTCACGTCCATGACACGCGCTCCTATCTGATGGATGTTGTTTTGTTTCCGATTAGAATAGCTCTACTTCCCCAAAATTACCAAAAAAGGCGTTGCCAATTGCTCGGCAACGCCTTTTTGAAAACTAACCTTTCGGTTAGAAGTTGATGCGGATCATGAAGTCCAGGATACGTCCGCCCGGATCGTTCGATCCGTTCGGATCCTGGTACGCCCAACCGCCAAGCATCTGGCCAAACTGACCCGTGAAGGCCGTGATGTTATTCACGTTTCCGGTCCAGCCGCCCAACCGCCAATTGGTATGGTTGAGCACGTCAAATGCCGTCATACGGAATTCCACGTTGCGCTTCTCGCCGATCGCGAATCGCTTGCCGATTGACGAGTCGAGCTTGAAGAAGTTCGGTCCAAAAAGGACGAACTTGCGGAAACCGCATTGACCAATCGAAGTTTCAGCACAATTACCAAACCCTGCCGGAGCGATGAATCGTCCCGTCGGAGCCTGACCGAGCTGATAACCGGTGATATTTTTCGGAATAGTTCCACCCGGCAGGTTTAGATTGCCAGGAGTGAACGACACGATGGTATTGGCCCGGATCGTGTTCTCAATGATGTCGGCCGGCAGGAAGCTAACCGGAACGACGTTACCAAGAACAGTCTGGTTGTGGTAAACGCCGACTGCGTCCTGTAGTTCCTTCGCAGTCATTCCCACAAGCTGAATGTCTTCCATCATGATTGGGGCACCACTCTGCCAACGAACAATCGGCGTGAGCGTCCATCCACCAAGAATGGCGTCTGCAGCCCAATGTGACGAAGACAACCACTTCCGTCCTTTACCTAACGGCAGATCCCAGGTCGCGTCAAACTTAAAGGCGTGACGAAGGTCGATCTGTGAGAAGCTCTTATCAAGCGACCGATGGCGAAGCGTGTTGAACGCCACATTGCTCTGGTCGCCTGCACCAATACCAAAGAACGTGTCGCCCGCGGACGCATATGCGTTCGTGTACGACTTGCCGTACTGGTAGCTCGCCTGGAAGCGAAGTCCGTTAGAAAGTCTGCGACGGACTTCGATAACGCCGGCGTCAAACCAGCTCTTCTCGCTGTTATCAAAGAGATAACAGCGGCCGTTTACGCTTGGACAGTTATGAATGAAATTGAGTGGCTTAGCAGCCTGGAATGCGCCACCAGTTAGGGTGTTTGCCCTGAAGTTCGTATCCAGAAAAACAGCCGCAGTTTGAATTGCTGGATTTGTACTAGTCAGGTTACCTATCAATGTGGCATTGCTAAAGTTCGTGCTGGTGTAGCTCGCCGCAGCGTTCGGATCCACGCCGTTCCCCTGGAAATACGACAGGAAGGTCGGGAGCGGGGACGTGCCTGTTCCCAGTCCGAAATACCTGAAGTTGGCGCCGTTGTTGGGACCACGATTAGCATTAATGTTCGCTAACAGGTTTTGCTGCGCGAGGAAAAACTCTTTCGCAAAGCCGTTCTCAATGGTGTTTATCTCATTGATGCGATACTGCGACTGCATGTCTTTACCGCGGTTTCCGACGTACCGGAACTCCACCACAGTGTCTCGGCCGAGCTGACGCTGGTAGCCGAAACTCCATGAATCGACGTAACCCGAACGGAAATCCGGCGCGAACGCGAAGATTGCATCCGCAGTGCGGTCCACCGAACGCGGGAAAGTGGGGTTTGAGTCGAACGCTGGCGCAGTGATATTCGGATTACCAGGCGTTCTGAAGAGAGTACCGAGGGTTAGAGGGTTGGTGGTTCCCGTTAATGCGCGAGCAAGCGTAAACGTACCACCCGGATTCAAACCAAGGCTGTTCTCAACAGTCAGCGTACCCTCGCGAATGTAAGCACGCGAGAAGCCGCCACGCAGAACACCATTACCATCACGACCAAAGAGTTTTCCAAAGAACCCGCCGAAGTTCGGACTCCAAACCACACCGACACTCGGAGCAAAGTTCTTTTGGTCGTTCTCGAACGCTCTTTCACCCAATTTATTGAGCCGAAGCGTTGGGACCTTACCGGTTAGCGTACCCGGGCTGAACAAATTGTTAACACCCGAGACGTCGTACACCATGGTTGGATCGTTCAGGATCGCGTAGTTGGTGGAGTTCATTTTGGCACCAAGCTGCGGCTGCCAGCGAACACCGAAGTTGAGCGTGAGATTATTACGCGCACGCCACGAATCCTGAACAAAGAGACCGTTCGTATTTTCCTCGATCTCGAAATGGCGGCTGCCATTGAGACGATAAACTCCATCGGCCTCCAGGTAGACTGTACCAGCAGTGAATCCGCTAACGCGTCCCGTAAGGAGCCCATAAAGATTTTGAGCATTAGCGACTTCAGTGGCATTCGCCCCTGGAATCGTGTCTGCGATAATCGCGCCGGTGCCGGTGCCGTTGACCGCCGTATCGCTGGCGTTTGTGCCAAAAAATACTGACGAACGGATCGGATTGACAGAATCAGAGATCGTCTCGATCTTCTTGAGCTGTCCACCGAACTGGAACGTGTGAGTACCCTTAACCCACGAGACTGAATCCGTGAAGTCCTGAGTCGGCGAACTTCTGGAACTGAAAGCATTACGGATCGTCAAACCGGTCGCAATAGCTGTTGCAGCCGTGTTACCGAAGACGATGTTGTATCCGTTTTGAGTATTAGCCCAAAAATCTGTTCCGCCAACCAGGTCGAATCTCGAGCTGCCGCCGAGCCAACCCGACAACTGTGCATAGCGGAATTGATTGACGACACTGCTGCCGAAGCTCGATCGCACTCCTATCGATAGCGATCGGCGATCTGAATTCTGCGTACCGGCGTTTATGATGCCGGGGAAAGTCGGATCGACGTTGTTTAGGAAGTCAACGTTCGATCGGAAAGGTTGATCGTTCCAGATTCCTTCAATCTGATGGTTCTTCGTGATGTTGCCGTCCATGCGGAGCACGAGGAACCGGCGACGCTGCTGGCCATCATTTGAAAAAACGAACGGCTGGCGGAAATATAGGTTGCCTGTTCCGAGTGGCTGGAAAGAACCTTTGAGGGCCGTTGCCGCTCGGATGGTGTTGAGCATGCTCGCGACTGTCGGATCGATCGTATTCGGAAGACCCTTCGCAGCTGCGAGATTGAACAAGTTAACTGACTGACTGCCATTTGCTCCATAACGGAAGATGCCGTTCTGGGCGTCAGTCGTCAGCACGTTTCGAGTGCGGGGTGGGGATGATTCATTCAGGTGGAAGCGTTCGTAGTTAACGAAGAAATACGCTTTGCCTCGACCCGAGTCGAACATTGGGCCACCGCCTTCACCAAATCGGGGAAGCGGAATTGGACCACCGAAGCTGCCGCCAAACTGGTTCAAGCGGAGCTTGCTCTTTGGCTGATTCTGATAGTTGTTTTGGAAGTTGGCTGTATTTAGACCTTCATCGCGGTGCTGCCAGAAAGCACTGCCGTGATAGTCATCAGTTCCGCGACGAGTTGCGAATCTGATACCAACAGCGCCGTCACCCGAACTCTCAGCGCCGGGAGTAGCTGTTGAAACTGTCACTTCGTCGATCGCGTCAATACGCGGACGAATGAAGGTGAAGAATCCGTCGGACGACTTCAGGAAGTTATCCTGCACGTCCACGCCGTCGATCTGAATGGTGAGTGCGCTCTTCGGCAAACCATTGATTGATGACGTTCGGACCACGCCCGTGGTCGTCGTACCAGGTAACGTGGTGACGAGATCCAGAGCATCACGTGATTGAATTGGTGTCTCGAGGATCTGCCGACCTGCGATCGTCGTTCCCACCGTTGCCGTTTCAGTCTGCAGCACTTCTGCACCCGATGCGACAACGACTGTCTCGTTGATGTTGCCGGGCTCAAGTTGCGCATTGACTGTTGCGGGGGTAGCAACGTCGACCTTGACGTTCTGAATCACGGCCGTCTTAAAGCTCGGCGCAGTGATCGTAACGGTGTATGTCGGGGTACCTGCAGGAACACCAGGGATCGTGTACACACCATCACCTTTGGTGACAGCGGTGAATTGCTGACCGGCTTCACCCTTGACGGTGACGTTCGCGCCAGGCACAACCGCCCCGGTTTGATCGGTCACAGTACCGGAGATCGAGCCGGTTGTAATCTGGGCTTGAACAACGAGCTGGCAAGTTACGATTACCAGCATCGCGATCAAGATCGTTGTGAACTTTCTCATTTTCCCTCCTCAGGATGAAAAAAATCGAGCGTGGTTTTCCACCTTGCTAAAAGAGCATCTTCCGTATGGCGTGCCGCACGTGTCGCCTTAGGAAAATCGATTCGCATCAAGATCGACCGAGGATCCGATCAGCCTAGGAATGTCTAAATTTCTCGTTTACCCAACTGGACCGCGAGGAGGTTCGAGTCTCCTGCGAATCGGAGGACGCATGCAATTGTTCGCACAGAGCAAAAAACATGCCTCGCACGTTCATACGGTTTTGCAGCCACAAGTACAAAAAAGTGAACTGGGGCTGACCAAAATTTTGAAGAAAATCCGGGTTTCTGAATGGCAAGCCAAGATCTCGGGACGTACTGCAGGGGCCCCCTCCGTGGCCGCCCTCGGTTGAAACACGGGTTCACGGAATGGACGACCGTGGGTTTGGCGAACAGGATTCAACCAAGGGCGGCCACGGAGGGCCGCCCCTACAGTGCGTTCCGAGATTATTTAATCACTTCAAACTCGAAGGTGAGCTCCTTGCCACGAAAGATTGTCGAGAGATAGAACTCCCAAAATTTTCGTGTGAAGCGCAGTGAGGGGAAACGCTGGTCGAGATTAACTATGAATTCCAAACCCAGCGCGCGCCAGAGATTCGCAAGACTCACATGCGTGGTCAAAGGTTTCAACTCGGCCGTGGTGTAGAACGGAAACGGTGTGCGTGAAGGAACGAAGCACGTGAAGGAATAACTGTTGAAGTGATTGCGATGAGTTGGATCAGTAGCCCAATCAGGATTCGAATAGTGTGGTGTAACGATCTTAAGTTTGCCCCCAGACCTGGTGATGCGATGCAACTCATTCACGAAACCGAGAACATCGGGAACGTGCTCGATCACATGCCGGCAAATTATTTCTTCAAATTCATTGTCCGCGAACGGATACGGAAACACTCCGAGATCATGAATTACATCTGCATGACTCAAACGATTTGCATCGATCCCGATCGCGCCGGGAAATTTGTTTTGACCACAACCGACATCGAGGATCATGCGTTAGTTTTTGTTCAGCAGCAGTGTGCCTAACTCTTGCAGGTTGACGGCGTGAACCGGTTGGCCCAACGCGAGCGATACGTCACTGATTTTCATTCCATCCAACATGATCGCTTCATCACTCTTCAGCATCTGCTTTGGTATGCAGACAAAACTGCCCGTGACACGATCACGCGCGCTTAACAAGTCCTGTCCGGTCAACAACCCGGCGACAGAAACATCGCCACCGAAGTAAGCGTTCTCGAGCGGCTCAACCACAAGACTCGTTTTGAATCGTGCATTCAACTCGTCGATCATCTCTTTGAGCACTGGCGCAAAGAGAGTTCCGGTGAAGATCGTGCCTGACTTGTTGTCGCTTGTGGTCCAATTCGCTCGTTCTAGCCGTCGCACAAGCTTTGCGAATTCATTTTTGAATGATCGGACCATGCCGACGCCGTCTTCGATCTGCGGATAGTCGCCGTAGTGTGATCGACCAGGAATGCGACGTCCTGCACGTAGATAGATCTCATCCCCGAGCAAAGCGAAGTTTGTTCCGATCCGAGCGCGTAACTCTTTTTGAATGACGCCAACTTGATCGATCACTTCACGACAGAACTCGGGCGTCACTCGCGTCAGACGCGCATCGGTGTTGTAACGAGTCAGGCCAAGTGGAACGATCGCGACACTCGTGATCCGCGGATATTCAGCAGCGAGATCGTAGATCGTTTTCGTCAACACTTCCTTGTCGTTGATTCCCGGACACAACACCACTTGCGCATGTACCTCGATACCCGCTTCGAGCATCCGCGCGAGTTTGGCCGAGATGTCTGCACGCTCTTTATCAATCCCGAGCAGGTACGCACGAACGTCCGTGTCGGTTGCGTGTACAGAGACATACTGCGGCGATAGTCTCTGCTCGACGATACGACGCATTTCATCTTCGGTGATCGAGGTGAGCGTCGTGTAGTTGCCGTAGAGAAATGAGAGACGAACGTCTTCGTCCTTTATAAATAGCGAGGGGCGTGCGTCGGCAGGATTGCCGTTACAGAAACAGAAGATGCATT
>Ga0105243_10002012_pt1 | contig 17275 bp, 10 predicted proteins | sample KBSM34metaG_FD_81525 | JGI IMG/M metagenome (GOLD analysis project Ga0105243, IMG submission 81525) | Miscanthus rhizosphere microbial communities from Kellogg Biological Station, Michigan, USA - KBS M3-4 metaG | ecosystem: Host-associated > Plants > Roots > Rhizosphere > Soil | place... | reverse complement strand
GCCGGCCCGTCAACCTTTGCCATGAACGGTTCACCGTCGCCCTCGAGCTCAACTGTGACCCGGACACCCCAGGGAGCCACCGCTTGGAGATGGTCAGCAAGGGCCGTGTACGCCAGGCCGGGCTCGATGCCCGGTGGAATGCGCAAATTGAGCCGAGCAGCCGCATCAGGTGCGATGGCCGCCGTTGATCCGAGGACTGGCGGACAGTCGATGCCGAGAATGGTGATCGCGGGACGCGCCCACAACATGTCGCTGACACTGCCATCTCCCAGAAGCGATGCGCCATCGAGCAGGCCAGCGTCACTTCGGAACTGCTCAGGCGGATACGGCTCGCCCGTCCAGGTCTCGCTGTTGTCGAGCCCGGTGATCGTCGTGTTGCCCTCGTCATCGCGTAGCGTCGCCAGCATTGCGACAAGCGCGGCAAGTGCATCGGGTGCAGGCCCTCCGAACATGCCAGAGTGCACTTCCGAGCGCAGAGCCTCGACTCGAACGATGACGTTGACCAAGCCGCGCAGGCTCACCGTGGCCGCCGGACGACCCACCGCCGCATTGCCGGTGTCGCAAACCAAAATGACATCGGAGCGCAACAGGTCGGCGTTCTTCGGTACGAAGTCCTCCAGACCACCGGTGCCTTGTTCCTCGGATCCTTCAACGACCAGCTTCAGGTTCACCGGTATCTGATCACCCAGAGCGCGCAGGGCAGCCAAGTGAACGACTATGTTGCCTTTGCAGTCGGCCGCGCCACGGCCGTACCAACGTCCGTCCACCTCGGTGAGCTGGAACGGCGGAGTTCGCCACGAAGCCTCATCGAGAGGCGGCTGAACGTCGTAGTGCGCGTACAGCAGGACGGTACGTGCCGTGGTGTCGGAGCATGGCCGGGATCCGACGACGGCCTGGCTCCCATCGGCGGTCTCAGCAAGGTGGGCATCGGAAAAACCGAGCTCGGAGAACTTTCCAAGAACCCACTCGGCGGCTGCCGCGCACTCCTCAGGCGGGAATTGCCGGGCGTCAGCTACCGACCGGATCGCGACGAGCTCACCGAGCTCGGTTCGGGCCTGCTGCATCAAGCCGGCAATGCGCTCCCGCAGTTCCATGTCCTGCTAGCCGCCGGCTACTGGGGCCGTCTTAAGCTTCTCCACCAGCTGCTGGAATTGCGGCAGTTGGTCCGGGCAGTAGATCTGGATCACTAGCAGCTCTCCCTTGAAGATCCTGCTGTCGACGACGACCGGACGAATTCCGGGTCCGCCCGCGCCGTTGGTGAGCTGGCTGAACAAGAGCGCCTTACGCAGCGCACTCGCCGGATACTGGCAGATAGCGCCACCGTCGTCACCGAGCACGCGCACGATCTGCTCCTGCGACGGGACGACGCGTACACCGGCCTTCTGCAGCGCGGCGATGAACTGGTTGGCCTTGTCCTGGGCCTGCTGGCTCGACTGCGCCGAACGGTAGAAGATAAAGCAGATGATCAATAGCAGCACCAGCGCGACCGTGATCACGATATAGGTGATCCTGCGGTGCTTCTGGGTCGATGTCTCCTCCACCGTGCTCATGACGGGCTCACCTCCGCCTGCTCAGGCTGCTTCCACGACGGTTTGCGGAACCTGTAGAACAGGAACGGCACAAGGAGACCGAGTCCAAGGGCGCCGGCCGCCACGATGACGAAGTACACGCCACCGCTACCGGACTCGATCTGCGACGGTGGGATGAAGCCGATGAGCAGGGCCGCCAACGATGCAGCGAACCCGACACCGCACAGAGCGCCTAAGATCGGCGCCCGGTAACCGCGCGGATGGTCCGGCTCCTTGCGACGCAGCCGGACAGCCGCCACGAACATCAGCAGATACATGATCAGATAGACCTGGGTGGTGATCACCGAGAAGATCCAGTACGCGCTGGAGACGGTCGGGACCAGAGCGTATCCCAATCCGATCAGGGTCGTGATCACACCTTGGGTGACCAAGATGTTCTGCTGAACCCCGTTCTTGTTCATCTTCTGCAGGAACGGTGGCAGGTATCCCTCCTGCCGCGAGATCAGCAGCAGGCCTTTTGACGGGCCAGCCAGCCAGGTCAACATCCCGCCCAGCGAGGCGGTCACTATCATCAGGCCGAAGATCGGGGTCAGCCACGCAATACCGAAGTGCGCGAAGATCTCCTCGAAGGCCTGCATGATCCCGGCAGTGAGCGAGAGCTGCTCGGCCGGCACCACCCAGCTGATCGCCAACGCGGGCAGAATGAAGATCAACATCACCAGCCCCGAAGCGAAGAAGATCGCCTTTGGGAACTCTTTTGGTGCGTTGCGCAGTGATGAGACGTGCACCGCGTTCATCTCCATGCCCGAGTAGGACAAGAAGTTGTTGACGATCAGCACCAAACTCGAGATCCCCGCCCACGCAGGCAGCAGGTTGCTTGCCGTCATCGGCGCCGCCGACGGGTTGCCCTGCCCGAGGAAAACAGCCCCCAGCAAGACCAGCACCGCACCAGGGATCAGGGTCCCGATGATCAAACCACCGCTCGCCAGGCCGGCGACACCCTTGGTCCCCCGCGAGGAAACCCAAACCCCGGTCCAATACACAACCACGATCACGATCGCGGTCCACACACCACTGGAGGCAAGTTCAGGATTGATCACATAGGCCAAGGTGCTCGCCACGAACCCCAGCAGCGTCGGATAGTAGAAGATGGTCATCGCGAACTGGCACCAGACAGCCAAGAAGCCCATCGGCTTGGAAATCCCGCGAGCCACCCAGTTGTACACCCCGCCCTCATAGCCCGAAGCCAACTCGGCGGACACCAAGGATGTCGGCAGCAGGAAAATGATGGCCGGGACGACATACAAGAAGACGCACGCCAGACCGTAAACGGCCATGGTTGGCGCCGGCCGCAAGCTCGCCACCGACGACGTCGTCATCAAGGCCAGGGCTACCCAAGAGATGTAGGTCACCGCTTTGCGGCGGGCAACCTGCTTCTCGGCAGCTCTGTCAGCAGTGCTGTCTGCAGGCACGTCCATAGCGCTCATGGCGCCGACTCCCATCGCGAACAGAATGCAGCCGGCCCGACACGGCAGGCTTTGTGTGGATGATCGCCGGCAATTGATTGCCACGCTCGACATGGCATAACTTCATCGCCTCCCAGTAGGAGCCCGATCTGGAATACCACCATCGTGATGCCGCCTCGAAAGCGTAGGCGTCACCCCACTGGGGTGAATTCTCCGATCACTTGCGAAAAACTTAGCGGCCAAGTTCGTGAAATTACTCGACGACTCGCAGACCATGATCGGTGTTATTCAGCCGCCGGCCGCCGTCGGTCGTGACGGTCACAATGTCCTCGATCCGAACCCCGAACCTGCCTGCGAGATAGATTCCCGGTTCCACAGAGAAGCACATGCCTGGCACGAGCGGCTGCTCTTCACCCTCGACCATGTACGGCGGCTCGTGAGTGGTGACTCCGATCCCATGACCGGTGCGATGAATGAACTGCTCGCCGTATCCCGCCTCCGTGATCACCTTCCTGGCGGCCCGGTCAATTTCTTGGCAACTCACGCCGGGCCGTACCGCATCGACACCGGCCTGCTGCGCCTGCCGAACGATCTCGTGGACTTGACGAATCTCCGAAGTTGGTTCTCCGACGCAAACCGTGCGCGTGGTATCGGACCCATAGCCGTCTCGGAGCCCACCAAAGTCCAGGACGATCGCGTCACCGGGCTCGATCACCCGGTCCCCCGCCTCATGATGCGGATTGGCCCCATTGGGACCAGACCCGACGACGGTGAAGTCGACTTGTTCGTGTCCGAACTCTCGCAACAAATCAGCAAGATCAGCAGCGACCTCGGTCTCTAGCCGGCCGGCGAAGCGCCTCTGGACGATCTCCCCATAGGTCGAGTCCGCCGCTGCCCCGGCCGCAGCGAGTCGCATCAATTCGTTCTCGTCCTTGACCGCACGCATCATCGGGAGACACTCGGTGAGCGACCGGTAGCTCGATCGTGGTAACACCTGTTCCAGACCGAGTAAATGCATGGCCCACGCCGAGTCGGAGATGCCGAACTCACCGTCTGGGCGGAGCAGGGGCCCAGCGACCTCATATGGATCGGTGCCGTCGGTCCAGTCGACCAGCGAGACGCTGCCTGCGCCCTCAGCAGCCTCAGCGTCGGGTCGCTCAAGCACTGGGACGAGGAGGGTCGGCTCATTGTCCGAGGAGAGCACGAGCATCGTCAGCCGCTCAGTGATCGCGGTGGGCTGGTAACCGGTGAGCCAGACCAAATCCGGGCCAGGTGTCACGATGACCCCAGCAAGTCCTTTATTTACCGCGGAGCTCGCCACGCGGCGCATCCGCACTGCGAAGTCCTCGTTGGTGAATGGAGGGGGTCCCGAAGGATTAGTCGTCGTCATTGCGACCTCCTTCCTGCGTCAACCCTTAGAGATCACCGCGATGCGCGCATCACCCGGCCAGGGTGATCAGGGCCGTGTGAGGGCAGCCAGCCAATATCCCCCATCAAGGGTGATGCCCGCAGGGCCCGAATGAGGTTTGACTCGGTGCATGTGTAGATGGATGGCGTACTCCGGAGACCCGATCCTCGCTGAAGAGCTGCTGTTCAAACCTCAGCACTCGATCATCGACCAGAGCCTCCATTCCCGAATGGGCGCCACAACCACCAACGGCGACGGCTTCGGGATCGGCTGGTACGGCGAGGGCGTCGAGCCGGCATTGTTCAAGAGCATCGAACCAGCGTGGAACGACTGGAACCTGCGTGAGCTTGCAGGCCAGGTCCGTACGCCACTGCTGTTCGCCCACATTCGGGCGTCGACCGGTACGCCGGTGCAGCGCTCCAACTGCCATCCATTTCGTCATGATCGCTGGCTCTGGATGCACAACGGCGCACTTCGTGACTTCCACAACACCAAGCGAGACCTCATGATGGCGGTGGACCCCTCACTATATCTAGACATCGAGGGCTCGACCGACTCCGAAACCTTGTTCTTCTTGGCGCTGACGTTCGGTTTGACTGACGATCCATTCGACGCTGTCGCGCGGGCCATCGGCTTCGTAGAAAAAGTTGGCCATGATCACGGAGTTGAGTACCCGTTCCAGGGAACCGTGGCCACGAGCGACGGGGAGTCCGTCTGGGCCTTCCGCTACTCCAGCGAGGGAAAGAGTCGTTCGCTGTTCTTCTCCACCAGCGTCGCAACGCTACGTCAACTGCATCCCGAGGTCGAGATCCTGCACACCTTGGGCGAGGAGACCAGATTGGTCGTCTCTGAACCACTCGGTGATCTTCCGGGAGCGTGGAACGAAGTCCCCGAGTCCTCGGCCGGCGTGGTCCGTCCAGGCACCGATGAGATGCGCTCCTTCCAGCCCATCGCCCCCTGAGAGCACCCCGCCCACTCTCCCGGAGACGCCGACCTGGCGGGGTCTCCATTCAGACCTGCCATGGAGAGGCCGATGACGACGTCGCAGACGCGTCTCCTGCGGGCCGCCGTTGTCGCGCTAGTTGCCATCCTGGCGGCCAGCTGCGCTGGGCAACCAAGAGCCTCCTCTCCGTGGCCTTCGCAGAACCACAGCTGTCCGTCATCCGGCCAGGCGCCGCCAGAGGGCTGTTGGCAAATGATCTTGCCATTGGGAAGCGGAGGCTTTCCGGCCATACCGGGTTCGCAGAATGAGCCATTGTGGGAGCCGGGGCGTTTCCCCCTTACCCTCGCTCCTCACATCGCGTACGACGATGCGCTGTGGATGGTTTCCCAAACTCGCGCCTACTCCTCCCCCGACGGTTTGACGTGGACGGAACACGCCAAGACCGATTGGGGTGAACGGATCTACGAGTCGATCATCTACTTCAAGGGTCGAATGTGGATGTACGGAGGCCTGGATTATCAGGCTCGTACCTTCTTGAACGACATCTGGTCCTCCGCCGATGGCGTTACGTGGTCAAAAGTCGGCAACGCGGCTTGGTCCCCGCGAGGTAGCCACACGGTCGTCGTCTATCGCAACCGGCTATGGCTGATCGGAGGCGCTAATCACATTGCGGATGATCGCTCAACAGACGGCTTTTTGAACGACGTCTGGGTGTCGGATGATGGCACCTCCTGGACACAGGTCACGCACGCCGCACCCTGGACGCCGCGCGACAAGGCCGGCGTCGTCGTCTTCCAGGACGGGCTCTACATCCTCGGCGGCCAGGACATGGCTGACGTATGGCGCAGTTCGAATGGCCGCGATTGGACGCCACTGGTTACTGAGGCCAATTGGCGAGGACGCCACGACTTTGCCCGGGTCGCGTACGACGGCAGGCTCTGGGTGTTCGGCGGTTGGAAGGACCGCTCCACCGATGCCCTGAATGACGTGTGGGACTCCTCTGACGGGATGAGCTGGAGTCGTCAAGTTGATCACGCCCCCTGGGCACCTAGATCACCAATCAGCGTGGTCTTTCACGACAAGATCTGGATCTACAGCGGTAAGCACACCGGATTCGACGACAACTGGGGCGGTGATCTTTGGCAGATGACGACCGGCACGATGCCAACTGGCTGACCGGGACTCCATACTGCTCTCTGCGAGCGTCAGTAGGCGCCCGCTGGTGATCGGAGGAACGATGAGCGGAACACTCTTTTCGTTTCGCGAGGAGTGACGACGACACCAGCTTCCATGGGCGCCGCGCGAGCAGAGAAACTATGGGCGTGCCGATTCGATTTCCGATCACGACAAGGCGATTGACCATCAGGCCCATGCGCCTCGACGACGCTGAGGCGTTGCTCGCGGTCTATGGCGATGTCGAGACAATGCAGCATCTGAACTCGGAGTTACCCGCCACTGTCGACCAGGCCCGAGAATGGGTGCAGACCAAGATCGACCTCTTTGAGCGTGATGATCAATTGAGCCTCTGGACCGTGATTCACAGCGAATCCGGGCAGATTGTCGGCGATGTCGGCTTGCAGCATGAGGACTATGGCGCCGGGCCCGTGGTCGGTATCGGCGGCCGGGGCAACCGCCATTTCTGGCGTCAAGGAATGGGCTTCGAAGCTGCGAGTGCGACCATCGACGCCGGATTCGAGCAACTAGAGCTTGCGGTCATTGGAGCCGAAACCCGGCGAGAGAATCGTCCGGCCCAGGCATTGCTCAGCAAGCTGGGCATGCAACCGGCCGGGACGAATACCCAGGGATGGCCGATCTACGTGATCACTCGCTCCGAATGGCTGGCTCGGCGCAACCCCTAGCCCGCCAGACGCTTCATTCGCGCAACCGGTCAGCTACAACAACATCCAGCGCAGATGTCGTGTTGTCACCGACCGGTTGCTCGATGAAACTGCTACTCCACGACGAGGGCTCGGGCCTCCCAGCGGCCCTCACCCAGCAGTGTGAGCTCGTTGCTGTGCAGCGTCTCCAGACTGCTCCGATGGCCGACGCTGATGATCGTGCAGTCGGGCATCCGTTCGCGTACCAGCCCGTAGATGGCGTGCTCCATACCCTCGTCCAGGGCAGAAGTGGTTTCGTCGAAGAAGGCCAGCGCTGGCCGCGAGATCAGGATGCGGCCGAAGGCAAGCCGTTGCTGCTCGCCGGGTGAGAGCGTCTTCGACCAATCAGTCTCCACGTCCAATCGGTCTGCTAGATGCCCGAGCTGGACCGCCCGCAGGATGTCGGCAGCCACGTCGTCGCTGAGAGTCTCGGCAGGAGCAGGGTAGGCCAGCCCGGTCCGCAACGTGCCGAGCGGCAGGTAGGGCGCCTGTCCGCAGAACATCGCCTGCCCATCCATCGGCCGGTCGATGGTTCCGTCAACGTACGGCCATAGGCCAGCCAGGCTACGGAGCAGGGTCGTCTTGCCGCTTCCTGATGGCCCCTTGACCAGCAGTGACTCCCCACTGCGGAGGTCGAGATCGAGATCGGTCAATAGGGGCGTGCCGTCGGGCAGCCGTACGTCGAGGTCACGGACCCCAAACCCATCGGGTCGTTCCTCAGTCTGTGCCACCGGCAAGGCGCGAGCCTCCTCGTTGGCGTCGAGCAGCTGGGTGAGCCGGTTCAGTGAGGCCTTGTAGCTGGCGAAGTCGTCATAGGCCAAGCGGAAGAACGACAGCGAGCCTTCAACTTGCCCAAAAGCCTGCGCCGTCTGCGTGACGTCGCCGAGAGTGATCTGCTGACTGAAGAATCGCGGCGCCTGAATGACCACAGGAAAGATCACCGCGATTTGGCTGATCGCCAGGTTGAATCCCTGAAACTTAAGGCTCCGATAGACAATGGCCCAGGTATTGGCGATGACAGCCACGAAGCGACCCATCAGACCGGTGTTCTCGACTTGCTCGCCTCGATAGAACGCGATGTTCTCCGAGTTGTCCCGGATCCGGACGAGGTTGTAGCGGTACGAAGCCGTGAGCAGCTCATTGAGAAAGTTCAGCCGGATCAGCGGCCGGCCGATCCGAAATGCCAGGACCGTCGCGATGATCACGTAGATGAAGGCAAGAAACACCATGGCGCGCGGGATCTGGAGGCCGAAGACGGTGAGCGGACCGGACAGCGACCACAAGATGATGGTGAAGGAGACCAGCGACACGGACGAGGACACCGCTCCCAAAGCCAAGGACTGCGAGTCGTCGGCGTAGGACGTGATGTCTTGCTGAATGCGCTGATCGGGGTTGTCCACTGGATCTCTGACGAACCGCATGCGGTGATAGGCCGTGCCACCCAGCCAGTCACCAACCATGCGCTGATTCAGCCAGAGCCGCCAGTGAATGATCTGTGCCTGGCCGACCCAGAAGCTAAAAAGCACCAAGATCACATTGACCGCCGCCAGAACCCCGAAGATCGCGATGTACTTCCAGAAGGTTGGCGCGTCGAGGTTCTGCAGCGCTGTGTACAGACCGTTGCTCTGGTAGGTGAGCAGGACATCCAGCCGGACCGACATCACGGTCAGCAGCAGCAATAACGCGACTGTCAAGATCGGCCGCCAGGCGATCCAGCCGCGAGCCCGCGGGATGAAGTACATACCTGACAGCCGCCAGAATTGCTTGGCCCAGCGCGCTCGCTTGAGCAGCAACCACGCAATCAGCACGAAGCCGATGACAACAAAAACAAAAACCTTTGCAATCCACAACAGACTCGTCAGCCATTCGGTTGACCAGTTGATCTCCATCCATCCTCCAAGAAGCTTCGTGACCCTGCCGAAGTGGCGCTTACCTTACGCTCTCGGCGCTTGTGAGAGATATTCGGTGACACCTCAGCAGACGGCTGAACAGCGGCGGCCTCGCGCGCCATCCCGTACGCGATCGTGTGCCCCACCGCCTCAGGTCGGAAACGCACGTGCACGTGCGTTCCCAACTGGAGGCCAGCACGCCGAGGGTTACGGCAGATCTGACACCTCGCGGAGCCGGCGGCGTTCGCTGCGCCTCTCGACCAGGGAGTACAACACCGGCACTAGAAGCAGAGTCAGTACGGTCGAGGAGATCAAGCCACCGATCACGACAATCGCCAGTGGCCCTGAGATGAACGCCCCTCCCCCGGTAAACCCGAGAGCCATGGGGATCAAGGCAAAGATCGTCGCGCACGCCGTCATGATGATCGGTCGCAACCGCAGTCGGGCTCCGTCGGTGATTGCCGAGCGGAGATCCTCGCCGCGCCGGCGATATTGATTGATCAGATCGATCAAGACGATCGCGTTCGTGACCACGATGCCGATCAGCATCAGTAGACCCACCATCGCCGGCACCCCGAGCGGAGTGTCGGTGATCAAGAGCCCGGCAACTGCACCCGTTGCGGCAAACGGGATGGAGACCATCAAGATCAACGGTTGCACCAGGCTGCGGAAAGTGCCGACCATGATCATGAAGACCAACGCGATGGCCACCAGCATCGCCAGGCCGAGCTGAGTGAAGGCGTCACGCTGATCTTGGGCGGCGCCGCCGAGCGTTGCCGTGACGCCAGGCGGCAGGTCGGTCAGTGCATCGAGCCTGCTCTGAATCGTTGTCGTCAGCGCGCCAAGATCATTGACATCGGGTGTGGCGTTGATCGTCACCGACGGCGTTCCCTCGATCTGGGTAACCGTCGTCGGAGCCAGCACCTCTTGGACCTTGGCGACGTTCTTGACCTTCACTGCCTTGGCGCGTACGTCGGACAGCGCTTCCTGCTCGTCTTGCAGCTTCTTTTGCTTGGCCCGCTGCTCTTTGGTTTGCTGAGCCTGCGTGTCGGCCGCATCCTGCTGCTTGTCGACCTGCTTGATGCTCTCATCGATCTGGTCGATGCTGGCGTCGGTCTGATCTATGGCCTTCTCCGTTTGACTCACCGCACCTGACAGCTGAGCAACCTGCTGCGACCACTGCTGAGTCGCCAACTGGAAGGCCAGCTGGCCCTGAGTCACTGGAACGGGTGGAACCGAGGGATTCGCAGGAGGAGGCGGCGGTGGCTTTGGCGGGTTCGCCTTGAGCTTGGCCAGCTGCTTCTCGGTATCGGCCAGCTGGCGCCTCGTTTTGCTGAGCTGATCTAGGGCGTCCGAACGGTTCTTCAAGAGCTTGGTTCGCTGCTTGCGAAGCTCATCATTCTGATCTGCCGTGGCATCGTCGGCGATCCGCTGCTGCTCTTTGGTCAGCGCCTTCTGTTTGGCAGTGAGCTGGTCTTGGGCCTTCTTCTGAGCATTGGTTTGTTGCAGCTGGCTGACCGGCAGCTCGAGATTGCCGATATCGGCCGGGCTCGGTTCGTCCGCAGCCTGACTGCGGACGAAGATGTCTCGTTGCTCGCCAGCCAGAGTGACTGAGCCCACCCGGGTACCGCGCAGTGCGCTGGAGATCGCCTGACCCACATCACCTTGGGTAAAGCCCAGCGAAGCGGCCTTCTTCTTGTCGAGTGTGACCTTGAGCAACTTGCGCTGTTCCTCCAGGTTGGTGCGGATATTGGTGAGGCCTGAAATGCCGTCGAGCTCACGCTCGACGCGCTTGGCGCCGATTTGCAGGCTTGCGGTGTTCTCACTCTTGACGGTGACTGTCAGGTCGTTGGTCGACGATTGGTTGTTGGTGGTCGTCACGGTGATCTCACCGGCCGATTCCTCGAGTTCGGCCATCTGCTGCTGGAGCTGCGGGCGTACGGTGTCCGCTTTGGCATCCTCGGCAAGCAGCACCGTGAACTCCGCGGTATTGGTGGCCCGGCTCGCGCCTGGCACGAGGCTGCCGCCGATCGTGACCAAATAGTTCTTCACCTGGGGGTCACCGCGGAGCAGGTTCTCGACTTGCTCGGCCGCGGCGCTGGTGGTCGACAACCTCGTGCCTGGTGGCAGCTTCTGCTGAATCGCGAGGGTGGTTTGGTCGGTGACCGAGCCAATGAAGTCAGTTTTCAGGAATGTCGCGGAGCCCAGCGTTGCGACGAAGACCAGCAATGCGATGCCCAGGGTGATGAACGGATGGGTCAGGCCGAACCGCAGGATCGGCAAGTACCCGCGCTGTAGCCGCGTGACCTTCGTTTCCTCGGCCGTGTGAGTCTCGCCGGCTTCCGTCGCCCCGGACTTCTCGGGAGGGGCGGCCGCGAGCTGCTTACGCCGCGCTCCGCCGCGCAGAAACCAGTACGCGAGCACCGGCACGATGGACATCGAGACCAACAGCGAGGCACCCAGCGCGACGGCAACGGTGATCGCGAAAGGTCGGAAGAGCTCACCAACCACCCCGGACACGATCGCCACCGGCGCGAATACGGTGACCGTTGTCAGTGTGGACGCCGTGACCGCACCGGCCACTTCTTTGACCGACGCGAGGACATCGCTAGGCCGAAGGGTGCGATGCCCGAGATCCCGACGCTTGATGTTCTCCACGACGACGATCGAGTCATCCACCACCCGGCCGACAGCTACGGTGAGCCCGGCCAGCGTAAAGATGTTGAGCGAGTAGTCACTGAGCTGCACGCCGATCATGGCGATCAGTAACGACAGCGGGATCGAGATCGCCGTGATCAAGGTCGCCCGGATCGAGAACAGGAAGAACAAGATCACCAAGACTGCGAAGGCCAGACCCAGCAGCCCCTCTATTGCAAGATCATGGATCGACTGTTCGATCAGCGGCGCCTGATCGAAGATTGTGGTGATTTTGCTGTTGTTGCCGAGCTTCTGCTCGAGGCTAGGAATTCGTTCGCGCACCGTATGGGAAATCTCGACCGCGTCGGCATCGGTCTCCTTGAGAACAGCAACGCTGAGCGCCGGTCGCCCGTCAGCTCGCGCAATCGAGGTCGACTCGATCGAGTCCACCTTGACATCGGCAACCGCGGACAGTCTGATCGGACCGTCTGGAGTCGGCACCCGCATCGCCTGGAACTGCTTGACGGTGTTGGATGCCGTGCCCACCTCGACGGCGAGCTCGAGGTTCTTGTCAAAGCTCGTACCGGCCGGCGTCACCGTTGCCTGGCCCTGCACGGTCTGAGTGACCGCCTGGGCCGTCACGTCGTGCTTGCGCAGATCCTTCGGTCGCAGCGTCACCAACAGTTGGGTGGTGTCTTCGCCGGTTGCGGTGACACTGCGTACGCCGTCGATGCTGGACAGGTCCGGAATCACCACGTTCTCGACTTGGCGGCTCGCCACGTCGAGAGAGGCGTCTGAGGCCACGGCGAGCAGCAGCACCGGAATGTCGTCGGTCCTGCCGGTGATGACCTCGGTCTCGACCTGATCCGGCAGGGTGGGTTTGATCCCGTCCACGGCGTTGCGGACGTCCGCAACCACCTTGTCAGGGTCGAGGCCGTACTCCCATTCGACGGTGATCGTCGCGCTGCCATTGGACGAGGTCGATTGGACCTTTGTCACGCCCGATATGCCGGTCAGGGACCGTTCCAAAGGTGTCGAGACGTCATCGGCGACGATCTGCGGTGATACGCCGGGATAGGTCGCGGTCACGATCGCTGTCGGCACCTGAATCGACGGCAGCAGTTCCTGTTTGAGGTTGAGAGTTGCCAGCACCCCGAAAACGACGATGGCCAGCGTGGCGAGCCCGACGATCATGCGGTTGGCCAGGCTGAGCCGCGTCAGGGAGGTCATTCAGCAGGCTCCCTTCCACGCGCAATGCGGACCAAAACCATCGCCGCCGTACGATGGCGTCGACACAATCATTCGCGTTGAGCTTACAGTTAGCGCAACTTCGATAATCAAGACGTTACGATCTACTTCCAATCAGTGACGTACGAACAAAACGACAGGCGAGGACATGACCAGTACGGCTCGCGACGCCGCCGCATCTGGCCGCGATCCCGCGCTTGGCGGCGAACAAGACGAACTGATCAGCTGTCTGGAACGCGTTCAGGACAGCTTCGAACGGCGTGCGTTGTCCTCAATGGCCGAGCCGCTGATTTCGACACCCCTGACCATGCAGCAGCTCAAGGTGCTGACCATGATCGCGATCGATCCCGAGAAAGCGACGGGTCATGAGCTGGCCGCTCTACTAAAGGTGTCCGTGGCCACCATGTCGGGGCTTGTCGACCGCCTCGTAGAACACGGCATGGTGGCGCGTGGTGAGGACCCCAGCGACCGGAGGGTCCGTCGGCTCACTGTGACGCCGGAAGGCAGCGCGACGATCCGCAGCCTGCTGAGCTCGGCAGGCACCATGCCAACCCCGGTGTTACGAAGGCTCGCGATCGAAGACCTGCGGGCTCTCGTACAGGGGATTCTCGCCTTTGAGCGTGCCGTCGGCGAGTTGGCCGACGGTGAAGCGGCTGACGGGGGCTCCCCCGGCGACTGACTCGGCGCTGTCGCCGATCTCAGCTCTCCGGAGCCTGCTTCAGCGGAGCGGCGTCGCCGGGTTGGTCGATGTTCTCTCCGTACGCCGCTGCGAGCTCGTCGACGCTGTCGCTTTCGGCCGTGTCCGCATGACTGTTGACAGCTGCCGAACCGGAAGAGCCTGCACGTGCAGACACCGTCGCCGAAGGCTCGACCGCCGCCGAGTTCTTCTCTTCCGCCTCTTTCAAGGCCTCCTCCGCTGCGCTCAGCCGAGCCATCAACGTACGAGCCACGATCTGCTGCCGCGTCGTTGTGCGTTGCGAACGGCCGCGGAAGATGAAGCTCACGGCCCAGTGCAGCATCGTGGTGAACCGGTTCTTGAAGCCGACGAGGTACATCACATGGACGGCGAGCCACATGAGCCACGCGAAGAAGCCGGCCATCCGGATCTTGCCAACGCTTGCCACGGCGTGGAATCGGGAGATGGTTGCCATGCTGCCCTTGTCGAAATACTTGAACGGTGGCGCCGGCGGCTCGCCGCGTAACCGCCGGACGATCTGGCCAGCGGCGTACTTGCCGCCCTGCATGGCGACCTGCGCGACACCAGGCAGATTGTTGAGCGCCATCATGTCGCCGACCACGAAGATCTCGGGGTGTCCGGGCAACGTGAGATCTTCATTCACCTGCACCCGGCCGGCCCGATCGACCTCGCCGCCGCTCTGCTCGGCGAGCTGCTTGCCGAGCGGGGAAGCACTCACACCGGCTGCCCACACCTTGCACCGGCACGGGATGCGCCGCTCCTTGCCGTCCGAATCGACGATGTCGACGCCGGTGTTGTCAACACCGACAACCTTCGCATTGAGCTCGACGTCGACGCCGATCTTCTGTAGCTGATCGCGAGCTGCTCCCGAAAGCTTGTCACCAAAAGCGCCAAGTACCGCTGGTGCGGCATCAAGCAAAATGATCTTCGCCTTGGTGGTGTCGATGCGGCGGAATTCCCGGCGCAGCGTACGGTGCGCCAGCTCGCTGACCTGACCTGCCATTTCGACCCCGGTGGGTCCTGCACCCACCACGACGAAGGTCAGCCACTCCTCCTGCTCCTGCGGGTCTTCGCACAACTCAGCCAGCTCGAAGCATCCGAAGATGCGGCCTCGCAACTCCAATGCGTCGTCGATGCTCTTCATGCCAGGAGCGAACTCTGAGAATTGATCATTGCCGAAGTACGACTGACCGGCACCGGCCGCAACGATCAAGGTGTCGTACGACGTAACGGTGGTGCCCAATGGGCTCACCGACGTGACCGTTTTGGCAGCTAAATCGATCTCGGTGACCCGGCCGAGTAGCACGGTGGCATTTCGCTGCTTCTTCAGCACCTCACGGGTGGCGGGCGCGACCTCGCCCTCGGACAGCACGCCGGTCGCCACCTGGTAGAGCAGCGGCTGGAACAGATGGTGCGAGGTGCCGCTGATCATCACGACATCGACCGGAGCCTTGCGCAACGCTTCGGTGGCCCATAGACCGCCGAACCCGGAACCTATGACGACGACCTGGTGTCTGCTCGACCTGCGATCAACGGGCGAGGGGGTTGCAGGGCTAGGTGCGGGGGTTTCTACCGTCATGGCTCACTCCTCGTGGTTTCCGGTCGGCCTGCCTGGGGCCGCTGCCCACCAGCGAGCGAGACACCCGAGCAACCGGTTTCAACATCCCGCTCTTGCTCAGCCATAGTTCCAGTGACTGCGCGAATTGGCCACCTTTGGCTGCCTGCTCTCGCGACGAACCTACGTGCACATAGCTTGCCTACGGTCTGCATAGGTTGCTACGCATGCAGACCGTCAGAAACCTAGGTAAACCTAGGTTTCCGATGGAGGTGCACAGCGGATCAGGATGGCCGCTGCGACTGCATAGGCGCCTTCGCGGCCGATGGTGCCGCGCGGAGAGCTCGGGATTTGGATGCGGCACGCTCGGCCTCGGGCACCACGGTCGTCGACAGCACCATCATGGAGTGCGCATCAATCCGATGTGTTGACTTTGCTCGCCACGGCCGCACGTCCAACGGATCGACCTGTCCAGTCGCAGTGTCCAGTCGGATCAGCCAGTTTTGGCCAAGCTCTGCCGCCGGCAGGGTGAATCTGATCGGATCTGAGTGGGCGTTGAAGAGCAGCAAGAAGTGGTCGTCCGTGATCGGTCGGCCCGCAGCGTCGAGCTCGGGTATGGCGTCGCCGTTGAGAAAAACCATCAGACTACGGGCGAATCCTGAGTTCCAATCGGCCTCGTCCATCTCCGACGCGTCCGGCTTGAACCACATGATGTCGCCAAGCTCACTTCGGCCGCCATGCTTGGCGTCACCTGCGAAGAAACGCCTGCGTCGCAGGATTGGATGAGCCTTGCGCAAACCAACCGCGGCCGAGGTAAAAGCCAGCAGATCCTTCTGGTCCGCGTCGAGGTCCCAATCGAGGTAGGACAGCTCGTTGTCCTGGGCATACACATTGTTGTTGCCATGTTGGGTACGGCCTAGTTCGTCGCCATGGGCCATCATCGGAACACCCTGACTCACCATCAGCGTGGTGATGAAGTTGCGCTGCTGTCGCAGCCGCAGCGCGTTGATCGCAGGATCGTCGGTTTCGCCCTCGACGCCGCAGTTCCATGATCGATTGTGGCTCTCGCCGTCCTGACCACCTTCGCCGTTCGCCTCGTTGTGCTTGTAGTTGTACGACACAAGATCACGCAGAGTGAACCCGTCGTGGGCAACGACGAAGTTGATCGACGCTGTGGGACGCCGGTCGGAATGCTCGTAGAGATCGCTCGATCCGGTAATCCGAGACGCGAACTCAGCAAGAGAGGCGGGCTCTCCGCGCCAGAAGTCGCGTACGGTGTCGCGGTACTTGCCGTTCCATTCGGTCCACAAGGGCGGGAAGTTACCAACCTGATAGCCGCCGTCGCCCAGGTCCCACGGTTCGGCGATCAGTTTGACCTGAGAGATCACCGGGTCCTGCTGGATGATGTCGAAGAAGGCCGACAGCTTGTCCACCTCGTGGAACTGTCGGGCCAGGGTCGCCGCAAGATCAAATCGAAAACCGTCGACATGCATCTCCAGGACCCAGTAGCGCAACGAGTCCATGATCAGCTGAAGGACATGAGGATTGCGCATCAGCAGACTGTTGCCGGTACCGGTGGTGTCGTAATAGTGCTGCTTGGCATCGTCGACCAGCCGGTAGTAGGCCGCATTGTCGATGCCCCTAAAGGCGATCGTCGGGCCTAGTTCGTTACCTTCTGCGGTGTGGTTGTAGACCACATCCAAGATCACTTCAATATTGGCATCGTGCAGCGACTTGACCATCGTTTTGAATTCGGTGGCCTGCTGACCAAGATCGAGAGCGCTGGCATATCCGTTGTGGGGGGCAAGAAAGCCGATGGTGTTGTAGCCCCAGTAGTTGGACAAGCCTTGATCGACCAGATGCGTGTCAATGACGAATTGATGCACTGGCAACAGCTCCACCGCCGTCACGCCCAGCGAGACAAGATGCTCGATGATCACCGGATGAGCGATGGCCACGTAGCTTCCGCGAATGTCATCCGGGATGCCGGGATGAGTCATCGTGAGACCCTTCACGTGCGCCTCGT
>Ga0105243_10002006_pt1 | contig 17320 bp, 15 predicted proteins | sample KBSM34metaG_FD_81525 | JGI IMG/M metagenome (GOLD analysis project Ga0105243, IMG submission 81525) | Miscanthus rhizosphere microbial communities from Kellogg Biological Station, Michigan, USA - KBS M3-4 metaG | ecosystem: Host-associated > Plants > Roots > Rhizosphere > Soil | place... | reverse complement strand
TTCGCGGATCGGGTCGATCGGCGGGTTGGTCACCTGCGCGAACAGCTGCTTGAAGTAGTTGTACAGCGGCTTGTTCTTGCTGGAGAGCACGGCCAGCGGGCTGTCGTTGCCCATGGAGCCGATACCCTCTTCACCGGCCTGCGCCATCGGGCTCATCAGGAACTTGATGTCTTCCTGGGTGTAGCCGAAGGCCTGCTGGCGGTCGAGCAGCGCCACCTGGCTCACCGGGATCGCGGCCGGTTCGGCCTTGACGCTGTCGAGCTTGATGCGCAGGTTCTCGATCCACTGCTTGTAGGGCTTGCTGTTGGCGAGGGTGGCCTTGACCTCCTCGTCGTCGATCATGCGGCCCTGCTCCAGGTCGATCAGGAACATCTTGCCGGGCTGCAGGCGCCACTTGCGCACGATCTTCTGCTCGGGCACGGGCAGCACGCCCGACTCGGAGGCCATGATGACCAGGTCGTCGTCGGTCACGCAGTAGCGCGAGGGACGCAGGCCGTTGCGGTCGAGCGTGGCGCCGATCTGGCGGCCGTCGGTGAACACGATGGAGGCCGGGCCGTCCCACGGCTCGAGCATGGCAGCGTGGTATTCGTAGAACGCGCGGCGGCGCGTGTCCATGGTGGCGTGCTGTTCCCAGGGCTCGGGAATCATCATCATCACGGCCTGGCTGATGGGGTAGCCGGCCATCGTCAGCAACTCGAGGCAGTTGTCGAAGGTGGCGGTGTCGGACTGGCCGGCGAAGCTGATCGGGTAGAGCTTTTGCAAGTCGGCGCCGAGCACGGGCGACGACATCACGCCTTCGCGCGCCTTCATCCAGTTGTAGTTGCCCTTGACCGTGTTGATTTCGCCGTTGTGGGCGACATAGCGGTACGGGTGGGCCAGCGGCCACTCGGGGAAGGTGTTGGTCGAGAAGCGCTGGTGCACGAGGCCCAGGGCCGAGACGCAGCGCTTGTCCTGCAGGTCGAGGTAGTAGGTGCCCACCTGGTCAGCCAGCAGCAGGCCCTTGTAGACCACGGTGCGGCTGGACATGCTCGGAACGTAGTATTCCTTGCTGTGCTTGAGCTTCAGGCGCTGGATGTTGGCGCTGGCGGTCTTGCGGATCACGTACAGCTTGCGCTCCAGCGCGTCCTGCACGATCACGTCGTTGCCGCGGCCGATGAAGATCTGGCGCAGCAGCGGTTCCTTTTCGCGCACGGTGGGCGACATGGGCATGTCGCGGTTGACCGGCACGTCGCGCCAACCGAGCAGCACCTGGCCTTCGGCCTTGATGGCGCGTTCCATCTCCTGTTCGCAGGCTTCACGCGAGGCGTGTTCCTTCGGCAGGAAGATCATGCCGACGCCGTATTCGCCGGGCGGGGGCAGCGTGACGCCCTGCTTGGCCATTTCTTCGCGGTACAGCAGGTCGGGCAGCTGGATCAGGATGCCCGCGCCGTCGCCCATCAGCTTGTCGGCGCCGACGGCGCCGCGGTGGTCGAGGTTCTCGAGGATCTTCAGGCCCTGCAGCACGATGGCGTGGCTCTTCTCGCCCTTGATGTGGGCGACGAAGCCGACGCCGCAGGCGTCGTGCTCATCGGCACCGGAATACAGACCGTGTTCTTGGAGGTGTTGAATCTCGGCAGCCGTCGTCATGGCGCGCTCCTTCAGTTTTCGCAGGGAAAGGGAGCATATTGCGATGCACAAAGAATGCCAAACACTTTAATAGGGGTCAGATTCCTATTAAATCTTGAGTTTTCTTGTCAGAATTAAATTAGGGACACATCAAAAACAGCAGCATGATTTCCAACAGGGGTGCGGCTTTCAGCCGCTTTCAGTCCGGATCTTTGGCGGGCGCAGGCGGCCGGCCAGCCTTGGCCTTGATCACGCGGCGCTCTGTGGACTTCTGCAAGCTGTCCAGAAAACCGTCGTCGCCGGCCGCCCAGCCGCGCAAGGTGGCCTCGGTCAGGGCCTGCTGATCGGCCGCGCGAACCCCGCCACGCACCAGTTCGGCATACGCCGCCTCCCGCGCGAAGGGCGTGTTGCCGAGCTCCCAGTACAGCGGATGCGGCGTCAGCAGGCGGTCTTGCCGCAGGCCGGCGTAGTGGCCGTGGCTGGACCACGGGAAGTCGCGCGCCTCGGCGACCATGCCGGCACGCACCGGGTTCAGGTCGATGTAGGCCATGCAGGTCAGCAGGTAGCGCTCGGTCTGGATCAGGGTCGATCTGTAGCGTCCTTCCCACAAGGTGCCGCTACGGCCGTGGCGGTCGTTGAAGTAGCGCACGTAGCTGCGCCCGACCGACTGCATGAACTGCGGCAGGCCCGTGGCACTGTCGGGCGTGGCCAGCAGGTGGAAATGGTTGTCCATCAGCACGTAGGCATGCAGCGCGATGCCGAAGCGCACGGCGTTCTCGGCCAGCAGGCCGAGCAGCTTCTCATGGTCGGCACGGTCGACGAAGATCGGCTGGCGGTTGTTGCCGCGCTGGATCACGTGGTGCGGCATGCCGGCCAGCGTGAGACGGGGAAGACGGGCCATGGGGACGATGGACGACGCCGTCCGGGTACTTAATCGGCGAGACGGAAGCGCGTGTCGCCCAGCGTGTCGAGCCCGAACTGCGCCAGCAGTTCGCGCAGGCGCGTCGCCGCGCTCGCCTTGCGCTGGCCGGTGTAGCGCGCCAGGATCAGCTCGTTCTTCATGCTGTGCTCCCAGCCGACGAGCTCGGTGACCGTCACGCTGTAGCCGTTGGCTTCCAGGTACAGGCAGCGCAGGACGTTGGTGAGCTGGCTGCCGATCTCGCGCGTGTGCAACGGATGGCGCCACAGCTCGGCCAGCGGCGTGCGCGACAGGGCCAGCGCCTTGGTCTCGCGCAGGCAGGCCGCCACTTCGGCCTGGCAGCAGGGCACGAGCACCATGCAGCGCGCCTTCTTGGCCAGGCCGAAGGCGATCGCGTCGTCGGTGGCGGTGTCGCAGGCGTGCAGCGCAGTGACCACGTCGATCTGCGCCGGCAGTTCGCTCGCCTGCGCCGACTCGGCCACGGTGAGGTTCAGGAACGACATGCGTCCGAAGCCCAGCTGCTGCGCCAGCGCGCGGGAACGCTCGACCAGCTCGCTGCGCGTCTCGATGCCGTAGACGTGGCCGCCCTGCCGCGCGCGGAAGAACAGGTCGTAGATGATGAAGCCGAGGTACGACTTGCCCGCCCCGTGGTCGGCCAGCGTGGCCTCGGCGCCCTCGCCCGGCAGCTCGCGCAGCAGCTGCTCGATGAACTGGAACAGGTGGTAGACCTGCTTGAGCTTGCGCCGTGAATCCTGGTTGAGCCGGCCTTCGCGCGTGAGGATGTGCAGCTCCTTGAGGAGCTCGACGGACTGGCCCGGCCGCAGGACTTCGGCCAATTCGGCCTCGGCCTTCGCGGCTTTATTGGTGAGATGGGCTTTCGCGGAACGGGGCATGGTGTTCTTGTTGTTCATGGCGTGGCGCTTCCCGGGCCGACATCGAGCGCGGTCCAGCCGGCCGGGCCCAGGGCTTCGAGCGTCTCGATGTTGCGCTCGAAGATCGCCTCGGCCTCGGGAAAGGCCTCGACCGCGCGGTCCACGCTGTCTTCGCGCAGCAGGTGCAGCGTGGGGTACGGCGCGCGGTTGGTGGCGTTCGTGATGTCGTCGGCCTCGGTGCCGGCGAACTGGAAATGCGGATGGAAGCTGGCGAGTTGCAGCACGCCGTCGAAGCCCGCGCGGGCGAGCTTGCGCTCGGCGCGTTCGGTGAAATCGTTGAAGTCGAGAAAGTCCGCCAGCGCGTGGGGGACGATCAGCAAGGTGGTGTCGCGCACCTCGGCGTCGAGCGCCACGAGCGCGCGGGCTTCGGCCAGCAGCGCATCGATGAGGCGGCCTTCGTGGGTGTCGAGGTAGGTGAGGTAGTGGATCTGCCCCTTCACATGCACCGCCTTGGCGAAGGGACACAGGTTGAGGCCGATCACGGCGCGCTCGAGCCAGCGACGGGTGTCGGCTTCGGCCTGCGCGGCGTCGATGACCGTCGGGTCGCTCATGCCGTGGCCTCCGTCAGTCGGCGGATGCGCCCGAGGCGCGCAGCGACCGCCATGCCGGCAAGCGAACAGGCCAGCGTGGCGGTCCAGGTCCAGTGCCAGCCGCCGACGCGGTGCGCGAGCCAGGCCACCGCTGGCGGCGCCAGGAACTGGCCGAGCGACGACGCCTGCTGCATCAGGCCGACGGTGGTCGACACGGTGCTCGGCCCCGGCGCCAGCCGTACGCCCAGCAGGAACAGCGTGGCCGGCACCATGCCGCCGCCGAGTGAAAAGGCGCAGATCGCGGCATAGCGCAGCGCGGGCGGCAGGCCCAGCGCGTCGGCGCCCTGCCCCACCTGCGCGAAGGCAGCGACACCGCCCAGCGCCATGGTCAGGAAGCCCCATTGCAGCAGGCGCTCGGGCGCCACGCCGCGCTGCAGCCAGCGGCCGCCCATGAGATTGCCGACGATGTTCATCGCCGCGGCCAGCGCGGTCAGCACCGCGCTCCAGGCGGCCGGCACCTTCGCGTCGGCATAGATGGCGGGCAGGAAACCGATCACGGCCATCCATTGCGACGAATACACGGCGAAGGTCAACGCGACCAGCCACGGCGCACGTGCACCGACCGTCTCGCGCAGCCGCGACGCCCAACCGGCCGACGCGGGCTGCGGGCTTGCACCGGCCACGCGGGGCCGGTCGCGCGGCACCGCCAGCCACACCCAGAGTGCCGCTCCCGCCGACACCAGCGACAGCGTCCACCACCAGTCGGCCCATCCGCCCCAACCGATCAGGGCCGGGCCGATGAGCAGCGCCAGCGCCACGCCGAGCGGCATGTAGGCGCCCCACAAGCCCAGCGCGGCCTTGTCGGCGCCCGCCGGCGTCAGTGCGCGGATGAGTCCCGGGCCAGGCATCACCGCCATCAGGAAGCCGATGCCTTCGGCCGCACGCAGCACGAACAGCCACAGCACCGCGTGAGACCCGCCCAGCAGACCGGCACCGACGGCGCCCCCGAGCAGGCTGGCCGTCGTCAGCACCGCCAGCCCGACCAGCATGCTGCGCCGCAGGCCGATGGAGTCTGCGGCGAGCCCGGCCAGCAAGCCGAGCGTCATGCTCGCGACCTGGACCAGCGAGAGCAGGAAGCCCGCCTCGACCAGGTCGATGCCCAGCGACGCCTGCAGCGCCGGCACGGCGGGCGGCAGTTTGCCCAGGTGCAGCGCGGCGCTGACGCCGCCCAGCACGACAGCGAAGGCCGCGGCCGGCACGCGGGCCGACGCGCTGTTCGAGCGCACGGCCGCCGTCATGCGATGCCTCGCCGGCCAGTCAGCCGCTCGTGCTCGCGCATGGCGAAGCGGTCGGTCATGCCGGCGATGTAGTCGGCCACGGCGCGGTGCCGGTCGCGGCGCTCGGCGTACGAGGCGGGCATCTCGGTGCCGCGCGCCAGGTAGGCGTCGAACAGCCCGCGCACGACCTCGCTCGCCTGGTCGGTGGTCTGCGTGACCTGCGGATGGCGGTAGAGGTTGCGGAACAGGAACTGCTTGAGCGCCTCCGACTGCGCCTGCATGACGCTGCTGAAGGCCACCAGCGGTGGCGCCTGGCGCACGGCGTCGGCATCGGCGGGCGCCAGCGCCTCGATGGCCGCGCGCGTCGTGTCGATCACGTCGTAGACCTGCGCGCTGAGCATGCGGCGGATGGTTTCATAGAGCACACGCCGGCCCTGGCCCTGCAGGTGCGGATGCTCGGCCAGCGCTTCGCGGCGGTAGCGTTCGAACAGTTCCACATCGGCCAGCTGCTCGACGCTGATGAGGCCCGAGCGCACGCCGTCGTCGATGTCGTGCGCGTTGTAGGCGATGGCGTCGGCGAGGTTGCACAACTGTGCTTCCAGCCCGGGCTGCGTGCGGTCGAGAAAACGGCGGGCCACGCCCTGCGGCTCGGCCGCCTCGATGCGTTCGGCGTTGGCGCGCGAGCAATGCTTGAGGATGCCTTCGCGGGTCTCGAAGCTGAGGTTCAGGCCGTCGTACTGCGGGTAGCGGTGCTCCAACGCGTCGACCACGCGCAGGCTCTGCAGGTTGTGCTCGAAGCCGCCGTGTTCGGCCATGCAGGCGTTGAGCGCGTCCTGGCCCGCGTGGCCGAAGGGCGTGTGGCCGAGGTCGTGGGCCAGCGCGATCGCCTCGACCAGGTCTTCGTTGAGCCGCAGCGCGCGCGCGATGGAGCGGCCCAGTTGCGCGACTTCGAGCGAATGCGTGAGCCGCGTACGGAACAGGTCGCCCTCGTGGTTGAGGAACACCTGGGTCTTGTAGACCAGCCGGCGGAAGGCGGTGGAGTGGACGATGCGGTCGCGGTCGCGCTGGAAGGCGTCGCGCGTGGGCGCGGGCGGCTCCGCGTGGCGCCGTCCGCGCGAGCGCGCGGGGTGGCAGGCGTACGCCGCGAGGCTCACGGCTGGATCTCCGCGTGTCGCGCTGCGCTCATGCCACGCAGCACTGCGCGAGCACGTCGCGCACCATCGCGTCGGGCGCGCTGCGCACGACGGCGGAGCCGGGCCGGTCGATCACCACGAAGCGGATCTCGCCGGCTTCCGATTTCTTGTCGACGCGCATCAGCTCCAGGTAGCGCTCGGCGCCCAGCGCCGGTCCCACGGTGGGCAGGCCGGCGCGCTCGATCAGGCGGGTGAGCCGCGCGACAAAGGCCGCGTCGACGCCGCCGAGGCGCTGCGACAGCTGCGCCGCCATGACCATGCCGCAGCCGACGGCTTCGCCATGCAGCCACTCGCCGTAGCCCAGTCCCGACTCGATGGCATGGCCGAAGGTGTGGCCGAAATTGAGGATGGCCCGCAGGCCGGTCTCGCGCTCGTCCTGGCCGACCACCAGCGCCTTGATCTCGCAGCTGCGCTTCACGGCATGGGCCAGCGCGGCCGGGTCGCGCGCCACCAGCGCTTCGATGTTCGACTCGATCCAGTCGAAGAAGGCCATGTCATAGATCGGGCCGTACTTGATGACCTCGGCCAGACCGGCGCTCAGTTCGCGCGGGGGCAGCGTCTGCAGCGTGTCCAGGTCGCACAGCACGAGCTGCGGCTGGTAGAACGCGCCGATCATGTTCTTGCCCAGCGGGTGGTTGATGGCCGTCTTGCCGCCCACCGAGGAATCGACCTGCGCCAGCAGCGTGGTCGGCACCTGCACGAAGGGCACGCCGCGCATGTAGCTGGCGGCGGCGAAGCCGGTCATGTCGCCCACCACCCCGCCGCCGAGCGCGAACAGCACCGTCTTGCGGTCACTGCCGTGGCCCAGCAGGGCGTCGAAGATCAGGTTGAGGGTCTCGAGGTTCTTGTATGCCTCGCCGTCGGGCAACTCGAGCAGATGGACCGTGCGAAAGCGCTTGGCCAGCACGGTCCGCAAGGCTTGCGCGTAGAGCGGCGCCACGGTGGTGTTGCTGACGATCAGCGCGCTCGCGGCCGCGGGAACGACACCGAAGCTGGCGGGGTCTTCCAGCAGGCCGCCGCCGATCAGGATCGGGTAGCTGCGCTCGCCGAGTTGGATCTCGACGCGTTCGGGCTTTGGCAGGGCGGAAAGTGCGGGCGAAACAGACAGGGACATGGCCGCGAGTTTAGGCGCTCGGGCCTGCCGGGGTCAGTCCGAGGGCTCTTCCGGATGGGCGCCGGGTTCGACCACACCGGCCAGCTCGAGTTGCATCACGATGAGGTTGACCAGCACCGCGATCGACGGCCGGCCGGTGTCGACCACGTCGTGGGCGGTTTCCCGGTAGAACGGGTCGCGCGCATCGTGCAGTTCGCGCAGCCGGCCCAGCGGGTCGGCCACCTGCAGGAGCGGGCGCTTGACGTCGTGACGCAGGCGCCGGAACAGGTCTTCGGGCGAGGAGCGCAAGTAGATGACGTGGAAATGGCCGCGCAGCTGCTGGCGGTTGGCCTCGCGCAGCACGGCGCCGCCGCCGGTCGCCAGCACGCCGTGGGGGTGGGCGGCCAAGTCGGCGATGACCGCCTGCTCGATGTCGCGAAAGGCGGCTTCGCCCTCGCGGTCGAAGAAGTCACGGATCGTGCAGCCGATGCGCTGCTCGATCACGTGATCGGTGTCGATGAAGGGAGTGTTCAGCCGAGCGCCCAGCCGCCGGCCCACTGCGGACTTTCCGGCGCCGGGCAACCCGACAAGTGCGACCGCCACGCGGTGGCTGCTACGCCCGCGCGTCAGCGCGCGGCGTTGCGGTCGGTAATCATCTTCGGGGTGATAAAGACGAGCATTTCGGTCTTGTTGGCAACGCGTTCGCGCTTGCGGAACAATGCCCCCATGTAGGGGATTTCACCCAGCACCGGCACGCGCGATTCGTCATTGGTTTCGGTGAGCTCGAAGATACCACCGATGACGACCGTGCCGCCGTTCTCGACCAGCACCTCGGTCTGCACGTGCTTGGTGTTGATGGCCGGGCCCGCCGAGGTGTTGACGCCGCGGGCGTCCTTGCTCACGTCCAGCGTGAGGATGATGTTGCCTTCGGGCGTGATCTGCGGCGTGACTTCAAGCTTGAGCACCGCCTTGCGGAACGAGATCGAGGTCGCGCCGCTGGAGGTAGCCTGCTGGTACGGGATTTCCTCGCCCTGCTCGATCAGCGCCTTGGTCTGGTCGGCCGTGATGACGCGGGGGCTGGAGACCAGCTTGCCCTTGCCATCGGCTTCGAGGGCCGAGATTTCGAGGTTCAGCATGCGCGACAAGCTCGAGTTGAACAGCGAGATCGCGAAGGTGCCTGCGGCGTTGCCGGTGCCGCCAGCGTCGCCGGCGGGCAGGTTGATGAAGTTGGAGTTGGTCCAGGTGGCTGCTGCGCCGCCGACGCCGCCGGCGTTGGTGGTGGCAGGCATGACACCGAAGGTGCCGTAGGCCGGATTGCCGTTGGCCGACGCGACGCGTTCGCGGGAGATACCGCCACCCATCCGCACGCCGAGCGACTTGCCGAAGGTGTCCGAAGCTTCCACGATGCGTGCCTCGATCAGCACCTGGCGGACGGGAATGTCCAGCTTCTGGATCAGGTCGGTGACCTGCGCCAGGCGCGAAGGAATGTCGGAAACGAACAGCTGATTCGTCCGCGATTCGGCGATCACGCTGCCGCGGGGGCTCAGGATACGCGTGGCAGTACCGCTGCCACCACCGCCGCCGCCACCAGCAGAGGCGCCCGTTCCCGTCAGGCCCTGCGCAATGGCAATGGCCTTCGTGTAGTTCAGCTGGAACGACTGCGTGCGCAGCGGCTCCAGGTTCTCGATCGCCGCCTTGGCTTCGAATTCGAGCTTTTCCTTGGCGTTGATCTCGTCCTTGGGCGCGATCCACAGCACGCTGCCGTTCTTGCGCATGCCCAGGTTCTTCGCCTGCATGATGATGTCGAGCGCCTGGTCCCAGGGCACATCCTTCAGCCGCAGCGTCAGTGCGCCGCTGACCGAATCCGAGGTCACGATGTTGAAGTTCGTGAAGTCGGCGATCACCTGCAGCAGCGAGCGGATCTCGATGTTCTGGAAGTTGAGCGACAGCTTCTCGCCGTTGTAGCCGACGCCTTGCGTGAGCTTGCTCGGGTCGACCTTGCGCGCGCGCACTTCCACCACGAACTGGTTCTCGCTCTGGTAGGCGCTGTGCTCCCAATCGCCCTTGGCATCGATCGTCATGCGCACGCGGTCGCCCGACTGCTGCGAGGTGATCAGCTGCACCGGCGTGCCGAAGTCGGCCACGTCGAGGCGGCGGCGCAGGCCTTCGGGCAGCGTCGACTTGGTGAACTCCACCACCAGGCTCTTGCCTTGCTGCTTCACATCGACGCCGACCTGGTTGTTCGGCAGGTCGACCAGCACGCGACCGGTGTTATCAGCGCCCAGGCGGAAATCGACATCGCGCAGCGGCAGCGTGTCGCGATTGCGGTTCTCGGCGAAAGTGGTCGCCGCGGAAGCGGCGAGCGCCGTGCCAGCCACCGGCTCGAGCACCACCAGCAGCGACTTGCCCTGGATCTCGGCCTTGTACGCCGTGGCCTGCTTCAGGTTCAGCACCACGCGGCTGCGGTCACCGGCCTGCACCACGTTGACCGAGCGCAGGTTGCCCTGGTTCACCTCGATGGCCGAACGCCCGATGGCGTTCGTCACGCCCGGAAAGTCCAGCGCGATGCGCGCCGGCGTCTGTACGGAGAACCCGGCAGGCACGGCGGTGAGCGGCTGAGCCAGGTCGATGCGGATCACTTCCGCGCCCGACTGGGTCGAGCTCGTCACCGACTCGATCGCATTTTGCGCATGGGCGACGGCCAGGGCACCGAAAGCCAGCAGACCCAGGCCGGCGGCGCGCAGCCACTGTGCCATCGTTGATTTTTTTTGGTTCATTTCGCACTCTCTTGCAACTGCAGCGTGGCTACGCGTTCGATCCATTCGCCCGCGGCGTCCTGCACGATCTCGCGCAGGGCGACTTCGGTTTCGTTGATACGGGTGATGCGCCCGTAGTTGAGCCCCAGGTACTCGCCGACGCGCACCTTGTAGAGCAACTTGTCCACACGCACGAGCGCCACCGGCTGGCCGTTGCGGTTCATGCTGCCGACCATCGCCATCGTGTCGAGCGGGAACGCTTCGAGGGCTTCCTTGCGGCGCGCCAGTTCCGGCGCGATCAGCTCGGAGGTGCTCGGCTGGTTCGACTCCCGGCGCAGCGCCTGGGTCAGCTTCAGCATGTTGAAGGGCTCGAACGACGACGCCTCGGTGTAGGCCTGCGGCGTGAACTTCTTGGGTTCGGAGATCGGCGGCACCGAGGGCTTGATCTGGGCGCGCTGCTCGACCATCCAGCGCTGCAGGTCTTCCTGGTCGGAATCGCCGCAGGCGCTCAGGCCCAACGTGGCCAGTGCCAGCCACAGGACTTTGGCGACCGGCTTCATTTCTTCGCCTTCGGCGCCGTGGCGCGTTTCTGTGCGGCCCGCTCGTCTTCGTCGAGGTAGCGGTAGGTGCGCGCGGTGGCGTCCATCGTCAGCACGTCCTTGTCCTTCTGCGGTGTGACGGTCACGTTGTTGAGCGTCACGATGCGTGACAGGCTGGCCACGTCGGCCGCGAAGGCGCCCATGTCGTGGTAGCGGCCCGTGACGCGCACGGCGATCGGCAGCTCGGCGTAGTAATCCTTGACCGACACCTGGCCCGGACGGAACAGTTCGAACTGCAGGCTGCGGCCGAGGCCGGCCTGGTTGATGTCCGAGAGAAGCGCGTCCATTTCCGCCTTGCTGGGCAGTTGCTTCTCGAGAAGGATCACGTACTGCTGGACCTGCTCACGCTGCTTCTTCAGCAGGTCGAGGTTGGCGGCTTGCGCCACTTTCTTCTGGTAGTCGGTCCGGAGCGTGACTTCCTTGGCGCGCTCGGCTTCGAGCTCGTCGTTGGAGTTCGTGAGCCAGACAAACCACAGGCCCGCCAACACCAGCGCGGACACGGCCAGGCACAGCGCGTAGCGCGGCACCGCCGGCCACATGGAAGGATCGTTCGGATTCAGTCCGCGGAACTGGTCGCCGAAGTTCCGCAATGCGGTGGCGACGTCGACTTTGGGGAGGGATCGGTTGCTGATGGCCATGATCGGTTACCCCTTCGCCTGCGCCTTGGCGGCCAGGGCCTTCTCGGCCTCTGCCTTCTGGGCGTCGGTGGGCCGCTTGAGGCCGATGCGCATCGTGAAGTTCGCCACGCGGCGCTGGTCACGCTGGCTCAGGTTCACATTGGCCGAGGTGATTTCGACCAGCTCGGGCTTCACCAGCCAGGGGCTGTTGTTGCCGAGGTTGCGCAGCAGCTCCGACACGCGCTCGTTCGACTGCGCCATGCCTTGCAGGGTCACGGTCTGGTTCTCCTGCTTCATGCTGGTGAGATAGACGCCGTCGGGCAGTTGCCGGACGAGTTCGTTGAGCAGGTGCACGGGCAGATTGCGGTCGCCTTGCAGGTCTTCCACGGCCAGCTGGCGCGCGCGCAAGGCTGCGATTTCTTCCTGCAGTGTCGAGATTTCCTTGATCTCGACTTCGAGCTTCTTGATCTCGGCCTGAAGGAAGCCGTTCTTCGATTGCTGGGCCGAAATCTGGGCCTCGAACCACAGGTAACCGAGGCCGGCGATCAGGGCGCCCAGCAGCGCGGCACCACCCAGGGTGCCGTAGAAAGCCTCGCGGCGGCGCTTGCGCGCGGCTTCGCGGTGCGGAAGCAGATTGATCAGGATCACTGCAGGAACCTCCGCATGGCCAGGCCGCAGGAGGTCAGATAGGAAGGCGCTTCGCGGCGGACCTTCTTCTCGCGAATGCTGGGGCCGAAGTCCATGCCGTCGAACGGATTCACGAGCGAGCAGGCAAAAGAGGTCTGGCGGGTCACGGCATTGGTCAGCCCCGGCAGCGACGACGAGCCGCCCGCCAGCAGCACGTAATCGACGCGGTTGTGCGGCGTGCTGGTGAAGAAGAACTGCAGCGCGCGCGCGATTTCCTGCGCGATGCTTTCGACGAAGGGCTTGAGCACGCCCGAGCCGTAGTCGTCGGGCAGGTCGCCGCTGCGCTTCTTGGCTTCGGCTTCCTCGGCGGAAAAACCGTACTGGCGCACGATCAGCTGGCTCAATTGAGCACCGCCGAAGGCCTGGTCGCGGTCGTACAGCACTTCCTGGTTGCGCAGCACCTGCATGCTGGTCGTGAAGGCACCGACTTCGAACAGCGCCACGATGGCGTCCACGCCCTTGCCCGGCAGTTGCTCGATCAGGCGCGCGGTTGCGAGGCGCGAGGCATACGACTCGACGTCGAGAATCATCGCCTTCAGGCCCGCGGCTTCCGCCAGGCCTTCGCGGTCCTGCACCTTCTCCTTGCGGGAGGCGGCGATCAGCACTTCCACGTCGCCGACGGAGGTCGTGCTCGGTCCCGTCACGCAGAAGTCGAGGCTCACTTCATCGAGCGAGAACGGGATGTACTGGTTGGCTTCGGATTCGACCTGGATCTCGAGCTCCTGCTCGCTCATGCCGCCCGGGAGAATGATCTTCTTGGTGATGACCGCCGAGGGCGGCAGCGCCAGCGCCACGTTGCGGGTCTTGGTGCCGCTCTTGCGCACGACACGGCGCACGGCTTCGGCGACTTCGTCGAATTTCTCGACGTTGCCGTCGGTGATCCAGCCGCGTTCGAGCGGTTCGATGGCGCAGCGCTCCAGGACCAGCTTGCCGCTGGCCTCACGGCCGAGCTCCACCAGCTTCACGCTGGACGAACTGACGTCCAGTCCCAGCAGGGGGGCGTTCTGACGACGAAACAATGATCCAAGAGCAGCCAAGTTAGGTCCCTCTCCCCCTGTTATTTGTAACCAATGGAAAAATATGCGTTCGGTTGCATGCTAGCAGCAGGCACAGCGCCCACCAAGCGTGCAGAAAGCCCGGAACCGACAACCGTTGTCAAAACGTGACGTCAAAGCCGCATTCTGTAACTTTCTGCTTAGCCCCTGGAGAGGGAATGCGCGAGGTAACAAAGATCCGGAGGCGCCGAGGGGGCGGCTTTTTATAATGTCCGGTGACTCTCCGGGCCCCCATGCAAGAAACTTCCAGCCCGAAAGGGCGCGCCAAGACTCCTCCACCCGAACGCCCCTTCTGGCTGAAATGGCTGTTGCGTTTCGTGTTCTGGGGGGCGGGCATCGCTGCGGCGGGCCTGCTTTCCATCCTGTGCGTGGTGGCCGTGGCCCTGGCAGTGGCCTATCCCAACCTGCCGGACATCTCGGAACTCTCCGACTACCGACCCAAGCTGCCGCTGCGCGTGTTCTCCGCCGAAGGCACGCAGATCGGCGAGTTCGGGGAAGAGCGACGCAACCTCACCCCGATCGCCGCGATCCCCAAGGTCGTGAAGGACGCCGTCCTGGCCGCCGAAGACGCCCGCTTCTATGACCACGGCGGCGTCGACTACAAGGGGCTGGTGCGCGCCGGCCTCGCCAACCTGAACCGCGTGAAGAGCCAGGGCGCCTCCACCATCACGATGCAGGTGGCCCGCAACGTCTACCTGAGCTCCGAGAAGACGCTGACCCGCAAGATCTACGAAGTGCTGCTGACCTTCAAGCTGGAGCACCTGCTCACGAAGGACCAGATCTTCGAGATCTACCTGAACCAGATCTACCTGGGCAACCGCGCCTACGGTTTCGCGGCCGCTTCCGAAGCCTATTTCGGCAAGCCGCTGTCCGAGATGACGATCGCGCAGGCCGCCATGCTCGCCGGCCTGCCGAAGGCGCCCGGCGCGAACAATCCGGTCAACAACCCGCAGCGCGCGCGTGGACGCCAGTTCTACGTGATCGACCGCATGCAGGAGGCCGGCTTCATCACCGCCGAGCAGGCGGCCGAGGCCAAGAAGGAAGAGCTGCACCTGCGCGACGCCGCCGACCCGAACCGCCTGCACGCCGAGTACGTGGCCGAAACCGTGCGCCAGCTGATGTACGCCCAGTACGGCGACAGCACCTACACGCGCGGCCTCAAGGTCTACACCTCGCTGGTCGCCGCCGACCAGGCCGCGGCCTACAAGGCGCTGCGCAAGGGCATCATGGATTACGAGCGCCGTCAGGTGTACCGCGGCCCCGAGAAGTTCATCGACCTGCCGAACGACCCCAAGGAGCTCGACGAAGCGGTGGACGACGTGCTGAACGACCACCCCGACAACGGCGACGTGATGGCGGCCGTGGTGCTCAAGGCCACGCCCAGGGAAATCCAGGCGATCCGGGCCAATGGCGACGCCGTGCAGATCACGGGCGACGGCCTCAAGCCCGCGCAGTCCGGCCTGTCGGACAAGGCACCGCCCAACATCAAGATCCGCCGCGGCGCCGTGATCCGCGTCGCGAAGACGCCCAAGAACACCTGGGAAATCACCCAGCTGCCCGAAGTGGAAGGCGCGTTCGTGGCCATGGACCCGCGCGACGGCGCCATCAAGGCACTGGTCGGCGGTTTCGACTTCGGCAAGAACAAGTTCAACCACGTCACACAGGCGTGGCGCCAGCCGGGCTCGAGCTTCAAGCCCTTCATCTACTCGGCGGCGCTCGAAAAGGGCTTCACCCCCGCCACCGTCATCAACGACGGCCCGCTGTTCTTCGACGCCGGCACCACTGGCGGCCAGCCCTGGGAGCCCAAGAACTACGGCGGCGGCTTCGACGGCCCGATGTCGATGCGCACCGCGCTGATGAAGTCGCGCAACCTCGTGTCGATCCGCATCCTGCAATCCATCGGCACGCGCTACGCGCAAGACTGGATCACCAACTTCGGCTTCGACAAGGACAAGCACCCCGCCTACCTCCCGATGGCGCTCGGTGCCGGTGCCGTCACGCCGATGCAGATGGCGGTGGGCTATTCGGTGTTCGCCAACGGCGGCTACCGCGTGAATCCGTACCTCGTGACCCGCGTCACCGACCACAAGGACCGCGTGCTGGTCGACGTCCAGCCGCCGCTGCTCAATGAAGCCTCGCGCGCCATTCCGCAGCGCAACGCCTTCATCATGGACACGCTGCTGCAGTCCATCACGCGCGCCGGCACGGCCGCGAAGGCACAGGCGATGCTCAAGCGCCCCGACCTCTACGGCAAGACCGGCACCACCAACGACTCGCTCGACGCCTGGTTCGCGGGCTTCCAGCCCACCATGACGGCGATCTCGTGGATCGGCTACGACACGCCGCGCAACCTGGGCGACCGCGAAACCGGCGGCGGCCTGAGCCTGCCGATCTGGATCAACTACATGGAAACCGCCCTCAAGGGCGTGCCCGTGACCGACCTGTCGACCACGCCGCCTTCGGGCATCGTGAGCGTCGGCGGCGAGTGGTACTACGACGACTACGCGCCGGGCCGCGGCGTGTCGAGCCTGGGCGTGGAATCCTCCGCGCCGGTGGCCCCCGCCGAAGCCCTGAGCGGCCCGGCGATCAGCGCGCCTGCGCCACCCGAGGAGCGCAACCGCATCCTCGACCTGTTCAGGAACTGATCGAGAAAGACGGAGCGGCGGCTCAGGCCGCCGCGAACACCAGCGGCTGCCCCGCCTGCAGGGTCGCCTCGCGCGACAGGTTGCCGAAGAACTCTTCCCCGGTCTTGGTGTCCACCCACACCCGGCCGTCATGCCGGTAGTGGTAGCCGCCAGAGCGCGCCGCCAGCCAGATTTCCTGCAGCGGCTTCTGCAGGTTCACGATCAGCTGACTGCCGTTGCGAAACGACATCGTGATCATCCCGCCGACCCGCTGGTTGTCGATGTCGGCGTCGGTCGCGTCGTTGATGCGGTCGCAGCCCTGCTCGATGGCAGCAAGCGCCGCCTCGGCGCGGTCCATGTACTCGGTGTCGGTCATTACAATTTCAGCATGTTGAATGTTCGCCAAATTCTAGTGAGCGCTCGCGCCCGCACCGCGCTCATGGTCTGCCTTGCCGCCAGCGCGGCCGGCCTTGCGGCGTGCGGACAGCGCGGCGCGCTCTATCTGCCGACCGATCCGGCCGCCGCCCAGCGCGCCACCTTGCCCCAATTGCTCACCCCCGGGGGCTCCAAAGCCTCCGACAACGAAGCGGCCCCCAAGCCCGCCGCAGCGAGCAGCGCCCCCACCTCTCCCCAGAAATGACGACGAACACCCCCCTGCCCGGCCACCCCCACATCGCCCACCGCGACGGCGCCCTGCACGTCGAGGGCGTCGCGCTCGACGCGCTGGTGCGCACGCACGGCACGCCGCTGTTCGTCTATTCGAAGCAGTGGATGCTCGATGCCCTGGCCGCCTACCAGCGCGGCTTCGAGGGCCGCGATGCGCTCATCTGCTACGCGATGAAGGCCAACTCCTCGCTCGGCGTGCTGCGCGTGTTCGCCGAGGCCGGCTGCGGCTTCGACATCGTCTCGGGCGGCGAGCTGTCGCGCGTGCTGGCGGTGGGCGCCGATCCGAAGAAGATCATCTTCTCGGGCGTCGGCAAGACGCACGCCGAGATGCGCCAGGCCCTGGCGGCCGGCATCGCCTGCTTCAACGTCGAGAGCGAGGCCGAGCTCGACGTGCTCAACGAGGTGGCGCTGGCCGAGAAGGTGCGCGCGCCGATCAGCATCCGCATCAATCCGAACGTCGACCCGAAGACGCACCCGTACATTTCCACGGGCCTCAAGGGCAACAAGTTCGGCATCGCGCACGACCGCGCGGTGCAGGCCTACCAGCACGCCGCCCGACTGCCGGGCCTCGAGGTGGTCGGCATCGACTGTCACATCGGCTCGCAGATCACCGAAGCCTCGCCCTACCTGGACGCCTGCGACCGCGTGCTCGACCTGGTGGAAGCCATCGAGGCAGCCGGCGTGCCGATCCATCACCTGGACTTCGGCGGCGGCCTGGGCATCGACTACAACGGCGAAGTGCCGCCCAAGGCCGATGCGCTGTGGCA
>Ga0105243_10002005_pt1 | contig 17321 bp, 18 predicted proteins | sample KBSM34metaG_FD_81525 | JGI IMG/M metagenome (GOLD analysis project Ga0105243, IMG submission 81525) | Miscanthus rhizosphere microbial communities from Kellogg Biological Station, Michigan, USA - KBS M3-4 metaG | ecosystem: Host-associated > Plants > Roots > Rhizosphere > Soil | place... | reverse complement strand
GTGCGAGCGGGTCAGCGACGCGGCCTGGTCGAGGAACCCGAACGGGTTCGGCACGTGGTGGACCACGTTGAGCGCCAGCACCACGTCGAACGTGCCGGGACGGGACTCGAGGCCGTCGAGGAAGCCCTTGCGGAACTCGACGTCGAGATCCATCCCCTTGGCCGCTCGACCGGCCTTGGTCAGGCGCCCCTGACGGAGCTCGAGCATCTTCTTCGACTTCCTGGGCACCGGCCGCGCGGTCGTCCACACTACGAGGGCCACCCGATGGTGATCCTCGAGGCCCGAACGCTCGGGCTGCCCGTGATCACCACGTCGTTCTCGTCGGTCGGGGACTCCGTGCCGCCGGACGCGGGGATCGTGGTGCCGAAGTCGGTGGAGGGCGTGGTCGACGGTCTCCAGCGGTTCGTCGCGGGCAAGGTGCCGTCGGGCAGGTTCGACTTCCACGCCTACAACGCCGAGGCCGTGGCGCAGTTCCGTCAGGCGATCGGGTCGGACCCGCTGCGCTGAGCTACCACAGCGACAGCAGGTGGTCGACCGCGCGGTCGGCTGCGTGGCCGTCGTCCCACGGGCAGAAGCGCTCGCGGAAGCCGGCGCGCGCCGCCGCGTGGGTGTCGTCGGCCAGCAGCACCGCGACCACCTCGTCGGTCGTGGTCACCATCGGTCCCGGTGACGCGGACTCGATGTCGAAGTAGAAGCCGCGCTCGACGTCGCGGTAGCGGTCGAGGTCGGGAGTCAGCAGCACGAGCGGCTTGTCGGTCAGCGCGAAGTCGAACATCACCGAGGAGTAGTCGGTGACCAGCGCGTCCGCGGCCAGGTAGAGGTCGGCGATGTCGGGGTAGCGCGTGACGTCGACGACCTGGTCGCGACCGGGGAACACGTCGGCCTGACGCGAGGCGTTGTAGTGGCCACGGACCAGCACCACGGCACCGGGCATCTCGGCGACCAGCCGGGTGGGGTCGAGGAACAACGGCTTGCTGTCGCGGACGCCGAGGTACTCGCGCCAGGTGGGCGCGTAGAGGACCACGCGCTGTTCGTCGGCGATCCCGAGCCGGCGCCGGGTCTGCGTGCGCACGTCGGGGGCGCGGCCGGACAGCAGCAGGTCGTTGCGCGGGTAGCCGATCTCGAGCATCGGCCCGTCGTAGGAGAAGGCGGAGCGGAATATCTCGCTGCAGAAGGGGCTCGGCGACACGAAGCCGTCCCAGCGCGCTGCCTGCCGGGCCAGGCTGCGCCGGTGGCGCCAGGTGTTGAGGTCGCCCGGGCCGCGGTCCTCGCCGATCCTCTTCAGGGGTGTGCCGTGCCAGGTCTGCAGATGGATCTGTCCCAGCTTCTTCTCGAACCAGGGCGGCGCAGCGGCGTTGCTGATGTAGGCGTGGGAGCCGGCGAGCGCCTCGAACCAGCCCGGGGTACGACGGGCGACCGCGCGCATCCCCTCCGGGACGTCGACGCTGGGGTCGTCGACCACCCAGGCCAGGTCGAGCCCGGGCTCACGGGCGGCGAGCGCACGGGCGATCGCCGCCGGGTTGTCGGCCACCGCGCGCCCGTGGAAGGACTCCAGCAGCACCGTCCTCCCGGCGGCGGTCGAGCCCCTCGAGAGCCCGGGCGCCGCGGCGTACGCGCTGACCAGTGCCTGCTGCCCGAAGGCGCTGCGCTGGTGGTCATCGAGCGGCTCGTCGACCACGACCTCGCCCCCCGGCGCGAGCCGCAGCGCCGAGCGCTCGTCGACGAGGTCAGGCGGGTCGGCGAGCAGTGCCGGCGACCAGTCCAGGACGGCGGCCTCGCCGCGTGGACCCTGCACCTCGAGCGCGTAGCGCCCACCGGGCAGCCGGGTCTGGCCCCACGGGACGCTGGTGACCAGCGCCAGCACCGCCTCGAAGCGACCGTCCGCGAGGGCTGTCTCGCACCACGGGGTCGTGCCGAGCGGTCCCGCCAGGCGCAGCCGGGCCGGGTCGCCGGCACCGGACAGGCGGGGTCCAGCCGGCTCCAGCGTCACCGTGTCGACGCCGCTTGCGGCCGGCCGGCGACGTGCCCGGTGCTCGGCCGCCTGACCCCCGAGCTCGACCCTGACCCGCCACGACGCACCGCGAGTCGGCAGCTCGATCGTGCCCTCGAAGCCGCTGTCACGGCGGTCCTCCCAGGCTCGTGCGGCCCAGAGGTTGGCGCGGTCGTCGTGCCAGCGGCCGACAGAAACCTCGCGTGGCTGGGCGCCCTCACCGGCGATCGACACCCTCGGCAGGTCCATGTCGAACTCGGTGTGGACGAAGACGTTGCCCCGCACCCGCATCCGCCCGGCGGGGAGCGACTCCAGGTCGAGGACCCGGCTGCGCAACGGACGGTCGGCGGCACCGATCCGCCGGTAGTCCTCGAGCACGTCGATGGTGAGGCCCCCGGGTGCCGGGACCACGCCCTCGGCGACCGGCAGCCCGTGCGGGTTGGCGGCGAGGTAGTCCTCGGTCAGCGCGAGGTCGTCGTACGTGCCGTGGGCCGCGACCCAGGCCGGGATACGCGCCTCGACCGGCACCGTGTCGATGCGCACACCGCCCGCGACCAGGTCGACTGCGAAGGTCTGCACGACCGCGTGGAACGGCGGGCCACCGCCGACCGCGTCGCGGCACAGGACCGGGAGCAGGTGGACCAGTGCCTGCTCGCGCCACCCGGGGCGGTCGGCGGGATCCACCAGGTCGAGCAGGACGTGGCGTAGGGCGTCGACGCCGGCCGTGACCAGGTCGGTGCGGAACCGGCGCTGCTCGTGGATCGGCAGCGAGACGTCGCGGTCGTGCTCGACCAGCACCACCTCGTCGACCACCGCCACACCTCGCGCCGCCGACACCAAGGTCGCCGCGGTCACCGCCTGCCGCTCCGCACCGTCGTACGGCGGCGCGACCTCGGCCAGGAACGCGCGCCGGACCAGCTTGCCGCCGAGCGCCAGGTCGACCGCAGAGCCGGGTGGCGGAGTGCGGAGTGCGCGACCGCCGCGCAGCACCCGCCGCCTGCCGGCAACCAGGTCGACCGCATCGGTCAGCCCGGCAACCAGATGGGCGAGCCCGTCGGGGCGGAGCTCGTCGTCGGCCGACGCGAACGCGACGAGGTCGGTGGACACCCCGGCCAGCACCTTGGCCAGCGCGGCCCGCTGTGGCACCACGACCGCGTCGGCGACCACGTCGAGGGATGCGCGCACCGAGGCGATGCAGGGCTCCGGCGGCCCCGAGCCCTCGGGCGCGAGCACCAGCACCGTGACCTTGGGGTGGGTGCCGAGCCGGCTGCGCACCCGGCGGCGCAGGGCCTTTCCCACGCGGCGCGGCGTGAGCCGTGTGCTCACGAGCGGCCCCGGACCAGGCGGGGGCGTCGCTTCCCCATCCAGCGACTGCTCAGATCAGTCCCTTGTCCTTGAGGTATGCCGTGGCGACGTCGACCGGCACCTCGCGCTCCGTGTCGACCTTGCCGATCAGTGTCGCGAGGTCCTCGGTGGTGAGCGTGGCCGAGAGCTCGTTGAGCGCCTTGGCGGCCTTGTCGTTCTTCTTCAGCCACTCACTGTTGACGACCGGCACGAGGTTCTCGGCGTTCTGCCAGTCCTTGTCGTCGTCGAGCAGCACCAGGCCGTTGCTCTCCAGCGTGGCGTCGGTGGTGCCGACCTCTCCGAGGTCGACCTCCCCCTTCTTCACGGCGTCCTTGGTCTCGGGCGAGCCGAAGCCGAGCGGCTCGACCTTGCTCACCGTCACGCCGTAGACGCTCTTGAGGCCGAGCGCACACTCGGGACGGTCGGGGCAGTCGGACGCGGCGGCGAGCGTGATCGACGAGCCCAGCTTGGTGAGGTCGCTGAGCTTGGTGACGCCCTTCGCGTCGCTCACCTTCTGGGTGACCACGAAGCCGTTGGCATCCTCGGCCTTGGCAGGGTCGAGCGCCTCGAGGCCGACGTCCTTGCCGAGCTCGTCGAGCTTGGCGACGGTCGCGTCGGGGTCGGGGGACGCCACCGGCTCGGCGTCCTTGCCGTTGGCGCGACGGTTGAGCTCCTCGGTCATCGAGGAGAGGTAGTCGGCCGCGATCTGCACGTCGCCGCTCGACAGCGCCTTGATGTAGATGTCGCGCGTGGTGAAGTTCTTCGTGCTCACCTTGTAGCCGGCGTCCTCGAGGACCGCCTTGTACAGCTCGGTCATCACCTCGGCCTCGGTGAACTTCTGGCTGACGACGGTGACCGAGCCGGCGTCGGAGCCGCTGTCACCTTCGAAGCTGTCGCTGCCACACCCGGCGGTGAGCGCCAAGGGGAGAGCGAGCGCTGCGGTGGCGATGAGACGTAACGGGTTGCTGCGCATGGTGATGCCTGCCTTCTGTGTCCCGCGGCGGGGATGCCGCGCGTGTCCGGTGACCCCGTGGCCACGAACTCTACGGTGTGGGTCCGACCGGGAGGCGACTGCCCGAGCCGCGGCGCGCGTCCCGTTTCGCGGTGGCCCGCCTGGCCCGGGCCACCGGGTCGAGCATGCGCTGCACCCCGGCCAGTCCGACCTCGAGCAGGATCGCGATCACCGCCACGACCAGGGCTCCGGCGATGATCTCGGCCGGGTCGTCCGCGTCGTACCCGTGGGTGATGATGCGGCCGAGGCCGGGGCCCGCGACCAGGGCCGCGATGGTGGCTGTCGCCCACACCTGCACCACGGCAAGCCGGATGCCGGAGAAGATGATCGGGAGCGCCAGCGGCAGCTCCACCTTGCGCAGCACCTCGACCTCGGACATGCCCATCCCGTGTGCCGCCTCGACGGTGTCGCGGTCGACCTCGCGCATGCCCACCCAGGTGTTGGTGATGATCGGCGGCAGCGCGAACAGGGCGAGCGTGACCAGCGTCGCCAGCCCGGCACGCCCGAACGGCCCGAGGACACTGGAGCCGAACAGACCGAGGGAGAGCAGCGCAAGAAGGGCGACGATCGGGATCGCCCGGCCGATGTTGGACACGTTGACCGCGAGCGTGCCCCCGCGGCCCCGGTGTCCGAGCCAGACCGCGAGCGGGAGGCCGATGACCATCGCCATCGCGACCGAGACCACGGTGAGCAGCAGGTGCTCGTAGAGCCGGGTCAGTGCCTGGTCGCCCCCGTTGCCGACCCAGTTGGAACCGTCGGTGAGCCACGCGACCACGTCGTTGATCATCGCGACGCCGCCGTCCGTTGCCAGGGGGTGAGCGCCCGCTGCAGGCCGACCAGGAGCAGGTCGAGAGCCACCGCGAGAGCGATGCACAGGACGCTGGTGAACAGCACCTGTGCCTTGAAGTTCGTCGAGCTGCCCTCGATCAGCAGCGAGCCCAGCCCGCCGTAGTCGAGGATCGCGCCGACCGTGGTCAGCGCCACCGCGCTCACCGTCGCGACCCGGACCCCGCCCATGATCGTCGGGAGGGCCAGAGGCAGCTCGACCCGCCACAGCAGCCGGGCGGGCGCGTAGCCCATGCCGAGGGCGGACTCACGCACGTCGTCGGGTACGGCGCGCAGGCCTTCGATCATGCTGCGGACCAGGATCGTCAGGGAGTACAGGCCGAGCCCGATCACCACCGTCTCCACCCCGAGGCCGGTCACCGGCACCAGCAGCGAGAACAGCGCCAGGGAAGGGATGGTGTAGATCGCCGTCGTGCCGCCGACAACGACTGCCTCCAGCTTTCGGTAACGTCGCCCCAGCAGGGCGAGCGGGAACGCGATCACGAAGCCCAGCACCACGGACGTGACCACGATCCCGATGTGCTGGAGCAGCGCGGTCTGCAGGGCGTCGACCCGCGAAGAGGAGAAGTACGCGCCACAGATCCAGTCGTTGCGTGTCAGGCAGTTGTCCACCGCCGGTGCGTGGACCGAGGACAGGGTCGGGACCAGGGATGGGGTCACAGGTGGACGGTAGCCCAATGATCAGGCTCGACGGGGTCGGCAAGACCTTCGCCGACGGCACGGTCGCGGTGGACTCGCTCGACCTCGACGTACCCCGCGGCGCGGTCGTCACGCTGGTCGGTCCGTCCGGCTGCGGCAAGTCGACGACGCTCAAGATGGTCAACCGGCTGATCGAGCCCACCAGTGGCCGGATCTTCCTCGACGGCACGGACGTCACCGACGCCGACCCGGTCGAGCTGCGGCGCGGGATCGGCTACGTGATCCAGCAGGTCGGGCTGTTCCCGCACCAGACGATCGCCACCAATGTGGCCACGGTGCCGAGCCTGCTCGGCTGGTCCAAGGCGGATGCGCGCGCCCGCGCGCTCGAGCTGATGGACCTGGTCGGGCTCGACCCCGAGGTCTTCGCGGACCGCTTCCCGCACCAGCTCTCCGGAGGTCAGCGGCAACGCGTCGGCGTCGCCCGTGCGCTCGCCGCCGACCCGCCCGTGCTGCTCATGGACGAGCCGTTCGGCGCGGTCGACCCGGTGGTGCGCGCCCGGCTGCAGGACGAGTTCCTCCGCCTCCAGCGCGAGCTGGGCAAGACGGTGCTGCTGGTCACGCACGACATCGACGAGGCCGTGAAGATGGGCGACCAGGTCGCGGTGTTCGCCGCCGGCGGCCGGCTGGCGCAGTACGACGTGCCGGCCGCGATCCTCGGCGCCCCCGCCGACGAGTTCGTCTCCGAGTTCGTCGGCGGCAGCCGTGGCCTGCGCCGGCTCAGCGTCACCCCGATCGACCCGTCGTACCTCGAGCCGATGGACGGCGTCACCGCCTCCGCGCTCGCCGGCACCGTCGACGCGTCCGCGACGCTCGAGGATGTGCTCGCGCTGGCGATGCGCGAGGACAAGGAGCTGGTCGGCGTGACGGACGGCCCGAAATTCCTGGGTGTCCTCACGCCCAACGGGGTGCACCGGATGCTGCGGGCGTCGGTGGCCCAGCAGGCGGAGACGGCGGAGTAGGGCTGGGTGTTCTTGGGGGTCGAGCGTGCGGTCGAATTCCCAAGGTATCTAGGGACTTGTCGGGCATCGGTCACGCAACGGACATCGCACTTCCCAATCTCTTCTGACTGCCCAATGGAACCTGACGCTTCCAGCGGCGTACATCCGACGGGAAGCGTGAGAAAGGATTGGGAGGTCAGGAAGCATTGGGAAGTGGTCAAAATCCTCGATACCTTGGGAATTCGACGACCGGAATGCCAGCCCCGAACCCCTCAAGCCCGCTTGGAAGTCCGGGCGTCGACGGCGTTCTTGGCGTCCCTCACATGGTGCTGCGCGTGCTCCTCCCAGGCCATCAACGCGGCGGTCGGGTCGGTCTCGAGGTCGGCCCACTCGGGGACGACGGTACGACGGGCGCGCGCCTCGGCCTCCGCCGCCTCGAGCCGAGCGAGCGCGGCTCGGTGCTCGGCCTGGCTGCGTGCGAGGTACTCCTCGAGCGTGATGATCCGGCCGCCCGCCTCGGCCAGCCGGCGCTGCACCCGCTTGAGGGTCCTCTCGGCGACGCTGGCTCGGCGTCGGGTGGTGACGAGGGTGGTCTCGAGGTCGCGGATCAGACAGTCGCGTTCGCGCATGCGAGCGGTCATGGCCTTCGTGTGGGCGTCGTTCTCGACCGCACGCTCGGCGAAGAGCTGGCGGTAGGTCCGCGCCAGTTCGGCGCGGTCGGCGCTGTGCTCGTGGCGCGCCTGGAGGACGACCGACCACATGATCCGCAGACCGGCCCAGCCGCAGAGCAGCGCCACAACCGCCGACGCGGCGACCAGCCCTCCGCCTCCGACGGCAACGGCCCCGGCGACGAGCGCGGTCGCGGCTGAGAGCACGATGACCGCCACGGTGATCCGCACGGAGCGCTGTCGACGGCGGGACGCGGGGTGACGGTCCATACCGGTCAGGGTACGGATCGGTCGCCGTCCCCGCGGACACGACACGCGCGCTCGAGCACCAGCCCGGCGACCATCAGGAGCAGTCCGCCTAGCGACGCCAGCCCGGACCGCACCAGCCGCTGACGTGACAGCTCGGTCGGGGTGATGCCGAGGTGGGCGATCGCGAACCCGGCGTACCCGCCGAGCACCATCGCGCCCGCGATCGCCGCGGCCTTGCCGAGCAGCAGGCGGTTGACGGCCTGGTAGGGCAACAGCGGCTCGACCCCCCGTGCGGTCGGGCGCTGCAGGATTCGCCACGTCCGCCAGGCGACGAACCCGACCCCCGCTGCGAGCAGGAACACGACGACCACGGTCCAGACCGCGATGACCGGCTCGGCCACGTCGAGCCGGATCGTGATCGGCCGCACCAGCCAGCCGAAGACGGCGGCCAGGGCACCGAGCACCACGAGCGGCCCGGGGCCGGTCGGCTGGATGTTGCCGCGCGGGTCGGGTGGCCTCGAGGGCGCGTCGGACGGGTCGAGCGACCCGTCAGGATCCCGCACTGCCCGGCCTCACTCTTGGCCTCACTCTCGGCCTCACTCCGCGTCGAGCTCGATGTCGTCGCGACGGTTGACGCCGTCGCGCCCGGTCTTCTCGAGCAGCTCGGAGATCGGGGCGACGCCCGGGATCTCGGCGTCGGGCTCGACGTCGGACCACGGCACCAGCACGAACGCACGCTCTTGCGCCCGCGGGTGCGGCAGCGTGAGGTTCGCGTCGTCGGCACGACGGTCGCCGACCACGATCAGGTCGATGTCGAGCGTGCGCGGCGCGTTGAGGGCGCCCCGCTCGCGGCCGTAGGCGTCCTCGATGGCCAGGGCCCGGTCGAGGAGCGTGTGCACGGAGAGCGTCGTGTCGAGCAGGACCACGGCGTTGAGGAAGTCCTTCGCATCGTCCGGCGAGTCCACCGGACGGGTCTCGTAGACGGGCGAGACGTCGGTGACCCAGACCTGGGGGGTGTCCTTGAGCGAGTCGAGCGCGCCCTGCAGGTGGATGCTTCGGTCGCCCAGGTTGGAACCCAGCGACAGGACGGCTCTCCGGATCGGATGCATCTCTCCGGTCAGGGTGTCGGTGTCGATGTAGTTCGGGTTCGGGGATTCGGTCACGGACGGCTCCGGGTGATGGTCAGGGCCACGTCGTCAAACGTCGCCGCGATGGGGGCGTTCGGCTTGTGCAGGGTGACGTCGACCCACTCCACCCGAGGCTCACGGAGGACGACGTCCGCCACGCGCTGGGCAAGGGTCTCGATCAGGTCCACGGGTTGGGAGGTGGCCGTCTCGACCACCCGGGCCACGACACTTCCGTAGTCCACGGTGTCTTTCAAGTCGTCGCTGACGGCCGCGGGCCCGGTCGGGACGCCGAGTACGAGGTCGATCACGAACTTCTGTCCCTCGCGGCGCTCGAAGTCGAACACCCCGTGGTGGGCGAACACCTCGATGCCCTGGATCGCCAGCCGGTCGACACGCTGCAGGTCGCTCACGACGGCTCCTCGGCCAGCTTCGTGACCACCTTGACCGCGTCGAGCGAGGCGTTGACGTCGTGCACGCGGACGCCCCACACCCCCGCCATCGCCGCGATCGTGGTCAGCGCCGCGTTGGCCGCCTCGCGGTCGAGCACCGGCCGCGGCGCTCCGTGACGGTCCGCGAGCAGCGCACCGAGGAACGACTTGCGACTCGAGCCCACCAGCACCGGAGCGCCGATCGGGTCGAGGGCGTCGAGCCGGCGCAGCAGCGCCCAGTTGTGGTCGTGGGTCTTCGCGAAGCCGAGCCCCGGGTCGACAGCCACCCGATCGGCCGGGATGCCCGCCGACATGGCCGCCTCGACCCGCTGGCCGAGCTCGGTGACCACGTCGCTGACCACATCGTCGTACGACGCGTGCTGCTGCATGGTGTCGGCGTGCGCGCGCCAGTGCATCGCGACGTACGACGCACCGGCGTCGGCCACCACCGAGAGGATCCGCGGGTCGGCCAGGCCGCCGCTGACGTCGTTGACCACGACCGCTCCCGCGTCGAGCGCCGCCTCGGCCACCTCGCCGCGCATCGTGTCGACGGAGACCGTGGCGCCCTCGGCAGCGAGGGCCGTGATCACGGGCAGCACCCGGTCGAGCTCCTCGGCCACCACCGGCCGGGTGGCACCGGGCCGGGTCGACTCGCCGCCGATGTCGAGCAGGTCGGCGCCGTCCTCGAGGAGCTCGAGCCCGTGCTCGATCGCGGCCTCGGGGTCGAACCAGCGCCCGCCGTCGGAGAACGAGTCGGGGGTCACGTTGACCACGCCCATCACCAGCGGACGGTCGAGGGCGGGCAGCCCCCCGAGGTGCCGGGTGGTCAGGCGCGTGCCCTGCCAGCTCATCGCGTCGTCACCGGTGCGCGTTGATCAGGGCCATCGCCTCGGCTCGCGTGGCGGTGCGGTGCATCAGCCCGCGGACGGCCGAGGTGATCGTCCGTGCCCCGGCCTTGCGCACGCCCCGCATCGTCATGCAGAGATGCTCGGCCTCGATCACGACGATCACGCCCCGGGGCTCCAGGATCTCCATCAGCGAGTCGGCGACCTGAGTGGTCAGCCGCTCCTGCACCTGCGGCCGCTTGGCGTAGACGTCGACCAGCCGCGCCAGCTTCGACAGGCCCGTGATCTTGCCGGACTCGTTGGGGATGTAGCCGACGTGCGCGACGCCCGTGAACGGCACCAGGTGGTGCTCGCACATCGACCACAGCTCGATGTCCTTGACCAGCACCATCTCGTCGTGGCCGAGGTCGAACGTCGTGGTGAGCACGTCGGACGGCATCATCCGGAGCCCGGCGGTGAGTTCTGCGTACGCGCGCGCGACGCGCTCCGGCGTCTGCTTGAGACCCTCACGCTCGGGGTCCTCTCCGATCGCGATCAGCAGCTCGCGCACCGCTGCGACGGCCCGGTCGTGGTCGAACACGGCACCCGGCACTCCCAGGGCGGTGACCGGACCGATGTTCACCGATGGCTCACTGGGGCGGCTCCGGGGTGTCGGGTCCCGCGGTCGGCGTGCCACCGTGGATGTCACCACCGGGCGACGGCGGCGTGAGCACCACGCCGGCGTCCTCCTCGTCGGGCCTGGAGGCGTCGGGCCGGGAGCCGTTGGACGCGGCCGCGAGCACCTTCTCGGGCACCTCCACCGGCGGGATCGTCGATGGCTCACGGTCGGGCGACCCAGTCCATGCGGGACGGCGGTCGCGGCGGCGCAGCGGCGTGAAGATCTCCGCCACCTGCGCCTTGTCCAGGGTCTCCTTCTCCAGCAGCTCGAGCACCAGCGCGTCGAGGACGTCGCGGTTCTGCTCGAGGATGTCGAACGCCTCCTGGTGCGCCTCCGCCAGGAACTTCTTCGTCTCCTCGTCGACGATCGCGGCGACGTCCTCGGAGTAGTCGCGAGTGTGGCCCAGGTCGCGGCCCATGAACGGCTCCGCGTTGTTGGCACCCAGCTTGATCGCACCCAGCCGGTCGGTCATGCCGTACTGGGTGACCATCGCCCGGGCCACGCTGGTGGCCTTCTCGATGTCGTTGCCGGCGCCGGTGGTCGGGTCGTGGAAGACCATCTCCTCGGCCGCGCGGCCGCCCATCATGTAGGCGAGCTGGTCGAGCATCTCCGAGCGCGTGACCGAGTACTTGTCCTCGTCGGGCAACACCATCGTGTAGCCGAGCGCCCGCCCGCGGGGCAGGATCGTGATCTTGTGCACGGGGTCGGTCCCGGGCAGCGCCGCGGCCACCAGGGCGTGACCGCCCTCGTGGTAGGCCGTGATCAGCTTCTCCTTCTCGTTCATCAGCCGGGTGCGCTTCTGCGGGCCGGCGATGACCCGGTCGATCGCCTCGTCGAGGGCGAGGTTGTCGATCTGCTTGGCGTCCTGGCGTGCCGTGAGCAGCGCCGCCTCGTTGAGCACGTTGGCCAGGTCGGCACCGGTGAAGCCCGGCGTACGGCGGGCGACGCTCTTGAGGTCCACGTCCATCGCCATCGGCTTGCCCCGCGAGTGGACCTGGAGGATCTTCTCGCGACCGGCCAGGTCGGGGGCGTCGACGCTGATCTGGCGGTCGAAGCGGCCCGGGCGCAGCAGCGCGGGGTCGAGGATGTCGGGACGGTTGGTGGCCGCGATCAGGATGACCCCTCCGCGCACGTCGAAGCCGTCCATCTCGACCAGCAGCTGGTTGAGGGTCTGCTCACGCTCGTCGTGGCCGCCGCCCATGCCGGCGCCGCGGTGGCGGCCGACGGCGTCGATCTCGTCGATGAACACGATCGCGGGCGCATTCTCCTTGGCCTGCTCGAACAGGTCGCGCACGCGGGAGGCGCCGACGCCGACGAACATCTCGACGAAGTCCGAGCCGGAGATCGAGTAGAACGGCACGCCGGCCTCACCCGCGACGGCCCGCGCCAGCAGGGTCTTGCCGGTGCCGGGCTGGCCGTAGAGCAGAACGCCCTTGGGGATCTTGGCGCCGACCGCCTGGAACTTGGCCGGCTCCTGCAGGAACTCCTTGATCTCGCCGAGCTCCTCGATCGCCTCCTCACACCCGGCGACGTCGGCGAACGTGGTCTTCGGCATGTCCTTGGTGATCAGCTTCGCCTTGGACTTGGCGAACTGCATCACCCGTCCGCCGCCGCCCTGCATGTTGTTCATGAGGAACAGGATCAGGAACAGCACGAGCACGATCGGCAGCAGCGAGAAGATCAGGTTGCCGATCAGGCTGGGCCGCGCGACGTGGCCGTTGTAGCTGGAGATCGTGCCCTGGTCGACCTGCTTCTCGACCAGGTCGACGAGGTCGACCTGGGTGCCGGAGACCCAGGTAGCACTCACCTTCTCCTTGTCGTCGAGGGTCGCCCGGATCGCCTGGTCGCCGTCGACGAAGGTGATCTTGGAGACGTCGCCGGAGTTGATCTTGGAGACCATGTTCGAGGTGTTGATCTCCTTGTACCCACCGTCGGACGAGAGGAACTGCAGCGCGAGCAGAACGCCCACGACCGCCAGGACGATCCACAACCAGGGACCGCGGAAAATGCGCTTCACATCCACCTACTCAAACCATGGAGAGGGCTCGCTGGTCTCCGGTTTCGTGGGCCCTCTTGAGAGTCCGACGGTACACGTGAACGCCAATGTGCGAGGCGCAGGTTGTCCGACCGGTCTCGAGGGGTGCGAGGCAGAACCGGTCAGGAGTAGACGTGGGGCGCGAGCGTGCCGATGTCGCGCAGGTTGCGGTAGCGCTCGTTGTAGTCGAGACCGTAGCCGACGACGAACTCGTTCGGGATGTCCCAGCCGACGTACGTCACGTCGACATCCATCCGCACCGCCTCGGGCTTGCGGAGCAGGGTCGCGATGCGCACCGACGCCGGGTTGCGGGAGGCGAGGTTGGACACCAGCCAGCTCAGGGTCAGGCCGGTGTCGATGATCTCGTCGACGATCAGCACGTGGCGCCCGGAGATGTCGGTGTCGAGGTCCTTGAGGATCCGTACGACGCCGGACGACTTGGTGCCCGAGCCGTACGACGAGACCGCCATCCAGTCCATCTCGAGGTGCCGCGCGAGGTGCCGGGAGAGATCGGCCATCACCATCACCGCGCCACGAAGGACGCCGACCAGGAGCAGGTCCTTCCCGGCGTAGTCGTCGCGGATCGTGGCGGCCATCTCGGCGAGCCGGTCCTGGATCTGCTTCTCGGTGAAGAGGACGTTGATCAGGTCGTCGTCGACGTGAACCGCATCCATGGGCGCCAGCCTGCCACACTGGCCGAGTGTGACTCTCGGCAGTGAGTGCGCTCGCAGTCGCGCGCGGCCTTCGCCGTGAACCGGTCCAGAAGGAACACGAGTGCGGCGATGCACAGCGCGATCACGACCCCAAGGGCGAGAATGCCCAGGAGCAGGATCGCGGCGCGGCGTCGTACCTCCGGCTCCATGCGGTGCAGTGTGCCGGAACGGACCACGCCGCTGATGCGTTGGGGTCGGAGGAGAGAGGTGCGGGGATGAAGGCGATTGCCAAACGGATCGGGGTCGAGATTCTCGGCTGGACCCTGGTACTGCTCGGCCTCGCCGCGCTCGTGCTGCCCGGGCCGGGCCTGATCCTGCTCGCTCTGGGCCTTGTGGTGCTCGCCACCCAGTACGAGTGGGCCGAGCGCCGGCTCGAGCCGGTCAAGGAGCGCGCGATCAAGACCGCGAGCGACGGCGTCGAGACCTGGCCCCGGATCATCGTCTCCACCCTCGGCGCCCTGGCCATCACCGCCGTCGGTGTCTACTGGGTCCTCTCCCCCGCCGCGCCCGGCTGGTGGCCGCTCGACGACAAGTGGTGGCTCCCCGGCGGCTGGGGCACCGGCTCGTCGCTGATCATCTCCGGCCTGATCGCGCTGGGGCTGGTCGTCTACAGCTACCGGGAGTTCCGGGGCGAGAAGGTCGATCAGCACTAGCGGCCCTCAGGTGACGATCGGCGGTGCTGGAGGAGACGCGCCAGGCCGCGGGCCACAGGGTGCAGGTCCGCCCCCGACAAGCTCGACCAACGGAGTCGATCGAGGCACGATGCCGCCCATGGAGCAGGGGCGCGACCGCGTGCTCGTGGAGGTCGCCGACCACGACCAGGTGCTGGCCGGGCACGCCCGCGACGGCGAGCCCTGGGCTGCCGCGGCTCGGCGCCTGGTCGGTGAAGTGACCGCTCCGCCGGTGCCGCTCGACCTCTCCGGTCCGACCAAGCGCTTCGTCGTCGATCGCGACCCGCGCGTGACGGTGCGCGACATGACGCGTGGCGACCTTCGGGACTTGACCCGGTGGCGGGCGCAGCCGCACGTGGCGCGGTGGTGGGCCAGCGACGGGGAGCCGACGTACGACGCCGTCGAGCGCCGCTACGGACCGCGCATCGACGGCGAGACGCCCAGTCGGATGTGGGTGCTGGAGGTCAACGGGCGCTCGGTCGGGTTCGGCCAGCACTACCGGATCGCCGACTACCCGGACTACGCCCTCCTGGTACCGGACCCCGCGGCGATCGGCGTCGACTACGCCATCGGCGAGCCAGAATGGACCGGCCGCGCGCTGGGCAGCCGCATGATCTGGGCCTGGGCGCTGCGGGCCAGGGCGACCTACCCGGAGGCCCCTGTCTTCTTCGCGGCCCCCGACCACCGCAACGCCGCCTCGCGGAGGGTGCTGGCGAAGGCCGGGTTCGTCGAGGGCCTGTGGTTCGACGAGCCGGGCCACGACGGCGGCGTCGACACCGTCGTCGGGTGCACCTTCGACGTGGCCACCGTCATCGGTTGAGCCCACGCTCGAACCCGAGCACATCGCCGGCGCGCAGGGCGCGCACGTGACCGGGGAGGTCCACGCCCTTCTGCCCGTGCCACTGCATGACCAGCCGGTCGACGGCCACCACGTGCTCGTGGAACAGCTCGCCGGGAGGCGAGCCCGCGGCCACGGCCGCGAGCCGGAGCACCCGGCCCCGCACGGCGACGTCCATCCGGGAAAGCCGCTCGATCGCCAGCCCGCCGTCGGTGACCGCCTCCGCGAGGGCGGCGTCGGCGACGGCGTCGAGGTACGACGTGTCTGCCCGGAGCTGGTCGGCCGTGCGGGCGAGGGTGCGCGCGATTCCGGGACCGAGCTCGTGCTCGAGCATCGGCAGCACCGTCGTCCGCACGCGCACGCGAGTGAACTGCTCGTCGCTGTTGTGCGGGTCGGTCCAGAACTCGATGCCCTCGGTGACACACGCGGTCTCGGTGTCGGCACGGGTCACGTCGAGGAGGGGGCGGCGGAACACCTCGAACGAGCGACGCATGCCGGCCAGCGAGCGTCCGCCCGAGCCGCGAGCCAGCCCGAGGAGCACGGTCTCGGCCTGGTCGTCGAGCGTGTGCCCGAGCAGCACCTGGTCGGCATCCAGCCGGGTGGCCAGCTCGGCGAGCACGTCGTAGCGCGCCTGCCGGGCGGCAGCCTCCGGGCCCACTCCCTCTGCCGTCACCGACACGGTCGCGGTGACCGACTCGTCGACCCCGAGGGCGCGCATCTGGTCGACGACCCGGGCGGCGTGGTCTGCCGAGCCGTCCTGGAGCTGGTGGTCGACGGTCACCCCGACGACCCGGACGGCGTGCGCGCGCGCCTCGAAGACGACGGCGGAGAGCAGGGCCAGCGAGTCGGCGCCCCCCGAACAGGCGACGAGGACCGTGCTGCCGGGCGTCAGCTCGCCGATCACCTGCCGCACGCCGAGGCGCACGGCAGCAACCGTTGGGTGCAACGCCATCGAAGGCTCAGCCGTGGACCCGGGCGAGCCACGTCTCCGGCGCGAGGATCTCGGCCTTCGATGGCAGGTTGGCCGGCTCGACCCAGACCGCGTTGAAGCCGTCCATGCCGACCTTGTCGACGACGGCGCGCGTGAACACGGCGCCGTCGCGGTACTGCGCCATCTTCTGGTCCAGGCCCAGCAACCGGCGAATCAGCCGGTCGAGCACGCCCACTCCCTTGCGGCGCTCGGTGAACTTCGCGCGAATCGCGGCGACACTCGGGATCACCTCCGGGCCGACGCCGTCCATCACCACGTCGGCGTGGCCCTCGAGCAGGCTCATCACGCCGGTGATCCGCTCGATGACCGCCTTCTGCTCCGGGGAGGAGACCAGGTCGAGAAGGCTGCCATCGGCCCTCCCGTTGACGACGTCGCCCAGCTTCTTCATGACCTCGGACAGCATCTCGGACGGATCCGTGCGGACCGCGTCGATGATCTTCTCCATCTCGCTCCGGAGGTGGTCGCGCATCCAGGGGACCGCGGTGAACTGCACCCGGTGGGTCTCTTCGTGCAGACACACCCAGAGCCGGAAGTCGTGGGGGTCGACCTGGAGCTCGCGCTCGACCTGGACGATGTTCGGCGCGACGAGCAGCAGCCGCCCGGCCGCCCCGGGCGCCTCGTGGAACGGGTCGAACTGGCCGAGGACCTTGCCGCTCATGAACCCGAGCAGCAGGCCGAGCTCGGCACCGGTCACCCGTGAGCCGACCGCGTGCGCGAACGCGGACGGGGGGCCCTTCTTGGCCTGCAGCCTGTCGATCAGCGGGCTGACGATCTCGGCGAAGCCGTCCACGTTCGCCTGGAGCCAGCCGCGCCGGTCAACGATGAGCACGGGTGCGGTGCGCTCCTCGGCCACGAGGCCCGTGAACCCCCGGACGAGCGGGGTCGACCGCTCCGCCCCGGCGCGCAGCTCGGCGACCACGTCGTCGGCCTCGGCCCGGCTCACCGAGGGGCCCTCCCCGGAGAGGCGAGCGCCGACGCTGACCGCGGTGTCCCAGTCGATCATCGAGGATCGCTCGTTCGTCATCTCGGGGTCCCTGCGGAGGCAGGAGCGCAACGAGTGCCTTCGTGGGGTGAAGTCATGGGCCCGACCCTACGTGCCGGTGCCGCACCGACAGGCGCCGAGCGCGGCCGCCACCTTGTCGATCGTGACCCGTGCGTAGAGCTGCTGGGCGTTCGGCACCCGGTCCGCTATCGCGACGAAGCCCATCACGTTGCCGTCGAGGTCGGTCGCGACGCCGGCCAGCCCGTGGACCCCCGTGAGCGTCCCGG
>Ga0105243_10001999_pt1 | contig 17343 bp, 11 predicted proteins | sample KBSM34metaG_FD_81525 | JGI IMG/M metagenome (GOLD analysis project Ga0105243, IMG submission 81525) | Miscanthus rhizosphere microbial communities from Kellogg Biological Station, Michigan, USA - KBS M3-4 metaG | ecosystem: Host-associated > Plants > Roots > Rhizosphere > Soil | place... | reverse complement strand
TCCGCTCGATTGCAGGTTCCGAATCTCGGGAATGCCGCAAGTCCGGCGCGAGAACATCGCGCTCGCCTTGAACGGGCGCCGCAGGACGGCTTGATCCTGGCCCGTGCCCGTATCGTCGCGCCGCGCGCGTGGCATACGCCGTGCCGGATGAAGTGCTGGTAAACGCGCATCGCATGCCTTGCCGCACGCGTTTACATGCGCGACACGCGTGCGTACGATGGTCTCGCACGGGGCACACAGGACGAGCGGTCTCTCACCCGCTTGCCTTCATCGATCGCCATGGCTCTCTCTCTTTGGCGGTTCCATGCAGCCGTGCGAACGATACGAAGAGACGGACGAGGAGACGAATCGATGCGCACACTACGACTTGCTCTTGTCGTAACCGCAGCCGCGGTGACGGCTGTGAGCCTGACGCTGTGGTCTAGCCAGACCCAGGCCGACCAGAAGCCCAAAGTGAAGGTGACCCGTTATGAGGTCGACGGCACCTGGCCGAAGCCGTTCCCCACGACGCCCGATCCGACCACCGGCCGCCCGAGGACCTGGATCCCTGGAGAGGTCGCCGGCACGTGCGTCGATTCGCGCGACAACGTCTTCATCGTCACGCGCGGCAACCTGCTCGACAACGAGGTCACAAAAGGCACGCCGGCGCCGCCGGTGATGGAGTTCGACTCGGACGGCAACGTCGTCGCTGCATGGGGCAACCGCAACGTGCTGCCGAACGGTATCCACGGCTGCTTCGTCGACTACCAGGACAACATCTGGATCGGCGGCAACGGCGACGGCATCGTCCAGAAGTACTCGCACAACGGCACCTTGCTCCTGCAGATCGGCACGCGCGGCGTGTGCGACAACCCGCCGGCGAACACGTGCGGCAACTCCGGTGCGAATCCGCTCGCCAATCAGAGCAAGACGCTGCTGAACCAGCCGGCGGACATCTACGTCGATCCGCACCCCGATCCGCAGACCGGGCAGCGCGGCAGCATCTACATCGCCGACGGCTACGGCAACCACCGGGTCGTGGTTTTCGACCGGCAGGGGAACTACCTGCGCCAGTGGGGTGGTGTCGCGGGTACGGTCAATAACCCGGTCAATGACTTCCCCGACAAGTTCGGCGCCGGCGACGGCGGGCACCCGCACTGCGTCGTGATCGCCAATGACTTCATGGTCTACGTCTGCGATCGGCAGAACGACCGCATCCAGGTGTTCACGAAGATGGGCAATTTCGTGCGCGTCATCCCGGTGATCCCGGGCACCGGCGCCACTCAAGGCCCGGGCAACACGCCCCCGCTTGGCGTGATCGGCTCGGCGTGGGACCTCGACTTCTCGCGCGACCCTGGCCAGTCGATCATGTTCGAAGCCGACGGCGGCAACGAGCAGGTGCTGCTGATGAATCGCTTTGTGGGCACGATCCTCGACGCCTTCGGGCAGCCGGGGCGCCAGGCCGGCCAGTTCACCTATCTGCACACCGTCGCCGTCGACTCGAAGGGCAACCTCTACACCGGCGAGACGATCAACGGCCGGCGCATCCAGAAGTTTGTTCCCGTCAACTGCAATAACGGCCGCGGCAACGGGAACGGCAACGGGCGTTGCGACTGAGCGGGCTGCGCAGGCGCTTCGGCGCGCTGCGCCTCCTCTTGGCACTGCCGCTGCTCTTCGCGGCGGCAGCGTGGGCGCACGAGTTCACGTTAGAAGCACTCGTCAGCGCCTTCTTCAAGGTCGAGGGCAGGGAGGCGCACCTCGTCGTTCGCGTCCCGCTCTATCTCTTCAAGGCGGTGCGGTTCCCGGTGCGCGGCGTCGAGGTCGACGTCGAGCACTCGGGCGACGCGATGGATCGCGCGCTCGCCGCGCTGCAGGCCGCAGTCGTCGTCACCGAGAACGGCCGACGGCTCCAGGCGAGCACGGCGAGCGGGCGCCTCACGCTGCCGTCAGATCGCTCGTTCGACGTCTACGGGCGCGCCGCCGCGCACGTCGCCGCGCCGGTCGAGCCCGACACGCGGATCGTCGTCGACCAGGGCTACGTCGACGCCCACCTCGTCTATCCGATCGAATCAGCCGACGCCAGGTTCGCGCTCGCCACGTCGACAGGCCAGGAGATCGGTACCAAGCTCGCGATCCGTTTTCTGGGTCCGCACGGCGAGGATCGAGCGGTGCTCGTCAAGAGCGGCACGGGCCCGGTCGAGCTCAATCCGGGCGTCTGGACGGCGGCGCGCGGCTTCGTCGGTCTGGGGATCGCGCACATCTGGACCGGGCTGGACCACCTGCTCTTCCTGCTCTGCCTGGTCGCGCCGCTGCGCGGCGTGCGGCCGCTGCTTGCGATCATCACCGGCTTCACGGTCGCGCACTCGTTCACGCTAATCGGCTCGGCGTTCGGCCTTGCGCCCCAAGGCGCGTGGTTCCCGCCGTTCGTGGAGATGATGATTGCCCTCTCGATCGTCTACATGGCGGTCGAGAACGTCATCGGCGTGAGCGTGACGCGACGCGCGCTGCTCGCAATCGGCTTCGGCCTCGTCCACGGCTTCGGGTTTTCGCAGGGCCTCCAGGAGCAGCTGCAGTTCGCCGGCTCGCATCTCGTGACGGCGCTGTTTGCGTTCAACTTCGGCATCGAGATCGGCCAGCTGGTCGTGCTCGCGGTGATGCTGCCCGTGCTCGCCGTTGTCCTGCGCTACGTGCTGCCGGGCCGCGTCGGCTCAATCATCCTTTCGTTGCTGATCGGTCATGTTGCCTGGCATTGGATGGTGGATCGCTGGGATGACCTGAACAAGGTGCGCTGGCCAAGCATCGGCGTCGCCGAGCTCGCCTTTGTTTCGCTGTGGTCCATCGGACTCATCGTGGCGGCGCTAGCCGTCCGCACACTGCTTTCCAAGCTTCGGTTAGAGCCGGTCGTTGCGCCTCGCGCAAGGCATTGACATCGGCGGGTTCCACCTCACTGCACGACGGTCGGCGTCGGACGAAGACAAGGGTCTGCTCTCGGGCAGCTAATGCGTAGCGGCGAAGTTCTGCTTCGGGTCGCATGCTGCCGTTGCATTGAGGCAGCTCGCCGCGCCATGGGCGTCCCGTCAGGAAATCACTGCCGCTTAAGCAACTCTTCTACCCGCGTCCGAATGACGGCGGAGACTTTGTACCCCGGGCTCGACGCAATCTCCGGCGTGCCGCTGGTTGCTTCGAGCTGCTTAGCACGTACAGCAAAGACGTGCAAGCTGCTGATCGAGCAGCGCGTCCGCTTCGGCCGCCGGCAAGGTAGCCATACGCTCCGCGAGGAGTCGGCTATGTCGTGGACGTGTCGCACGAACTGCGCGACTTCCACTGCCAGATGTTCGTCGTCGGTTATGCGCGAACCACTTTGCTATTGCTGCCGACGTTCAGCGACCCATTGAACTCCTAGAACATCGGCTCCCTTGCGCCATTAGAAGTCTTGGCGAGTGAAGTCGAGCGGGCCCCGTCAGTCTAGGCGCCCACTCCCAGCATCTTCTGGCCGTTCCCCAGAAGGTGAGCGTGGCAGTCCTTCGGCGGCTGTTCACAGTTCTGGACGAACGCGTCCATGATCTGAGGCTTCCAGCCGTTGAACCAGTCTGCGTGCGACGAATAGCCCGCCGGGATGCTCGGGTCGTAGGTGTCCGAAGCAAGGCGCCAGCGCGACAGCGCCTTCATGTCGGCCACCGGGTAGAGAACATTGACGGTGATCTCGGGAACCGCGACGGGGTGAGTCGACGGGCAGCCTCCCTGTACGGGATAGGACATGTGGCTCTTGTGGTCCGGCGAGTCGAGGTTGACCCCGTCCCAGCACTGAGGGAACATCACGGCGGCCCAGATCGTGAAGCCGGTCGGGCAGTTCGTCGGAATGTTCTGCGTGTTCCCGCCGGTGCCGCTGACCGGGTCGATGCAGGTGTAGTGGGCGGGGCCGCCCCATTGGTACGGGCCGATGTTCTTGGAGTCGCCGGCGATCATCCTCAGTCCCTGAGGCAAGGACTTGATGTCGGCCGGCTTGACGCCGTTGTAGCCGGTCTTGTAGTAGATGATCATCGACTGCGGCGTGACGGGCGTGCCGTCGTGCGTGTCGATCATCGCCGGCGCCCAGTAGCCGCTGCGGTTGATCGTTCCACCTCGACACGTCGAGTTGCCGGTGTTGGCGATCGACGCCGCCGTCGAGTTCGCGTTCGTTCCGGTGTTGCCGAAGAAGACGTGCAGATGCGACTTTCCGGGCTGGCCGGGGTAGACGATCGGATCGTCGAACGCCATGTGAGAGAACTCGCAGACCGTGCGGAAGGCGCCGGTGCCGTCGCCCGACGCTGAAGGCAGCTCATCGGTGGGCGCAAGCATGTCCGAGGCGAAGCCTTGCGAGCCGACCGGAATTAGCGCCGTGTCGATCGACGGGAACGATGCGGTCATCGTCGACCATCGGCCTCCGCGCCCGTAGCCCAACGTAACGAACTTGTCACCGAGTGCCGAGACGGAAGCTTGGCCGCTGTCGTCCGCGCTCTGACCTCCGCCGCACGCGGCGAGAGCGGCAAGCGCCACCAAGGACAAACACCCGCTCGCGCGGGACATTCCGGTTGAGGTGAGCAGCGTTTGTGCCATGCCTTCGTTATCGGGCATCACCCTGCGCCCTCTTAGGTCCGTTGCACACCCTTACCGGCTTCGGCGAGTCCCTCCACGAGACATCCAAGGACCACGACCGACTAGCCGAACGGCCTTGCTTCCTCTTTAGGTGCATCGGCGCGTTCCACGCTGCGAGTCGTGCGAGGATCTGGCGCGCCGCTCTGCGCGCCTTTGTCTGCGTAACTCATCACGACCAGGGTTCAGCTAGGACGCGGATCGCATCGCTCTACCCGTCAGGCTGCGGTCCCCCTGATTGCAGCCACGCACAGTCTGGGTTACTGGCACGGGCCTGATTTCCGATACGCTTCAGAGGTTGCCGCCGAGATTACAAACTTGGATCCCACGCGCGCCGACGTCCCATTGCAGCTGGTCTTCAGAGGCGAGTGCATTGATGGCTACGATCCGGCTGTCGTGCGACAGGCTGTGGCCCGCGCTCTAAGACTCGACGAAGCGCGCACGGAACGACTGTTCTCGGGCAAGCCCGTGGTGCTGCGTCGAGAGGTTGACGCACTGAGAGCGGACCGACACATTGCGCGGTTCGCGACATTGGGCGCGGTACTACGCGCGGAACCCTCCAAGCCCACCTCACGGCGCCCTGAGTCTTTGCCCTCGAGGGTCCCAGCCACACGCACCGCCCGAGCTCCATGGTGGCGACCGCTAAAGTGGTGCGGACTGGGAGTTATATGCATCGTCCTCGCTGTGATCCTCGGGATCGCAACAGGGCCGGCGCTGAACGCGCTGTGGCCGGAGACGTCCCCGTCAAACGCAACGACATCGCAAGACCCGGCGGACGCGACCCGGTCATCACCCTTAGCGCAGGTACCAGCCGATATGTCGCCGACTGCGCCGGTGCCAGAGGGTTCGCCCCATCCGGCGACAGATGGAGAGATCCCGGAAGACATGACAACCGAGGCACTCCGCGAGTACAGACAGGGCTATTTGCTCGCGCGGAACCATAAGGCTTTTGCCGTCTCGTCCCGTGGCACGCACGCGTGGATCGCCGGCGCTGGTTCGGAAACGGAGGCGAGGGAGCGTGCCCTGGCCAGCTGCATGGAGTCCGTGCAGCCAATGGGCGGCTCGTGTCGCGTCGTCGATGCCGACGGCGCCTTGGACTGACGCTGGCGACTGTCGAGTTGCATCGATCCGATTTTTCAACTCGCGGACGCCGGGTGTCGGGGTGGCCTTGGTTAGCTATGTAGCTATCACGCACCGCGACTGTTAGGCCTGCTACGTCATTCACGCAGGCGCTCAAGGGAACCATGATGACCGCGCCGGCCTCAATCCGAAGGACGCCATCAAGTACGAACCGGATCATTTCGTACCGCTGGCGATAGGCGGCCATCCCCGTTGGAAGACAACCTCTGGCTACAGAGCTGGGACGGTGAGTGGAATGCGCGCGTGAAGGGACCGGCTTGAGCGCAAGCTGCAGGTGATGGTCGGCGCGAGTGAGATAACGCTTCAGAGCGCACGGCAGGCCCTGAGCAGACCACCCTTTGCCGCCTGGTGCACCAGCACGCGGGCCTCTGCCGGCCGCGATCCCGCCCTAGAAGCTTCCCGAGACCCCGACGGTCGGCACGCCGTCCTTCATATCGCCATTGAGCTGCACCTTCTTGCCGTCCTTGTTGTAGATGGTGAGCTTCTTGTCCAAGGCCTCCTTGGCTTTCTTGCCCAGGTCCTGCTTCTCCGACTTGCCCACATCCTTGAACAGTTCGCCGTTCTGCTTGTTGAGCTTGTCGACCTCGCCCTTGAAGTTCTTGAGCGTGGTGTCGATCTCCTTCTTGATCAGCTCCTTGGCCTCCTTCGTCTTGCAGACCTCGCAGTCGAGCGTGAGGTCGTCCATGAGCTTGATGCGGCTGCCGTTGCGCTTGTACCAAGACTCCAGGTTGGCGCCGACCTGCTTGACGATTTCGTCTCCCTTGGGATTGCCCACCTAACCGTCCCTTTGATTGTGCCGCTGAAAGTCATTCCGTCCCATTGACGGCAGTGTCGCACAGGGCGGCACGCAACCGAAGTGATGGTTGCGTCCCGGCGCGGGACGCGGCGGCGGGCGGCGCAGCGGCAGGGCGCGTTCGGCGAGAAAACCGTCTGGCAAGACTCTGACTACGGGCGAAAGCTTCATGCCCATGTGGTGGAGAACCATAGGTCCCTGGTTCGAGCCCAGGTCGGGGAGCCAGAAATTCAAGGCGTTACGTCGGGAGGCGTAGCCCCTTCGTCACTTCTGTACCGAGTCTGATACCGGCTTCACCGCCTTCGCTGGCTTCGGTCGCGGCGGACATGGGAGAGTCGTCACTCAGCAAGGGGACCCTCCATACCGCGAAGCATCAAGAAGTCGGACCTTGGCTCAGGACCGATGAAAGTCGCAGCGCGTGAGCCCTGCTGCGAGTCATTGGTCAACCTGCAAGGCAAGTCCGATTGCGCTTTCATCGCGCCTCGGGCAGATCGAGGCGAATCACGTGAATTCGTCCGAACGCATCGCCGGCCAAGATGCGAAAGGGAGCCGATTCGATCTTGAAGATGCTGAGTTCGGCATCGGCAACATATACGTCCAGAAGCATCATGGTGTCGGCATTCCACAATTGGAGTTCTCGTTCGCTCGTTGCAGTCAGAAAGTGCGGCCCGTCCCCGATCAGCGCCACCCCCCTTGTCTTTCTAATCGATTGCGGCAACTCTCCTTGCAGTGCGAACTTCTTCAGGTCCCAGAGTTTGAGGCCATCCTTTCCCCAGGAAAGCGCTCGTTTGCCATCGCCGAACAAGAAAGCCCCGGTCACTGCGGAAGTATGCTGGGCGAACTTATGCAGTTGCGCACCGCTGTCGAGGTCCCATACTCGTAGGGTGCGGTCCTGTGACCAAGACAGTACTTGCCGTCGATCGGCCACAACCCGAGTTCCCCGAACCGCACCCTCGTGCCCGGTCAGCGTACGCAGCAACTCACCCGTCACGAGATTCCAGATGCGCAATGTCCGATCCTCGGACCACGAGAGCGCCTGTCCAACTCCCACACGCAGTGAGACGCCATCAATCGAGCGATCATGGCCTGCAAGACTGCGCACCAGCGTCTGGGAACGTAGATCCCAGATCTTCATGCCTCCGTCGTGTGACCAGGACAAGACCTGGTCGAACGCAAGCACGCGAACTCCTTTGATGCCCAGCCGGTGACCGCTGAACGTGTGCATGAGCTGACGGGTGCCAAGATCCCAAAGCTTGAGGGTGCCATCGTTCGACCACGACAGCAGTGACTTTTCTTGGTTCAGGAACATGGCGCCAACGACCGAGCGCTCGTGCCCAATGAAGGTGTGCAGAGGTTGGAACCGTTTGAGGTCCCAGAGCTTCAGCGTTCCGTCGAACGACCACGAGAGGACCTGGCGCTCGTCAGCAGAGACGGCTGTGCCACGGATGCCGCGGGTGTGTCCCTTGAGAGCGGATAACAAGAGACCACGATCCAAGTCCCATACTCGAGCCGCACGGTCATGTGACCACGAAAGCGCCACATGACCATCGGAGAGAGTCGTAAGACCCCGCAAAGGCTCTTCGCCATCGACGCTCTGATCCAATGAAGTGCGTTTCAAGTCCCAGAGCTTGAGGGTCCGATCTGCGGCCCACGACAGGGCCAAGTGTCCACACTGCGTCAAGCCCAGGATGGCGTCCTCGTGGCCCGCCAATGTGCTGATCAGCCGACGGTGTTCGATATCCCACAGCTTGATGGTGTGGTCCGCCGACCAGGAGAGGGCTCTTTGTCCGCCTTCCAACACCAGGCAGCCGGTCACTTCGCGCTTGTGGTCGCTCAAGATGGCGATCGACTCGCCTTGATCAAGGCTCCAGATCCTGAGCGTCCCATCGGCCGACCACGACAAGGCCTGTCTCTTATCCTCCAGCACGGCAGCACCCAATACGGCCGCCTCATGGCCGGCGAAGTGGACCATCATCTCTCCAGAACGGAGATCCCAGCGCTTCAGCGTGCGATCGGTGGACCACGTCAGCGCCTCCTGACCGTCCGCAAGCAACGCCAGACCCCTGACCTCTCGGGCATGGGCGGCAATTGCTCGAACTTGCCTGCCTTCAACGAGGTCCCAGAGCCGAATGGTCCGGTCGCGGGCCCACGTCACTGCTTCCCTGTCGCCAATCAGAGCGACACCTTGGATGCGCAAGTCGTGTCCCTTCAGGCTAAGGAGCTGTCGACCTTGCTCCAAATCCCAAAGCTTCAGCGTCCGATCCTCGGACCAGGACAATGCCTGACGATCACTCGCAAGCAGCTGCACCCCGATCGGACGAGAACCATGACCAGTCAACGTGTGCCTGACGGAACCTTGTACGAGATCCCAGAGCCGCAGCGTCAGGTCCCGCGACCACGACAGAGCGCTACGGCCGTCGGAGAGTAGGAGTGCCCCTAAGACTTCGCGCTCGTGGCCAGCGAGTGCATCGCCAAGCCGGCCGCTCTCGAGATCCCAAAGAGCCATCGTGCCGTTGTCATACCAGAGAAGCGCTCTGTGCCGCTCGGCTAACACTACCAGCCCTGGGGCAGTTTTGGACGGGACGTTCAGCTCGTGGATGAGCGAGCCACGCTGCAGATCCCAAAGCCTGTAGTTCCCGTCGACGGACCATGAGAGCCCCCAGGACGTTCGAGGAACGAACACGGCTCCCTGCACCGTACCCGCGTGCCCGCCCAGTGTGAGCCGCAGATTGCCTGGCGATGTCAGTGCGGATCGCAACGGTACGAGCGCGCGACAGGATCCCATTGCGATCGCTTGGTCGCACAAGTGCCTCACACGTGCTGAGTCACTCGAACCAAGACGGCCGAATAGCTGGAATCCCACCTGATCGGGACGTTTGGCTATGACGTGAGTGGAAAGCAGCAACGCTTCACGAACGATTGCTACCTCGGGGTCGGCCTGCATGAGGTCATAGTCGCTCATCATCGCGTGGACCTCGGCCCAAGCGCCCCCGACAACACCGCGATTCACACCAAGACGCGCTTCAATCCACGCGAGATTCAGAAGAAGGTCCTTCAATTCCTCTTGGCGGCCCGCAGCCACGAGATGTCGACCTAAATGTGCATGGAGGTAACCATCGTCTGCAATGTCTTGCCAATCGGTCCCGGATGACGCGTAGCTGCCCAAGAGGCGGCAATTCATCTCCGCGCGAGTCTTTTCGTCTGAACGCGTGAGCAACCACGACCGAATCGCGTCATGCAATCTAATGGTCCGTTCCGCGAGACTTAGGCTCACGAGGAATGACTCGTCGAATAGCCGCTGACAGGTTTCCTCGGTCTCCAGCGCATCGAGGCCGCCAGTTCGTGCCCAATAACGCTCGAGCACTGTCAAGGGAATATCGAGATCCTCTTCGAAGATCGACAGCTCGACGAGACGGCTCTGGTCTGCGGAGATCAAGCTGGAGAAGCTAAGGTCAAGCGTCTTTGCAACCGCGGTGTTGCGTTCTTCGGCGTTTCGCGCATCCAATGCGATGACTCCACGCCTGACGAGGGCCGCGTCAAGACTGCTGAGCGCCTTGTCGACCGGCTCTTCAGCCTCCTGAATGCGCTTGCGGAGCCACGAGTTGGCAAGCTTCAAGAGGAGCGGCCATTCCCCGAGCCGTTCGGCGAGCTGGCCATATGCGCCGTGGCGACTCCTCGGCAAACCCCTTGAGATGAGCGTGGTCGCTTCCTGCAGCTGCATTTGGTCGACGAACACATTTACGCTGTCGGGTGGAACAGTGTCTGCCCGGCGGGTGGTCATCAACCGCGCGCATCGGGGGCCCAGGCCTAGAAAGGGACGAACATCCGAGGCGCGCCATACATCATCGATCACTAGGAGGACGTCTTGATCCTCAAGCATTTCGCGCAACCGGGCGGATGCGGCGTCAATGCCTTCGAAGCTGGGACGTTCGTCGCCGAGCGTCTCGATCAGATCGTTGATCTTTGAGAGGAGCGCTGCAGAACTTGGTGCTTCTCCAAGGGTGACCCAGAGAACCCCGTCATCGAATGCAGTTTGAATGTCTTCGTCGTGGCAGATCGCCTTCGCAAGTGTTGTCTTTCCGTAGCCCCCTGCGCCGCGGAGCGAGGCCGTGATCGCTACCGGCTCTTCTCGGTCCGCGGTGAGAAGTGATGACTTGAGCTGCTCGAATTCCGAGTTTCGCGGCACGAAATCGACAGGGAGCGGTTCCACCATGAAAGGAACCCGTCGCACGCGGCATTGCGTATTCAGATCGTTGAGTAGCTTGGCTTCCTCGTGAGCGAGGTCATACCAATGGACGGTCCGCATCCAACGAGGCAAGACATCCATCCCGATGCCCGCGTCGGCAATCACAGGGAACACACAAACTCCCTGCTGTCGCGCAATGCGCCATTCCTGACGGACAGTCTCGGATTGAACGGCTCCCGGCGTCATTATCAACACCAAGAACTCGACTTCGCGCAGCGCACGCTTGATCTGATCCCACCAATCTCTTCCGCCTTCCATGCTCGACCGGTCATGCCAGACGGGAACACCATGCGCCAGGAGCCTTTGACACAAATCCCGGGCAAGCGATTCGCCATCGCGGCGTGCGTAGGAGACGAAAACCCCCCTTCGCACGCGGTGCTCTTTCTGCGTGGTCATCTTGGAGCAGTTGCCGTTATTCGGCGACTGAGTCTAGCGACTCCGGCTCAGTGAAAACGGCTGACGACTGGCGCCAACTGTCATGCCGTAGGTCCCTGGTTCGAGCCCAGGTCGGCGAGCCAGAAATTCAACGCGTTACGTCGGGAGGCGTAGCGCCTTTTGCGTTTCAATGCCGAGACTGATACCGGCTTCATCGCCTTCGCCTCATCCGTCATCAGCGCGACCGATAGACGCCAGGGGCTGAGCGGCTGATCCAGGAGCATGCCCGCATTCTCCCAACCCTCGGGCAGGGGCACGGCGGCGTCACGCATCGTCCAGTGGCGCTTGCACGACAACCTTCTCTGAGGGCAGCGCGTGCCGCCGCACCGGAGATCACGCCCCCAGGCCGCCCGAGCGGCCTCAGATGTAGCCGACCACCGGCGGCACGTGCCGCATGTGCAGCGACACGCCCAAGGCCGCCATATGATTGCCGTCGCGTTCGAGGATCTCCTGCGCCAGTGGTAACAGCTCGGTCTCTTCCAGGCGGGCATGCGCGGTGTACGTGCGGACCAGTCTGGCAACCTCGTGCAAGTCCATATCGGCGGCCCTGCCGGCCGCGGCTGCCACCACCGACGGCTTGAGTCGGCTCCAGAGCTTTTCGATCATGCGATGCTCCAGCACCAGGCGCTCCGTGATCTCGACGACCCGCGCGAGTTCGCGCCCAGGCTTGGCGCTGCGCAGCACCGCGGGGAACAATTCGGCTTCTTCTTCGGCGTGGTGTTCAAGCACGGCACTGTCGAACAACCCGAGTGTGTCGCTGGCGACTTTCCGCGAGCGAGCTGCGGCGTCGACCAGCTCTGGCAGCGCGGCGAAGCGGGACAGACCCGCGAGGATCCCCGCATGGCACTGCGAGAAGGCATCGATCGGCCCGGTCTCGGCGGCGGCCGGCGGCAGACGGTCGTCCATGGTGCGCACCTCCTGCCGCAGTTTCGGCACGACTGAGCGCGCCCGGATTGATGCAGGTCAAGCCCTGGCCGGCGCGGCTCGCGCAGATCGCTCTTGGCGGCTTCGACGAATGTTGCGCTCAGCTCCGCAAAGGACGGGGCCTCTCTGTGGCCTTCTGCTGGTCTAGCACGGAGCAGGTGACGGCGGACTTCGCGGGCGCCGTTCAGCACTGACCTCGGCGAACCCAGAGTCATCTGCGCGACGTCGATCCAAAGCTTGCACGTCAACGGTTCGTCTGTCGCGCCTGCTTCAGCAGCAGAAATTTCAAGCCCGTCTTGGCCCGGCAAAGTTAGCCGAGGCATGTAGCCACGCTCGACGGCGAGAGACGGCGAAAGCGGTGAAGCCGGCGGGCGCCATTTCGGCGCCGGTCTTGGGGAAGTAGCCGCTCGTCTCACCCGCGACGAAGCTCCCGCGCCTTCGCCTTGAGCGCGTCGGCCAGCGCGTAAGCGATCTTGCCGCGCATGTCGTCGATGATCTTGTCGTAGACCTTTTGCAGGTCCGGGCCCTTCAGCCCCTTGGCTTCGAGACGCTTGCGGACGAACGCCTCCGTCCGGCGCATCGCCGGGTCGAACGCGTCGACCGCGGACTTGATGCCCATCGACGCGGCCTGCGTTGCCTCGCCGGCGCTCGCCGGAAAGTAGGTCATGTCGTCGATCTTGGGCATTGCCGCCGATTCGACGTCGCCATAGGCGACGCTCGCGTGGTGCTTGGCGATGAAGTCGCGGGCGGCATCCGCGCAGTTGCGAACGCCGTCGGCATAGGCGATGCGTTGCTGCGATGCGCGGGCTTCCTCCTGGGCCAGCGCGACGTGCGCCATCAACGCTGCCGGTCCTACGAACGCGGCGGCAAAGCCCAACGCGGTTCCTTCGAACACGCCTTCGATGACCGCCGCCACGATGTCGGCGTACCCGACCGCATCGCCGGCCTTCTCGTTCGGCTGCGGCGCGTCTTTGCCGACCTTGCCGGCATCGACGCCGACATCGCCTCCGCCGAGGTACTCTCCCGCCGTCGTCATGACGACCTCGACGCTGCGGTTCCGCTTCCGGTTCGCCTCGTTCACCTTGCCCTTGTCGCCTTCGGGTGCGATCGGCCGCGCCGCGCCGACACCCTTCGCTTCGAGGATGTTGGCGTCGGGCACCGGGTGCTTCGGGTCGGCGCGCAAGAAGGCCGCCACCGCATCGGCTCGCTTCTGCGCGACGCTGGCATCTTCCTCGGCCGATGAATGGCCGACGATTCGCACCCGGGCACCACGGCTCGAGAACTTGACCTGCTGGCTCATCAGCACGCGTTCCTGGTTGGGAGTCAGGGCCGCCGAGCCGGGCGCGAAGTCGAACACGAGCACGCCCTTGCTGCCGATGAACTCGCCCTGCCCTTCGGTCTTCTCGCGCGGGCCCTGCTGGCCGCGGGCTCGCTCTTTTTCCGGGACAGCCGCATTGCCGCCGGCCACCACGCCGACCAGCTTGCCCAGGTCATCGAGCCACGTCTGCTGCGCACCCGTCAGAGGTTTGGTACCCATGTCTTTCTCCTCTCGTCCTGCGAATGGCCGGCGCGATCTCGAACCTCGAGGTATTGAACGCCAACTCGATACGCCGATCAAGGTTTCGACGGCCGGGCAGCGGCTCGAGATCTCCACAAGTCAGATGATCAGTCGGCGCCTTGCCTTGCGGTATCGCTGCAATCATGCCGAGACCGGCCACCGTGCCACCTGGCGCGGCGATAAGATGTCGCGCTGACGCTGGTGGATCGTGGGCGGGATCGGCGACCTGCCCTTGCTATTGGAGTCACTGATCATGGCGGACTGGGACAAGGCGAAGGCACAGGCCCTGAAGGCTCTCGGCGACGGCGCCGAGGTTCCAGACCTGGCGGATCCGATCCTGAAGGCCAGCAAGGCCTTCGACGACGTGAATACGGCGTTCAAGGCCTCGCGCGAAGCGTGCGAAGCCAAGCTGCTCGAGCTGGACAACGCCAACGCGGCGTTCCTCAATGCACTCGAGCAGTTCCGGGCCAGGATCGAAAAGAACGACTTCAAGCTCGACGCAAAGAAGGACGCCAAGAAGATACAGCAGGCGCAGAAGCTCCTGACCGGCGAGCTCGACGGGGCGATCAGGGAGTTGAAGGTCAACGACAAGACGCTCGGAGATCTGGACAAGCACATGATCCAGCTCGGCAAGTACAAGCAGTCGTCAAGTCCGGTCTGAGCTGCTCACCCACGCCAGGGACTTCAAGGCGCTAGTCTTGCAACAAGCGACAGGGCAGTCTTGCATCAAGCAGATGCGCTCGTCCATCTTCGTGCTGGCAGCATTGCTCGGCGCGTGCACGACGACCGCACCTCTCGGCGGCTAGGACGATCGGCTGCTCGTTCGAACATCATGGCTCACCTCGGTTGTGAGCGTCGCAACATAGCGAGTTGTACTGTGATTTGTACTCTTTCTCAATGCCGGCCCGGTGAAACGTCTGCTCAATCCTCAGCACGTGTCGCCGTCAAAGGGCTGGCCAGCGCTGAATGGTTTCATAGCCACGGAAGTGGTGCGTGGTAGTCCTCACGCGGCTCACGCGAGACTCCAACCGGCTCTGACCACTCGACAGCGAGCGGTCGTGATCGGCGGCTCCTGGACGACAGTCGCCGTGCTGAGGGGCCGCTCTTGACAGCCGACGCCCTTCCGCCGCGCAGAACGTCCATTGCAGTCCCTAGCGGCCGACTGCTCGTGCGCCGGCCGCTGTTCGCTCGCTGGGCATCCAACTCATCGACCGCCACTTCCTGAAGAATTCAAGAAATTCTCCGGGAGGCATTGCTGGCGCCCAGTGGAGCCCCTGTCCCTCGTGGCAGCCCAGATCAATCAACCGAGCCAACGTCGATTCGCTCTCGACACCTTCGGCGATCGCCACCAGCCCCAGGCTGGTGGTCATCTGGACGATCGCCCGCACGATAGCCTCGTCGTGCCTGCTATCGGTCAGCCTGCGGATGAAGGACTGGTCGATCTTCAAGCGTGAAACCTCGAAGCGCTTAAGGTAGCCGAGGTTCGAATAGCCGATCCCGAAATCGTCGATGGAAAAACTCACGCCGCGTCCCCGGAGGCGGCCCAACAGCGCAGAAATCATGCTCGAATCCTGGATCAGCAGCGACTCCGTCAGCTCCAACTCAAGCGCCGACGCAGGCAGACCCGAGGCGTCGAGTGCATTGACGACGTCGGTCTCAATCACCTCGCGCTGAAACTGTAGCGAGGAGACGTTGACGGAGATCGTCAGACCGGCAAGGCCCATCGCGCGCCAAAGCTGCATCTGTCGGCACGCTTCGGCGAGCACCCAGGCGCCGATCTCGATGATGAGCCCTGACTGCTCGGCGATGGGGATGAAGCGGCTCGGCGGCACGAGACCGAGCTCGGGATGGCGCCAACGTAGTAGTGCTTCGGCGCCGACGACGCGGTCGCTGGCGAGATCGAATTGCGGCTGGTAGTGCAGCATGAACTCGCCTCGGGCGAGCGCAGTGCGCATGCCAGAGACCAGATGCACATCTTCCAGAACACTCAAGCTCATCTCGTTGGCGAAGAAGCGGATCGCATTGCGCCCAGCATCCTTGGCAGCGTACATCGCAATGTCTGCTTTCTTGAGCAACTCGTCGAAATCGGCTCCGTCTTCGGGATACATCGCAATTCCCATCGAACCCGATGTCGAGACTTCCAACCCGTCAAGCAGGAACGGTGCGGTCAGTTGCCCGAGCAGCTTCTCGCCGATCTCGGCCACGTCACTACGGTCGCGCACGTCGCCAAGCAAAATCAAGAACTCGTCGCCGCCTTGACGGCAGACCGTGTCGCTGTCGCGCAGGACTTTGGTGAGCCGGTCGCCGACCGTACGCAGCAACTCGTCGCCCCGGGGGTGACCAAGCGAATCGTTGACGCTCTTGAAGTTGTCGAGGTCGAGAAAGACCAAAGCCGCCATTGTTTGATGGCGTCGGGCGAGGGCGATGGCATGGCCAAACCGATCGCGCGCGAGTATTCGGTTTGGCAGCCCGGTCAGGGAGTCGTGAGTCGCCAGGAACTCGATGCGCATCTGTGACCGGCGCACACGTTCGTTCTCAGCCGTCAGCTTCGCAAGCGCGGCGCGTAGGTCGCCGGCCATCAGCCAGATGAGGAACGCGGTCAGCGAGAGCACGACGCTCACGTTGATCATGCTGCCCAGAGTGTGCCTGGGCACTGGATTGACGTGCCAGCCCTGCAGGTTGGCGACACCTACCAACGCCACGACCAGCAGGATCATGGCGAGCAAGAAGAGGAACAACCGCCGGCCGCCCATCGTGCTTGCGAAGGCAAGGATAGCGGGGTAGGCGATCATCGCCGGATCGCGCAGGCCTGAGTTCTGCCAGACGAGCACGCTGATCGAGACGGTGGCGGTGACGAGAAGGACCGTGTTCGCGAGCGCAAAGCGGGCTTTGCGCAACGCCCATAGCGCACCAAGCAACGCAAGCTGCGCTGGCACATGAACGTTGAGGTTTGTCCAGTCGCCCTCGATCAGGTTGATCGCGCCGCTGATTGCCAGGCCGATCATCGTGGCGACGATGACCTGCAATAGGCGGCGCGACTTGAGACGGGGCGCGATGAAATCAACGTCCGTGTCCGTCTTGTGACCAAGGTCCTGCATCGAAGGCAATTATCGGCCGGAGAGCGGCCCCTTAACGCGGCCGAGGCATCGCCGTTGGCGCTAGCCAGTTCGAGATTGCGCATGCGACGGTCCAATGCGAGCGCCGTGCTCATCGTCGCCATCACAGGATTGCCCGAGAGAAGGTGCTGAAGAGAGGAGAGGCCGCACCAACCGACTTTCCGTGGGCGGCTTGGCGGCGGACACAGCAGATTGCGATGCTCCGACGCTGCCGCTTGCCGGCGGCAGACCGGGCCTCCGGGCGGGCTGGCCGGTCGGGCCGGTCATCGCATCAGCACCAGGGGGATCATCGCGCTCCCGAAGTCGACGGAGCGTCAGGTGCTTTCTTTGACGCCTAAACGCCAGCCGCTCCATCCGAAGCGGCGCGACGGGGGAATGATTGTCGACACCCTACTCGCCCCTGAGCAGCGCGTGGTCTTGGCACGCTTGCTGGGCTGCATGCTGTGGCCGATAGCGCCACGCACGGACCGAGGGATGAGTCATCCGCCGCTCTTCTACGCAAGATTGAATTCATTTACCG
>Ga0105243_10001998_pt1 | contig 17345 bp, 8 predicted proteins | sample KBSM34metaG_FD_81525 | JGI IMG/M metagenome (GOLD analysis project Ga0105243, IMG submission 81525) | Miscanthus rhizosphere microbial communities from Kellogg Biological Station, Michigan, USA - KBS M3-4 metaG | ecosystem: Host-associated > Plants > Roots > Rhizosphere > Soil | place: Michigan... | reverse complement strand
GTCGCGCTGTTCGCGGTGCTGCGCACCGGGTCGGCGTACCTGCCGCTCGAGCTGGACCACCCGGCGGAGCGCCTGCTCGGGATGCTCGAGGACGCCCGGCCGGTGGCACTGGTGACCACCGTCGCGGTCCGCGAGACCCTCGCCGGGTTCCAGGGCGAGGCGATCGTCCTCGATGGCGACGCGACCCGGGACCACGGCACCGGACCACTTACGGACGCCGAGCTGGGCGGCTTCGCCCCCGGCACCCCCGGGCGGCTGGACCACCCGGCGTACGTCATCTACACCTCCGGCTCGACCGGTAAGCCGAAGGGCGTGGTCACCGGCTACCGCGGCCTGACCAATATGCAGTTCAACCACCGCGCGGAGATCTTCGACCCGACGATCTCGATGACCGGCGGCCGTCGCGTCCGGATCGCGCACACCGTGTCGTTCGCGTTCGACATGTCCTGGGAGGAGCTGCTCTGGCTCGTCGAGGGTCACGAGGTGCACATCTGCGACGAGCACCTGCGCCGCGACGCGGAGGCACTGGTCACGTACTGCAACGCGCACGCCATCGACGTCGTCAACGTGACGCCGACCTACGCGCAGCACCTGTTCGAGGAGGGCCTGCTCGGCGACGGTCCTGGCGAGCACCGGCCGCCGCTGGTGCTGCTCGGCGGCGAGGCGGTGCCGGATTCGGTGTGGAGCCGGCTGCGGGACACGGAGGGGACGTTCGGCTACAACCTGTACGGCCCCACCGAGTACACGATCAACACGCTCGGCGGCGGTACCGCGGACTCCGCGACGCCCACGGTCGGCAAGCCGATCTGGAACACCAGGGCCCACATCCTCGACTCGTGGCTGCGTCCCGTCGCGGACGGGGTGGCAGGCGAGCTGTACATCGCGGGCATCGGCCTGGCCCGCGGCTACCTGGACCGCTTCGGCCTGACCGCCGAGCGCTTCGTGGCCGACCCGTTCGCTGGGGGCGGCCGGATGTACCGCACCGGCGACCTGGTGCGGCGCGGCGTCGACGGCAATATCGACTTTCTCGGCCGCACCGACGCCCAGGTGAAGATCCGCGGTCACCGGGTCGAGCTGGGCGAGATCGAGGCGGTCCTCGCCGGCCTCGACGGGGTGCGGCAGTGCGCCGTCATCGCGGCGCCCGGCCCCGGCGGCGTCAAGCGGCTGGTCGCCTACGTGGTGCCCTCCGGGCCCGTGAGTGGTTTTGGCCCCCAGGGGGGCCAGAAGTACGCACAGGCGCTCCGCGCCTGCCTGCCGGACTACATGGTGCCGGCGGCCTTCGTGCCGACCGAGACCTTGCCGATGACGGTGAACGGCAAGCTCGACGTGCGGGCACTGCCGCCGGTGCCGGACGCGGTCGGTTCGGGATCACGCGCGCCCGCCGACCACATCGAGCAGGCGCTGTGCGAGCTGTTCGGTGAGGTGCTCGATGTCGGCGAACTCGGTGTCGAGGACAGCTTCTTCGACCTCGGCGGGCACTCGCTGCTGGCGACCAGGCTGATCAGCCGGGCCCGGTCGGCGCTGTCGACCGAGCTGACGATGCGGGACCTCTTCGAGGCGCCCACCGTGGCGGAGCTGGCGGAGCGGGTCCGCGCGCGGGGCCAGGCTGTGCGGCCGGGGCTGGCGCCCGCGATCCGGCCCGAGAACCTGCCGATGTCCTCCGCGCAGCAGCGGCTCTGGCTGATCCAACAGATCGAGGGGGAGTCGGTCTCGACGGACGGCGTGCCCGCCGGGGCTGCCTACAACTTCCCGATCGTGTTGCGCCTGAAGGGCGAACTCGATCCCGAGCTGTTCTCGACCGCGCTCGCGGACGTGGTCAGCAGGCACGAGTCGCTGCGAACCGTGTTCGGCGAGGTCGACGGCCTGTCCGTGCAGCGGATCCTCGACGAGGCGACCCCGGAGCTGACGGTGGTGGACGGGACCGAGGCCGAGATCGCGGGCCTGGTCCGCGGCGCCGTGCTGCGTCCCTTCGACCTGACCCGTGAGATCCCGGTGCGCGGCACCGTGATCCGGCTGGCTGCAAACGATCACGTCCTCGCGCTGGTGCTGCACCACATCGCCACCGACGAGTGGTCGGACCGGCCGTTCCTGCGTGACCTGATGCTCGCCTACGCCTCGCGGGCGCACGGGCAGGCGCCGCAGTGGGAGCCGCTGGCCGTGCAGTACGCGGACTACACGCTCTGGCAGCGCGAGCTGCTCGGCGACCCCGCGGACCCGGATTCGGTTCTGAGCGAGCAGCTCTCGTACTGGGAGCGGATGCTGTCCGGTGCGCCGGAGGAGCTGACGCTGCCCACCGATCGGGCCCGGCCCGCACGGCCGAGCTTCGCGGGCGGCGCGATCGAGCTGGATCTGGATCCGCGCACCACCGCAGCGCTGCGGGCGCTGGCCACCGACAGCGGAGCGAGCATGTTCATGGTGCTGCACGCAGCCGCGGCGGCGCTGCTGCACCGCATCGGCGCGGGCGAGGACCTGCCGCTCGGCGCGCCCATCGCGGGCCGCACCGAGCAGGGCCTCGACGAGCTGGTCGGGTTCTTCGTCAACACGCTGGTGTTGCGCACCGACGTGAGCGGCAACCCGACGTTCGGCGAGCTGCTCGGCCGGGTCCGCGAGCTCGACCTCGCGGCGTTCACCCACGCCGACGTCCCGTTCGAATCCGTCGTCGAGCGGCTGAACCCGGCCCGCACGTTGGCCAGGAACCCGCTGTTCCAGGTGATGGTCGGCTACCACAGCCGGGCCGCCGATATCACCGAACTGGGTGGCCTGACCCTGGAGCCGGTGCCGCTGCCGGAGCGGACCGCCAAGTTCGACCTGGTGTTCAACTTCACCGAGTTCCTGCCCGCGGCAGCGGATTCGGATGCCGACGACGACAAGATCACGCTGCGCCTGGAGTACGGCGCGGACCTGTTCGACCGGTCCACCGCCGACGCGATCGCGCACCGTCAGCTGGCGCTGCTCGACGCCGTCGCGCAGGAGCCGACGACGCCGATCGGCGCTGTCGACGTGTTCCTGCCCGGCGAGAGGGACCTGGTGCTGGTGGACTTCAACGACACCGGCCGGGAGGTGCCGGAGGAGACCCTCGACGCCTCGTTCGCGCGCTGGGTCGAGGCCACACCGGACGCGGTGGCCGCGCTCGACGAGCACCGCAGCGCCACGTACGCCGAGCTCGACGAGCGGTCCGATCGGATCGCCGCGGTGCTCGCCTGCCGCGGCGTCGGCGCGGAATCGGTGGTGGGCCTTGCCGTTCCGCGCTCGGTGGACATGGTCGCCTCGGTGTTGGCCGTCCTCAAGCTGGGCGCGGCCTACCTGCCGCTCGACCTGAGCCACCCCGCGGACCGGATCTCGTACATGCTGGCCGACTCGAACGCGGGGGTGCTGCTGAGCACCGCCGCGGAGTCCGCGCGGATCGACGAGGTGCCGGGCCTGCGCCGGGTGCTGCTCGACGAGCCGGGTACGGTCGCGGAACTGGCCGCGGCACCGAAGCCGGTGGCCGCGGTGCCCGACGGCATCGACCACGCCGCCTACGTCATCTACACCTCCGGATCCACCGGCAGGCCGAAGGGCGTGGTTGTCTCGCACGAGGGCATATCCAGCCTGGTCGCCACCGCCGAGGACCGGATGAAACTGGTCCCGGGTTCGACCGTGCTGCAGTTCGCCTCGGTCGGGTTCGACGTCGCGGTGTTCGAGCTGTCGATGGCGCTGTGCACCGGGTCGCGCCTGGTGATCGTGCCGGACCGCTCGCGGGTCGCGGGCCCGGAGCTCACCGACTTCATGCACGAGCACGAGGTCACGCACGCGATCATCCCGCCGTCGCTGATGGCCGCGCTGCCGCCGGGCGCCCTGGTGCCCGCGGGCTGCACGGTCCTGGTCGGCACCGAGACGGTGCCGCCGGACCTGATCGGGCGGTGGGCGGAGCGGCTGAACCTGCTGGCCGCCTACGGCCTCACCGAGGCCACGGTGAACAACACCCTGTGGCAGGCGCAGCCGGGCTGGAACCAGGCCGTGCCGATCGGCATCCCGGACCCCAACGAGCAGGCGTTCGTCCTCGACGCGCGACTGCGGCCGGTTCCGGTCGGCGTCGCGGGCGAGCTGTACATCGCCGGCCGCGGGCTTGCCCGCGGCTACCTCGGCAAGCCGGCGCTGACGGCGGGGCGTTTCGTCGCCAATCCGTTCGGCCCCGGCCGGATGTACCGCACCGGCGATCTGGCGCGCTGGCGTGCGGAGGGCAATATCGACTTCCTCGGCCGGGTCGACGACCAGGTGAAGATCCGGGGCTTCCGCATCGAGCTCGGCGAGATCATCGCGGCGCTCGCGGACGGCCCGGGCGTCAACCAGTCCGCGGTGGTCACCGACAGGGACGGGTCGATCGCCCGGCTGATCGGGTACGTGGTCCCGCACGAGGGTGCGGTGGTCGATCCGGCCGCAGTGCGCGCCCACGTGGCGTCCTCGCTGCCGGACTACATGGTGCCGAGCGTGGTCATCGTGCTGGACGGGCCGCTGCCGCTCACGCCTAACGGCAAGCTCGACCGCAAGGCGCTGCCCGCGCCGGACTGGTCGGAGCTGACCGGCGACGTCGCGCCGCGGACGCCGAGGGAGCGGGTGATCGCGGACCTGTTCGCGGAGATCCTGCACCTGCCCTCGGTCGGCGTGCACGACAACTTCTTCGACCTCGGCGGTCACTCGATGGCCTCGATGCAACTGGTCGGCCGGGTGCGCGCGGAACTGGGTGCCCAGCTGAGCATTCGGGAGGTCTTCGACGCGCCGACGGTCGCGGAGCTCGCCGAGCTGACCGAGGCGGACACCGGTGAGGGCAGGCCTGCCCTGATCGCGGGCGCGCCCCGCGACGGGGCCGCGCCGCTGTCGCCGCCGCAGCGCAGGCAGTGGCGGATGTACCGGGAGTCGCCGACCGCCAGCCACGCCCTCTCGCTCTATCCGGAGCGTCGGCTCGATGCGGAGTCGCTGGCGTTGGCGCTCGACGACGTGGTCTCGCGGCACGAGCCCCTACGCACGGTGTTCTTCGAGCGCGACGGCGAGGTGTTCGGCCAGGAGGCGGTGCGCCCGCAGGTCGGGCTGGTCGACATCGGCGACGGCGATCTGCACGCGCGGGTCTTCGAGCTGGCCCAGCAGCCGATGGATCTCACCGAGGAGGCACCGCTGCGGGTGCAGCTCGTGGAGGACGCGTCGGGTCGCCAGGCCCTGCTGCTGGTGATGCACTACCTGGCCGTCGACGAGTGGTCCGTGGTGCCGTTGCTCGGGGAACTGCTCGCCGGCTACCTGGCTAGGCAGGCGGGACATTCGCCCGACCTGCCGCAGCTGCCGGTGACCTATGGCGACTACGAGCTCTGGTCGCGGCAGGTGCTCGGCGATCCCGCCGATGAGTCGAGCAGGCACGCAACGCAACTCGCGTACTGGCGGCAGCGCCTGTCCGGCGTGCCGGAGGCACTGGCCATGCCGGGCGAGCGGCCGGGCGGTCCCCGCCGCGGCGACGTGGTGCCGCTGCCGATCGACGAGTCACTGCATCGCGAGATCGACGCGCTGGCCCGCCGGACCGGCACCTCGATGTTCATGGTGTTGCAGTCGGCACTGGCCGTCGCGCTCACCGAGGCCGGTGTGGGCGAAGACCTCCCGATCGGGGCCCTGGTCGCCGGCCGGACCGAGGAGGCACTGTCCGGGTTGATCGGCTGCTTCTTCAACACGGTGGTGCTGCGGACGGACACCTCGGGTGAACCGACCTTCGCGGAGTTGCTGGCCCGGGTCCGGGAGAGCAACCTGTCCGCGCTCGAGCATCAGGATGTCGGATTCGACGACGTGGCAACCGATCTCGGCGGCGACGCGCTGCGGCCTCAGGTGATGATCGTGCACCACGAACAGGCGCGCCTTGGCGAGGTGGACGGGGTCTTCGGGGGGCTGCTGCCGGTCCCGGTCGGGGAGCCGGTGTCGGACCTGACGCTGAGCTTCTACGAGCCCGTGGGGAGGGTCCCGTGCACGCCTACCTCGGCTACCGGGCGCACGTGCTCGATCCCGCCATCGTGTCAGTGCTGGCGGACCGACTGCTGGCCGTGCTGGCCGTCGCGTGCGCCGACGCGGATCGCCGGATCGGGGTGATCAAGTGAGGGCCCGCCCAGCCACCCGAATTAGGGTAGGCTGCGCTACTATTCGGCGCGGCCCAAATGTTGGACCCCGAGCTATGTCAGCAACAAGCAGCACTGCCGCCGGCCGAACCGGCGAGGATGGATGACCGTCATGGATACGACTCTCTCGGCCGCTGACCGCGACCAGTCGCCGACCTACGACCTGGTCGGTGTCGGCTTCGGGCCGTCCAACCTGGCGCTGGCCATCGCCATCGAGGAGCACAACGCGAGCTGCGCCCCCGGCGACCGGATCCGGGCGCACTTCCTGGAGAAGCAGGACCGCTTCCGCTGGCACCCCGGCATGCTGCTGGACGGTGCGACCATGCAGATCGCGTTCCCGAAGGACCTCGTGACCTTCAGGAACCCGGCCAGCTCGTTCAGCTTCTTCTCCTACCTGTTCGACAAGGGCAGGCTGGTCGACTTCGTCAACCACCAGACCTTCTTCCCGACCCGGCACGAATTCAATGACTACCTGCAGTGGGCGGCAGGCCGGGTCGACGCCGACGTGCGATACGGCACCGCCGTCACCGGCGTTCGCGGCCTGCCCGCCGCGGATGGGGCGGTGGACGAGTTCGAGGTCGAGACGGCCGACGGGCAGGTCCTGCGGACGCGGAACCTGATCGTCGGGGCCGGGCTGCGCGAGCGGATCCCGGAGTGGGCGACGCCGTCGGCGCGCTGCTTCCACAACCATCAGTTCCTGTTCCGGATCGACGAGCTGCCCGAGCTGCGGCACCAGCGCTTCGTGGTGCTCGGCGCCGGCCAGAGCGCTGCCGAGGTGGTCCAGTACCTGCACCGCAACTACCCGAAGGCCGAGGTGCACAGCGTCTTCTCGCGCTACGGCTACAGCCCGGCCGACGACAGCCCGTACGCCAACCGCATCTTCGACCCCGGCGCCGTCGACGAGTTGCACGGCGCCGACAGCACCGAGCGCGAGCGGATCCTGACCCTGCACAAGAGCACCAACTACTCGGTGGTCGACATCGAGCTGATCAACGAGCTGTACACCACCGAATACCAGGAACTGGTGCGCGGCCAGCGGCGCCTGTTCATGCGCCGGGCCTCCGAGATCGACGGCGTGGTCGAGACCGAGGAGGGCATCGAGGTGAGCGTGCGCAGCAGCCTCGACGGGCTGACCGACTCGCTGATGTGCGACGCGCTGGTGCTCGCCACCGGGTTCACCCCCACCCCGCTGAGCAACCTCATCGGCGATCTGGCCCCCGAGGGCGGGGTGGCCACCGAGGTGGACCGCGATTACCGGCTGGTCACCCCCGAGAACGTCCGGGGTGGCATCTACCTCCAGGGCGGCACCGAGAAAACGCATGGCCTCACCTCGTCGCTGCTGTCCAATGTCGCCGTTCGCGCCGGTGAGATCCTGAATTCTGTGCTGGATAATCGTCCCGACCACGGCGATCTTGATAGGGTCGAGGCGTCCGCTGGGACGGAAACCTCAGCGCTGGAAACACCGATGAACGAATTTGCGACAAGCGAGGCCAGATGAGCACCAATCCCTTTGACGACGAAGACGGCCGTTTCTACGTGCTCGTCAACGACGAGGACCAGCATTCGCTGTGGCCGACGTTCTCGGACGTCCCGCAGGGGTGGCGTGTGGTGTTCGGTGAGGACAGCCGCCAGGCGTGCGTCGAGTACGTCGAGGCCAACTGGACCGACATGCGCCCGAAGAGCCTGCGTGAGGCCATGGAACGCGACGCTGCCGAGCGCGGGAACCAGAGCTGACAACCCGGCGCCACCGGCGCCGGCGCATTGACTACAACGCCCGATTCTGACCCGACCTCCGTCGGCTCAGGGTCGGGCGTTTCAGCGTTCCTGTACGGCGCAGGATCCGCGGCCGCCGCATGGTCCGGGCGATCCACTCGCCGAGCGTGACCCCCGCGGCGAGCGCACATCCGATGCCGAAGGCCGACAGCAGCGCGCTGAAGCCGTCCAGTAACTCGTTGTTGAGCAGGGCGTACAGGCCGCGGTACAGGGCGAGACCCGGCAACAGCGGGGTGATGCCAGCGACCGCGATCACCTGCGGCGGGGTCAGCGCCCGGCGGGCCAGGATGCCGCCGACGGAGCCGACGACGGTCGCGGCGATGGCCGAGGCGATGACCGGGCCGATGCTCACGCTCAGCGCCAGGGCATAGACGAGGATGCCGGCGGCGCCGCCGATGCCCGCGATGGGCAGCGCCCGCCGCTCCGCGTAGCAGGCCACCGCGAAGAACAGCGAGGTGAACGCGCCCGCGACCACCTGCACCGGGATCTGGGCAAGCGCGGGCGGCGGGACGGTGGTCAGCACCGGCAGCGTCGAACCGAGGGCGCCCGCGATCCGCAGCGAGATCGCGACGCCCGCGATGATGCCGCCGGTCATCATGAGGACCTCGAAGAACCGCGCGACGGCGGTGATCGGTGCGCCGGTGATCGCGTCCTGCACCGAGCCGACCAGCGACAGCCCCGACAGCAGCACGATCACCCCTGCCGCGATGATCAGTGACGGCCGGATGGTGATGCCCAGCTGGTCGCTGAAGGTGTACAGCAGGCTGGCGGGCGCGGCGGCGATCAGTCCGCCCATCACGTGCTGGAAGAAGAACGGGAGCCCGATGGCGTTCAGCCTGCGGTTGACCCGGTCGATGACCATGGTGGTCAGAAAGCTGACGACCGCCACCAGCAGGTTGCCGCCGAGCAGCACCGAGGCGGAGGCGGCCATCGACGCCCACGCCAGCGTCGCCGTCCAGCGGTTGTAGGGATGCGGCGCGCGGGTGATCCGGGTCAGCTCGTCGTGCGCGTCGTCCGGGCTGACCGCCTCCGTCCGCAGTCGGCGGGTGAGCCGGTCGACCGCGGCGAGCCGGGTGAAGTCCAGCGACCGGTAGTGCACGATCCGCATGGTGGCGGCGGGCGGCATCGTCGGACCGCGGTGCGCGCTGATGCGGATCGCGTTGTAGGTGACGTCGACGTCGCAGCGCGCGAGCCCGTAGCTCGCGGCGACGAACTGGACCTGCGCGGTGGTGTCCATCGCGGAGGTGCCGGACGCGAGCAGCACCTCGCCGGATCGGAGGGCGATGTCGAGGACCTCGGCGACCTTGGCGTCGTCGGTCAGGTCGATCGGCTGGAGCGGCGCGGGGGCGGATGTCTGGTCGTCGACCACCGCCCGCTCTTCACCGATCAGCCGGTTCAGCGAGGTGAGTGCGTCGCGCAGGCGCCCCCTCGCCACGTCAGGACACCGCGTCCGCTTCGCTCAGATCCGTTGCCGCAAAAGCTGCTTCGAGGTCGTTGTGCCGGAAGATCGAGGTCACCTGGTCGTGCACCACTCGGAAGGCGGTGGCGACGGTCGACTTCTCGTCGGGCTTCGAGGCCCAAGAGGCCTCCTCCTCGACCACGACGACGCCCTCGTGCACGAACATGCGGCCCGGGGTCAGGGTCATGCCCGCGCTGGAGGCCCACTCACGCAATGCTGTGAGACCCTGTCCGGCACCCTGCGGGCCGCCCACCTCGACGTCGTCGCTGGACAACGCGAGGAGGGTGTCGATGTCGGAATCGTTCAGTGCGTCGTGCCACGCGAGAACCGTGGCGATCTCCGAGGTGCTCATGCCGTCCACGCTATCGGGTTTCCCGCCGCGGGGGCCGCGCACGGGCCGAGCGCCGTTTCGTGTGCGACCGCCGCGGCGGCGAACTAGGCTTTTGAGGCGCTGACGCTGGAGCGCCGGTGCCCGTATTCGTTCACGGAACGGGGCAGCGAGATGGTCGCGAATCGTCGAAGGCCGATCTCTGTCGTCTCGTGCGCTGCGTTCGCCATGGCGCTGGTCCTCACCTCGTGCTTCTCGACGACGGGGGAGCCGGGGGTCAACGCAGGTCCAGACGGCGCCCCCGCCTCCTACCGGGAGCCGGTCAAGCTGTCGAGCGAGGACGGCGTGCTCGAGGTGCGGCTGTCGGCCCACCAGGGCAAGGTCGCCCTCGACACGGCCTCGGGGCCGGTCTCGAATTTCCTGCTGTTCGGGTACGAGGTCATCCGGGGGACGGCATCGGACGGCTCGACCGAGGGCGAGGACGTGTACCCGGCGCCGACGCTGCGGGTCGATCCGGGCGAGCGCCTGATCATCCACTACGACAACGACCTGCGGGGCCTGACGATCGAGGACTTCAACGACCCCGCCTTCACCCCGGCAGGCGGCGACGTGCCGATCTACCCGCAGGCGCTGGAATCCGCGCCGCTGAACCTGCACACCCACGGGCTGCACGTGAGCCCCGACGGCAACGCCGACAACGTGCTGCTCGACATCCCCGCCGGGATGGGCAACCGTTACGACTACGCGGTTCCGGAGGACATGCCCAACGGAATGTACTGGTACCACAGCCATCGCCACACCCTCACCGCGCAGCAGACGTACCTGGGGCTCGCCGGTCTGCTGGAGATCGGGCGGCCGGACGGAAACCTGCCGCTGGTGACGCAGAACGAGATCCCGATCCGCGACATGGCGTTGCAGTACAACTTCGTCGTCGACCGCAAGGGCAGCGGGCGCCAGCTGAACAACGCGTACTGGTCGCAATGGGTGAGCACCTTGAAGCCGCCGGAAGGAGCACAACTCGCCGACGGCACCTACCGGCCGAGCCTGGCCCCGGTGAACTTCGACCAGACGACGAAGGGCTCCCGGTACATCACCAACTGGTATGCCGGTGCACTCTCTCCGGCCAACCATCGGGGGCAGAACCAGTTCATACCCGGCAACCTGCAGACCTTCACCAGCGACACGGTGACCGTCGCGGCGGACCCGTCGCTGCCGGACAACCAGCGCGACGTTCAATTCACCGTCAACGGCCAGTTCCAGCCGGAGCTGAAACTCGAACCGGGCCAGACGGAGATCTGGGTGCTGGCCAACATCAGTGACATCGCCTACATGCCGGTCCGGCTCACCGAGACGGCGACGGGCACCCATCCGACCTTCGCGATCGTCGGGCAGGACGGAAACCCCTTCACCCGGGTGGAGCCGCCGGTCGGCGGCGACGGCACCCGGCTCGTCATCCCTCCCGGCTCACGGTTCGCGATCGCGGTGACGATGCCGAAGACCGGCGACCTCGTCCTCGACATCCCGCCGCTGGAGGGGGCGAAGCCGGTCACCAACCCGGGCGTGCTCTACACCAACGACGGCACCGAGAACCCGCCCGCGGTGCTGGGGACGGTGACCGTGGACCCGTCGGTGATCAGCTACGCCGACGGCTTCTTCACCTTCCCCACCCAGACGCTGCTGCACGCGACCCCCGATAGCGGGCAGGGACAGACGACGGCCTTCGAGCCCGGCCAGAACCTCGACGCCTACACCTCGTTCGTGGACACCTCGGTGATGACGCCGGACGTGAAGCGGACGCTGACGGTCTCGGGCGGCTTCGGCAACGACAAGGCCAGCAACAGCGATCCGAAGGCCTTCACCTACGAGTTCGACGACAACACCTTCCCGAACATCCCCCTGCTCCAGCCGCGGCTGAACTCGGTGGAGGAGTGGACGGTCACCAACCTCAACAACGACGAGCATCCGATGCACATCCACGTCAACGATTTTCAGGTGATGGAGGTCGTGGACCCGGTGGCGGGCACCAGGACCGGTGTGCAGCCGTGGGGCATGGACAACGTGAACGTCCCCGCGCCGGTGACCGATGAGAACGAACAGGCGCTCGAACCGGCCTCGGTGACGCTGCGGACCAAGTTCACCGAGTACACCGGCACCTTCGTGATCCACTGCCACCGCCTCAATCACGAGGACAACGGGCTGATGGCGCTCGTCAGCGTGATCCCGGAGGTGTCCACGTACGCGGTCGCGGTGCCGGGGTTGCCGGGCACCCCCGCGACGGTGCGGGTGCATGACGGCAACGGCGACAAGGTGATCGCCGCCGTCACGCCGTTCCCGTCGTTCGAGGGCACCCCGACGGTGGCGATGGCCGACGTGAACGGAGACATGGTGCTCGACCTCGTCGTCGGCACCGGCGCGGGCCCCGAGTCGGAGGTGGTGGCCTACGACGGCGCCGACCGCGCCGACGGCGCGTTCAGCGCCGAGCTGACCCGGTTCGCCCCGTTCGACCCCGGGTTCCGCGGCGGGGTGAACGTCGCGGGTGTCGATATCGATGGAAACGCCTTGGCCGACAACATCATCGTGGGCACCGGCCCGGGCGCCCCGACGCAGGTCAAGGTGTTCTCCTCGACGCTGCCCGCCGGGAAGGGTGAGGCACCGGAGGTGTTCTCGAGCTTCACGCCGTACCCGGGGTCCGAGGCGGGGGTGTCCGTCGCGACGGGGCTGGTGGACACCGCCTCTGGCCGGGCCAGCATCGTGACCGCGCCGGGCCGGGGGGAGGCGCCGCGGGTGAAGACCTTCCGCTACGACCTGTTCGAGCCGACCGCGGCCGCGGCGGCGTCGAAGAGCGGCCACGGCGGGCACGGCGGCACGGGCGCGAGCGGCGGCGGCACCGACGATCCGACGATGACGTCGGAGTTCCTTGCCTTCGACGAGGGCTACCGCGACGGCGTCTCGCTCTCGACGGGCTGGGTGGCAGGCGCCGAGGGCGGCGCGAAGAGCATCGTGACCGGCATGGCGGGCGGGGCGGGCACGGTGCGGGTGTGGTCGAGCGGCTCGCGGCTCGACGGCGCGCCCGGGATGTACCTCGACAGCCCGGATCACCACTCGGGCCCAGTGGATTTCCGCCAGATCGCCTCGTTCGAGCCGTTCGCGGGCGGCGGGGTGCAGGTGGCCACCACCAGCACCACCACCGGCGCGGACCTGCTCGTCAGCGGCGCCGGTGCGACGGGATCCGAGGTCCGCAAGTTCGGGCTGGGCCGGGCGGACCCGCAGTCGACGACGCTGACGCCCGCGCCGCTTGGGGCGCTTCCCCCGCTGCCCGCGGCGGGCGCGGTTCCGCTGGGCGGACGGTAGTTCCGCGATCGACCCCGAAAACTCTTGACCGAGTCCAGAACAATGCGCCATTGTATTGATGTGCCCTCCGCGAGGGAATACGCAGCGCATTTGCGCGCGGCAGAGCTTCGCGTGACCCGCCCCCGGGCCACGGTGCTCGAGGCTGTGCACAAGCACCCGCATGCCGACACGAAGACGATCTACGGAGCCGTGCGGGCCGTCCTGCCCGAGGTCTCCCGCCAAACCGTGTACGACGTGCTGCAGGCACTCAGCGATGCGGGCCTGGTGCGGCGGATCCAGCCGGCGGGCACCGCCGTGCGGTACGAGGCACGCGTCGGCGACAACCACCATCACTTCGTCTGCCGTTCCTGCGGGGTCATCGCCGACGTCGACTGTGCGGTCGGCGCGGCCCCCTGCCTGACCGCGCCCGGCGACAACGGCTTCGTCGTCGACGAGGCCGAGGTCACCTACTGGGGATCGTGCCCCGACTGTTCGGCAGCACAGGTTTCGCGACCAGGTTCGCGATCGCAGTCCGATTCACCCACTCCTGGAAGGAAGGACCGTCGTGTCCAACAGTGAAAGCGAATGCCCGGTAATCGGCTCCCCGAGCCCGCAGGAGCACCGGCCCAGGACCAACAGGGACTGGTGGCCGAATCAACTGGACCTGCAGGTTCTCCATCAGCACTCGCCGCTGTCCAACCCCATGGGCGAGGACTTCGACTACGCGGCAGAGTTCGCCACGCTCGACGTGGACGCGCTGAAACGGGACGTCATCGAGTTGATGACGGCGTCGCAGGACTGGTGGCCTGCCGATTTCGGACACTACGGGCCGCTGTTCATCCGGATGAGCTGGCATGCGGCGGGCACCTACCGCATCGCGGACGGCCGTGGCGGTGGCGGTGAGGGCGCACAACGCTTCGCCCCCCTCAACAGCTGGCCGGACAACGCGAGCCTCGACAAGGCACGGCGGTTGCTCTGGCCGGTCAAGCAGAAGTACGGCCGGAAGATCTCCTGGGCGGATCTGCTGATCTTCGCCGGCAACTGTGCCTACGAATCGATGGGGTTCGAGACGTTCGGCTTCGGTTTCGGCCGCGAGGACATCTGGGAGCCCGACGAGGTGTTCTGGGGGCCGGAGGACACCTGGCTCGGCGACGAGCGTTACACCGGCGACCGGGAGCTCACCGGTCCCTTCGGCGCCGTGCAGATGGGCCTGATCTACGTGAACCCGGAAGGGCCCAACGGAAACCCGGACCCGCTCGCCGCGGCCGTCGACATCCGCGAGACCTTCCGCCGGATGGCGATGAACGACGTCGAGACCGCCGCACTGATCGTCGGCGGCCACACCGTCGGCAAGACCCACGGCGCGGGACCGGCCGACCTCGTCGGGCCCGAGCCGGAGGCAGCGCCGATCGAGCAGCAAGGCCTCGGCTGGAAGAGCTCCTTCGGCACCGGCGTCGGTGGGGACGCGATCACCAGCGGCCTCGAGGGCACCTGGACGCCCACCCCGACCAGGTGGGACAACAGCTTCCTCGAGACCCTGTACGGCTACGAGTGGGAGAAGACCAAGAGCCCGGCCGGTGCGTGGCAGTACATTCCCAAGGACGGCGCCGGGGCGGGCACCGTCCTCGACGCGCACGATCCGTCGAAGTCCCACAGCCCGGTGATGCTGACGACGGACCTCTCGCTGCGCCTCGACCCGGTCTACGGGCCGATCACCCGGCGCTGGCTGGACCACCCCGAGGAACTCGCCGAAGAGTTCGCCAAGGCCTGGTACAAGTTGCTGCATCGCGACATGGGGCCCGTCTCGCGCTATCTCGGCCCATGGGTTGCGGAGCCCCAGTTGTGGCAGGACCCCGTCCCCGACGTCGATCACGATCTGGTCGGGACGGACGAGATCGCCGCGCTCAAGGCCACGGTCCTGGGGGCGGGTCTGTCCATTCCCCTGCTGGTCGGTGCGGCATGGGCGTCGGCTGCCTCCTTCCGCGGCACCGACAACCGCGGCGGGGCCAACGGGGCGCGGATTCGGCTTGCGCCGCAGAAGGACTGGGAGTCCAACAACCCGGCAGGCCTGGCCGAGGTGTTGCAGACGCTCGAGCGGATCCGGGGCGACTTCAACGGTGGGAGGTCCGACGGCACGAGGATCTCGCTGGCCGACCTGATCGTCCTGGCGGGATGCGCGGCGGTGGAGCAGGCGGCGAAGAACGCCGGGCACGACGTCACGGTCCCGTTCACGCCGGGCCGCACCGACGCCGCCCAGGAGCAGACCGACGTGGAGGCGTTCGAGGTGCTCGAGCCCAGGGCCGACGGGTTCCGCAACTACCTGCGCGCCGGGGAGAAGCTGCCCGCCGAGCGGCTGTTGCTGGACAAGGCGAACCTGCTGACGCTGACCGCCCCGGAGATGACGGTCCTCATCGGTGGGATGCGCGCGCTGAACGCCAACGTCGGGCAGTCCGGGCACGGTGTCCTCACTGCCCGTCCCGAGACGTTGACCACCGACTTCTTCGTGAACCTGCTCGACATGGGCACGGAGTGGAAGGCATCGGCCGAGTCCGAGAACGTCTACGAGGGCCGCGCCCGCGGCACGGATGAGGTCAAGTGGACGGCCACCACCGTCGACCTGGTCTTCGGTTCGAACTCGCAGTTGCGCGCGCTCGCCGAGGTATACGCGAGCGACGATGCGCAGCCGAAATTCGTGGCGGACTTCGTCTCCGCGTGGGACAAGGTGATGAACCTGGACCGCTTCGACCTCGCCTGATCGCGGCACGGCGCCCCGCAAGCCGACTCGGCTCGCGGGGCGCTCGCGTTTCCTCGATCGGTCAGATCATCGCGCGGTGCGCGCCCTGCGGCTCGCCGCCGAGCTGCGTCAGCGCCGACGAATGGAAGATAGAACCGGGCACGTGAATCGCGTGCGACAGGCCGGCGTGTGCGTCCCGCCAGAAGCGCTGCATCGGCGTCTTCATCTGCAGCGCACCGCCGCCCGACCGCGCGAAGATCTCGTCGACCGCGCGCACCGCCCGCCACGCGGCGGCGGTCTGGGTCCGACGGCCGATCGCGCGCTGCTCGAAGGTGACCTCCTTGCCCTGGTCGGTGAGGTCCCAGAACCGGTCCACCGTCTCGAGGATCGCCGCCCGCGACGCGGCGATCTCCGCCGCAGCCTCGCCGATCGCGAACAGCACGTACGGATCGTCCTTGATCGCTGTGCCGGACACCGTGATCCGCTCGCGCTGCGCGTTCAGATGGCAGGCCAGCGCGCCCTCGGCGATGCCGATCAGCGACGAGGTGATGCCCAGCGGGAAGATGCATGAGAACGGGAAGTTGTACAGCGTCTGTGTGCGGCCGGCCTCCTTCGGCGCGGTGCCGTCGAAGACCTTCGCCGCCTCCAGGGTCCGGTGCGTCGGGATGAACGCATTCTTGACGATCACGTCCTTGCTGCCGGTGCCGCGCAGACCGACGACGTCCCAACTGTCCTGGTCGATCTCGTAGTCGCTGCGCGGCAGCAGCACGTGCAGGATCTTCGGCGGCATCTGCGGCTTGCCGTCCTGGTTTCCGACCATCGCACCGATCATCACCCACCGGCAGTGGTCGGTACCCGAGGAGAACGACCAGCGGCCGTTGAGGACGTAGCCGCCGTCGGTCGGGACCGCGACACCCATGGGCGCGTACGGCGAGGCCATCCAGGTGTCGGGGTCCTCACCCCACACCTCCTCCTGGGCCTTCGGGTCGAAGAACGCCAGCTCCCACGGGTGCACGCCGACGATGCCGCTGACCCAGCCGGTGGCGCCGTCCATCGCGCCGATCGCCATCGCGGTCTCGGCGAACTCACGGGGATGCGATTCGAGGCCGCCGTGGTCCTTCGGCTGCAGCATCCGGATCACCCCCGATTCACGCAGCCGCTTGGCCGAGGCATCGGTGAGGCGCATGAGCCTGTCGCCCTCGGCACCGTTTGCGCGGATCTCGTCCGCGTACTGCTCGATCCGCTCGTGAACCTGACCCATGACTTCCTCGTCTCGGTAGAAGTGCCGGCTGATTGACTCCAAAACTAGAACAAGTTCCATGCTTGCGGAAGGGGAACGAACTCATCGGTTTCCTTCCTGGTTCCGGCCGGGGGCCGCCGCATGTCGGCGATCGAGTCATGGGTTTCAGCAGGTAAGTGTTGATATTTGGGGCGATGCCGGGTCTCGGGCGTGGTGGCCGCACGCCTGGATTTGGTGTCGCGAATCACTGAAGTTGGGGAGATCTGTCGAATCGGGCGCACCCAATCTAGAATGTGTTCTAGTGTCGACTGATGGACGTGACCTACGATGGGACCAAGAGGCGAGTCGCTACC
>Ga0105243_10001995_pt1 | contig 17370 bp, 15 predicted proteins | sample KBSM34metaG_FD_81525 | JGI IMG/M metagenome (GOLD analysis project Ga0105243, IMG submission 81525) | Miscanthus rhizosphere microbial communities from Kellogg Biological Station, Michigan, USA - KBS M3-4 metaG | ecosystem: Host-associated > Plants > Roots > Rhizosphere > Soil | place... | reverse complement strand
TCGGGTCCGATACCCGACGGCTCGCCCATGGTGATGAGAATGGGAAGGTCGTTGCCTCTACCGGATGAGGGCATCTGGCTTGCTGTCATCGCGCAACTGAATATTGGCGTCGCGCTTCAGGTCGCGCAGATAGCGCCGCGCCAGGGCAGCAATCTGGCTCTGGAACAGCTGGTCTTCCACTTGCTCGCGGGTGGGCATCACATAGGCGGTCTTGACCTCGATCCGCTTGTCGCAACGGCCGATCAATTCGACACCGGCTTCCGACATGAAGGGCATCGCCGCTTCGCCGGGGCGCGTGGCCTTCATTGCTTCCTGAATTTGGGGGCTGAGTTCGGCAAGCTTGGCATTCCCCAGATCCATATAGACCGTGCCGCTCATCTTGTTGTGCAGGTCGTCCAACTGGGCGCAGCCGCCATAATGGGTCTGGATCTGCGCCGCCACCTTGAAGATTTCCTCGAGCTGGGCTTTCGGTGCGCGCGGATCGACCGGGAAAAGCAGACGCGCCAGCGGCAATGTCCCCTCAGGTCCGGTGGGTCCGGTGGGCACTTCCTGGATCTTGGTGCCCAAGGGCTCCTGACGCTCCCGCAGACCCAGGATGTAATAGCCGCCGGTGGAGCGGATAGGATCGGAAATGCCGCCGATTTCCATCTTGGCCAAGGCCGCGTTCAATTCCGGCGCCAACTGCCCCTCATTGATCCAGCCCATATCGCCGCCGGTGGCCGCCGAGGGATGCTGGCTGAATTGGCGCGCCACCATTTGGAAGGGCGCACCCTGGCGGAGCTGGTTCTGGACGTCCTCGGCTTCCTTTTTCACCTTGGGATCCAGCTCGGGATTGTCCACGGGCAGGAAGATTTCCAGCACGCGATAGTGCGGCTTGTTGGCGCTCTCGGCATTGCGGGCCATTTCCGCACTGATCATTTCGGGCGTGACGTTCACCCGGTCGGAATATTCGTCCTGCACCGCCTTTTGCCAGGCGATCGAGGCCGTGATCTGCGCCCGCAGGGCGTCCTCGCTGGCGCCGGCCGCCTTCAGATTCTGCCGCAGCTGCTCGATGGTGAAGCGATTGTCCTGGGTCATGCCGTTGATGCGCTTGTCCACTTCAAGCGGGCTGACGGTGATTTTCTTCTTTTGCGCTTCCTGGAGCTGGAGTTTTTCGGATTCCAGCACTTCCAGGAGCTGGGTGCGGATGCGGGTCTTTTGTTCCGGCGTCAATTGCTGGTTGATATTGTTGAGCGCCAGGTACAGAGCGACGCGTTGCCTCAGTTCGAAATCCGAGATGGTTTCGTCATTCACGGTGGCGACGATGGAATTGGCATTGTCGGCCTTCTTGTCATCCGCCTTATCGCCCGCCTTATCCGACGTCGCATCGATCACGCCGCTGCTGTTGTTCTTGGCTTCTTGAACTGCCGGCTCTTGCGCCTGGGGCGGCTTGTCGCCTTCGGTCACCGCCTGCTGTTCGGCTGCCGGATCGGCGGAGGGGGGTGGATCGGAAACCAGCGTCGGCACAGCGGCCTGAACGGGACTTTTCACCGCCGCTGCCGGGGCGGGCGCTATGGCCGCCTGGCGAACGTCAGCCTTAAGCGGCGGCACCGCCGGAAGGGGCTTGAGGCCGGCACTCTGCGCCATGCTTGCGGCGCCTCCAGCCGCCAAAATGGCGGCGCCCAATAGCAGAGTGGTCGCAATTCGCATCGTCTGGTCTTTAGCCATGGTCGGGCATCCGGGGCGCTCCGCCGGACCCGCGCCAAAATACGGAAATTCCCGCTCCAATCAATGGGCTGCCCCGCCGTGCCATGGAAAAGCCAGGATTTCCGCAGGCCCCGGCCGCCGGCCGGGCCGGTCAGGGATGGGTCAATGCGAACACGTCCCGGGGGAAAAGGCTGAAGGGCCGGATGGCATTGTCTCCGGTCTTGAGGCTGAAGCGGAGAATCACGGAGGTGGATGGCGGCACGCCCAGCACCAGGTCTTCGGTGTATTTGCGCCGATAGGCCAGCGAAATGGCCAGGCATTCGTCCTCATAGCCCAAGCCATATTCGGTATTGAGGAACTTGTTGTTGGTGAGGTCGCGTTGGGCGGCGGCAAAGACCTGCCAGTTGCGCCACAAATTCATGTCGGCTTGGAAGTTGATCTCCTGGCGGCTGGGCAGGCCCAAGCTGATCACCGACTGGGGCAGCTGGACATAGCTCACCTGCAAAGAGGAGCGGTTGTAGGTTCCCGTGACATAAATTTCATGCCGTCGAATGGTGCCGTTGCCGCGATCCATGTCGATCCGGTCGGTCACATCCAGATGCGGAAAGCGGACAGAGAAGCTGCCGACAACATCCGAAGCCGTGCCGCTATTGCCGGAAAAGGCCGCCAGCAGCGGGTCGGGCTTGAGCCGGTAAGTCTGGCCAAGCTGCGCATCCAGTTTGCCGCCGGGAAACAAGGCTTCGGCCATGACGCCGACATTGGCGCGCGGCCCGCTTTCGATCACGTCATAGCCGGGGACCTGATTGAAGCTGAAGACATTGTTGTCGTCGAATTCGAAGTCCTGGGAATCCTCGATCCGCATGCCGCTCGGATTGCCGCCATAGGGCTGGGCGACGAATTGCGCGATCGGCTGCAGAATATAGGAGCGGTTGGGTCCGTCATTGGCGACAAAGGGCCAGCGCCAATCCAGGCCTACATACGCGGTGCCGCGCTGGAGCGTGCTGTCGGTGCCGGGGGGCGGGCCGTTGCGCGGAAAGTCGAAGTGATAGGCATCGCCGCGCGCGTCGATCACGACCGTCCATAGTTGGCCGTTGTCCAGCACAAAGGGTTTCTTCCAATTCAATTCGCCGGTGAAGCGCTGGTCGTTGCGCTGATTGTCCCGGCCGATGGCGACGCCATTGAGGTCGAAGCGGAAGGTGCCGCCCAGCACCTTGTGGACCGGAATGTAGGAGAGCTCCAGCCTGGGCAGGACAAAAGGAATGCGCGAGGTGATGTCGGTGGAGCGCAGGCCTTGAAAATAATAGCTGGCCAGCGAGAAGCGGGAGCGGCCCGGCGTCGCTTCCACAAACAAATCGCTGGTCAACCGGTCCAGGAAAGATATGTCGTAGAATCGCATGTAACCGCTGGTGCTGGTCAATTGCAGGTCCGCGCCGGTGCGCCAGACATCGTTGAATTGTTCGCGAGCCGAGCCGAACAGATGGCCGTAGGTTTGCGCTCCCGGCGTTCCGCCCAGGCCGCCGTTGGGATTGTAGGCGCCGCTGCCTTGCAGCCATAACCCGCCGCTGTTCCAGCGGTCGCGATATTCCATTTCCAGCACTTCGCCGCCGGAGGTGGAAAACATCGGCGCCAGGGTAAGGTCCTGGCTTGGGGTGATGGCGACATAGACTGGAAGGCGGGTGAAGTAGCCGATCTTGGTGGAATTGCCGACTTCGGGGGTGAGGAGCCCGGTGGCATGGCGCACGGTGGGATCGGGTACGGAAAAGGCCGGCATCCAGGCCAGCGGCACGCCTTCGATCTCTATCGTGGCATTGGTGAACCGCACTTTGTGCCTGGTCTGGTCATAGATCACGCGCTCGGCCTTGACCTGCCACAAGGGTGTGCGCTGTCCCGTTTGCTTGCAGATTTCGCAGGGGCTGTAGACGGTGTGGTCCGCTATCACCAGATTGCCGTCGATGCGCTGGGCGCTGCGCGCCGCCAGCCGTCCGGTCTTGCCCAGAAGCGCGCCGAAGCCCTGCAGCGCGCCGTCGCGCATGTGGTCGGTCAAGACCACATGATCGGCGAAGGCGACATTGCCGCGCGTGTCGGTAATGGTGACATGTCCAGAAGCCGTCACCGTGTCTGTGGCTTGGTTGTACTCGACGCGGTCGGCCAGAAGCGTGCGGCCTTCGTCGGCGATTTCGACGTTACCCACCGCCGAAATGGTGTTGGCTTCACTGTCGTAAACGACCTCGTCCGCCTGCAACAGGATCGGTGCATTCCTGCTGGGGGCCTGGATCGCGGGTGCGCGGATTTGCGGCGCCGCCGGCGCCGCCGGAGGAAACAGAGCACAGGCCGCCAATGCGGCAAGAGGAATGGCGGTGCTCCGCATCAACCGTCCTCTTGCGACAGGACCAAGGTCATGCCGATCAGGATGGAAGCGAGCGCCGGCGCCGTCGCCGCCAGCAGAATCGGGACGGCGCCCGAGCGGCCCAGAACCATGGTCAGGTCCTGGAAGAAGAACACGCCGAACCCGCAAGCGGCGCTGAACAGGATGATTTTCGCCATGCCGCTGTCGCGCCCGGGCCTGAGCGAGAAACTGGCCGCCATGAACACCATGGCCGCGAACAAGGCCGGCAAGGCATAGAGCGAGTAGAGATAGAGTTGATAGCGCAAGGCCGAGAAGCCGGCGGCCTGGGCGGCGCGGATGTAACCCGGCAGGTCCCAGAAAGACAGCGCGTCCGGCGCGGTGGAGCTCTCTACGATCTGTTCCGGCGTCAAGGTGGTGGCAAGCTTGTAGCTGTCATGGTGCACCGGGATACCGCGCAAGTCCGAAACCCAGGCGTCGTTGATCAGCCAGTACTGGTCCTTGAGTTCGGCGGATTTGGCGTCGATCCGGCCGGTGAAACGGTCGTTAGGCCCGTAAAGCAGCACCAGCACGTCCTCCAGATGCTCGCCCTGCTGGGCGACGCGCAAGGCGTGAATCACCGATTGCTGGTTGGCGTCGCCCTGGCGCAGCCACAATCCGTTCATCGACACCGAAAGCCGGCTTTCTTGGCCCTTGACATAGCGCGCCTCCAGGCCCGCGAATTCCGAGAACATCCGGGCCGATATCGGCGTGAACAAGGTGACGGCACAGACGCCGATCAGCACCGCCACGGTCAGCGGCGGCAACAGGAAATCCCAGGCCGAAATGCCTGCGGCGCGCGTCGCCACCAGCTCGCGCGAGCGCGACAGGCGCACAAAGGTGAAGACCCCGCCCAGCAGGATGGCGAAGGGCAGCATCTTCTGGCCCAGATCCGGCAGCTGCAGCACCGCCATGCCGATCACCGTCGAGCCCGGCACGTTGTGACCGGCGGTCCGGTTCAACAGGTCGACGATGTCGATGGAAAAGGCCAGCATCAAAAAAATGGCATAGACCACGGCGACGGTGATCAGGAATTGGATGGCCAGATAGCGGTAAAGCGTCCAGGACCAGCTCATGCGGGGCGCATCCTGAAGCGTTGCGCCAAGGCATTGGGCGAATAACCCGCCAGCAGCGCGATGGCGCCCGCAGCCCCCAATAAAGGCAGCAGGTAGAAGATCGCCACCAGAGGCGGATTGCGCTGCGCCAGGCCCATGACGCCATAGCTGGCAATGCGCAGGCCGGCTGCGGCCAGGCTGGCGACCGTCAGCCGAAGCGCGATGCTGCCGCGCTGGCGCCGTCCCCGCATCACCGCCGCCAAGGCGATCAAGGCAAAAGCGATGCAGAACAGGGGCTGGCTGATGCGATCGTGCGCCGCGGCGAAGAACTGATTGCGGATTCGCGGATCGATGCCCTGCTCTCCGGGCCATAACAGTTCGTTCAAATAGCGCTCATTCATCTTGCGTAGGGTGTAGCGCGCCGGCTCGGAGAATTGGTCCAGGTTGATGGTGTCGCGCTCGAAATGCAGCACCTGCAGCTGTTTGCCGCCTTGGGCGCTATGCTCGATGGTGCCGTTCAGCATGATCAGGCGGGTGCCGGCGGGCGTTTGGGCGAGAATCCCCTTTTCGGCGATATAGGTGATGGGCTTGGCCCGGTTGCGGTTGTTGTGCACCAGAATCCCCCGGATCTCGCCCTTGCTGCTCAATTGGCGGATGAAGATGGTGAGACCCTGTTGGGAGGTGTTGAAGTCACCTTCATTCAAAAGCGCGCCCGCCATGTCGGCGCGGATATCCACCACCTTGTCCCGCAAGGCCCGCTGGCCCGCCGGCATCAGATAGAGCAGGCAAGCATAGGTCAGCGCCATCACGATGGCAGCCGCCGCCAGCACCGGCATGGCAAGCTGGCGCAACGAATAGCCAGCCGACGCCATCACCACCAGCTCGCTCTCGCTTTTCAGCCGGTTGAGGGTGAACAGGGCCGCGAGAAAAAAGGCGATGGGCATAATGATGACAAGGGGTGTCGGCAGCGCCAGCAGGATGAGATAGAGGAAGGTGAAGGCCGACTGGCCGCGATCGATCACGAGGTTGAGGTAGGGCAGGATGGAAACCAGCCAGATCACGCTGGTCATCAGGAAGGTGAGCACCGCCACCGGCACCAGCAGCTGACCCAGGACATAGAGCGACAGCCGCGGGGGGCGCAGCCTCCACGGCCGATTGCGGCTCAGGCTTCTGGACGGGCGGGCGATCTCTCTGTCCACGGTCTTTGGCGACCCTTGTTGGAGGCCGGCTGGATTCGACCTAAGCTATCATCTTAACTAGGATTTTCCCCACAAATACCCTGTCCCTTGCCGGAGATATAGCATGCAGCTTTCCTTTGTTGCGCCTTCCGATGTCACAGCCAAATCAGGGACAAAAGAAGGCGGAGCCCGCGTGGTGGGCGCTGTCGCAGGGGTGGGTGCGAATGCCGCCTTGTTGCCCGCCGCGGCCCGGCTCGACAAGGCCAGCGGCGGCGCCTTGAGCCGGGCGCTGAAATTTTCACGCTTTGCCGGCAAGACGGGCCAAATGGTCGAGGTCCTGGCGCCCGCGGGTCTGGCGGTGTCGCGCATTTTGCTGATTGGCCTGGGCAAAGCCGAATCGCTGGACGAAAAAGGCCTGGAAATTTTGGGGGCGCAGATCGCGGGCCGGCTTTACGGAGCGGGCGAGGTCCAGGCCGCACTCGAGATCGATGTGCCGAAAGGCGCAAAGGTTAAAAAGGCGGAGCTGGCGGCGCACCTGGCCTTCGGCGCGAAGCTGAAAAGCTATGCCTTCGACAAGTATCGCACCCGCAATCTGGACGAGCATGAAAAAAAATTGAAGGCGATCCGGATCGTCACACCCGATCCGGCCGCGGCAAGAAAAGCGCATGCCGGATTGGCGGCGCTGGCCGACGGGGTGTTCTTCACCCGCGACTTGGTCAACGAGCCGCCCAATATCCTCTATCCCGAGGAATTCGCCCGCCGCGCCAAGGCGCAATTGTCCAAGCTGGGCGTGAAGGTGGAAATCCTGGGCGAAGCCGAGATGAAGAAGCAGGGCTTCGGCGCGCTGCTGGGGGTGGGCCAGGGTAGCGCGCGCGAAAGTCAGCTGGTGGTGATGCAATGGAACGGCGGCAAGAAAGGCACCAAGCCCTTCGCGCTGGTGGGCAAGGGCGTGTGCTTCGATTCCGGCGGTCTCTCCATCAAAGTGGGCACCGGCATGCAGGGGATGAAGGGCGACATGGCGGGCGCTGCCTGTGTTGCCGGCACCATGCTGACGCTGGCGACGCGCAAGGCCCGGGTCAATGTGGTCGGCGTAATCGGCCTGGTGGAGAATATGCCCGACGGCGGCGCCTTCCGCCCCGACGATGTGCTGACGTCATTGTCGGGCCAAACCATCGAGGTGCTGAACACCGATGCCGAAGGCCGCCTGGTGCTGGCGGATGCGCTTACCTACACCCAGCGGCGGTTTCATCCCAAGGCGGTGATCGATCTGGCCACGCTGACGGGCGCCATCGTGCAGACATTGGGCTTCGAGCATGCCGGTGTCTTTTCCAACAACGACCAGCTGGTGCAGCGCATTCAGGCGGCGGGCCGATTTACCGGCGAGCGGGTCTGGCAGCTGCCGCTCGATCCCTTTTACGACAAAATGATTCGCTCCAAGATCGCCGACATGAAGAATATCGGCGGCGCCAATTCCGGCGCCATCACCGCCGCCCAATTCCTCCAGCGCTTCATCGAAAAGGACATGGCCTGGGCGCATCTGGATATCGCCGGCGTCGCCTGGCAGGACGGCGAGCAGAAGCCCACGATCCCGAGCTGGGGCACCGGCTGGGGCGTTAGGCTGCTCAATCGGCTGATGCGCGAACACTATGAAGCTTAGCCGCGGTTGCCACAGGCAACAAAATGGTCCAGTGGACCATTTTGAGCGGCTAAGCGCCGCGAGCTTGGGCGAGCGGCCAAGCGGACGCGAAACTGAATGGGTGGATTAAGGTCGCTTCTGGTGGATTCAAAAGAATGACTGAGACGCTGTTCTACCATTTGGAACGCCGCGGGCTTGAGGACGTGCTCCCGGGCCTGGTGGAGAAATCGCTGCAACGCGGCTGGCGGGCGGCAATCAAGACCGATTCGGCGGAACGCTCCGACGCGCTGGACACGCTGTTATGGACTTATGACGATCAGAGCTTCCTGCCGCATGCGCAATTGGGGGATGGCGATGGGGCCGCCCAGCCGGTGCTGATCACGGTGGAGGAGGGCAACCCCAATTCCGCCGAGATTTTCTTCTATGTCGGCGGTGCCCTGCCGCAAGATTGGAACGGCCTTTCCGGCCTTGCCCGGGTGGTGTTGTTGTTCGACGGCCGGGACGAGGAGGCTCTTGCGCAAGCCCGCGCGGCATGGAAAGAGGCCAAGGCGGCGGGGCACGACGTGACCTATTGGAAGGAAACGCCGGCCGGCAAGTTCGAGAAACAGAGTTAGGGCTTCGGAATTGGAACGCTAGCGTGGGTTTTTTCAATCCCTTTATGATCGGCAGTTTCCTGGTCAGCCTGGCGATCGCCTATCACGCCATCCGCAACGGCAAGTCGCCGCTCTGGCTGATGGGGCTGGCGGTCGCCTCTTTCCTGAACTTCTACGCCACTATCGCGGTCTGGCTTGCCTATCTGTCCTTTGCGGTGATTCCCGATCTGCTGAAGTCGCGCTCGGCGCGCCGGTTGGCCGACAATGTGGTCAACGCCGCCGATCCGGGCCGTGCCTATCGGGAAAAGCTGCGCAATGTGGAACTGGTGGGTTCGGTGGATTCCAAGCGGGCGCTGGCCGAGGAATGCATCCGCATGGGGCGCTTCGCCGATGCCATTGAACTGTATGAAAGCGCCATGCAGGGACCGCTGGGATCCGCCGACCCCACCTTATTGAAGGGGCTGGCGCGTGCCCGCATGCTGTCCGGGCAAGGCGTGGAAGCCGAAGCGATGTTCCTGCAGCTCAAGCAGGTGGACTCCGCCGCCTTCGATGCCGACGCCGAACTGGACTATGCCAGGGCGCTGGCGCTGCAAGGCAAGAATGACGAAGCGGTGGCGCAGTTTGAAAAAGTGGTGTCACGCTATCCGGGGGAGGAGGCGCGCGCCCGCTTCGGCCTGTTGCTGGAATCGATCGGACAGCAGAGCCGCGCCCAAGCTTTGTTCAGTGAGATTCTCAAATCCGTGAAAGGCGCGCCGTCCTACTATCGCAGTCGCCAAAAAGAGTGGGTGGCCATTGCCAAGTCGCACCTGAAGTGACTGACGGCGCGGTCTTTTTGCGTCGTGAGTTCGTCGCGCCTTCGCTCATGTACGTCTTGTACACATCGCTCGGCGCTCCTGCTCACGCCGCAAAATCCCTCGCGCCCTAGGCGCGGCGTGGTGCCATCGCGTACAAGAGAGATCCAATCAACGTCCCAACAGCCAAGCCGATCAGCCCGGCCGATGAGGACTGAAAGCCGATCTCCAGCCAGGCGCGCAAATTGGGGGCGGCGAAACCGCCCAGATTGCCGATGGAATTGATCAGGGCGATGCCGCCGGCTGCGGCGGCGCCGCCCAACAGGCCGGTCGGCATCGTCCAGAACAGCGCGGGCGTGACGATCAGCCCCGCCGCCGCGACGCATAAAGCGATCAGCGCCACCAGCGGCGAAGACGCCAGCGCCGACACAGCCAGCGCGATGGCGGCAAGCGCCATGGTGAAGGCGCCCACCGGGCGGGCATTGCCCTTGCGGTCGCACCAGGGCGGGATCAGCGTGACTGCGGTCAAGGCGCAGATCCAAGGCAAGGCTGTGACCAATCCGACTTCCAACCCGATACTTGCGCCAAACAGCCGCGCAACCTGGGCAGGAAGATAGAAAGTCAGTCCGTAGAACCCCATCTGGATCAGGAAATAGACCAGCGACAGGAACAGGATGCGGCTGTCGCGCAAGGCCTTTAGCACACCGGGATGTTCGCGCCCGCCTTCGTCCTGCGCCAAGGCGGCGCGCAAGGCAGTCTTCTCTTCCGCGTTCAGCCACGGCGCCTGATCTGGGCGGTCCTTGAGCAGGAACAGCACGGCAATCCCGCCAAGCGAAGCAAGTAAGCCCTCCACCAGGAACATTACCTGCCAGCCTTTGAGACCGAAGGCGTCATGCGCCACCAACAGGCCCGACAGCGGTCCTCCAAAAGTAAGCGCCAGCGGCGCCCCGTAATAAAACAGGCCGACCGAACGGGCGCGCGCCGATTTGGGATACCAATAGGTCAGGTAATAGATCACGCCGGGAAAAAACCCCGCTTCGGCCATGCCGAGCAGGAAGCGCACGCCATAAAAAGCCGCGGGCGTCTCCACAAAGGCATTGGCGGCCGACACCAATCCCCAAGTGATCATGATGCGCGCCATCCAGCGCCGCGCCCCCACCTTGTGCAGGATCAGGTTGGAGGGCACTTCCAGCAAGGCATAGCCGACGAAGAAAATGGAAGCGCCGAAGGCAAAAGCCGCATCGCCGATGCCCGCATCCGCCGCCAGCCCGGGCTTGGCGAAGCCGACATTGGCCCGGTCCAGAAAGGCCAGGACATACATCATCAGCAAGGTGGGCATCAGCCTGAGATGCAGCTTCGGCAAAATGCTGGAAAGCTGCGCCTGCCCCATGTCCCCTTCAGTCCTGCTCTTCTTCGGTCTTTTTGGGCCGCGCCATTTTGGCAAGCAGCGCGGTCTCGCGATGCCAGCGCTTGAGCGGGCGCGCCGGATAGCCGCCCACGCGTTCGCCCGCGCCGATGTCGCGGGTGACGCCGGAGCGCGCCGCAAGCCTGGCGCCCGCGCCGATGGTGAGATGGTCGCTGATGCCGACTTGGCCCCCGATCAGCACCATGGGGCCGACCGTGGTCGATCCGCCGATGCCCACTTGCGCCACCAACAGGCTGTGATGGCCGATCTGCACATTGTGGCCGATATGAATCAAGCTGTCGAAACGCACGCCGCGCTCGATATGAGTGTCGCCGATGGCGCCGCGATCCACCGTGCAGTTGGAGCCGAATTCCACGTCATCCTCGATGACCACCCGGCCCAGCTGCGGCACGCGCAAAAGCCCCTCCAGGCTTGGCACAAAGGAAAAGCCCTGATTTCCGATGGAATTGTTGGGGCCCATCACCACCCGCTTGCCGATGACCGCATGGGTGATGACGCAATTGGGGCCGATGGCGCAATCATCGCCGATCTCCACGCCCCGTCCGATCACCACATTGTTGCCGATCCGGACTCGGGCGCCGATCTTCGCGCCCGGACCGATCTCCGCGCCGGCGCCGACTTCGGTCCCTTCGCCGATCGTTGCGGTGGGATGGACCGGTAGATGCGGGCGCACTCCCGGTTGAAGCTTGGCGGGGGGATAGAAAACATGTCCCACTTGGGCGAACGCGAGCCGCGGATTGGGCACGACCAGCACCACGACGCCATGCGGCAAGCCCGCCAGCTTGTCGCTGGTGATCACCACACTGGCCTTGGTCACGGCAAAGGCATTGGCATATTTGGCGTCGCTGAACAGCGAAATGTCGCCGGCCTCGGCGCTTTCCAGCGAGGCGACGTCGGTGAGTTTCAGCTCGGCAGGATCGCCCTTGGCGACCTCGGCGCCGATGCGGCCGGCAATCTCTCCCAGGGTGAAGGGTCCGGCGCGGTCGTAAAATCTGCTGTCGGTCATGCGGGGGCGGAGCCTAATGAAACAGGGAGGGACTGCAACCCCTGTCACCCCCCTGCGATTTGCCGTCACGGAGCCTGTCGCAGGACGGCAAATCGCAGCTTTTATAGACTTGCAGTTTCGTAAGCTTCGCTGGCGCTGAGCCAAGCCTTTTCCGCTGCTTCCAGCTTGCGTTGGGCTTCGGCGCGCTTTTTGGAAACCGACGCGGCCTTGGCCGGGTCCTTGGTGAACAACAGCGGGTCGGACAGGGTCTTGTCGAGCTTGGCGAGCTCGGCATTCAGGTGCGCGATTTGATGTTCGGCGGCGGTGACCTTGTCCTTCAGCGGCTTGAGCGTGTGGCGCTTCTGTGCGGCGTCGCGCCTCACGAAGTCTTTGCCTGTTTTGGTCTCCGCGCGCGCACTGCTTTCCACCCGACGGGCGGGTGCATTGTCGCCATTCAACAAGAACCTGCGATAGTCGTCGAGGTCACCTTCAAACGGCGTGACATGGCCGTCCGCCACCAACAGCAGTCGGTCGGCGGTGGCTTCGATCAAACGTCTGTCATGGCTGACCAGGATCACCGCGCCATCGAAATCGTTCAGTGCGGTCAGCAGCTCGTTGCGCGCGTCGATGTCGAGATGGTTGGTGGGCTCGTCAAGGATCAACAAATTGGGCTTGTCCAAGGTCGCCAATGCCAGCATCAGCCGCGCCCGCTCGCCGCCCGACAATTGGCCCACCAATGTCTGCTGCTTGTCCTGCGAAAAGCCGAAGCCGCCCAGCTGATTGCGCACCTGCTCGACGGTGAGCTTGGGCCGCAGCCGCTGCAAGGTGAGGATGGGCGTGACGCTGGTATCCAACTCTTCCGCTTGATGCTGGGCGAAATAGCCCACCACCAGCTTGCGCGCCGGCGTGAATTCGCCGGACATGGCGGAAAGTTTTCCCGCCAGCAATTTCGCCATGGTGGATTTGCCGTTGCCGTTCTTGCCCAGCAGCGCGACGCGGTCTTCCGGATCGAACCGAAAGGAGAGGTTGGTGAGGATCGGCTTGCCCGGCTCATAGCCCACGCTGGCGCGATCCATGGTGACCAGCGGCGGCGAGGCCTGTGTGGCTTCCGGAATATGGATGGGCGCGACATGCTCGTCCGGCGGAACTTCCACTTGCGCAAGCTTGGCCAGCATCTTCATGCGGCTTTGCGCCTGACGCGCTTTGGAGGCCTTGGCCTTGAAGCGGTCGACAAAGGCCTGCATGTGGGCGCGCGCGGCATCCTGCTTCTTGGCGAAGGCGAGATCATTGGCGCGGCTGGCGGCGCGCGTTTCCATAAAGGTGTCGTAGCCGCCGGTGTAAAGCTTCAGACGCCCACGCTCCAAATGCAGGATGAACTCGCACGCCGTGTTGAGCAGGTCGCGGTCATGGCTGACGATCAGCACGGTGCCGCGATATTTCTGGATGAAATTCTCCAGCCACAGCACGCCCTCCAGGTCGAGATAGTTGGTGGGCTCGTCCAGCAGCAAAAGATCGGGCGCCGAGAATAGGATCGCGGCCAGCGCCACGCGCATGCGCCAGCCGCCGGAGAATTCGCGGCAAGGGCGAAGCTGGTCTTCCGCCGAGAAACCCAGGCCCGCCAAAATCTCCGCCGCGCGGGCCGGGGCCGTGTAGGCGTCGATCGCTTCCAGCCGGTGATAGATTTCGCCCAGCCGGTGGCCGTCGCTCTCATGTTCGGCGTCGGCCAGCAGTTTGAGCCGCTCCGGATCGGCCTCCAGCACCGTGTCCAACAGGCTCACTTCGGTTCCCGGCGCTTCCTGCGCCACCGCGCCGATCCGCCAGGTTGAAGGCACACTGATCTCGCCGTCATCCTGGTGCAATTGGCCCAGGATCACCTTGAAAAGGGTGGATTTGCCTGCGCCATTGCGCCCCACCAGCCCGATGCGGCGGCCCGCGGGCAGGTTGGCGGTGGCGCCCTTCAGGATCTCCCGCCCAGCGATCCGGACCGTGATGTTGTCAATTGCGAGCATTTGGAGGGCCTTATAACGGCGCTTGCTCCAGGATCAAACCCATTGCATAACCCCGCCGCTTTTAACTTTTCTGGAGCCCCCATGGCCGTCGAGCGCACCCTTTCGATCATCAAGCCGGACGCGACGCGCCGGAATCTCACCGGCAAGATCATCGCCAAGTTCGAGGATGCAGGCCTGCGCGTCATTGCCAGCCGCCGCATCCGGCTGTCCAAGGCCGATGCCGAGGCCTTTTATGGCGTGCACCGCGAGCGCCCCTTCTTCCCCAGCCTGGTCGCATTCATGACTTCGGGCCCGGTGGTGGTGCAGGTGCTGGAAGGCGAAAGCGCCATCGCCAAGAATCGCGAAGTGATGGGCGCCACCAATCCGGCCAATGCTCTGCCTGGAACGATTCGCAAGGAATTCGCCGAATCGATCGAGGCCAATTCAGTGCACGGCTCCGATGCTCCGGAAACGGCTGCGAATGAGATCCGGTTCTTCTTTCGAGACCTCGACATAGTTGGGTGAGGCGCGACCGGCGTAGCCGGGCAAATCGGTCCAGTGGACCGATTTGAGCGCCGAACGCCGCAGCGCCTGAGCATAACGAAGGCGCGAGGCCGGGACGAAGCCTTGCACAACTGTTATAAGGCTCTCGTGTTCGCGGGAGCCTTTTTCGTGCAAGGCAAGACCGTCGTTATTACCGGCGCAACCTCCGGCATCGGGGAGGTCGCTGCGATTCGTTTGGCCGAAAAGGGCGCCCGAATCGTCTTCACCGCCCGCGACAAGGCGCGCGCCGAAGACACCATGACGGCTCTGCGCAGGGCCAATCCCAAGGCCGATCACGCCCTGCATATGGCCGATCTTTCGCGCTTGGCTGAGATGAAGCGCGTGGCCGCCGAGCTGGCGCGCGAGCCGCAGATCGATGTCTTGATCAACAATGCCGGGGCCCTGTTCAACAAAAGGCAGGAGACCGAGGACGGGCTGGAATTGACCTTCGCCCTCAATCACATGGCCTATTTTGTCGTCACCAACCTGTTGCTGGACCGGCTCAAACCCGGCGCGCGCATCGTCAGCGTCGCTTCCAATGCCCATCGCGGTGCCAGGCTGGATTTCGACGACCTGCAGTCTCGTCGGGGCTATAACGGCTTTCCGGTCTATTCCAAATCCAAGTTGTGCAACATCCTGTTCAACCGCGAGTTGGCGCGCCGGCTTTCCGGCAGCGGCATCATCGCCAATGCCCTACATCCGGGCTTTGTCGCCACGCGCTTCGGCGATGACAGCGGCGGCATCGTACGGGCGGTGCTGAAGGTGGCCAAGCCGATCGGCGCCATCTCGCCGGAAGAGGGCGCGCAGACCATCATTTACCTGGCTTCGTCGCCGGAGATGGTGGACGTGAGCGGCGAATATTTCTACCAATGCAAGACCGTCACGCCGACGGCGGAAGCGCGCAACGACCAAGATGCCAAAAGGCTGTGGGACATTTCGCAGCAGATCGCGGGGCTGGGATGATCAAATGGATAGTCCGGATTGCGATAATCCTGATCTGGTCTTTCTGCATCTTCGGTTTCTTGGGCGGCTCCTTCGTCTATCGCGAGAACCTGCCAACCGGCCGCTACAATCTCTACATTCTCACCATGTACAAGACTTTGCCGCCGCCGCCCAAAGGTCCCTCCTATTGCAACTTCCTCACTGCGGGAGCCTATGCGATGGCGCTCCCCTGTGACCTGAAGCCTCCCTTCATCGGCTGGCTGCAGGGCGGGAAATACTAATCGAAGACCGCCAGGCCGTTTTCCAGCCTGACCTTCCCCGACGCCAGCAGCCGGAGCGCCTCGGGATAGAGCCTGTGCTCCACCGCCAGGATTCGTTCGGCCAAGGTCGTGGGCGTATCGGACGGTGCGACCTGCACGCTGGCTTGGGCAATCACCGGCCCCGCATCCAATTCCGGGACCACGAAGTGCACGCTGGCGCCGCTGACGGCTTCCTTGGCTTCGATCACCCGCTCATGGACCTTGGTGCCCTTGTAGGCGGGAAGCAGCGAGGGATGGATGTTGATCAGTCTGCCTTCCCAGCCGCGCGCAAAACCATCCGATAGGATGCGCATGAAGCCGGCCAGCACAACCAGCTCAGCACCTGCCGCGCGCAATGCAGCATCCATCTCGGTATCGAAGCCTTCACGTGTTTTGCCGGCATGGGGAATGACATGCGTTGCAATCCCCGCTTCACGCGCCTTGTCCAAACCGCCCGCGCCTTCGACATTGGAGATCACCAGCGTGATCCTGTAGCTGGCATCCTGCGCCGCGATCAGGGCGCCGAGATTGCTGCCGCGCCCGGAAATCAGGACCGCGACGCGTTTCAAAGTTTGAGGGCTCCGCGATACACGACCTTGGCCTCGCCGGCACCAGGCACCAATTTGCCGATGCGCTTGGCGTGATCGCCCGCCTCTTGGAAGGCATCGATGACATGGCCGGCATGCTTCTCGTCCGCCACCGCCACCAGGCCGATGCCGCAATTGAAGGTGCGCAGCATTTCCTTTTCGGCAATGCCCGCCTGATTTGCCAACCATTGGAAAACCGGCGGCACGGCGATGGCGCCCAAATCGACATCGGCGTCCAATCCTTCCGGCAGGCAGCGCGGCAGATTGTCGGTGATGCCGCCGCCGGTAATATGGGCGAAGCCCTTGACCCCGCCCGTGTGCATGGCCGACAGGGCCGCCCGCACATAAAGACGCGTCGGCGTCAGCAGTGCCTCGCCCAGATTTTTGCCGGATGCGAATGGCGCGGGCGCATCCAACGTCAAGCCGCTTTTCTCCACCACCTTGCGCACCAACGAGAAGCCGTTGGAATGAACCCCGCTGGACGCAACGCCGATCAGCACATCGCCGGCTTTCATCGCGCCTGTCTTGGGCAGGATGGCGTGGCGCTCGACCGCGCCCACGGCAAAGCCGGCCAGGTCGAAATCGCCCTTGGCATAGAGGCCCGGCATCTCCGCGGTCTCGCCGCCGATCAAGGCGCAGCCGGATTCCTTGCAGGCGCGCGCGATGCCTTCCACCACGATAGCCGCGGAGTCCACCTCCAGCTTGCCGGTGGCGTAGTAGTCCAGAAAGAAAAGCGGCTCCGCGCCTTGCACCACAATGTCGTTGACGCACATGGCGACAAGGTCCTGGCCGATGCCGTCAAAGCGCTTGGTGTCGATCGCCAGCTTGAGCTTGGTGCCCACGCCGTCCGTCCCCGCCACCAGGATCGGGTCCTTGAAGCCTGCCGCCTTGAGGTCGAACAGCCCGCCAAATCCGCCCAGATCGGCATCCGCGCCCCTGCGCCGCGTCGCCTTGGCGGCTGGTCCGATGCGCTCCACCAAAGCTTCGCCGGCGTCGATATCCACGCCGGCGTCCTTATAAGTCAGGCCGTTTTGGGTCCGGGAATCGCTGTTCGGCATCAAGCTCGTTTACGGCCTTCCGGGCGCGGCGCGCAAGAAGCTTCCATTCTCACACACAAGACCGAAATTTTGCCTGCATTGCCGGGCAGTTAGACGCCTTCCTCCGGTCACATCAGGCCGGTATAGTTGCCCAGCCCAAAATAAGGCCGTCCATGAACGTGCGTTCGCTTTTCCTGTTTGCGGTTGCGCTTTTGTGCGCCACGCCTGCCGCGGCGCAGGA
>Ga0105243_10001994_pt1 | contig 17370 bp, 9 predicted proteins | sample KBSM34metaG_FD_81525 | JGI IMG/M metagenome (GOLD analysis project Ga0105243, IMG submission 81525) | Miscanthus rhizosphere microbial communities from Kellogg Biological Station, Michigan, USA - KBS M3-4 metaG | ecosystem: Host-associated > Plants > Roots > Rhizosphere > Soil | place: Michigan... | reverse complement strand
ATCGACGGCCACCCGCCGATCCAGAACCTCACCGCCGAGATCGACCGCGCTCGAAAGAAGTACGGGATCGACGTGATCCCGAAGAAGGAGGGCAAGATCACGCGCTGGTACTTCGCCAGCCCGGAGGAGGCCCAGAAGGAGCGCGAGAAGGCGGCCCGCAAGCGTCGTCGCCGCCGTGGCCGCAAGCCGAAGAACGACGAGAGCAAGCTCGTCCGCGAGACGACCGCCGTCAAGCCGTTCCAGAAGCGGATCCTCGCGCTCAAGGACCGCGCGCAGGATGCCCCCGGCAGCTACAGCACGTGGCTGACGAAGCGCAAGAACATCGTCACGCTCGCGCAGAACGCCGCGCAGACCGAGCCGATGGCGTTCTGGAAGGCGGCCCCGCTCGACGAGATCGGCGAGACGATGGAGGATCTGATCGACGCCTACGAGGCGCTCGGGCGCACCATCTCCGCGTTCGATCAGCGGATGCTCGACGAGAAGCAGGTCGAGAAGATCGAGAAGATGGTCGCCGACACGCGCGGCCGGTCCGGCGGTGAGATTGCGAACGTGAACTCGCTCGTGCAGAAGAAGCGCGACCGCTACGACATCGACTACCTGCTGTAGGGGGCGGGCGGCGCGACGTCGCCCTTCACCGTCACCGGGCAGCGGTACCGGTGCGCGATGTAGCCGGGGCAGCCGCAGTCGCACGCCCCGGACGGCAGGTACACGAAGCAGTCGGGATCGTGCCGGAAGTCCGTCAGCGGGTTGTTCGCCACGGCGGGCAGCCCGCACGCCCGGCAGACCACCGGCGGCTCCTTACGCCGCGTCCTCGGGACTACCCACCGCATCGTCACCCTCGGGAGCGTCCCCGGCGTAGTACGGCAGCGGCCGGTCGAGGTAGTCGTAGTCCCACGGATCCTCGACCGTCCACTCGGTCGGCGGGACCTTCGGCGCGCCCGCGCTGCGCGTCGGGTACATGTTGTCGGCCTCGGTGAGCACCGCCTGCTCCGGGGCCACCGGCGGCTGACCGGCCTTCTCCGCGAAGTTGTCCAGCTTCTTGCGGTTCCACACGTGCAGGTTCCCTCCCCCGCCCGACGCGATGTGATCGCGGCGCTCGAAGACGTCGAGCTTCTCCAACCAGTCCAGCTTGGAGATCTCGTCGTTGAAGACCCGGCTGACGGCGGCGTGCAACTCGCGGACGCGCTGGATCGGCACGAAGCGGCCCTCCTCCTCCGCGCGCGAGACCGCGCTCGACACGGCGTCCTCCGTCGGGGCCGTCACGTACAGCACCCGGACGTCGTACCCGGCGTTGCGCTTGCGGGTCAGGTGCTTCACGAACTCGCCCTCGTCGCCGTCGCCGGTGCCGTCGAACACGATGTTCAAGCCGAGGTTCATCGCCTCGTGGTTCAGGCGCATCGCGAGGTCGCCGGACTCCTCATGCACGGACGTCGCCGCGTACCGGCGGGTGCCCTCGTCGCCGGAGGAACGCATCGCCGTGTACTCCGGCAGCGCCTCCTTGAGCGCGTCGGCGTCCACCGTCACCGCGTTCGCCGGGCGCAACTGGTCGCGGTTCTCGCGCAGCACCGTCGTCTTGCCGGACGCCGGGCCGCCCGCCGTGAACAGCGCATCCGGGTTGCTCGCGCCACGCGCCTCCTGCGCCGCCGAGCGCACGACTTCCTTCTCCTCGCTCGTCAGCCGCCCGCCGGACGCGAGCTTCGTCACGAGCGGATGGTTCACGCCGAGAAGCTCCGCGACGCCGGTCGGTCCCTCCGAGCGCGTCGGCAGACCCGCGAGCGCGCGGCCCACGGCGCGGTCGTGGATGATCCGGCGCTCCTCGGAGTACGGGTGATGCTGCTTGCCCTTCGGGAACAGCCCCGTCGGATCGTCGTGGCGGTACGCCTCGACCGTGTTCTCCTTGCCGTTCATCAGCGCCCGCGCGATGTCCGTCACCTGCGGCCAGTCGTTGAGGCCGAGCGCGTCGATGTCGGCCTGCGTCACTCCCGGCGACCGGGCCGGATTCGGCATCCGCACCGACAGGCGCTTCGGCTCCGGGGTGCCGTCCGGCAACCGGCGCGGCTGACCGAACTCGTCTGCGAACCGGCCGACGCGGTTGCGCCGCCGGTGCTGCGCCAGCCGCCGCAACTCCTCCGGGTCGGGCAGGTGCCCGCGCGCCTCGTGCAACCGTCCGCGCGGCGGCGGCATCGGCTTCTGGTCCTCCGTCGGGATCGCCGAGCGGTACAGCACGCTCGCGAAGTTCCGGGCCTCCGGGTGCGTCGCCGGGGTGCGCGTCACCGCCATCGCGATGTCCATGCACTTATCCCACCGGGCGACCTGCTCGTCGCTGACGACGCCGGGCGGAAGCAGCGGGTCGAGGATGACCTCGCCGTGCTCGTCTGTGCGGTCGTGTGCCATGCCTAGAAGGGGATGTCGCCGTTGTCGTCCACCGGCGGCCCCTGCGGCACCCCCGGCTGGTAGTCGTAGATCTTCTGCTTGCTGCCCATGTTCAACGGCAGCATGACACCGGTCTCGGTGCCCTCCACGCGCAGGCTGCCCGACTCCGTTGTCGCCGAGACCACCTTGTAGGTCTCCCCGTCCGGGTGGAGCTTGAACGTCTGCCCGATCACCGGGCCGGGCGTGTCGAACAACTCGGAGACCGTCTCGATGACCGGACCCTGATACGCGCCGCCCGGCGCGCCGGACCCGGCGGGCTTGAAGTCCGGCAGCCACTTCACCGGCGTGTCGTCGTCCCACTGCTGCACGTACCCGATGGGAGCCATCTGGTTCTTGTGGGTCTTCTCGAACAACTTCGCGCTGCCCATGCCCTGCTTCATCCAGATGCCGCCGTGGGCCTCGAAGAACGCGCCGTGCTGCAAGGCGGTGAACGAGTCGGTGCCCGCGTCGCCGGTGTCCGGCGCGCTCGCGCGCTCCCACGCCCCGGCGTCGAACCACGCCTTCACGTCTGCGTGCGAGAACGGGTCGCTCGACGAGATCCCGGTATCGACGACCACGCCCTCCGGCCCGACCGACTTCACCGTCCACTCGCTCTTGGAGTTCGGCGGTCCCACGAGCACCTTCATGCCCGGCGTCGCCGGGTGGCCGTAGTCCGGCTTCGGCGGCAGGAACAGGTACTCCGGCGTGAAGCCGGGATTCGTCGCGGTCTTCTCGTCGTTGCCGTCGAAGGTCAGGACGCCGTTGCTGCCCTGCGTGACCACGCGCTTGACCATCCACGTGTCGCCGTACTCGTGCATCCCGTAGTAGTCGCCGGGCTGCAACTGGCCGATGGTCAGGCCCGAGATGTTCTTGTCCATCCCCGGCGGTCCCTCGTCCGCGCCGACCGTCACGTAGCCGAGCTTCGGCTCCTCCGGCGCGCTCGGGGCCGGGGGAGCCGGGGCACCGATCTTGCGGGTCGTGACGTCGTGGCCCACGTTGTCGTGGAAGATCTGCCCGTTGTCGAGCCTGCGGTAGTGGCTGCCGCCCGGACCCCGGCCGATGACCATGAAGTCGTTGCCGTTGAAGGAGAAGAACGAGCCGATGGGCAGGTACTTCGAGTTGCCCGCCGGGCCGTCCTCAAGCTCCGACAGGTGCGGCGTCGGCAAGCTCAGGTGGACCTTCTTGAACGACGTCGCCGTCGTGTTCGCCGCCTCCATCTCGCCGAGCGGGAAGAACATCCGCTTCGCGTAGCTGTCCCGGACGTAGGCGACCTTGCCGTTCGGCAACTGCACGAGATCGAACTCCGCGAGGTCGCCCTTCGCCGTCTTCGCCTCGTCCGGCACGTAGATCCCGGCCTTCTGCGCGTTCTCGGTGTTCGTGAGATCGCCGACCGACGGCTCCGGCGTCGTCGGCGTCGGCGGGGACTGGACGTCGTAGACCGTCGGCACGTTGTCGTGCAGGTACAGATCCTCGAAGTTCTCGTTCGGCGTGCCAGCCTCGCCCTGCGCCGTGAAGCCCGAGTCCGTCACCGACGTGACCTTGTAGCGGTAGAGCTTGTCCGGGCCGAACAGGAACGAGTCGCCGACCTTGAGGTCGGTGGACGCCTTCGCGCCCTCGCCGCTCGGCAGATCCTCGTGCCCGATCACGTAGGTCGTCGTGTGGAACGGCTTCGTCTCCATCGTCTCCGGCCCGATGGTCGGAGTGTCGGAGTCCGAGATCGTGATGGTCGAGCCGCTCTTGCCGACCACCGTGAACACCGTGTCGTTCCACTCCTCCGGGTTCGGCGTGAAGGCGTACTTGTCGCCGACCTTGAGGTCGTCCATGTGCTCGACCTTCTTCGGCCCGCCGCTGACCGGGCGGAAGAAGTCGGCGTCGTACGCGCCCGTGCCGCCGTCCGGGTGCTGCACCTTGATCGTGCCCGGATCGTTGCCCGAGCCGAGCGCGATGACCGGCTCCGGGGCACCGATCCCGAAGTGAAGCTCGTAGCTCTCGCCCTTCATAATCGGCTCCGGGTTGTCGCCGCCCGTGAACATCGGGTTCCCCGCCGAGTACACCTGCCCGGACGCGACCGAGACGCCCTCCGGCTCCGGCACGACCTTGAAGATCGGGTTGGAGCCGAGGTTCATCGAGGAGCCGACCTCGTTCGTCATCGTGGGACCCTTCACCGCGACCGTGAAGGAGTTCGGGCCGGTCTTGTGGAACACCGAGCCGGAGGCGTTCGCCAAGTAGGACCCGACCGGCGCGTCCATCGCGGACACGTCGAACCCGCCCGGCTCGGCGGGCATCAGGTCCGGCGAGATCGACTCGATGGGGACCTCGAACTGCTGGCCGAACATGTTGTGGGCCGGGTCGATGACCTCCACCTTCGCGTTGCCCGTCGTCGGGGTCCCGCCGACGTGCGGATCCACGACCTTGACCGACGTCTTGTTGAACGCGGTCCCGGCCGACAGTTCCCCGGTCTGCCCGGCCTTGAGCGTCGGGGCCTCCGGCATCATCAGCGTCGGCTGGTCGCCCTCCGGGAACGCGGTCGGCCCGGTGCCCGGCTTGTCGAGCACCGAGTCGGTGTCCACCGTCTCGTCATGCCCAAGCTGCAACTCGTGGTCCGGGTCCTGCGTGCTCGTGATGATCGTCGTCGCGGCCATGTGCTTCGTGACCTGCAACTGCTCGCCGTCGCCCTCCGTGTAGATCGTGCCCACCGGCAGGGAGCCGACGCTGATCCCCGCCGGGAACGTGTCGCCGATCAGGATGTCGTCGCCGTAGATGCCCACGTTCTTGAGGCCAATCGCCTCGGGCTGCGCGACCACCGGCTGCGCGCTCGGGCCGCTCGCGACGCCACCGCCGCCGATGTTCGACAGGATCGCGTCCTGCGGGATGTGCTCGTCGTGCCCGGCCTTGAAGGAGTCCTCCGGGTTGAGCTTGCTCGTGATCGTCGTCTGCCCGCCGGAGTGGTCCTTGATCTCCCACTGCTCGCCGTTCGGATCCTCGTAGCTGCTCCCCACCGGCAGACCGCCGTACGGGACGCCGAGACCGACCTCCTGCCCGAGGTACAAGGTCTTCGCGCCGCCCGGCAGGATCAACCCCTGTGGCGGCGTGGAGACCGCCTCGGAGACCGGGTAGACCTCGTTCTGCGGGGCGTCCCAGATACCGCCGTCGTCGCCCTTGATACGGATGTACGTCACGCCATCGGAGATCTTGTTCGAGACGATGGTGCCCGTGAGATCCCCCTCGTTCGACGGCCAGATCGCCTTGTCGCCGAACTTCGCCTTGCCGTCGATGGCGTTCGCGGCCTTCACGTACAACTGGCCCTGCATCGTGCTCTCCGTGTGGACCGCGCTGGCCTTCTCGCTCACGTGGTAGAGCAGCACCTTGTTGTCGCTCGCCTGCGTCGCGATGCTCGGCTCAATCGCCGCGTCCCACGGCACCGCGATCACCGGCGTGCCGTCCTCGCCGTCGTAGAACAGGCTCCCCGCTTCGAGACCGTTCGCCTGCGCGAACTTGCCCATCGACCCTTCGGGTTCGCTCGACGCGGGCTTCTGGAACACCTTCTCCGGCACGCTGAACGACGAGAACTGGTAGTGGTTGCCGGTCTCGACGTTCTCGCCGGTCGTGAACGTGTCACCCTGCTCGACCACCTTGTAGATCCCCGCCGCCGACGACGGCTTCATCAGGTAGTCGCCGACCTTGAGATCGGAGATCGTCATGCCGTCCGGCGTGTCCACCATCCGGTCCGCGAGCATCGTCTTGTTCGCCGGGGCGCTCGCGTCGAGCATCGACGAATCGACCTTCGAGTTCGCGACAAAAGCGTTCGTCGTCGGCCCGTCCGGCACGACCTGCCCGCGCAGGTCCCCGTTGACCCGGTAGATCGCCTCGCCGTCGGTGACGATGTTCGCGTCGGCGTACGTGCCGTTGAGCTTCATGAACAGCTTGCCGGACTTGTCCTTGAAGACCGTGCCGTCCGCGATCAGCGTGATCTTGTCGTTCTTCTTCTTGCCGCCCTTCGGATGCAAGTACGGATCGAAGCTCGCCTCCGGGAAGCCGAACGGGTCGAACTTCGCGGGCTTCGTCGGAGTCGGCTCGGTCGGGGCCGGATTCACCGGCGAGAGCAGCGGGTTGAGGTCCGGTCCGTCGGTGCTCTTGGCCGTGAACAGCACGTCCGCGTCCGGGCCGAAATAGCTGCCCGCCGACAGCAACTCGCCCTTCGGGGAGTAGGCGTCCGCCTTGACGTCCATCTGCCCGTCCGCCGACGCCGGGACCGTGACCTTGAAGTAGGCGTCGCCGCCGTGGAGCAGCGTCGTGAAGACGTCGCCCTCCTTCAAGTGCTTCGCCGACACGTTGTCGCCCTTGTGCAGCGTGTCGTAGTTGAAGCCGCCGATCAGATGCGCCGGAGTCGAGCCGTGGAGGTAGCCGTTGCCGCCCGACAAGTCGATCCCCGGCGGGTACGGCTGCTCCACGCCGTTCTCGTGGACGAAGACCGCCGGGAACTTGCCGCCGAACCCCGGCCCGGTGATCTTGTAGTAGGTGCCGGAGGAGATGCCGTTGACGTCGAACGTGACGTGCATCCCCTCCGTCATGTTCGAGTTCGTGACCTTGCCGCCGACGACCGGGAGCGCGTCCTCCTTCGGCTTGTGCGGGTACATGAACGAGGCGGCGCTCACGTACTTCCCCGCGCCGGTGGAGAGACTCGTGACCGCAACGTTGTCGCCGTCCGGGGATGGCCCGTCCACCTTGTAGAAGTCGTCGCCGAACTTCGCGACGACGCCAACCTTCAACACGCCCGCCTCGATGCCGCCCAGAGGCATCGGCTCCCACTTCGAGGCGTCGAACGTCAGGTGGGTCACCGGCTCCGGCGCACCCACGCCCTGATCCTTCGGGACCAGCGGCGTGATGTCCACGGTGTTGAACACCGACAACAGCTTCGACGGGTCGGTCTCGTCGCTGATGGAGGCCGGGGTGCCGTCCTCCTCGCCGTCGCTGGTCAGTGCGACCGCCAGCCACTTGCCCTGCCCGGCGTCGAACCACATCTTGCCCGCTATGCCGGTGTAGGACTTGTAGTAGCCGCCCCCCGACGCCGCGAACTGCTCCATCGTCGTCGGCGGCCCGTCCGCCAGAGCTTCCAGCGCGTGCTTGCCGCCCGGCCCCTGCGGCTTCGGATCATCCGTCGGCGTCTCCGGCGCGGGCGACAGCACCGCCTTGCTCTGCTTCGAGGAGATCTTCGAGATCTCGCCCGTATCGAGGTTCTGCACGTGCGTGAAGCTCGCCGTCGAGCCGAGCACGAGGTACGGCCGCGTCTTCGCGCCGGTACCGCCGTGGAACAACTGACCCGCCTGGAACGAGGACAGCTTCGCCTTGTCGCCGATCACGTAGGCGTCCGGCCGGAACAGCCCCTTGAGCGCCGGGTGGCCCGGCTCGAACTTCTCGACCTTGCCGCCCGTCGGCTTCGCGCGGACCGTGCCGTTCACGAGGATCGACGACACCACGTACTTCTTGCCGTCGTGAGCGAACGAGTCACCGACCTCCGGCGTCTCCGGGCCGATCTTCGGGAACGGCTTGGCGGCGTCCATGATCTTCTGCGCCGTCGCACCGGCGGCCTTCGGCATCCCCGGGTTGCCGTACATCCGCAGCAGGGGCGTGCCGTCCTCGTCGGCCTCATACAGCCACGCGATCTCACCGGCGATCCCCGCAGGCATGTTCGGGTTCTTCGGCCCGAGGAAGATCTCGCCGAGCTTCGGCTTGTGGACCGGCGCGACCTGCTCGGGCGTCGGCGTCACGCCCGGCGCGGGCGCGGCCTCCGGCGGCGGCGTCCACGAGCCGTCCGTGCCGACCGGCGACGCCTTGTAGCCCGAGTTGACGTAGACCTCCTTGCCGGTGAGCACGTTCTCCAAGACCGGCTTCGTGCCCGTGTCCGACTGCGGCTTCTTGACCTTGTAGGTCGTGCCGTCGATCTGGAACAGCATCCCCTTCGACGCCTGCGCCAGCTTCACCGGCGGCCCGGCCTTCTTGAGCGCGTCGATCTCGGCCTGCGGCATCGGGGTGTAGCCCTCGGCCTCCGGCTTGCTCGGAGGCACGAACTTGCCGTCGAGCTTGCGGAACGGCTGGTCCCCGGACAGCGCGTAGCTCTTGCCGGGGATCAACTGCCCGGTGTCCGGGTCCACCTTCACGTACCGGATGCCCTGATTCGACGACGTGTCCTCGATCAGCGCGTACCGGGTGCCCTTGAGGCCCTCCATCATGTCGCCCGGCTCGAAGCCGTGCTGGTTGGCGGGCTTCTCCGCGACCTCCTTGCTGCCGCCCGCGTAGCCGAGCTTGAAGATGTCGATGCCCTGCGACGACAGGATGTTCACCGGCGGCATCTCGTACGTCTTCTGGCCCGGCACCGGGACCGCCTGGATCCCCGGCGGCTCCGGCGGCACCGGAAGCTCGTACGAGGGGTCGTTGATCGCCTTGAGCGCCTCGTAGATGTGCTCCCCGGAGACCGGGTTGTGCTCCTTCTGCGCGTGCTTCTTGAGGTAGGTGACGACCTCCGACGGCAGCTTGTTGATGTTCCCGAGCAGCGCCTCGCCCTGCTTGAGCTTCATCCGGTGCCCGGTCGTGATCTCGTCCTCGTGCGAGAACGACGTGTACAAGCCGCCCGAGTGGGTGTGCATGTGGACGTGACGAATCGCCATCGGCACCGCCACGAAGTTGCCGGTGCCCTCCGCGAAGCTCTGCGTCTGCGTGAACCCCGTCGAGAGCGAGTACGCGGCCATCACCGGAAGGCCCTGCTCGTAGAACTTGTCGGTCCAGCTTGAGACGCCCGTCGTGCCCCAATGGAACGTCGCGACGTCCGGCGACTTGACCCGGTGGTAGAGATCCCACTGAATCGCGGAGGACGAGTCCTCCAACAACAGCTTCGCCTTCTCGTACTTCGCCTGCGCAGCGGCGAGCTTCGCCGGATCGCTCGTCTCCTTGAAGACCTGCGCGAGACTCAGCGTGTAGCCCGAGGACGAGCCGTACTGCGACGACAGGGCCGACTCGACGATGCTCTGAACCTCGTAGTCGTACTGCGACTTGATCTGCGAGATGAGCGTCTTGGCCTTGCCCGGCGACCACTGCCCGAAGCGCTTCTCCAACTCGATGACGCGCTCCTGATCCTCCTCGCCGAAGCGCTTCCACTGATCGGCCGAGAGCGAGAACGTGCCCGGCGGCGCGAGCGACGGATTGTGCGTCTGCGGCTTCACCGCCGGGTCGATCACGATGGTGCCCGGCGCGTCCGCCTTGAAGGACTTGCTGCCCGTCACCTTCACCGGCGGCGCGGGCGCAACGGCAAGCTCAAGCCCGCCGTCGGAGGCGGCCGTCGGCGTCAGCGAGATCGTCTTGACGTCCGCCGCCTTGCCGGTCGCCAAGTGCGCGTACACCTTGCCGTTCTGGAAGGCGGTGATCTCGTAGGGCTTGCCGTCCGCGCCGACGAACCGCTCGCCGACCTGCATGAACTGGCCGCCCTTGCCGCCCGGTGTCCCGGCGGGCCAACGCGGATGCTCGTGCTTGCTGAACTGCTTCTTCACCCACGCGACGACGCCGCCCGCCTCGCGCAGTTCGAGCAGAAACGACCGGAGCGGACCCTCATGGGCGGCCTCGTCCAACTCGGCGCGGGCCGCATCCTCGAACTCGCCGTGCGCCTTGCGCGCCGCGAAGTCGAGGATGTCGTCGAACTCCGCGTCGCTGTCGAAGTCGTCGAGGACGTCGAGATCTGCGAGGTCCAACACCGGATCGGGCATGTCCGGCATCGTCGCACCGCTGGCGGCCCGTTCCACAGAGGAGAGCGGGGCCTGCCCTCGTGAGAACGCAGGCCCCGCTAACGCAGGAGTCGCCTAGTCCGGCGGGTACACCGGCGCGCATTGCCCGACGCGGCGGGATTCTCCGGGGCTTCCGGGAGGCGACTCCCCAAGCCTACGCCCCGTGGACGCTTCGCGCTAGGCGAACAGGATCAACAGGATGACGATGAGGAGCAGGACGCCGATGCCGATGTACATGCGCCGGTAGTACCCGTCAGGGCATCCAGTCGAGCACCGTCTCCAACGCGCCCCACGTCCACTTCGGCAGCCGCGCGCGCCAGCGCTTGCGGTGAGCCTTCTTCTCGCGCTCGTGCATGACGCCTTCTACCCGTGACGGCGGTCGCTCTTGCGCCGACGTGGCGCTTCCGGCGGCGGCTCGTCCGGCGGGTTCTGGCGGCGATCCTGCTGGCCGAGCAGGTAGCCGGAGCCGAACCCGAGGACGCCCACGAACATCGACGCGAATCCCGCCAGCATCCGCCCTGCTAGCACGCGGTCACCTATGAGGATCACGAGCGTCATGCCCAACCCGTAGAGCACGAGGATCAAGGCGAGACTGCCGAACACGAGCTTGAACAGCCCGTCGGGCCGAGCGGGGCCTACTCCTTCTCCCACGGCTTCTTCTGCTGCGAGCCGCCACCGAACTTGCTGCCGCCGAACCCGCCGCCGCCGCCGAACGACTGCTGGCCCTTCGTCCAGTCGTTCATCGTGCCCTGCCACTTCGGCTTGCTGCCCGAGCCGCCGGACTTCCCGCCCGACCAGCCGCCCGAGGACTTGTAGCTCGGCTTCGTCGCGACCGTGACGTCGAGCATCACCGTGCCATCGGGCCGATCCGTGACCTTCGTCACCTTCAACTTCGCGCCGCGCGCGATCAGCAACTCCGGGTCCGCAGGCATCTCGTCGTGGAACGCCTGTGTGTAGTAGGCGTGCGATCCCTCCGGCAGCATCATGCGCAACACGACCGGCGAGTCGATCTCCTCCGGGTCCAGCGTGCCGTGCATGAACGCACGCTCCTGCAACGTCTTGTCGAGCAGATCGCGCGCCGCCTCCGGGGATCCCGCCAGCCCCGCGTACGCCACGACGTCGCCCGGCAGCTTCGTGTGGCGCAGCAGAGAGTCCAACTCGTCCACGGTCTTGCGCACCGGCTTGGAGGCGTCATCGAGCTTCGCCTCCTTGTCGTGCAGCACCTTCGTGACGTCCTTGTCCAAGCCCTCCGCGTACCCGAGCAGCGCGTCCTCCTGCTCCGGGAACACCGAGATCTTGCCGTGCTCGTCATCGAGCAGCTTGCGGGCCTCCTCGCCCTCGTACGTCGGCGGGCCGAACGGCACCTTGTCGGCCGCGAAGTCGCGCATCCACTGCACGCGCGCCTTGAGGTTCTCCCGGACCCGCTCCTTCATCTCCTTGTCCGGGAACGGCGCGGCGTTCACGAGATCGTCGATGGTCTGATCGTCGAGCTTCTCGCCGATCTCGGCCGCCTGCACCTTCAACTCCTCCGGCGTGACCTTCACGCCGCGCTTCCCCTGCCCCTTGGAGAGCATCGTCCACGCCTCAGTGGGAATCGGCCCGTACGGCTTCGTGCCGCCCATCGCTCGCAACTCGAACGTGCCGCCCTGATCCAAACGGATCGGAGTGCCGTCCTCGGCCCACAGCACGTTGTCGCCGGTCTTGCCCACGAAGTCCCAATTCGCCACCAGAGCGTCCGTCATGAAGTGCTGCCCGAGCGCCGCCGACGGCTTGAAGTTCTCGCGGACCTTGCCCTCCTTCGTCGGGTACGTCAGCGCCGTCTGCAACGTCTCCGGCAAGCTCCCCGGCTCCACCGGCGTCATGTCCGCCTGCGGCACCGGGCCGAACTTCTCCAAGGCGTCGAGGATCTCGTGGTCGCGCTCACGGTTCAGCATCCGGCGGGCCTCCGCGATGGGGACCGTGTGGACCGCCTCGGTCTCCTTGCCCGTCGTGATCGGGGTGCCGCCGATCTTCCGCGCCACGTAGTAGCGGGACACGCTCGTGTCGCCCTCGAAGTCGCCGAGGAACGCGAGCGGCTGCGCCAGCAGACCGGTCTCCTCCCAGACCTCCTTGTAGGCGTTCTGCTCCGGCGACAGGTTCGCCTCCAAGCCGCCCTTCGGGAACGTGTTCTTGTAGCCGCCGAACTGGCCCTTCGGGGAGTAGATCGTGACGTTGCCGTCGTCGTCCACGATCACCATGCCCGTCGAGATCCGCTTGAACGTCTCCGGCAGCGGCGGCTGCTCCACGTGCGGCACGCTCACGCCCGAGAAGTCCGGGTTGCCGGTCGGGTACTTGATCGACCCGGCCTCCGCAGTCGGAGCGCCGACGGCCCGGTACACCGCGTTGCCGAGAAGCTCCGTCGCCACCCGGTCCTCGTCGCCCTTGTAGGACTTCACGAGCCACCGGTCACCGGCGTCGTTGAACGCCCACCGCGCGCCCTGCGTGCCCCCGGCCGACTTGCCGAGCGTCAACGTCTCGTGCTCATAGTTCGGGATCGCCGTGCCGACCTTCGGCTTGCTGCGAGTACCGCCAAGAGGCTTGCCGACCAGCGGGTCCGGCGGCTTCTTCGGGATCCGTGCCTTCGGGGCCTCCGTCGCGACCACGACGTCCTCGATGATCTTGTCGGCCTCCGGGTCGTCGAGACCCGGCCCGTGGCCCATCAGCTTCGCGAGGAGATCCTTCGCCGCGTCCGGGATGTCCCCGATGCCCGGCGACATCGGCCCCTGCGGGATCGCGTACTCGCGCTGCCAACCACCCGCGAACCCGAGCTTCTCGAACAGTTTCGCCGAGCCGGGAGAGTCCGCCTCGCTCGTGACGCGCGTCGCGCCCATGCCTCCGGCGCGGTCGATCACGGCCTGGACGAGACGGCTCGCGAACCCCGTTCCACGCAGATCATCGCCCGGCCCCGGCAACAGCTTGATGAAGCTCTCGCTCGGACCAACCCCGAGCCACTCGATGCCGACCGTATTCGCGTCGCGGGCGGACAAGATGATGCTCCCGACATCCACGCCGTCGCGCACGAGCGCGAAGCGCGCGTAGCCGCGCGGGTCCTGCATCGAACGCAGCGTGACATCGGAGTCCGTCCAGTCGAGCATCGCGTCACGGATGCGCTCATTCGTGACCGAAGTGCCCGGCGAGCGCGGGCCGCCCGCCGCCCGCTCGTACTGCGCGGTGCGGTCGCTCCTGTCCCGCCAGTCCGGGCGCTCCGCAGCCCGGCGCATCGCAAGCTCCACGGCGTCACGGGGCGTGGACAACGTAGGAGAGAGACGCTTCGCGTCATCCACGCCCCACCCGACAGCGTACGAGCCGTCGTAGCGGCGCTTGACCGGCACCCCGGCCACCCAATCCCACGAGTTCTTCGGCAGCGCCCCGAGCCGCGCCACCGCGTCCTCCTCGTCCTCCGCGTCGCTCTGGCCGGGGCTGCCCTTCCCCGTGAACGCGCGCAGGATCAGCCGGGCGCGATCCTCGTTGTCCACCCACCGGAAGCTCTTGTTGGAGCCGTCCGCGAGCGTCCATCCGTCCGTCGGCTCCTCCCCCGCGCGGTAGTGCGCGAGCGCGGTGCCGTCCGACATCTGCTCAAGCTCCTCCTTCTCCGTGCCGGGGAACGGGATCTTCTCAATGCGGTAGAAGCCGCCGTCGGCCGTGTGGAACGTCCGGCCGTCGCGTCCCATCCACCCATCCCGGAACCGGCCGTAGCCGAGCGTGCCGACCTGCGAGCGGCCCGGCGAGCGCGCCTGGAACGGCAGCACGCTGCCCTCCATCGCCGACCGGTGCTCCATCGTCAACTCCGCACCGTCGCGGATGCGGTCCACGTCCTCGCCCGGATGGGCCTCCGCGATCCACGACGCCAACTGGTCGAACCGGGCGTGCGGCGGCGTCTGGAACTTGAGCGCGAACAGCGCGTTGCGGCGCGCCATCGGCTCCGTGATTCCCGCCGAGTCGAGCAGATCCGCCAGCGCCTTGCGCTCGTGGCGGTAGTTGCCCATGACCGCGTGGTCGCTCTGGTTGCGCTCCCGCCAGTCGAGGATGTCGTTCTGGCCCTGCTCCTCCAAGCGCTCCACCGCGAGGACGTGCGAGATCTCCTCCGTCAGCGCCTCCTCCAAGTTCGCGTGCGCCGGGATCGCGAACAGGTCCGGCTCGATGGGATTGACGCCATGCGCGATCTCGTGGCCGGTCACGTGGTAGCTGGCGTACACGCCCCGGCGCTCGAAGTCGCGAAGCTGCTTGCCCTTCGCGCGCTGGCGGCCCGCGCGCTCGATGTCCTTCGCGACGTCGTGCCCAAGCTCGGCCTCGCCGGTCCAGAGATGCTGCCCGGCGTGGTCACCCAACCGGCGGGCGATACGGACCTCCGGCACATGGACGTCCGCGCCGAACCGCTCGCCAAGCTCGTCGGCCCACGAGATCGCGTCGGCCTGGAACTCCCGGAAGTCGCCCGGCGCGCCCTTCGACGGCCTGCCCGGCATCTTCACGACCGGCGCGGGCGTCCAGTCCACGTCCGTGATGCCGGAGCCGTCCCACGTGAACGCGACCGTGCTGCCCTTGTCCCGGTGCCGGTACGAGAGGCGGGTGCCGCCCTGCGTCGGCCGCGAGGACTCCATCACGAACCCGGCGTCCTGCAACGCCAGCACCTTCGACGGCGGATCCCCCGCCGAGATCGGTGACCGGCGCGCACCGACGTTGTGGCCGATCTCCTCGGCCTGCCCGGCGCGCATCTGCGCGCGCAGCTTCTCCGCGAGATCCAGCCCCGTCGGCTTGAGCACCGTGCCGGGAGACCGGCGTCGGCTGCCGGTGACCTCGTGCCCGCCCTGATACACGCTCGTGGAGCCGGGCGGCGACGTGTACGTCTTGCCGTCGATGCGGCGCTCCCACAGGCTGTCCTGCGGCACCCGCAGGTAGCGACCGGCGACCCATCCCCACTTGCCCCGGCCCTTCTCCCGGCCGTGAGCCGGAGGGGTCACGTCGAGCAGGTCGCGGAGCTTGTCGCGGGTGTGCGCGCTCGCGCCGCCGCGCGTGGGCATGAACTGCCCGCCCTTCACGAACCCGCGCGCCCACCGGCGCGGCTCCCGGCGCTCCTCCAAGCTCACCACGTTGCCGTCCCCGCGCTGCGCCGTCCACGCCTCCTCCATCCACCGGCGCAGATCGTCCTCCGGGATCTCACCCATCATGTCGTGCGCGTTCTTGAGCACCTTCTTCGCGCGCTTCTCGGCCTCCCGAGGATCCGGCACCTGATCCGGCAGCATCAGCCCCCGGCCCACCGCCGTGTCCAGCCCGAGCAGGTAGCACTGGCAGCCGTGATGGACCGGCGGCATGAAGTTCTCCAACACGCTCCACGGCCAGAACTTCTCGCCCATCGCGAGGCACTCCAACGTGTGCTCCTTCACGTCGTCGGAGAGCCGCCAGTACGCGCCCTGCGGCGACGTGCTCCTGAGCACCAGCGCGTCCGCGCGGCCCATCGCGCGGAGCAGCATCGCCTCCTCGCGCATCAGCGTGAACCGCTTCTCCCGCTCCAACAACGCCCGGAGCACCGCGAGCCTCTGCGACGGATCCGAGATCTCCATTGCCTTCGGCAGGTCGCGCGCGAGACGCTCCGACATCTTCTTGCGGAACGCCTCCTCGAAGCGGGCCTCCTGCGCGACCAGCGCTCGAAGCTCCGACGCGGCCGTGGACGGATACCGGTCCACAAGCTGCGCGTACACGTACGCCTCCGCGCTCGCGAACCGCATCCGCGCGAACCGGCGCATCGCCTCGATCATCCCGGCGACCGTCAGCGCGGTGCCCGCGCCAAGCCCCGCAACAGCCGCAGTAGCGGCGGCGGCCGGGGCCACAGTCCCGGCCGCGTAGGGGAGCGCGGCGGCCCCGAACCCGGCGGCGTTCGCGGCGTCCGGGAAGTCAGCGACGGTCTGATCGGACACGCACGGAGGATACGTGCGTGCGGCCCGGTCTTCGGATCGGGGCTAGCAGATCAGGATGGCGACGACGATGGCCGCCAGAGCGATCAGGCAACCGCCGACGGCGAGCAGAAGAACATCCGTGTTCGGGCTGGACATGCCTGCTGCAACGAAGCCCACCGCCGGAACTAGCGGTTCTTGAGTCCAAGCCACGAGGCGGTCATCCGCTTGCGCCACAGCGCGAGCGTCTGCTCCAACGCGCCCTCCAACACCCCTTCGATGTCCCCGAGCGGATGCCGGACCTCCGGCAGCCCCGTGAGCGTGTAGCCGAGCTTGCCGTCGATGTACGTGACCTCGATCACGACGGTCGGCAGGTCCGGCGGGGTCCCGGACTCCTCGATGCGTGGCGGCGGGTCTCGATCCGACACGCCCCCATCATCGCGGCCCGTGCTGGCGTCTCCACATCTCCATCCCGTGCCACGAGCCGTGCCACTTGTGGTTGCCGATGCTCGCCGCCTCCGACTTCGACCGCATCACCCCGGCCGCGATCAGCGACCGGCGCACCGACTCCTCCGTGCGGCCCACGATCTTCGCGACGTCGCGGGCGCTCAAGCCCGACTCGTACAGCGCGATGCGGCGCTCGACCTCCGCGTGCGGCAGCCGGGCGTGATGGACCTTGTTCGTGACGTGCGGCTTGCGGAGATGCACGCCCTGCCGGAGCAGATGCGCGCGGACCACCGACGGGTTGCGGTCCGCCAGCTTCGCGATGTCGTTGATCGACTTGCGCTCCTGCTGGTACAGCCGCTTCCACTCCACGGCCTCCGGCACCGTGACGTTAGGTCTCTGGCGCGGCATCGGCCTCCGGCGGCAACGGCTTGTCCTCCATCGCGGTCCAGTACGCCGCGTAGGCGCAGATCGCCCCGCCGACGACGAACCCGAGACCGAACCAGAGCAGGCGCTTCATGCGCCCCAATGGTGCTACAGCATCCGGCGGTTCCTCCGCTTGACCGCGCCGCAGTCCTTGCAGCGCACGAGCGCCTCCGTGTCGGTGCTCGCGATCACGAGCAGCGCTTGTTGCTGCCAGTGCGTGTCCTTGTCGCCCGTGAACACGTCGCCGATGACCTCGGTGCGGTGCCTGCCCTTCCGGCACCGCCGGGACAAGCCGTGCCCCTTGCGGCCCGCCTCCGCTTCGAGACGGCGACGGTGGAACTGCGCGGCGCTCTCGCGGACGGACGCCACCGTCCAGTCGCCGCGCAGCT
>Ga0105243_10001990_pt1 | contig 17388 bp, 14 predicted proteins | sample KBSM34metaG_FD_81525 | JGI IMG/M metagenome (GOLD analysis project Ga0105243, IMG submission 81525) | Miscanthus rhizosphere microbial communities from Kellogg Biological Station, Michigan, USA - KBS M3-4 metaG | ecosystem: Host-associated > Plants > Roots > Rhizosphere > Soil | place... | reverse complement strand
CATCACCAGTTGGTTTGCGCGAACGATGTACGTTCGTTGTTCAGCATGCGGCACTCTGAACGCCCGGCGGCGTACGGAGTGCCGCTCGTGTAGCACTACACTTTAAGCGCTCTATTCAAAACGTTAGCTTCACAGGATTAACGAGATGGACAGGATTAACATATAAATCCTGTCTAATCCTGTTCATCCTGTAAAACTGCACCGCAGAAAGCACGTACTCTATGACAACACCGATCCCTCCAGAGTGGCGCACGCACGCCGAAAGCACCGACTACCGCGAAACACCAAATTACGACGACACCATCGCCTTTGCCCGGCGTCTGGCCCATGCGTCCTCAATTATCGAATACGAAGGATTTGGCTTCAGCGGGCAGGGCAGGGAATTGCCCCTCATAATCGCGTCGGAAACGGGCACGTTTACACCCGTCGCCGCGAAATCAGAAGGCAAGGCTGTTGTCCTGATCCAGGCGTGCATTCACTCCGGTGAACCCGACGGTAAAGACGCCGGTTTTGCGCTCCTCCGCGACATCGCCATCACGCAAACTGTCACCGGCATACTGAACAACGTCGTATTGCTCTTTATCCCGATCTACAACACCGACGGTCACGAAAGATCCAGTCCTTACAATCGCATCAACCAGAACGGTCCGGTCGACATGGGCTGGCGAACTACGAGCACTTATCAGAACCTCAATCGCGACTACATAAAAGCCGACACGCCCGAGACGCGCGCATGGCTCAATTTATGGCACCAATGGCAGCCCGATCTGTTCATCGATTGCCACGTCACTGACGGCGCCGACTATCGCTGCAACATCACCTATCACCACGAACATCACGACGGAGTCGACGGCGCCGTGCTCGAATGGGAGCGCGACGTCTTTGACGCCAAGGTTAAGTCTGCAACCGAAGCCGCCGGCAATGTGATCTCGTGGTATCTCGAGTTTATAGACAATCGCGATCTCGAACTGGGCACGAGAGACTTCAACGGCTCGCCCCGTTTCTCGACCGGCTATGTTCCACTGCGTAATCGTCCGGGCATTCTGATCGAGACGCACATGATCAAAGACTATCGGTCGCGTGTCATGGGTACGTACGACTTTCTTAAGGCGGCGCTGATAGAAGTTAATCGCGATCCTGAACGTTTGCGACAGATTGGACGCGAAGCAGATGAGCGAACAGTCGACGCCGGCAAAGCCTACGACCCGGGCGCGAGTTTTCCGATTGACTTTGAACTGACTGACGAAGCAACACCGTTCGCCTTGAAGGCATTCAACTACGAGACGGAGCAGAGTGACGTGTCGGGTGATCTACGCGTCGTCTATGGTCGCGAACCGCTTGATTTGACTGTGCCGATGTATCAAACGTTCCGAGTCAAAACGGCTGTTGCGCCTCCGCTCCGCTACATCGTGCCGGCGCAATGGACGGACGTTATCGACGTGCTGAAAGCGCACGGCGTGCGGATGAAGACACTCGCTGCGTTCCGATCACTCGAAGTTGAGAGTTATCGCTTCACAAATGTGATCTGGCCGTCTGAGCCATTCGAAGGCAGACACATGCCGCACTTCGATGTCGAGCCAACTGTCGAGACCAGGAGTTTTCCTCCGGGCTCGAAGATCGTGCCCATGAGTCAAACACTAGGACGAGTGATTCTGAATCTCCTGGAGCCACATGCGCCCGACTCACTCGCGCGTTGGGGCTTCTTCAATGCGATCTTTGAAGAGAAGGAGTACGCGGAGCACTACGTGCTTGAAGCACTTGCACGCGAGATGATGGCAAACGACCCGGCGCTCGAACACGAGTTTAGACAACTGCTCGCGAGCGACCCGGAGTTCGCCGCAAGTCCGTCGGCGCGCTTGCGGTTCTTCTACAGACGTTCGCCCTACTGGGATCCACAAATGAATCTTTATCCAGTAGGGCGAATCATTACTGATTTCGATTTACCTCTTGTCTGATTTCGTACGCCCGACGAGTGATCGTCGGGTCTGCGCAATACTGTCGGGCGCCGAGCAGGGCAAACAGTGTGTTAGTTTGCCTTATACGACTGTCCGACGTCCGCCAATGATGTTGATAAGCAACACCACGAGCGCCAAGACCAACAAGATGTGAATGAACCCACCGACCGTGTAGCTACTTACCACGCCGAGCAACCACAGGACCAAAAGAATTACAAAAATCGTCCAAAGCATTTCTTCTTCCTCCTTTTGTCGACCACGCCCAAGTTTCGTTGGTACAAAAGCAATCGCCGTGGATTCAGCAACGAGTATGCCGTTTGGGTTTTCTGGGCATTTTGGAGGAATTCGAGGAATTAGCGTACGGAAATATAACAGCGAGGAGCCACGGATGGTACGGATTTTAAAAATCCGATGAACCACGGATCGAATCCGCGTTGATCTATCACAAATCTGTGTAATCTATGCTAAAGTGGTCGCAGCGTTCGCGTGCGGGTCCTTCCTAAGAAGTTCCGTCGCTTTTTCAAATCCCGAATCTTTGGTTCTTTATCTTGTTTGCTGGCCGGACGAAGGTGCACTTCGCCGGACTTTTTGGAGGTTTATTTATGCCCACCCCCAGCCCACGGGTATCGGTTCGCACACGCAAAGTGGCTATCGTCGGCCTGGCAGTCATTATTCCATCGCTTGTCGCGGCCTCGATCGCTCTCTACCAATCGCAGCTATCATCAGTACAAAAGATCAACTACTCCCAGCTCTACAGCCTCGCCGAGACTGGCGGCGCGGTCGCACTCTCGGTCGAGGGTGAGACTATTACCGTGACCAAAGCAGACGGCTCCGTCGTCGAAGCAACGGTTACAGGTGAAACCACCCAGCACGACGTAGTGCAACTGTTCCGTCAGAAGAACGTGCCTGTCGAATTTCGGCCGTTGCAGCCCGGGCTTCTTTCGAACATTGTCAGTTGGGTTCTGCCGATCTTTACGCTTGGCTTGATCGGATTTGCTGGTTGGAAAATCTATTCGAGCATGAGCGGTCGTGGGTCGTTCGAGTTGGAGAATCACAACGGGAAGCAGGATGTCGGGTTTGACGATGTGGCGGGAGTTGATGAAGCGCGGGCTGAGTTAACGGAGACGATCGAGTTTCTGCGCAATCCGGAGCGGTTTAGCCGGCTTGGTGGCCGCGTGCCGCGTGGAATTTTGCTTTATGGACCTCCGGGAACTGGCAAGACGCTGCTCGCACGAGCTGCGGCAAAAGAAGCTGGTGTGGCGTTCTTGTCGGCCTCCGGCTCGAGCTTCCAGGAGAAGTTTGCGGGTCTTGGTGCGGCGCGTGTGCGACATCTTTTCACAAAGGGAAGAAAGCTCTCGCCGTGCATTATCTTCATCGATGAGATCGATGCTCTCGGACGCCAGCGTGGTCGCGGTGGTGATTCCGCGTCGGCGGATCAGGATCAGACGCTGAACCAGTTGCTCGTCGAGATGGATGGATTTGATCAGTCGAGTGCGGTTGTGGTGATCGCGTCAACCAACCGTCCCGATATTCTCGATAAGGCACTCACGCGTCCCGGACGATTCGATCGTGAGATCGCAGTTAACCTCGCAGACGTTTCCGGGCGCGAAGCAATTCTGAAAGTTCATGCACGTAACCTCAAACTCGAAGAAGGGCTCGACCTGCAGTGGATCGCGCGTGGAACTCCCGGTTTCTCCGGCGCTGAGCTTGCGAATCTGATGAACGAAGCCGCAATTGCTGCCACTCGCGACGATTCGCCCGCGGTCGCTCGCAAGCACATCGAGATTGCGCGCGATCGCATTTTGATGGGCGCCGAACGACAGGGCTTCATGATGGACGACGATGAGCGTTACGCGACGGCCGTACACGAGGCTGGTCACGTGGCTGTTGGCCTCGCGGTTGAGAACGGCGATCCGATTCACAAGGTGTCGATCCTGCCGCGTGGTCGTGCTCTTGGTGTGACGCAGTCGCTGCCGGAACGCGATCGCTTCATGAAGAAGCGTGAATATCTCGAAGATCAGATTGCGTTGTTGCTGGGTGGTCGTGCGGCGGAGCAGGTGCTGCTCTCGACGATGACTGCTGGAGCTTCGAACGACATCGAACGCGCGGTTGAGATTGCGAGGCGGATGGTCAGTGAGTTTGGCATGAGTCGTCTCGGCCCAATTCACCTTGGTCAGGCGGATCAGCCTCGTAGCCAGAGTTTGCTGGATAAGGTTGAGGAAGCGACGACCGAGTTGATCAATGAGCAACTCGAGCGTGCGTGTGCGATTGTGACGGCGGAAAAGGAATCAATCGGGCGTCTGGTTGAGCTCTTGATGCAGCGCGACACGCTCGATGCCGAGGAGATTGCGAGCTGCTTCAATCGTCAAACGGTTCGCGCCGCATAGGCCAGATTACAAGGTTATGAGGATGTCAGGGCGTAGTGATGCAGTTTGGTGTCCGACATGCTTTAGCTTGTCGGATTGCGCGACAAACTGAAGTTTATCGGACATTTTGCTTTGAAACTGCATCACTACCTGGTCAGGATTCAGTCTGGCTTTCCACAAAAAATCGTAAATCCGCCCACTGCCGTGGGCGGGATTTTAGAACTTTTTTGTGCAAAGTTATTCAGCCTACTGTTTCGCGTTCCCGCTAAACGAGTACAACGCATTGCGGGTACGGATGTAGAGATTGTTACCGGCAATCGCCGGTGTGGCCCATATCTCATCCTCCAGATTGTTGGTCGCAATTATTTCCCACTGCGCGTCAGCTTTGAGCACCGTCACCTTGCCGCTACCGCTCGCGAGAAAGATCTTGCCGTCCGCCGCGACGGGAGATGCGTAGTATTCCTCGAGCGCATCGGGCGTGCGACCCTGCTTCAAAACCTGCCCACTCGCTGGATCGAGACTGGAAACGATCCCGCCCTCCTTCATCAGATACATCACACCACGATAGATCAACGGCGCAGGAATACTCGGATAGGATTTCTTAAAGTTCCAGGCGACGCTCGACGACGTAAGGTCGCCTTGCCCGCCCAAACGGACTGCGGTTAGACCATGACCCATTGTTGTTGAATTGCGGACGAAGTCGTACTCCGCGCGCTCGATGACGCCATCGTTGTTGGCGTCGAGCCATCCAAAGTGCTCGGAAGCTTCCGGGCTGACTTTCATTTCCTCTCGTTGGATCTTTTGGTCCTTATTTGTGTCGGCCTTGAGAGTTTCCTCGAACGGCGGCAGGAACGGTTCATCACCACCATCCGCAGTGACGTAGACCATGTCCGTTCCAAGGACGGGGACACCTTTTGGATATGTGCCGATTCTCGTTACCCACCACAATCGCTCTCCCTTATCAAGCGAATAGGCATCGACCGATTGTGAGCCAAGAACGATCACTTGTGCTGGCCCATTCCTGGGCTTGTGAATAGCAGGAGTGGAATACGCCTCAAAGTTTGGCCGGCTCTTTTTCCAGAGCACTTTTCCATTGCGAGCATCGACGGTAATGATGAAAGAATCTGTTCGCTGATCACAAACCATCACGAGCGTGTTGCCGGCAAGCACCGGCGATCCACCCATACCGTAGAAACTGTTAAAGGGTCCTAACGGAACTCGCCATCGTTCCTTGCCATCTGGTCCATAGGAGATCAATCCCAGTTCTGCAAAAAAGACGAAGACGTTTTTCCCGTCACTAACAGGACTCGGCGACGCCGCATCGTTGGCCTTATAGATGGGCATGTGTCGCGCGCGCACAGCATCGCGGCGCCAAAGGACTTTTCCGGTTTTGCGATCGAGGGCGAAGGTGAGCAGCTTGTCACCTTCGCTCGCGGTCAGAAAAATCCGATCGGCGGTGACCACGGGTGATGATCTTGCGAATGGTACTGCCGTTTTCCAGACGAGATTCTTCGTGGCACTGAACTCAGCAGGGAGGGAAAAGCCTTCGGCAACGCCGGCGCCGTTCGGTCCACGGAATTGCAGCCATTCATCGGTGCGGCTTGCGCCGGAAGATTTGTTGCTTTGCTGTGCGTACGTCTGAAAATCGACTAACACGAACAGCGCGACCACGACAGTTGGGAGTAGGAGTCTTACTTTCATGATCTGACGTGCAGGGAATCGAACCCGCACTTCCTTTCGGCAAGCTGGAACTGGGACTGTGTGTTGATTCTCGCTCCAGACATCACTCGTTAGCAAGAGAATTTCGGCGCACTAGAATCGCGAAACGATGAGCAGGCTACCAGCGATCGCAACCAGGTCCTCGAACAGAGCAACATTGAAATCAGGTTGGCGCAGGGACCTTACGAGTCGCGCGCGGGCGTGAAAGCCGGCGAAACAACCGACGATCCCACCAATCACTCCCAGCCCGGCGCCAACCCGAGCCGACTTTCCGCCGCCGAGAGAAACGCATGCGCCGGTGAATCCACCTGTCACGATGCGGCCGATAAGTCCTGGAGGAGCAGTGCGGTTCGGAGTATTCGGCAGCTTATCGTAAATGACTTCTCCGATGGCTAACAGGCTCAGAATTATTACTGTTGGAAGCGAGCCGATGAGAGACAGTGGCCGCGCAAGTGTGAGCCAACCCAGGTACACGGCCCACGCGACCGCTGCGGGAGGCGTAAGCGAGCGCAACCCGGCGAAGAGTCCAATTAGAAATGCGAATAACAGCGTCATCTACGTCAAATCAATTGGTGACAAACGAAAATTTTTGCGCTAGGTTGCTGATTAACCCCACTTAGTCGAAAAGAAGCGGGCCGACTTGTGCTTCAACCACAAAGCCGACCCTAGATCCTCAACCTTCCAACGAAAGGATAAGGACCATGGCAAATCATGGTAACGAATCTCGCACACTCGACGCCAATCTAAAACGACGCGCTCGAAAACTCGCAACCGACAGCAGAGTCGATCCACGAACACGCTCACTAATCCGTTACGGACTGGAGCTCAAAGACCAACACCTTGAGCAAATAGTGAATCGTGTTGAAGCCGGCGAAATGAGCATCGACCACATCAACTTGGAGAGTGATTAAGAATTCTCCGCGCCGCTCCGCGTCTCGGCGGCATAACCGCCGAGACACGGCGGCGTAGACGAGCAGGTTTCATCTGCGTATCAGTGCTGGCACTGCGGGATTCGTTACGGAAAAGCTTTAACCGATTCCAGCTTGTAGGTCTGGCACTGATCTGCTTAAGAGAACGAAACACAGGCCGACGGCGAACCTGACCTTGCGCGACCTAACCTCCCTTGTCGGCGCAGATGTGGCCGAGAAGACGCGTCGCTAAAGACTCTGCGCCACTTGGAATCTGCGGACAAAGCGCGCACTCACTGGAATTAGCAGAGTACAGGCCCAAGCGAGCAGCAACGTCGACCTTCAGAGATGGGCGTCAAAACAATGACTTTGCTCGTTGCCGATCTCAATCGCGCCGACTGGTGGGTCACCAGCGAGTGTGAACTGGTCGGCGGCGTCCGACGCAGCGACTGCAGATTGGTCTGCGCGAATCAGCAAACAGCGTCGGTTTTTGCTGAGGTTTGTTTTGGATCAGATCGAGACGCAAAGCGACGGGCCTGCTCCAAGCGTTAGTCATAGTGATATCGGCAGGCAACGACCGTAAGTTGCTCGTCGGTCACCTTATATACTAGGCGGTGTTCGTCGTTAATTCTTCGAGACCAACAACCTCGGAGCTCTCGTTTCAGCGGCTCGGGTTTCCCCGTACCGCTGAAAGGCGTTCTCGCCGTCTCGATAATCATTCGCTGAATGCGCTGGAACAGTTTCTTATCTGTTTGCGCCCATTCGTTATAGTCATCGAAAGCCGTTTTGTGAAACGCGATCAGCCTCACGAAAACTGCTCCTGGTCTGGAGTAATAATGCTTTGACTACTCTCAACATCAGAGATAGCACGCAGCAAGCGTTCGCGATTTGCTTGCGAACGCATGAGATATGCTGTTTCATCGGCACTATGTAACTTATTGGCTAAAAGGAATTCTTCAACTGAGTTGAAAGCATTGAGGAATAAAGGACTGCCTGAAAATGAAAGAGGGCTCACTGGTCCAATAGTCATGAAGGAATATTGACGACTGGCTACATCGAATGCAGAATGTGGATCTCTGAATAACTGGTACAGATCAAGTGAACTCTTTGATGAGCCTACAAGCTGCCGAAGAGATTCAAATTCCTGGCCGAGCGCGAGGCCGAAACCGAAGAAGAAAATTCTAAGCTGTTGAATAATCTCCGAGTGTAGGCTGGACAGCGTCTGGCTAATAAACAGCCAACCTAGTCCGTATTTTCGAGTAGTTCTTGCTGCATCAACGAGTACCGCTCTCACGCGCCGTGCCGCATCATCGTCACGCGAAACATCCCGAGGTGCCACTCTGTGAGCTTCGTCAATGATGACCAGGGCATTGAGACTCTGGTTCTCTCGGTACATTTGTTCCGCGACAAGTGTTACGCCTTCCAACAGTCTCTTAATGACTAGGGATTGAATGGTGTCATTCCAGAAGAGACCGGCCGCCTTCTCCCGTGACACATCAACCACTAGAACAGGGCGAACTGGTTTCGTAGGATCGAGAAGCCATTTCAAAGCAGCTTCAATTTTCCTTCGGCCGCCTGCGTAGTCTTCCTTAAATAAATTCGCGACCGGCAGCCAGGTATCTCGAAATATCTCGTCTGGATCAGCTTCAGCCACTGCGTCTCCAAAACGCTCTGCAGCGGCACCCTCTTTGGCGTATATTTTATTCCTTAGCTTTTGATCCTTCAGAAGCTCCCAAGCGTGGTTGAACGTCGCACGTTCCGAAAGATCTGCGAGCTTTAGGTGTTGCTTTTTCATCGCCTCGACAAGCTGGTCACAGGCAGCGAGAACCTTCTCTTGAGTCATGATTTGAAGATCTTTGAAAAACCGAGATTCTGAGAGTATCTGCTGAAAGAGTTCCCATCGATCTAGAACCAGTTGTTGGACAGAAAGAACATGAGCTGGTTTATTCTTTTCGCGGATAAGATCTCCCACCGGCAGTGCAAACTCTCCGGATCCACCGTTTCTTGTGAAGTCCTTCGAAAATTCGCCTTGCGGATCAATTATGAGCACGGCCATTTTTGCATAGCGCGCGTATGCTAATAGGAGCATCTTCGCGAGTACCGATTTGCCCGAGCCGGTCTTGCCGAAAATACCTAAGTGATAGGCTTCCCCCGCTCCATCTTGTCCTCTATCGAAGTGCTTGAACCAAAGTGGTAGCTTTGGCTTAGAGCCATAGACGTGGCCCAAATAAAAGATCTGTTCTTGATATGGTCGTAAAAGCTCTTCGAGCACCTCGTCTGTTACTAGATGGATAGTTGTACCTGTAGAAGGGACGGTCCCCAGAATACTGGGCTCGTATCCACCAGGACCACCCTTCCGAAAAACGGCGCTGATTACCATCTTGCCAAGATGTGTATCTTGTCGTTCGCTGACAGCATCTACACGCCCGCGCTGACGGATGAGACTACGCATCGTAGGGTCCTCATGCCAGATGTTACGGAGCTGAACCTCAGTGATTTGCCCCAACGCGTAGTGTGGAGACGAGTCTTGGACGAAACGAAATAGTGCCAATTCACCCACGAGTTTTCGCGACACAGCTGAGCCAAGAATATCGAGAGCTAACTGCGACGTAGACGAAGGTGAGCCAATAACGCCGAGTCGCTCTGTTGCATCCACGAGAGTGTCTAAGTCGCTCCTGTGGTCAGTCATCTCTAGCCTCCTGTTTCGCTTCGATACCCATGCATAGCAAAAAACACTTCACCGATATCACCTTCATACTGATCAGAGATTCGTTGAGTTGTCACCTGTCGGAAGCTTGGAAGCGCCCTGGCCAAGGCCTTCACTGTCCGATCAGCAAGGTAAAGCGGATAGGGTTCAAGCATCGAAGCAGTCGCACACTGATGCTTCAAGCCCTGGATTATGGAGCCAAGCCTATGTTTGTTGGCTCCCACATTGCGCGCCACTTCTATTCTAAGGGCCGGTAACCATTCGTGTGGCTTATAGTAAAAAATCTGAAGGCCTTTGAGAGCTTCAACGATCTCTGAAGCCAAATCATGAACTCTATTCCGAATCGGTACTGGAACTCGAGAACTGTTGAGGTGCCATTCTTGCGGTGGCTGCTCTATATCGATCGGGTTAGTCAACTCCCCGGGCTGCAATATTAGTGTCAGAAATCCTCGATCATCGTGCTCCCCGGGCCATCCCACGGCGCGGCCGATCTCGCGACGTGTAGAGTACTTGGGCAAACCTACATAATTTCTATCAGAACGCTCAGAACGGAGAATAGAATTGTAGGCTTCCAAGTAGTCGCAACAGTTCGAGATAAACTCTTGTGAACACTGAAGCATCGACGCCTCTGCGGCCTGGTTCAGAGCTTGATTGAAATAAATGATAGGGAGGGTGAGTGTCATATCTAGCATTATTAGATCGTGAGGCGCGCGGACTGCCAGCAACAACTCCCGCCCTAGCATGACAGCTCGTAACACCGTAGCTGTATCGGCGTTGTGCACTTCCGCAACCACGTATGTGGAATGGTAGGGCCTATCCCAATGACGCTTCTCGGACGGAGGGGTAAGGCCTTCCACGGCAACTGCAGCTGCAGCGGCGAGATCAACCGTAAGCAGACGGTCAATAGCATAAGAGCCGTCTGTCGCGCATGTCGTGGGCAGCGGCGGGTAGCCCAAGGAGGACTCGTTAAGAATAAGGTTTCGATCTTTGAGCGCTTGGCGGTAGGCAGCCCTATCCTGCTTAACTTCGCGAAAAGTCTTTAGCAGTAAATCTCCCACCGCAGCCGTTTGTTGCAACACTTCCTCAACCAACGCGGCAGGTAAGTCGGCGAATGGAGCCGTCTCATCCGCCATCGTTGGTCTCCTCGCTCCAAAGCCTATAGGTGGACGGCAAGAAATCTCGGTACCTTTGATCTCGACTTGCACGTGGAAGCAACCATCTTTCGCGAAACGCAGCGAACAAGTCTGCTGCAGATTGATCAAACCACTGAAGTCTTGAATGATGACCGGCTAAGAATTGTTGAGTATTCTTAGCGAGAGGAACGACGAAGACTTCGCGACGCACTCCGTGATACGCCCAGTTCGGAGAGAGCCCGATCTTAGCCAAGCATTTTCTAACGACTTCACGCCTGTTTCGGAATCCTGTCCCCCATCTTTCCTGTTTGGCGGTTGGCTTACAGTGGCGCACGGCATACTGGCAGATTGAGTCGTAAAGACCATTTGCAAAATGGAAGTCGCCAGATCCCTCAGTAAATCCAACGCTCTTAAAGAGTGTCCGATTCTCATATCGGATCCGGTTGTACACTGAGGAGCGCCCAAGCGCTGAGGTTGTCGTGATTAATGCCAAACGTCTATCCAGCTTTCTTTCACCGATCAGTGATTTACGAGTTCCATATTTACGTTCAAAAGCCGATCTCACCTCATTGCTCGATGCCAGCATTGCGACTAGCTTGCCACCTAGAAGCGCCGAATACGGGGGAACTGCGCCGAGGACGAAGGCATCCAGAACGTTAAATAGTCTTCGCTTTCGTCCCTGTATATCCCATCCAATCCACTGATCCCTTGCGCCTAGACTGAAGATCGGATCTCCTAAGCCAATGAGGCCGATGAGCTTGCCATTCTGCTCGTCGAAAATGACAAAACGGAGGCGGCGTCCATATCCCGAAGAAACCGGAATACTCCAATGTAGACTAGCATGTCTAAATAACAACTCTTCTTCCGAATCGGGGGTAACTTCCACCAATTGGGGAAGAATCATTTCCGGCTCTACTTCTGTGCCAGCCGCTATGTATTCAAGTAAACGGTCCTCGTGTCGTGAAAGGCCTCCTTTCGATTTCTCAATACGATGTTTGACCGCCATTGAGTGCAACTTACGCAATCTTTCCTTCGTGAGATTGCGGGGAGGGAGTATTTCAGCTCCTCGCAAGCGGAAGCCTTGCGACGAAAGCGATTCAGTGATCAAAGTACGAAGTTGGCTGCGGTTCATTCGGAACTCCAACACTCCTACTTCTAGCGAAGAAGGCGTCAATGACCTATCGAATTAGTTTTGCGTTGGGCGCCAGTCTGATCTTTCGTCTGACGTTCCTCGGATGACGTATCTGTCGGTCTATTATCTCTGAGGTCTGCTTACTAGGCGGCTGACGCTTCGTAGTTGAAGGATGGTACTTCTTTGAATCTCGGAGGTTCAATGAAGTCAACAGCTTCCTGAATCTTTGAATAGACGGTACGATCGCTACCCGTGATTGGCTTGCCTTTCTGAAGCGGGAAGTTTCGAAGGTTAGGAAAGGGATCATTCTTCTCGAGCCAATCAAACAAACAGCAGAAACCACGACACATTGCTACTACGCATCGCAAACGATCATCATTAGCAAAGAAATTGAGTTCGTTACAGTCAGCATATAGGATCAACACCACCTGGTCTTGTGGACCCAAGAAGGGGACAGCGAGATAGGACCATGCTACTTCTGACGGTGCTCGTTTATCGCCCGAGGCGGGCATCGCTTCTCGCAGGTCAATCTGGAATTCAGGATTTGTCTTGTAGGCCTTCGTTCGCCAGATTCGACGATCTCCAAAGGCGGCTCCAATGATTCCTTCGTCTACTGGAAAAACGCGACCAGCCCCACGCGGGTCAGCCTTTTCGCCTTGCACGTACGCACAAACTTGCTGAAGGTAGCCCTCGCCTTGGCGGCTGATTGCCCGATGCAGGGTAACTCGCAGACTCGGAATCTCTGACTCCCCTCTAAGCAACCCATCTACAGCAGCAGCAAACGGCAAGACGGAGAGTTGACTAGCCGGTGGCACGGGCTCTGGATTCATGTATGGTTTAGTCATTTGAGATTGTCCTTAAAAGGTGGTTGCCGAAAGGTGCCGGGCTCCCAAAAAAGTTCGGGTTTCTGTTCCTGATTCTCCTTGAGTTGCGTTAGACGGGCGACAACCTGATCCATCTCCATAAACATTAAAGACAAATGCGAGAGTGTGTCGGTGCCATATCGGCAGAGAACGTTGGCTTTCGGGATGCGAGACTTTTTCAATGCGGTTTCGAGACTATCGAAACTAGGTGAAAAAGCCCCGCAGCTATATAGAAGAAACGCCATCATTCGATTCTGAAATGAACTAGAAGGTCCAAATATATCTGAGATTGACTTTACTTTGCCATGTTTGCCAGCGATGTGCAGCACAACACTCGTGTCCTTTCTTATCCTCTTCAATAGCTCTTCTCGTGCTGGTTCTAACACTTCTCTGAGTTGGTTGAAGAATTCAAAGAGATTTGCGTCTTGATCGAGTTTGAGCCGCTCTGTCGCCAAATGGGTCTCAACCTTCTCTAAATCATTTGAGAACAGCTCATAGAGGATCGTGTCTTGGCGATACTGCTCTATTGTCAGGCGGCAGAGGTCTATAAGAGCACCATCGCCGAAACCGGAGACGAGGAAGATCTGATGCTTACCGTCCAACCGGGGCTGGCTCAGTTGCTCGTTTCTCCAATAAGAGTGAGTGCGGCATTGCGCCTCTTTCTTCTCTGCTCCAAAACCCGTTGCCAGCACTATAGTGTTGAAAACTTCGTTCTTACCTAGTTTATCTTTGATAGGATGAAACGCTCCGGCCCGCTTGGTTTTACTGGCAACCCATTCAATCTTGTTCTTTGTTGCGTCGATCCGAAAGTGTTTCAAGCCAAGGTAAATGGTGAGCCGCTCTTCTGATTTGTCGAAAGCTTCGCTGAACCTACTGAACTCGCGTACGATTGTCCGTGCCACATCGGATGCCCGCCCCTCTGACCAATTGAGAACAGGCAACGACGCACCCGGTGCCCTGCTGCCATCAGCTGGCCAATCATAGATCTTTGGATGTAACCAGCGATTGTCAGATCCTTGCTGAAGTGGGCACAAATCCCATAGCTCTTCGAACAGGGTTACTTTGATATTCTGATCAAATCGTGACAAGAAACATGCCGCTGCAGTCAGCCCAGAAATTCCACCACCCACAATAGCCACGTGATCAACATTTATTTCCTTACGCCTATTTAATTCCCATAGCGACCAAACCAAATTGTGTGCACGGATTTGCTGTTTATAAACAGTAAGTCCACGTTCCAAACTTCCGATGAGATACAGACCGGGCTTGAGACGGAAAGTTGGCTCGACGATCCTTGCTCGTTTAGCGGCTTCCACACAGAGAGTACAAGGTTTTCCGTCGGGTGAGATTAAGCGCACGCAATAAGGGCAAGGAAGGAGTGTTGAGGGTCCCATTAGTGCGGGAGTTTAATACCTCTGCTCTCGACAGGCAATAGTTGCCCTCACGAATCCAGTCAGGAATTAAGGTTCGAAACCGAAACCGAGTTCACGCTTGGATTTGTGCGATTCTCAATAGAAGAGGAGTTCCTTCGCATCTGCGGTGGAACTGTTTGTTCTCTTTTGTGTGTTTGTGCCCTTTTTGTGGCTACACTACGAGGTAGAGCGGATTCTCCAGGATTTTCTTGAACGTCTGCAGGAACTTTGCTCCGGTGGCGCCGTCGATGATGCGGTGATCGCAGGACATCGTGACGCGCATCATCTGACGGATTACGATCTCGTTATCACGGACAACCGGTTTCGGCGTCATCGCGCCAACCGCGAGTATGCCGCCTTCGGGGGGATTGATGACTGCGGTGAATTCGTCGATGCCAAACATGCCGAGATTACTGATCGAGAAGGTCGCGCCCGTGTACTCTTCCGGCTTCAACCGACGCGAACGCGCACGTTCCGCGAGCTCACGTACCTCCGCAGCAATCTGGCTGAGTGACTTCTGATCGGCGGCGCGCACCACGGGCGTGATCAGCCCATCCTCAATCGCGACTGCCACACCGATGTCAGCGCGTTCGTAATACCTGACGATCTTCTCCTGAAACGACGCATTGACTTGCGGATGCTGCATCAACGCTGCCGCGGTCACTTTAATAATGATGTCGTTGATACTGATCTTGAGATCAGGATCGAGAGCATTGATCCCGCGACGCATCTCAGCGGCGCGGTCCATCTCGATGTCAGTAGTGAGAAAGAAATGCGGAATGGGCCCGAGCGAAGTCACGAGACGTTTCGCAATGACTTTCCGAATTTCACTCGCCGGTTCGTCTCGATAAGCCGAGGCTCCGGCTTGCTGAAATTGTGGTGTTACGAGACGGAGCTGCGGAGCAGCCTCGGCTTTTGGCTGGCTCAACGCTGCTTCAATGTCCTTCTTGATGATGCGACCGCCTGGCCCACTGCCTTGAAGCGAACGCAGATCGATGCCCGCTTCCGCTGCCATGCGTGCTGCGAGGGGTGAGACAATCATTCGACCTGAGTCAGAAGGTGCTGGTTGTGGTTGGCGTCCGTTGTCGCCACGCGGCTGAGCGGTCGCCGCGGCGGCTTTAGCTTGTGGCGCCGGCGCCGGTTGCTCCGGTGCTTTCTCAGGTTCCGGCTTCTTCTCTTCCTGTGGCTTCGTGGCTGCCGCAGGTGCTTCACTCAAAAGTGCCGCGATGTCTTCGTTGGGTTCGCCAATCACCGCGATCAACTGTCCCAGCGGCGCCGACTGACCTTCATTGATGAGAATCTTGCGCAGGACACCGTTCGCGAGTGCCTGCATTTCCATGGTGGCCTTGTCGGTGTCGATTTCGGCGAGCGGCTCGCCCATGGAGACTTTGTCTCCCTCTTTTTTCAACCAACGCGAGATCTGTCCCTCCTCCATCGTAGGGGAGAGCTTCGGCATGATTACCTTCGTTGCCATTCGGCGGTTCCTTTTAGGTTAGAACAGGTTTCACGCAAAGGCGCAAAGTTTACGCAAAGACGCAGAGAAGACTTTGCGCCTTTGCGTGAAAGATCCAATGATTAATCCAAGTAAGCGACTTCGCGCACCGCAGCGATAATCCGGTTCACGTCGGGTATTGCGAGATCTTCGAGGTTCTTCGCGTAAGGCATCGGCACGTCAGCGCCTGACACGCGCTTCACTGGAGCGTCGAGATAGTCGAACGCGCGTTCCATGATCTCCGTGCTGATCTCCGCGCCGACGCCGCAGATCGGGTGCGATTCCTCAGCGACGACAACTCGATTTGTCTTCTTCACTGATTCGACAATCGTGTGGATGTCGAGTGGCCGGATAGTCCTGGGATCGATCACTTCACAGGAAACACCCTGCTGCTCGAGTTGGTCCGCAGCTTTCAGCGCAATTGGGACCATCAACGAGCGCGCAACGATCGTCACGTCTTTTCCTTCGCGTTTGACGTCGGCGACTCCGAGCGGAATCGTGAAGTCCGGATCGTCCGGCACCTCGCCCTTGTGCCCGTACATCCGCTCCTGCTCGATGAAGATGACCGGATCGTCGTCGCGAATCGCTGATTTCAGTAGGCCTTTTGCGTCGGCCGGCGTCGACGGCATCACGACCTTTAATCCCGGGAAGTATGCATACCACGATTCCAGGGCCTGCGAGTGCTGCGATGAAACCTGAAATGCAGAACCGCCGGGACCACGAAATACGATTGGAATGTTGAACTGGCCGCCAGACATGTAAAGCATCTTCGCGGCGGAGTTGATGATCTGATCGGTAGCAAGGATCGAGAAGTTGAAAGTCATGAACTCGACGACCGGTCGCAGCCCGGCCATCGCCGCGCCCACGCCCAGTCCGGCAAAGCCGAGCTCAGTAATCGGCGTATCGATAACTCTTTTGCCGCCGTATTCTTTGAAGAGTCCTTTAGTGACTTTGTAAGCGCCGTCGTACTCAGCGACTTCCTCACCCATTAAAAAAACTTTTTCATCGCGGGCCAGCTCTTCACGGAGGGCCTGGTTAAGTGCTTCGCGGATCGTGATTGTCGACATGATTTTATTTGCGGCCCGGCTCAATTGGGTTGGCGTAGACGTCTGTGTAGAGTTCCGAAGGATCCGGGAACGGGCTTTCATCGGCAAAACGCAGCGAGTCTTCGACCTCTTCGCGCACCTTCTGGTCGATCTCGTCGAGCGCCTTTTGGTCTACGATCTTTGCTTCGAGCAGGCTGGCAGAAAACAGTTTGAGTGGGTCGCGCTCCTGATACTTCTCGATTTCCGCACGCGTGCGATAGTTGCCAGGGTCAGACATCGAGTGGCCCATGAAGCGATACGTGCGAATTTCGAGGAGCGTTGGAAGATAATCCTTGCGCGCGCGTTCGACCGCGCGAACTGTGGCTTCACGCACGGCCAGTACATCCATGCCGTCAACAAACTCCGCAGCCATTTCGTAAGCGCAGGCTTTCTCGGAGATGTCGTGCAGAGACATTGCGCGGGCGAGGGAAGTGCCCATGCCGTACTGATTGTTTTCGCAGATATAGATGCAGGGAAGTTTCCAAAGCTGGGCCATGTTCAACGATTCGTGGAACGCGCCCTGATTCACTGCTGCTTCGCCGAAGTAACAAAGCGTCACCTGGTCGGTGCCCTGATACTTGGTGGCGAAAGCCGTTCCGGTTGCGAGTGGAATCTG
>Ga0105243_10001987_pt1 | contig 17402 bp, 19 predicted proteins | sample KBSM34metaG_FD_81525 | JGI IMG/M metagenome (GOLD analysis project Ga0105243, IMG submission 81525) | Miscanthus rhizosphere microbial communities from Kellogg Biological Station, Michigan, USA - KBS M3-4 metaG | ecosystem: Host-associated > Plants > Roots > Rhizosphere > Soil | place... | reverse complement strand
GTGCCGTGCGTTGGCAACACCATCGAGGGAGCTCTACGCCATGGCGAAGAAACGAAAGGCGGCGGCAAACAAACGGGCAAGTCGCAGGCGTCCCGCACGCCGGCGCGCGAGCGCGGATCAGACCGTCAACACACTGGTCATCTTGGTGGTGATCGTGATCGTGCTCGGTGGCCTCTACCTCTACGCACAGAACAAGAAGCAGGCAGCGCTGCTTCAAAGCATTTCGCCGGCGATCGCAGCTATCATAGCGCCGTTCAAGGCAGCGCTGGCACCTCAGGCTGTTGCGATTACGCCCGCAGCCCAGCCGGCGGCGGCGCTGGCACAGCAATCATCACAACCGCCCGAGCCCGCGGCGGGACCCGACGGACGCCAGCCGGTCGCCCTGATCGGACCAAAATAAGAGGTAAAGTCAGGCCTGGACGCCGCCGCTTTCGCTCAGCTGCGCGATGCGCTTGCGCAGGGCTGCTTTTTCGGCCTCGCAGTCCCGCAGCCGGTTCACCCATTCGAGCGGCACCGGCACATCTTGGTTGTACTCACTCAGGAATACGACGCCGGCCTCATTCGGCGCGCGCCATATCATGCGCGCGCGGAATGAACGCTCGTTGCGCGCGATCTTCAGATCGAACTGATCCGGCACGGCGGCGGTGTTGCTGAACGTGACTTTGGCGCCGCCGGCCGACAGATTACGTACTTGGCAATCCATCGTCGACGCACGTTTGTTGAAGGCGATCACGCCGCCAAGCAGCGTGCGCGAGCGGGCGGCTTTCCGTTTTTCAACCACTGACTTGCTCCGGACGAATTTCGCGACAAAGATATCAAGGAGCAGACGCGCGACAAATCGACCGAACGCACAAAATGCGCGTTAGCGTTAAGTGCAATGGTTACCGGGGCTCAGTTCTGGCAGCGCGTGACCGAGATAACACGCTCGCCGCCATCTTCAGACCGGACCGTCATCGGCTGCTGGACGCGCTGGCATGGCCGGGATACTTCGACCGCTACCGCGACCGGCACAGCAACCGTTTCGGTAGCGGCAGGCTGTGTCGCGTACACGCCGCCATAGCCGGCATAGCCGGCGTACCACCACTTGTTGTTCTGCCACCAAATCTGACCGTTATTCATCGCGTACCACCAGTTGTTATTGTTGTTCTTCCACCACTGGCCTTTATGGTTCATCGCGTGGTGACCGTGGCCACCAAATTTAAAACCGGATCCGCCCTTCCCGCCGCCAGGCCCCGACACGGCAGTGCCAGGCTGGGCAAGAAACAGAACCGCTATGGCGGCCACCGCGAATGGGATCCTTTTCATAAAATTATCATTCAATAATCCGCATCCCGGTTCAAGGCATGGGCGCAAAAAACCCTGCGCTCGGAGGGTCCAACTCGCCGTCGGATGGTGAAAACAGCCCGATTCCGTCGCACTTGGAGCAAAATTTGTCTTCCGGATGCAGCCCCGCGCGACAACGGCGGCACAAAATTGTGGGGGCTAGCGCACTTTCTCGACCATATGGAGGACGCTAAGCGTAGAAAAATACGCCAAACGCCTGAACATGGCGGGGCGATTTCACACGATAAGAAACAGCATTGTTGCAGCGGCAGTCGCGGTGTTGAGTGCGTTACCGTCGCAAGCCGAGACGGTCGACATCATCGACGATCGTGGCGGCGCCAGCATCAACTACGTTGCGCGCTGGGCCCAATATCGCCGAGATCGAGTTCATGTACGAATTGCCGGTCCGTGCGAATCCGAGTGCACAATGGTCATCGGCCATCTGAACCGCGAACATATATGTGTCACGCCGGAGGGCAGTTTTGGGTTCCGCCTCGCCGACCTGCCCCACGGAACAGCAGTGGTGTGGCGATCGTACCCGACCGACATCAAGGTTTGGCTCAGCCGGCACGGCGGCCTGACGCATGAGCTCATCTGGCTGCGGGCCCCGGAAGTGTACCGCTTCTTCCGCCGATGTGAGGAATGGCAGCGCTACTCTTCTTTTTCGGTCGTAAAATAAAGCGGATAGCCTTTCGCGCGGCCCATCTCGGTCGCTTCCTTCGCCTTGGTTTCTGCGACGTCGCGCGTATAGACAGCGATCACGCAGGCACCCCTTTGGTGCGCAGTCAGCATCACCTTGTAGGCATGACTTTCGTTCATGCGGAACACCGCCTTGAGCACGAGCACAACGAATTCGCGCGGCGTGTAGTCATCATTCAGCAGAATAACCTTCCACAGCGGCGGACGCTGTGTCTTTGACTTTACCTTGGTTCGTGGCTTCTCGACGGTCTTCTGGTTCACCCGGAATCCCCCTGAGCGAACACCCGGTCACAAACGCTATTGTGCCCCCGGCTTCGACCGCATTCCATTCAACTTTGCTTCCTTCTCCGCCAGCAGTTTCCATCCGCCGGCATCGCAATGACCATCGCTGGGAATTGGAGTCGGGGATTCGACCCCGCTGACGTCCATCGGAAGCAGCTGATTTATTCGCCTCGCCACAACACCGCGCTATTTGTCCTTGCCCGGCGTGACCATCGTTTTCGACGAGCCTTCCGGAGCGGGCTGCATGCCGGGCGGGCTTTGACCCTGCGGGGCTCTCCGGGCGTGCGCCACCGGACCCGGTTTCGAGCGGGCCGGTCCAACCTTGCGGCTGCTCCTGCCCGGTGGTCTCCGGGGTCTCCTGCCGGCCTGTGCTGTAGCCAGATCTGTCGTCCGGCTTGTCGTCGGCCCGCACTGACATGGATGTAGTAAAAGTGCCGAAGCCGGGTTCCATCCGACGGAGGCTTAAATGCTTTATCTGACCGCCAAAGCCGCGTTGTCCGGTCTCATCATTGCCGTCGTCTCGGAAGTGGCGCGCCGGTCGCCGACCCTCGGTGCACTGATCGTTTCGCTCCCGCTGATTTCGATCCTTGGCATTTTGTGGCTGTGGCATGATACCAGCGATGCCGAGCGCATTGCAGCGCACGCGCAGTCGACGTTCTGGTATGTCCTTCCAACGCTTCCGATGTTTCTTGTGATGCCAACAATGCTGCGGCACGGAATCGGTTTTTGGCCAACGCTTGCAGTGTGCTGCGTGCTCACTTTCGCGCTTTATCTTGCAACAATCTGGACGCTGGGAAAATTCGGCATCACACTTTGATGCAGCGCAGTAAATTTAAATTCGAATCAGCTCGAAAATTTTTGATTCGAGCTCATTCTGCCGCAAAAACTTCACGAGCCGCAGGCAAGGTATGTCAACGCTCCTGCTTCATTCGCGCAGCCATTGCACTAGCGTTGGAAATGCAAAACAGCGTGGGGTACGGGGCCACGTAAAAAAATATTGGTCGGGAGGAAGCCCCATGGAAGTGTCCCGCGATATCGCAAAGTTTGCGCGCTCGCGACCGGTGATTGAATGTGCCCAGTGCGGTGAGCGCATCTACATTCCCGAATGGTCCGAATGCCTCGAAGGGAGTCGCGTGCGCCACCTGTGGCAATGCGACGCCTGCGGCACGTCATTCGAGACCACGGTGCGCATAGCCGCGGCGTAAATTGCGCCGATTGACCGTATTTTTTCACGGAATTTTGCGCAGCAGGCTGAATGCCGGCACGCTATAGTGCCGGCATGATCGACCGCCGACATTTCGTTGCACTCGCCGCCATCCCCCTCACCGGACTCGGTGCCCGAACGTCTCAGGCAACCGGCATGAGTCGCGTGACGGCCTACGCCTTCACGTTCAAGGGCCTCGATGGTGACGATATCCTGCTCTTGTCCTATGCGGGCCACCCGTTGCTGGTGGTCAATACGGCCTCCCAATGCGGCTACACCCCACAATATGCGGGCCTCCAGAAGCTCTGGACCCGCTACCGCGACCGCGGGCTGATCGTGCTGGGTGTGCCGTCGAACGATTTCGGCGGGCAGGAGCCGGGCGGCAAAAGCGAGATTCATGCGACCGCCCAGGGGACGTACCGCGTCACCTTTCCGATCACCGAAAAGGTCGCCGTGAAGGGCAAAGATGCCCATGCATTCTTCAGGTGGGCGGCGGCCGACCGGCCGCTCGATGCGCCGCGCTGGAATTTTCACAAGTATCTCGTCGGACGCGACGGCCAATTGAAGGCGGCGTTCACGTCAGCGGTTGAGCCGACGGATCCGCTTGTGGTCGCCGCCATCGAGAAAGAACTCGCCGGCGCATAGCCGCAGCGAATCAACTGGGCTGACGCTTTCGCTCGCCTTGCAAGCGGAAATCTGTTGTCACAATACTGAAAAATTCGATTGACGAATCGCCGTGGGCATGACGGATTGTTATCACGATATTCGGTCACGTGGGTCGGCAAGAATCAATATGCCGATCCGTAAAGAGGTTCCTCCCGCGTGGCGTTTTAACTGGGCGGCCGCAAGGCCGCCCCTTTTCATTTTGGCAAATCGCCGGCGCTGGCCTAGGCAGATACAGCCGTGCGCTCGCCACCGAACTCGAGTCCGGCCGGTTGTAAGGGGTCGAGAGCTTCAACGAGCTGCAGGAACGAGCTTCCAGGCAAAGGCGGTGCGAAGACATAACCCTGCGCCGCACGCACGCCAAGCGTCCGCAAATGCATGACCTGCTCGAAATTCTCGACCCCCTCCGCAACCACATCCATGCGCATGTTGCGTGCGAGATCGACAAGCGTCTCCACGATGGCCGTCGAATTGCGATCAGTACCGATGGCATCTACGAACATTTTGTCGATCTTGATGATGTCGACACCAAGCTTCAGCATGTAGGAAAGGCCGCTGTGACCCGTGCCTACGTCGTCGATTGCAATGCGAACGCCAAGACCTTGCAGGGCGGCGATGGTCTGCCGGGTTTCAGTGAAATTTTCGATCGGATCGCGCTCGGTGACTTCGAGTACGACCTGCGAGAATTTAATTGGCGATCTCACAAAGATATCGCGCACATCCTTGACGATTGACGGCTCGCTGAAAAGCTTGCCTGCAAAGTTGAACGAAATCCTCAGGTCCGGACGGCGCCCGAGCGCGGGACCGACTTCGATGCATACCTTGCGCATAAGGCTACGTGTCAGATCGTCGATGAGGTCGCTCGATTCCATCAGCGGAATAAATGAACCCGGCAGGACGAGCGTGCCGTCCGACTTGCGCCAACGAACCAATACTTCTGCGCCGCGCAGCTGACCCGAGCGGATGTCGACGATGGGTTGGTAATACGGGATGAATTCGCCCGCTTCGAGCGCACGCTCGATTTCCGCCACGGGATTTCGGGGTGAACGACGCGGGATCAGCACCACAAATCCCGTGACGGTTATCATGATGACGCCGGCCGTAAACAGACTGAACCATTTGAGGTTGGCGTGCTCCGCCTCGATCCGCGCTCTCGGACTGAGGACTTCGACATCAAAACCGAATTTGTTTGACCTTATGTCAGCACTGAAATTTGCGCTCTCGCTCTCGGCTTTCCGGCCACCGACCTCCCCGATCGTAGCGCCCTGTGCGGTCACGATACGCGCGTAGCCGCTGAAAGGGCCACCACCCGTCGATACCTGCGGCAAGAACAACACCGTCGGCACCAGCGCACTGATGCTGTTGTGAGCGGAGCCGACATCACGCCCCAAGCGCACCATTCGCTCGCCGCCCGGCAGAGATATTATGTCAAGGCGATATCCGCCCGCACCGACCAACGGCTCGGATGAGACCACTTCCCGCTCGCCGGGAGGCAGGCCGAGATGATTGCAAAGCGTCTTGCCGTCGGGGCCAATGATGGCGATTTCCTTGACAGGAATCGTGCTGAAGGCGGCACGGCGCATCGCCTCCATATCCTGCTGATCGCACGAGCTAACGCCCGCTGCGGCCAGAGTGTCGAGCGTTCCGACCGCATCGCGGACGCGCGCCTCGGCAAGCGCTATTGCACGCTTGGCAGCCGTGCTCACCTCCGACTGACCCTGCCGTTCTATGAGATTGTCGAGCCAGAGATTAAAGGCGATGAACGGACCACCGGCGAGCAAGGCGCCGACGACGATCGCAAATAAATTCCGGCGCGTAACCCCGCGCACAAAAAACCCCATCCCGCCTCCAGCCAGGGGGCTCCATCCTGGTGCCTCGCCAGTCAGCCACGCCGCCGTAAAGACAACCTTAAGCTTAAGGGCGCGTAACCCCAGCTAATGCGGGAAATGGAACCAAGCCGTGGCGGTGGTTAGCGATAGGTTAAATTCGCAGCCTCGCCCCCGTCTGGCCCCGTTTGTAGCCGCCGCCGGTTGTGAGAGGATGCCGGCATGGAAGACGTTTTCCGACACGCCTATCGGCACAATATTTGGGGTGATCCGGAATCGGTTTCCGGTCCAGGATCTGGATTAGCCCGGACCAAGCAGTTTCGCGAACAGATTCCCTCCCTCCTCAGCGACCTGGAGGCGCCGTTTCTGCTCGATGCCGGTTGCGGCGATTTTAACTGGATGAGGGAAGTTCAGCCGATCGAGCAATATCTCGGCATCGACATTGTGCCCGAACTGATTGTTCACTGCCGGGAAAAATATAGCGCAGGACGACGAACCTTTATGCATGGAGATATAACGCGCGATGCGCTCCCGCGAGCCGACGTTATTCTGTGTCGGGATTGTCTCGTGCATTTTTCTTTTAAGGACATTTTCGCCGCAATTGATAATTTCAAGAAAAGCCAATCCCGCTATCTTCTCGCGACGACCTTTATTGCATTCTCGGAGAACCTCGACGTCGCAACCGGTGAGTGGCGTCGTCTGAACATGGAGCTACATCCTTTCAATTTCCCGCCTCCGGATCGGCTGATCGACGAATATTGCCCGCATCCGGACGGCGCAGATAAACGACTCGGGTTGTGGCGACTGGAGAACGTCCCCGACTGACCGAAATCATTGTGGCTTGCTGGGAGCGAGGCGCTTGGCCAACGGAGAGATGTGCTCACGAAACCGGATGACCTCTTGATAGAGTCCGGCGGCTACCTGCCTCTCCCCATAGCGTTCATAAATAGCCGGATGCTCAAAGAGCTGACCGATCTCCAAACCATATCGAACAGGGCGCAAGTACTCGATACGAAACATTTGTTCACCATGAGTGCTCACGATCCTCTCTAAATCAACGGCAAGTTCGGTATAGTTTTTGGCCGCTGTTAATTTGCGGCGATAAGCGTCGTCGTCAAGAACAAGCCGTACACCTTCGGACTCGTTATCCGAATGTTCATACGGCGGACCCTCGACGGGAAACTCAAAATTTCGTACTCGGCGACCCGCGGTCTGTTCAATTCGCAAAAGCGCCGCGTTGAGCACAAGCCGACACATGTCGTGACCCGGATTGACTCCCTCTACCGCATCACCGACGACGTATTCTATCCCTTGTTCATGCAGGATTCTCGCGATCTCGTCGGTCAAGGTGAGGAAAAAGTCTGCGTTCTGCGCAAGGATAGCTTCATACAGTTCACGGTCCGAGGTCCGGCCGTATAACGATCCGGGAGTCGCGTTCGCTTTGGATAGAACAGCCGTGGTCGATGCAAGTCGGGAATGATCTGTGTGGCCCGACCCATCCGTCAACACGAGTACGAGCGGCCGCGCTCGCTCTACCCAGTGATAGAGCCGCAATTCGTGGCCCGGGTGGGCGATCACCAGTGCTGAACGCCGGGATTCCCAGCGATAGGAAGGGTCGTCTCGCAATGGCACGGCTGGAACCCCCGCCACAACACATCCAAGTCATTTTTTCGCATGGCCGCTCAAGACTTGTCGAGACTACCAAACGTCTTTCTGCCGCACGCAGAGGCACTTGAGAAAAGTCATCGACAACTATATCAGTGTCTTATGCTGCGCTCGATGCGGCCCGTGAGATGGCGCTCAAACCCACGTCGATCCATTGGTTGCTGATAAAGACTTAGGCCGCGTAAGGTGGCTTGCAGAACGTTGCGGTCTGCCACCAACAGACGTTTTTCCCCAACTCGCAAGTAAACTTTTGGAAGAAGGACTGACTGCGGCGACGGCACACTGCTGCTGGTGGGCACGCAATGCAAACCCAAACGGGCAATTTGCTGCAGCGATGCGCCAATGGTCAGAAATGACGGACGACGCCCTCGCCGCTGCGCTTAGACACAAAGACTACGACGGTCTCCTGTATATCGCCGACCACGAGGTCATCGGTCACCTTTTCTTCCAACGTCATGGTTCTGAGTTGCACGGGTTTGCCGTGTGGGTTGCCGAGCCCTATCGGGAAAAGAAATGGCCGACAACTTTCTCGCTGCCGACAACCTTCACGCTGGACTTTATCGCCTACGCATCGCAATGCCCCGATATCGAGCGGGCAAGAATTGGCGCTGGCGACAGCCTCCTCACTTACCGTCTGCTCGCGCCACTGATGCCCTCCTTGACAGAATTAGGCTGGCGAACGACTGGAGGTGGTTGGGTCGATTTCGAAAGGCGCGAGAGTCAAAACTCAACTTGACCCCTCGTGGGAATGGTGCCGGCAGACCAGACCATTGAGCTGACGTGTCTTTGAATAAGTGAGCGTTGACTTGTGTTGGACCTAACGAGTTAAGAGGCTTTTTATTTTACCTCTAATTCGGCGCCCGAGTTTCATTGATTCTTGGTAGGCTTGAAACGAAGCTTTGAATTCCACCTCCATGGCTGCTCGCTCACGGGCTACCTCTACCTCCCTGGCGGCTCGCGCGCGGACGACCTCTGCCTCCCTGGCCGCTCGTTCGAGAGTTGCCAGTAAGCGAAACGCTTGGTTCATCCGACTGAGCCACATATCATTGCCGACAGGCGCGACAAGGCCCTGGCTGATCACGTTGCGATACATTTCTTCAAGGCGATCAAGATAGCGGTCCAATGAAGAATGTTTTCGAATGTAGTCAGACACCTTTCTGGCATCCGACGGATCATAACGATCGATCTCACCCCCAATTGCATCTGCAGATATTGGTCGAGATAACAGCCAGGCACCGAAATTATTGTCCCGCCATGACGAAACGACATCGCGCGTAACAAGACCACTAAGTCCTCGACCATCAACAACAATCACCGCACAGCCAATGGCCATGGCTTCCAGGGCCGAACGGGCTGTGGCAAATACCAAGTCATACTCGGGCAAGCGCGCAGGTAGATTGTCGATTTCATTTCCGATCGTAGCGCCAACGGCATCAACATCGATGGCACGCCGCAAGCAGGCAGCTTGCACACTGTCCAGATAATTCGAGCCTTGTTTGGCTAATATCAGCGCCCGCTTCGGCCGCTCGGGCAAGGGAGACCGCAATAGAAAGCGATCAAGATCGACAGCATTGTGAAGAAGTTCGACCGGCTCCGCGAGTTCAGGAATCCGATCAACAATTCGTGCGTGGCAGGCTAAATCAACCGCAACATGCCGCCGAATTGAGGGCAAGTCCACCGGCTCGCTCCACCAAGTGGAAGCGTCGTGACAGATCGAGATTACCGGAACATCGGGAAATTTTGCGACAGCATCGAGCAACTGATCGCTTTGATTACTTTGGATCACGTCAGGGACCGAGGACAATGCCGCCAAATCGGTAAATATTGGAAATCCGTCAGCACGCAGCTTCTCAGCCAAAGGACCTGTGATATGTGTGAACAGATAAACATCATGGCCGCGCTTGCGGAGGCCATGGGCTGTCTCATAAGACACAACTTCGGTGCCGCTTCGACCACGCAACGCAATCGTGACAAGCAGAATCCGGCTCATCGCCACCCTTTTGTCTGCCGCTAAGTAACGAGAGATGCACTATTTCGTCAAATAGCTTGGCGTCGGATACATCCGGTGACGTTCTGTAGATGCTTTCTACAATGGCTCAAACATGCCCATGCGGGGAATGACTGGTTTCTGCCGGGGCTGGCTGGCCCAGCTATTGGCTGGGACACAACGAGACCTATCTATGCGGAGATCAGATCATGATCGTCGACAATTTCGGATCGGGGATCGTCACCTTTGGCGACGTCATCAACGGCCCGGTCGAGGCGGTGAAAGGACAGAAATTCGTCACCCTCGCCTGAAGCGGGCTGCGGGATTGCAAAGGAGCCGAGCATGAGTTTCTTTCCCGGCAAGGATCCGGCGGCTGGCGACGCCTATCAATGCGACGCCATTTCCCAGGTCATCGTTCCGCGCACGGTCGATCTCGGTGATTTCGCGGTCCGGCGTGCACTGCCGTCCGCCCAAACACGCATGGTCGGCCCGTTCATCTTTTTCGATCATTTCGGACCGGCAGAGTTTCACGCAGGTAACGGGCTCGACGTTCGTCCCCATCCGCATATAGGGCTCGCCACCGTGACCTATCTTTTCGACGGCGAGATCATGCACCGCGACAGCCTCGGCACCGCAATGGCGATCAGGCCGGGCGAAGTCAACTGGATGACCGCGGGACGCGGCATCGTCCATTCCGAGCGGACGCGGCCGGAACGGCGTGTCGACGGCGAGCCGATCCACGGCCTGCAGATGTGGGCCGCATTGCCGGCGGCCAGTGAAGAAATGAACGCCGGCTTTGCGCATCACGCAACCGCCGAATTCCCGGTCATCAAGGAGAACGGAAAGAACGTGCGCGTGGTGGTCGGCTCGCTCTATGGCGCATCATCGCCGGTGCCTACGGTGCACGAGACGATATTCGGCGATGTGCATCTGAAGAAGGGCACGTCGCTGCCGCTAGACGCGGCCCATGAGGAGCGCGCAATCTACATCATCGAAGGCGTCGTCGATATCGCTGGCGACAGGTTCGAGCCGGGACGGCTGCTGGTTTTCAAGCCCGGCGACTCGATATCCATCACCGCAGTCGACAATACTCATTTCGTCATCCTCGGCGGTGCGCCGATGGATGGCCCGCGTCACATCTGGTGGAATTTCGTATCGTCCCGCAAGGAACGCATCGAGCAGGCCAAGGCGGACTGGAAGGCCGGCCATTTTGACAAGGTGCCGGGCGACGAAATCGAATTCATTCCGTTGCCGGACAAATAGCGCGCGGCTGCGCGTCACTTCTTCGGTAAATCCAGCCTGATATTCAGCTCCTTGAGCTGCTTGGGCGTCGCTTCCGACGGCGCACCCATCATCAGGTCTTCGGCGCGCTGATTCATCGGAAAGAGCACGACTTCGCGAAGATTTTCTTCGCCGGCAAGTAGCATGACAATACGATCGATGCCCGGCGCGATGCCGCCGTGCGGCGGCGCGCCCAGCGATAGCGCGTGCAGCATGCCGCCGAATTTAGTCTCGAGCATCTCCTCGCTGTAGCCGGCAATCGCGAAGGCCTTCTTCATTACCTCGGGGCGGTGATTTCGGATTGCACCCGATGACAATTCGACGCCGTTGCAGACGATGTCGTACTGGATTGCCTTGATCGACAGCAGCTTGTCGTTGTCCTTGGCATCGAGTGCGAGAAATTCCTCGACCGGCAGGTTCGGCATCGAGAATGGATTGTGGGAGAAGTCGATCTTCTTCTCTTCCTCGTTCCATTCGTACATCGGGAAATCGACAATCCAGCAGAACTCAAAGCGGCCTTTGTCGATGAGCCCCAGCTCCTCCCCGACCTTGGTCCGTGCCGGCCCGGCAAATTTCACGAAATCCTTCGGCTTTCCGGCGACGAAGAAACAGGCGTCGCCGATACCGAGCTTCATCTGGTCGGCAATCTGCTTGGTGCGTTCCGGGCCGATGTTCTTGGCCAGCGGGCCTGCGCCACCCTCCTCGCCTTCGCGCCAGAAAATGTAACCGAGACCAGGTTGCCCCTCGCCCTGCGCCCAGGAATTCATGCGATCACAGAATGCGCGATTGCCGCCTTTCGGCGCCGGGATCGCCCACACGGCGTTTCCAGGAGTCTCCAGGATCTTCGCGAAAATCTTGAACCCAGAGCCGCGGAACGCCTCGCTCACGTCCTGCATCACGATCGGATTGCGCAGATCGGGCTTGTCGCTACCGTATTTGCGCAGGGCGTCGGCATAGGGAATGAGCGGAAATTTCGGCGTCACCGGTTTGCCGTTGGCGAATTCCTCAAACACGCCATGGATGACCGGTTCGACCGCATCGAAAACGTCCTGCTGGGTCACAAAGCTCATCTCAAGGTCGAGCTGATAAAACTCGCCCGGCGAGCGATCGGCGCGCGCATCCTCGTCGCGAAAGCACGGCGCGATCTGGAAGTAACGGTCGAAACCCGCGACCATGATCAGCTGCTTGAATTGCTGCGGCGCCTGCGGCAGCGCGTAAAATTTCCCCGGATGCAGCCGCGAGGGCACGAGGTAGTCGCGCGCACCTTCGGGTGAAGATGCCGTGAGGATCGGCGTCTGGAATTCGAAGAAGCCCGCTTCCTTCATCCGCCAGCGAATCGAATCGATGACCTTGCCGCGCAGCATGATGTTGTTGTGCAGTTGCTCGCGGCGCAGGTCGAGAAATCGATACTTCAGCCTGATTTCTTCCGGATAATCTTGCTCGCCGAAGACCGGCATCGGAAGCTCGGCCGCGGGGCCGAGCACCTCTATTTCATCGATATAGATCTCGACCTGTCCGGTCGGCAGTTCCGGGTTTTCGGTGCCCCCCGGACGCTTGCGCACCTTGCCGTCGACGCGCACGACCCACTCCGAGCGCAGCGTCTCGGCCAGCTTGAACGCCTTGCTGTCCGGGTCGGCGACGACCTGGGTCAGCCCATAGTGGTCGCGCAGGTCAATAAAAAGAACGCCGCCGTGATCGCGGATGCGGTGACACCAGCCCGAGAGCCGCACCACCTTGCCGATATCGCTCTCGCGAAGTGCGCCACAGGTATGGGAGCGATAACGATGCATGTCGGTTCTTTGGGCTGCCGGGGAACGAGTCAGGATCTCAGTGTGAAGCGGGCGAAAAGCGCATGAGGGGTGGGCTTTGTCAAGGCAACCGACCTCGAAGGCACCGCCGCGCCCAAATGCCTCGACACGCTTGCCTGCGCCCTGCACAGTTGGTTTTAGGTGACCGGGCACTCATGCGCAAAGCCAGAAAAAAGAACACGAAGAAAACCACACCAGCAGCGGCCGAAATGTCGACCGCAGAGGCTGCGGTGGCGACCCTGATCGCGCATGGGCTCGATACCGTTTACGCACTGCCCGGCATCCACAACGATCACCTTTTCGATGCCTTCCAGCGCACCTCCGAAAATCTGCGTGTGGTCCATACCCGCCACGAGCAAGGCGCCGCCTACATGGCGCTCGGCGCCGCACTATCCACCGGCAAACCTCAAGCATACGCTGTCGTTCCCGGACCCGGCTTGCTCAATTCCGGCGCAGCCCTGCTCACCGCGTACGGAATGAACGCGCCAGTGCTCGCGATCATCGGGCAAATTCCGGCGACGGCAATCGGCAAGGGTCATGGTCATTTGCACGAGATCCGCGATCAGGCCGGAATCGTGTCACGTCTTGTCGATCATTCTTCCTTCATCGAGGGGCCGGTCGAAGCCTCCGCCAAGATTGCAAAGGCCATTCACTCGATGAGCTGCGATCGTCCGGGTCCGGCAGCCATCGAATGCGCAATCGATGTCTGGGGCAGGCGTGGCCCTGTGCCGGCGATCGCACGCCCCGCCTTACTCGCTCCGGGCAAAATCAACATCGATAAAGTGCGCGCCGCGGCAAAAATTCTCGGCAAAGCCCAACGCGTGCTGATCGTTGTCGGCGGCGGAGCGCAAGATGCCTCACCGGAAGTTACACTGCTCTCAAGCATGTTACAGGCGCCCGTGCTCGGCTATCGGCGCGGACGCGGCATTTTGGACTCGCGCGATCCGTTCAGCGTGACGTTGCCGCTTGGCCGCGACTTATGGGCGGAGGCGGATGCCGTGCTCGCAGTCGGCACGCGCCTTCTCAATCCGATGACACAGTGGGGTATGGACAAGACGTTGCAGATCGTGCGCGTCGACGCCGACCCGGACGAGCCCGCGCGGATCGGCAAGCCGAAGGTCGCGCTTGTCGGTGATGCGGCTCCGATCCTGCGCGCATTGATCGACGAGCTCGCCAAAGTGAATCCTCGCCGTGCACCACGCCACGACGAAATGCTGGGCCGTCAGGCCAAGCTGCGCAAGCGTCTTGCCAAGCTCGCGCCACAACTGGCCTTCCTCGAGGCGATCCGCGCCGAACTGCCGGATGACGGAATTTTCGTCGACGAGGTCACGCAAATCGGATTTGCGGCACGGCTTGCGTTACCCGTATACAGACCCCGCACGTTTCTTTCGCCCGGTTATCAGGACAACCTCGGTTGGGGCTATGCGACCGCGCTTGGCGCGCAGCACGCAAGGCCGGATGTACCGGTTCTGTCTATCAATGGCGACGGTGGATTTCTATACACGGGTAACGAACTTGCCACAGCGATCCGGCACGGTATTCCGCTGGTCGCCATCGTTTTTGTTGATGGCGCTTATGGCAACGTCCGTCGCATCCAGCAGGAAGATTTCGGCAATCGCCTGATAGCCTGCGACCTAGCCAATCCAGATTTCGTCAAATACGCGGAAAGTTTCGGTGCAGCAGGCCGCCGTGCGCGTGGGCCGGACGAACTGCGCAAGATCCTGCGGGAATCGTTCGCACGCCGTGAGCCGACGCTGATCGAGGTGCCGGTCGGGGCTATGCCGAGCCCGTGGGAGTTCATACTAATGCCTCGCGTGCGCGGACCATGAAGCGGGTTGCCATGACCGACCCTGATAGGGTTAGTGTCAGCCTCGAAATGGACCTTATTACTACCACTGAACAACTTGCGGCGGCTTGTGCGCGGGCGGCGAAGCACCCCTACGTGACGGTCGATACCGAATTCCTCCGCGAAACCACCTACTATCCGTTGCTGTGCGTGGCGCAGATGGCTTCGCCCGACGAAGCCGTCGTGATTGACGCCCTAGCTGACGGTATCGATCTGAGTCCGTTTTTCGAGCTGATGGCAGACGAAAAGATCACCAAGGTCTTCCACGCCGCCCGGCAGGACATCGAAATCGTCTGGAACCTGGCGCAAAAGATCCCCCACCCGATCGTCGACACGCAAGTTGCCGCCATGGTCCTCGGCTATGGCGACTCGATCTCCTACGATCAGCTGGTGCAGCGCGTCACCGGCGACACGCTGGACAAATCGCACCGATTCACAGACTGGACGCGGCGGCCGCTTAGCGACGCGCAGATTACCTACGCGCTGTCCGACGTGACGCATTTGCGCACGGTCTACCTCAAGCTTACTGAGGATCTGGAGAAGCGTGGCCGCAACAGCTGGGTCGAGGCTGAAATGGATGTTCTCACCTCGCCCGACACCTACCGGGCCGATCCCGAACGTGCTTGGGAGCGCCTCAAAACCCGTGTGCGCAAGCCGAAAGAGCTTGCCGTATTGATCGAAGTGGCCGAATGGCGAGAGCGCGAGGCGCAGACGCGTGATGTCCCGCGCGGGCGCGTGCTCAAGGACGACGTCATCGGAGACATTGCGGTCCAGGCGCCGACCACGCCGGAGCGGCTTGGCCAACTCCGCTCATTGCCGAAGGGTTTTGAGCGTTCGCGTTGGGGTGAGCAGATCCTCGAGGCGGTCAAACGTGGGCTCGAACGCGACCAGAAGACGCTGCCACGCCTGGAACGCTTCCGCCCGGCGATGAACGGCGCGGCGACCGTCGAGCTACTCAAGGTTCTTTTGCGGATGACCGCCGAGCGGCATGGTGTCGCCGCCAAGGTCATCGCGACCGTCGACGATCTCGACCGGATCGCCGCCGACGACGAGGCCGACGTTCCCGCGATGAAAGGCTGGCGCCGTGGACTGTTCGGCGAAAACGCGCTCGCGCTCAAGCATGGGCGCCTGGCGCTTGCCGTCGACAAGGGAAAAGTCGTGACGGTGGAGAAGAACTAAGCCTGTTATGCCTCTATCGTCGACTCGCGGCCAACCAACCGTCCCAATTGCCGCAATCGGTTGGCCAGGCGGTCGCTTGCAAGCTGGCCGTATGCACCCGGAAGTTTGAGAATGAGCTTGCCACGTTTGACGTGCATCGGTGTTTTTGGAAGCACCCCAGCCTGCCCCGCGGTCAGGATATAAGCGACGCGCATGGCAGCGCCGACCACGCGTGCACGATCGAGCATGCGAGTGGTCGCGAGCTCGCGCAGCCGGGGCGACAAATCCTCTTCGCTCAATCCCGCATGACGGAAGTAAACGGACAGCGCGAGATAGGCGCGGCCAGGATGATCAATCGCCACGAAAGCACCGTTCGCGATGATGTTCATCGACTGCTCGCCGCGATAGTCCGGATGGGCGCGCCAGCCGATGTCGCCGAGCAGGCAGGCGGCGTGTCGCAACCGTTGTTCGTCGGTTGTCTCTTCCAGTCCTGACGACGCAATAAAACGATCGGTCCACGCAATAAGTTCCTCACCGTGCAGTGGCGAGCGTGAGCGCAATACGTTGAGGTTGGCTGCTGCAGAAATGAGCGGATCACGCGCGCGTTCGCGCGCGTTAAGCAATGAATAGAGCAGACCCTCGCGCACACCGAGCACCGAAATAATCACCTGTTTCGGCTTGATGGTCTGGACGAGATTTTCCATGACCAGCGCTGCATAAGCGAGCAAAGGCCGGCGTGCGGCGTTGACGACTTCGATCTTCGACAAGGTTTCAGGATCGACGTGGTGCACCAACCGTGAGAATTCCTGCGCCTCGCGCGCTGAAATCCGATAGTTGTGCATGATGTGAAACGGATAGCCGGTCTGCCACATGTGAAGGCGCGCCAAGGCGCGCCATGTGCCGCCGACCGCATAAAACGTGCGGTCCTCCCCATCGTGCAGCATGTCGAGGTCCTCGAAGGCCTCCTCGACGAATTTTTCGGCCTTTTTCAGCGACTTGCCGGTGATGTCCTGCAAGGCCAGGCCGCCCAGTGGCAATGTCACGCCGCCGCGCACGCGCGTGCCATGAACATCAACAAGCTCAAGTGATCCGCCACCGAGATCGCCGACGATGCCATCGGGCTTGTGGATGCCGGAGACGACACCGAGTGCGGTGAGATGAGCCTCGCGTTTGCCCGAGAGGATCGAAATACGCGTGCCGCATATGCGTTCCGCCTCAGCAATGAATGCGCGCCCGTTTCGTGCATCCCGACACGCCGCTGTCGCGATGGCCCAGACGCGCCGCACGTGCAGGATGTCAGATAGAGCGCGGAACCGCCTCAGTGCATCGAGCGCCGTCTCGATGGCGTCGGCGGGCAGCAATCCGGTCGACTGAACCTGTCGTCCGAGGCCCGCGAGCACCTTCTCATTGAAGATCGGCGTCGGCGCGCGCGTCAGGCCTTCGTAGATGACGAGGCGGATCGAGTTCGAGCCGATGTCGATAACAGCAATCGGCGGCCCGTGGTCAAGGCGGCCCTTCGGGATGATGGCACGTGAAGGGTTACGCGCCTTCGATGAGGCGGCGTAAGAGGCTGCGCGGCGACGATTCTTTGAGCGATTTCCCACGGCCCGAAAGGCTCGGATTTGTCATAAAATATTTATGGGCGTTGAAGAGTTCCTCG
>Ga0105243_10001985_pt1 | contig 17419 bp, 8 predicted proteins | sample KBSM34metaG_FD_81525 | JGI IMG/M metagenome (GOLD analysis project Ga0105243, IMG submission 81525) | Miscanthus rhizosphere microbial communities from Kellogg Biological Station, Michigan, USA - KBS M3-4 metaG | ecosystem: Host-associated > Plants > Roots > Rhizosphere > Soil | place: Michigan... | reverse complement strand
CAACAGCAACCGCACCATCTCCTGCACCTGATGTTTCTCCGCGTTACCATAGCCAACCACCGTCTGCTTGATCAACCGCGGCGAATACTCGCAAATCTCAAGCCCGGCACGCTCCGCTACCAGTAACGCCACGCCACGCACCTGCCCGAGCTTCATACTCACCTTAACATTCGTCGCAAGGAAGGAATCTTCGAGCGCACACGCATCCGGACGGTGCTCGGCAATCACTTCCTCCAACCCGTTGCACATCTTCAAGAGTCGCGTCGAAAACTTCAGGCTCGACGATGCACGAATTGCTCCAAACGCAACGAGTGAATAACGTCGCCCGTCGCCTTCAACCACGCCCCACCCAGTGGTCTGGCTTCCTGGATCAATTCCTAACACGCGCATCGCGCGAAGTATACATTGATCTTTGTACTTTGTTCTTTGTGCTTTGCGTTTTGTAGACTTTTGCTAAAAAACAAGTACAAAGTACCAAGTACTAAGCACAAAATGATATTCTGAAACTCCCCTGTTTGTTGTTGTGTAAAGAAATCCCCATAGCAGACTTCATGAGTGAGTTCTTCGAATCGTTGTCTTCATTAATTGGCATACCTGGCGGTGATGCCGATGAGAAACCGTTTCAGGACGAGTTCTTCAGTGTCGAACGTCTCGAGCAGTACGCACAAACTCTCGCAGCCGAACACAAAACCGTCACCCGCAAAGGCCGCGCGCAGCTCTTGCCACGCCTCGAGGATAACGGACGTAGACTCGAAGCCGCTTACAAATTACTCGTCGATGCACTGCGCGAAGGCCGCACAATCTCGCCGGCTGCCGAATGGCTCGTCGACAACTACCACATCGTCGAAGAGCAACTGCGCGAGATACGTCAGGATCTACCCAAGAGCTACTACCATGAACTTCCCAAACTCGCGCACGGCGAACTGGAAGGCTACCCGCGAATCTATTCAGTCGCACTCGCGCTGATCGCGCACACCGACTCGCGTCTCGACACACAGACGCTGCAAAGATTCATCGCTGCTTACCAAACGGTGGCGCCACTCTCGATTGGGGAGTTGTGGGCCGTTGCGATCACGCTGCGACTGGCCCTCGTCGAGAATCTTCGCCGGCTCGCAATCACGATCGCTCGTGCTCGCGCGCAACGCGACGAAGCAGACAAACTCGCCGATAAGCTGCTCGAGCTCGCTTCGCTTCAACCGACCGCCGTCATGTCGTCTCTGAACGAGCGACTCGGAAAACGCGAAGATCTGCCACACCCATTTCTCGTCCAACTGGTCCAACGCCTCCGCGAACAACACCCATCCGTCATGCCGGTGATGGACTGGATCGAGAAACTGCTCGTGCGACAAGGCACGAGCGTCGAGCAGATAATTCATCTCGAACACCAGCGACAGGCAGCGGCGCAGGTAACGGTCGGAAACATCATCACCAGCATGCGTCTGCTCTCGACGCTCGACTGGAACGACTTCTTCGAAAAAGTCAGTTTGATCGAGCCGCTGTTGGGCAAGGATCCCGCGGGCGTCTATTCGCGAATGGAGTTTGCTTCACGCGATCGTTATCGCCACGTCATCGAACGCATCAGCAAGCGAACACGGGCAAGTGAACTGAAAATCGCCCAGGCGGCAATCGATCTCGCAGCTCAGGCCGATGAAAACTCACGCGCGCAACGACACGTAGGACAATACCTGATCGATGACGGCCTGAGTCAGCTCGAAGCATCTTTCAATTATCAACCGCGCTCAACTGAACGACTGCGTCGCTTCCTGCTGCGCCACTCAACCGGGACTTATCTCGGCACTCTCACGTTGATGACGTTGCTGATCATGGGCCTGCTGCTCTTCATCATGTATGAGCACGGTGTCAGTTGGCAGTTCATAGTTCTAACAGCGGTGCTCGCTCTGATCCCTGCAAGCGATCTGGCGCTTACAGTTCTTAATTGGGATCTGACTCACTTTTTTCCACCGCGCCTGCTACCGCGAATGGAAACTGCCGATGGCATTCCGGAAGACGCAGCCACGTTTGTCGTCGTGCCAACGATTTTCCTGCACGAGTCGCAGGTTCATGAACTGGTGGAACGACTCCAGATCCATTACCTTGCCAACCAGGATAATCATCTTTACTTTGCTTTGCTCAGCGACTTCCCTGACGCAGCCGCCGAAGAAACACCGACAGATTCAAGTCTACTCGCGATCGCACAAAGCGGAATCGATGCTCTGAACCGGCGCCACGGTAACGAGCGCTTTCATCTATTTCACAGAGGACGACAATGGAACGAGGGTGAACAGAAATGGATGGGCTGGGAGCGCAAACGCGGGAAGCTCGAAGAGTTTAACCGGCTGCTTCGCGGAGCGCCTGATACGAGCTTCGTCGTCCGCACTGCAAATGACGAGTTGTTGAAGTCGATCCGTTACGTGATCACGCTCGACTCTGACACTCAACTTCCACGTGACGTCGCGCGCAAGCTCGTGGGCACCGCCATTCACCCGTTGAATCAACCAGTCATCGACGCAGCAACGAATCGTGTGACTGACGGCTACGGCATTCTGCAACCACGCGTCAGCATCTCACTCGCCAGCGCTTCACGTTCGAAGTTTGTGCAGATCTTTTCCGGTTACACCGGCATCGATCCTTACACAACTGCAGTCTCCGACGTTTACCAGGACTTCTTCGGCGACGGAAACTTCACCGGCAAAGGGCTATACGAAGTTGACGCTTTCCAGCGCACGCTCGACAACCGCGTGCCTGCGAATGCGTTGCTCAGTCATGATCTCTTCGAGTCGTTGTTTGCACGCGCTGCATTAGCAACTGACATCGAACTTCTCGACGACTATCCGGCGTCGTATGAAGCCTACGCAAAACGGGCACATCGCTGGACACGCGGCGACTGGCAAATCTTTCGCTGGCTCTTTCCGGCTGTACCCGACGGCGAGCGACGCAAGGTTCGCAACGTGCTTCCGGTGATGGCGCGCTGGAAAATCCTCGACAACCTGCGTCGCAGTCTTGTCGCACCATCGTTGTTCCTGTGGCTCGTTGCTTCGTGCGCACTCTTTCCGGGTTCGACGTTACTTTGGTGTCTCTTTGTCTTTCTGGTTATTGCGTTCCCGGTTTACCTGCACGTGGCCACCGGGCTCTTGATTCATCCGCGCGGGATCCCATGGACCAGTCATTTCTGGAGTCTCTGGGGCGACTTCCGCACCAACACTGCACAGATCGCGCTCTCATTTGTTTTTCTTGCGCACCAGGCGTGGTTGATGTGCGACGCGATCGTGCGTGCGTTGTACCGGCAGCTAATTTCTCGCCGAAACCTGCTCGAGTGGGTGTCGGCTGCCGAAGCAGAAAAGTCTGTGCGAAACGACGTTGGATCATTTGTGCGATTCATGTTGCCTGCTCTGGTGCTGACCTTGATCGCGCTCGCACTCACTTTCATTTTGAAGCCGGCAGGACTGCCGGTGATGGGCACACTCTTTGTCGTTTGGATGCTTGCTCCGTTTATCGCCTACCTCGTGAGCAAACCGAGGCCGACCGAACGAAAGCTGCTGAGCGCGGACGACGCTGCGTTTGTGCGGCTCATCGCCCGGCGTACGTGGCGCTTCTTCGAAACCTTTGTGGGCGCCGAAGACAACTGGCTGCCACCTGACAACTATCAGGAAGATCCTGCGCCTGTCATCGCGCATCGCACATCGCCCACGAACATCGTTTTGCTGTTACTCGCAACCTGCTGTGCACGCGATCTCGGTTACGTCGGCGCCCTCGAATTGGTCGAAAGAACGGAACTGACATTCTCAACCATGGCTCAGCTTAGCCGTCTGCACGGTCACTTCTTCAACTGGTACGACACCAAGACACTCGAGCCACTGTTGCCGCAGTACATCTCGACAGTCGACAGCGGCAATCTTGCCGGACACCTGGTCGCAGTGAAACAGGCTTGCATCGAGTTTCCTGACAATAGTCTGTTTGATTCCAACGTGATCGACGGATTGAACGACACGATGGGTTCCATCCGCACTGAAGCGAGCAGTCTGGGCAGCTTCCGCCAGCGCACTGAGGTGGTAACTGTCAGACAGTTGCAAGACGAGATTGCTGCTTGTCTCACGCTGCTTCAGGTCAAACTCGACAACAAGCTTTCGTCATGGGTTGTATTGTTCGATTCCCTTGCTCGTCGCGCCTCTGAAATCGAGGACATCGTTAATGCCCTCGCACACGAACATGGCGAAGTCAGTTTCAAGGAACTGCGCTGGTGGGTCGGGGCGCTGACTCATCAAGTGAAGGCTCTCCTCAGAGACGTGGATTCGCTTACGAGCTGGAGTCGATTGCTGCCTCTGATTGATGAAGCCACAGTGGAGTCAAACAAGGAGTGGGCGTCGATCGTCAATCTCCTGCAGCATGTGCCAACACTCGCCGAAGTGCCGCAACTCTGTGACAGGGGCTTGGTCCAACTGGCTGCCATGCAAGACCACGCCTCACCAACGCTGGAACAGACAGCAGCACGACTGACCAAGGCACTCGAACAATCCGCCGGCGCGGCGTCGGATATGTTGTCGCGTCTCAGTCGCCTCGCGCGTCGTTGTGACCAGATTATCGAAGAAATGGATTTCTCGTTTCTCTTCGACGTCGAACGCAAACTCTTTCCGATCGGCTACAACGTCACCGCGTCGCGCGTCGACGACTCTTATTACGATCTACTTGCTTCCGAAGCACGGCTCGCAAGCTTTGTCGGCATCGCGAAGGGAGACGTTCCCCAACAACACTGGTTTCGCATGGGCCGCGCGCTCACAAAGGTTGATGGCGGACGCGCGCTGATCTCGTGGACCGGCACGATGTTCGAGTATCTGATGCCGTTGCTCGTGATGCGAAACTATCAGGCTACGCTGCTGTCGGAAACTTATCGAACAATCGTCGATCGCCAGATCGAATACGGTCAGGAACGTGGTGTGCCGTGGGGAATCTCTGAAGCCGCGTACAACGTGCGCGATCTTCATCTGAATTATCAGTATGGTCCATTCGGTGTGCCGGGACTCGGTCTCAAACGTGGTTTGATCGAAGATCTGGTTGTCGCTCCTTACGCAACGATACTGGCCGCGGAAGTCGATCCGGAATCAGCGTTTGCAAATTTGCGCCGTTTACACAAAGAAGGCGCGCTTGGACCGTACGGCTTTTACGAGTCGATTGATTACACTGCCGAGCGTTTACCCGAAGGTCAGAAGTCAGTGCTCATTCGCGCCTTCATGACGCACCATCAGGGTATGAGCATCGTCGCACTCGCCAACATCCTTCAGGAAGATCGGGTCCAAAACCGTTTTCATTCTGATCCCACGGTTCAGGCAACCGAGCTACTGCTCCAGGAACGCATACCGGTCGGCGTGCCCGCTGCTCATCCGCGCGCAGAAGAGGTTCTGACCGGTCGAGTAAGCCAGGCGATGCCCGGAGTGATCACACGTGTTTACGAGTCAGCAGATTTCTCTACACCGCGCACGCAGTTGCTTTCGAACGGTGCTTACAACGTGATGATCACGACTGCCGGTTCAGGTTATTCAAACTGCGAAGAGAATGCAGTCACACGGTGGCGTGAAGATGTGACTCGCGACAACTGGGGCGCTTTCATTTACCTGCGCGACGTGCGCAGCGGTGCAGTCTGGTCGGCGGGTCATCAGCCGGTGCGGCAACGGTCGCAGTCGTACCATGTCGCTTTTTCGGAAGATAAAGCTGACTTCCGTCGCATCGACTCAGGCATCGCGACGCGAATGGAAGTTGTGGTATCTGCAGAAGACAATGCTGAAGTCAGGCGCATCTCACTAACTAATCTCTCTTCACGCACACGCGAAATCGAACTGACCAGCTATGCCGAGGTCGTTCTCGCCACGCCTAATGCCGACGCCGCCCACCAGGCATTCAGCAATCTCTTTATCGAAACTGAATTCGTTCCCGGTGAGAACGCGATCATGGCGCACCGCCGCCAACGTTCTTCTGACGATCAGCCGATCTGGGCAGTTCACGTCGTCGTTGCTGAAGGTGATCTTGTGGGCGCTGTGCAGTATGAAACGGACCGCGGCCGGTTTCTGGGACGTGGACGCACGCCGAGTAGCCCGATCGCAGTCATGGAAGACCGCCCCCTCTCAAACACAACTGGCGCGGTGCTCGATCCTGTGTTCAGTCTGCGCCGCCGCGTGAGACTTCAGCCGAATCAAACGGCGCGATGTTCATTCAGCACGGCGGTCGCACGGTCACGTGAAGACGCACTCGCGCTTGCCGACAAGTATCACGATCCAAACATCTTCGAACGCGAACTGCGTCTGGCGTGGACCAAAGCTCAGGTGGAGATGAGTCACCTCAAGATCGATGCGGAGGAGGCGCACCTGTTTCAGCGTCTCGCGGCGCGCATCGTCTATTCCGATCCTTCGTTGCGTCCGACGCCGCACGTCCTCGCGCTCAATACGAAAGCGCAATCAAGTCTCTGGTCCTACGGTATTAGTGGCGACCTGCCGATCGTTGTCGTTCGCATCGATAAGGAAGCCGACATGCGGACCGTTAGAAAGCTCGTGCGCGGGCACGAGTATCTACACTACAAAGGACTGAAAGTTGATCTTGTAATCCTTAACGACACGCCGACCGACTATCTCCAGTTGCTGCACGAGGATCTGCAAACGATCGTGCGAACGAGCGGTCTACAGGGTCTTCAGGACAAACCCGGTGGAGTTTATCTCCGCCGGTCCGATCATATGCCCGAGGCCGACCGGATACTGCTTCACGCCGTGGCTCGAGTTGTGATCGTCGCGGAACGCGGCGCCTTCGAAGATCAGATTGAACGTAAGCGAGTTGAAGAACCGTTGCCGCCTCCTTTGGTGCCGCGCTTGCCCTCGCAGACTTATCCGGAACTGACAGTCGCGCCGCCTGACCTGACTTTCTTCAATGGGCTGGGTGGCTTTCATCAGGGCGGACGTGAATACGTGACGTTGCTCGGCGCCGAACAATGGACGCCCGCGCCGTGGTCAAACGTAATCGGCAACGAGGTAGACTTCGGCTTTCTGATCACGGAAACCGGCGGCGGCTGCACCTGGTCGATAAACAGTCATGAGAATCGTCTGACGCCGTGGTCCAATGATGCTGTCAGTGATCCACCGAGTGAAGTGGTCTATCTTCGCGATGAAGACTCAGGCACGGTCTGGTCCGCGACACCACTGCCGATTCGTCAGCGCGCGCCGTACATCGTCAGACACGGTCAGGGCTACAGTGTGTTTGAACACACCAGTCACGGCATTTCGCAGGAGCTGTTGGTCTTTGCGCCGCTCGATGCTTCAGTAAAGATCTCCTTACTTCGTTTACGCAATCGCACCGGGAGAAAACGAAGGTTGACCGTGACCAATTACAACGAATTGGTGCTCGGCGTCTCGCGATCTTCTTCAGCGCCTTACATCATCACCGAAATCGATGCACCTTCGTCGACGATCTTTGCGCGCAATCCGTTCAACAACGAGTTTGCAGATCGCGTTGGCTTTGTGGCAACGAGTGAGGAGATTTTAAGTGCGACGTGTGACCGCAAAGAGTTCGTGGGCCGAAACAGTTCACTTGAAAGTCCTGCTGCCCTCCGACGACTGAATTTGGCCGGAAGAGACGGAGCCGGATTGGATCCGTGCGCAGCTATTCAAACGAGCATCGAACTGGCGCCGAACGAAGCTCGCGAAGTGATCTTCTTAATCGGCGAGATGGAATCGAAGACTGCCGCACAGGAACTGGTCGCAAAGTTCCGCCAGGCGGGAAACGTCAACGCTGCCTTTGAAAAAGTGCTGGCGCATTGGGACGGACTACTCGGCTCAATCGAGGTGCGAACACCCGACGCCGCGCTCGATACGATGCTCAATCGCTGGCTTTTGTACCAGGCGTTGTCATGTCGCGTCTGGGCCCGCACGGCGTTTTATCAGTCCGGCGGCGCGTTTGGATTTCGCGATCAGTTGCAGGACGTGATGGCGCTTGTCTACAGCCGGCCAGACATCGCACGCCAACAGATTCTGATCGCTGCCGCACACCAGTTTAAGGAAGGTGATGTGCAACACTGGTGGCATCCGCCAAGCGGCCGTGGTGTGCGCACGAGGATTTCAGATGATCTAGTCTGGTTACCTTTTGTGACGTCGTTCTACATTAATGTGACGGGCGACGTTTCCGTGCTGGATGAAGTCGTTCCTTTTCTCGATCAGGCTCTACTTAAAGACGACCAGCACGAGCTCTACACACAACCTCAAATCTCAGCAGAGTCAGCATCGATCTACGAACACTGTGCTCGCGCAGTCGATCGCAGTCTCGCCGTTGGCAAACACGGCTTGCCGTTGATGGGTGCGGGCGATTGGAACGACGGCATGAATCGCGTCGGCTATCAGGGCAAGGGCGAGAGTGTTTGGCTTGGTTGGTTCCTTTACACCACGCTGACCGCGTTTGTCCCGCACGTCGATACGCGAAAACAGAAAATGCGTGGCAATCGCTATCGAAAGTATCTGGAAAATCTGCGCAAGTCACTTGAAGAGAAAGGCTGGGACGGCGACTGGTACCGGCGCGCGTATTTCGACGATGGTACACCACTGGGTTCGGCGCGCAACGAAGAATGTCGCATCGATTCGATCGCGCAGTCGTGGTCTGTGATTTCCGGCGCGTCCGATCCGTATCGCATGGGCCGCGCGATGGCTGCGGTTGAGGAATATTTGATCCGTCGTGGTGATGGACTCGTGATTCTCTTCACGCCGCCGTTCGACAAGGGCAATCTCGATCCCGGCTATATAAAAGGATACGTTCCGGGAGTGCGTGAAAATGGTGGGCAGTACACGCACGCAGCGATCTGGACCATCATCGCTTACTCAATACTCGGCGATGGTGAGCGGGCGGGCGAACTCTTTGCCCTTCTCAATCCGATCAATCATTCATCCACGCGCGCCGGCCTGCACAAGTACAAGGTTGAACCTTACGTGGCGGTCGGCGATGTTTACGCTGTGCCACCGCACAATGGTCGTGGTGGTTGGACGTGGTATACGGGCTCAGCGGGCTGGATGTATCGTGCCGGACTGGAATCGATACTCGGTTTCAAACTGCAGCACGATCGACTCGAGATCAATCCATGTGTGCCACGCTGGTGGCGCGATTTCGAGATCACGTACCGGCGCGGACGGGCCGTTTACCGGATCAAGGTTGAGAACCCGCTCGGTGTCAGTCGTGGTGTGGTGATGGTCGAGGTTGATGGAACGGAGCAAAGGGAAAACGCTATTGCTTTAGTCGATGATGAGAAAACTCACAACGTTCGAATAGTGATGGGTGAACCGGTCAGGGCTGAAGAATCCATCCCGGCGCAGCAAGCTCAGGCTTAAATCTTATAAATCCTGCAAATCGTGTAATCCTGTCTCACTGCTTGACAGGATTACACGATTTGCAGGATGTACAAGATTCGATCGATTTTAAGCTGCGGCCATGTCGGCTTCGCTGATGTCAAAGTTTGCTGAAACCTTCTGCACGTCGTCGTGGTCTTCGAGCGCTTCCATCAGTTTCAACATCTGGCGCGCATCGGCGCCTTCGAGCCGAATATAATTCTGCGGGACCATCTCAACTTCCGCTACCTGCGGTTCGATCCCGGCTCCCTTCACCGCATTCAGCACTCCATCAAACGCTTCAGGTGAAGTCATAATCTCGAAGTTATCTTCGTCGTCACGCAGGTCGTCAGCGCCTGCATCGATGGCGAGTTCGAACAATTCTTCCTCTGACTTCGCAGCCTTTTCGATGACGATGTATCCCTTCTTCTCAAACATCCAACCCACTGAACCAGACTCACCAAGGTTACCGCCGTTCTTAGAAAAGATGTGACGGATCTCCGCCACCGTGCGATTGCGATTGTCAGTCATCGATTGAACCAGCAACGCCACGCCGCCTGGACCATAACCCTCGTACGTGATTTCTTCGTAGTTGACGCCTTCTTCTTCGCCTGTGCCACGACGTATCGCGCGGTCGATAGTGTCGTTCGGCATATTGCCGCCCTTCGCGTCGAGGATAGCCTTGCGCAGACGCGCGTTGGCATCTGGATCACCGCCTCCGGTGCGCGCCGCGACGGTGATTTCTTTAATAAACTTCGTGAACAGCTTGCCGCGCTTGGCATCGAGCGCGCCCTTCTTATGTTTAATACTATGCCATTTAGAATGTCCGGACATTTGGGTTTAGATCCTTCTGGAATTGTGGGTTGTCAGGGATGGAAATATATCACAAGACCCGCCGCGATTTCTTGTGTGGCAGAAACAATCCTGGACACAGTCAGTACCACCTCGCGGTAGCGGTGGGTTGGTAGCCCGCAATTGCGAACGAGCGCTGCGCTTGCACCCACCCGCTACCGCGAGGTGGTACTGACTGTGTCCAAGTTGGCGTACTCTTTCCGGGCCTGTACCAGCACCGGCAGGTCTGAATCCGCGTCTTTCCACAATGCAAAGAAATCCTGATACGACTTGCGCGCTGCTGCCGTGTCGCCATTGATCACCGCCGCGCGGGCCAGGCCAAGGTGTGCTAGCGTGTGGGCCGGAGATAGATAGTCTAACGCTGGACGATCGATGATGGCTTTGAACTCCGCCGCAGCCTCTTTGCCCATATGTTGTCTCAGATAGAGATTTCCTCTCGCATACGTGCTCGAAGCCCCAACCACAATGCCAAACTCATATGGTCGAACCGATTCCGACAACTGAATCGCCTGACTAAAATTTCCTCGATTTCTCTCAACACAGGAAGCAACGAATGGCGCCACTATCGAATTGATTACGGTATTCTTTGGATAAGCCGACCGCACCTCATTGAGCAACGACTGCGCCTGACCCGGATCGTCGCAGGTAGCATAGATGACTGAAGCCATTGCCACGCTCTTTTGATCGCGAGCCAAACCGAGTGCAGTTTTTGCCGACGATTTTGCCTCGTCACACTTACCAACCTGTTCCATATAGGACGCCATCGTCAGCACTGCCGTGGCTGCGCCTTCAAGCCGATTCTGCGCCTTCATTGTTTCGAATGCATGCTTTTGCAGTTCCCGGGCTTCCTTAAACTTTCCATACGACAAGGCCGCAAAGCTCAGCAACATCGTGAACTCTGCTTCATCAGGTTTGCCCCTGGCCCATTGGACTTCTCGATCCATCGCCGCCTGATCGCGTCGCATAAAAGCGAAGAAGTAGTTGTTGGCATGCGCCGGCAAAGTATCGGCGTTGATCTTTTGCGCGTCTCGGTCCGCCTGCTCGGCTTCGTCAAGGCGTCCGACGCCGATAAAGCTGTTGACCTGATTGGTTCTGGCGCTGATGTTGTTAGGACTGAGTCTGACCGCTTCGAGCGCCTCTTTTAAAGCTTCGTCATAACGTCCAATGAGTTGGAGGTTAAGCGAGAGATTGTTGTGAGGGATATAGTCGCTTGGATACAAGCGTGCCCATGTTTGCAACGTATCGATGGTTTTATCGATCTCTCCGGTGATGTACGTGAAATATTTCTCCGTAATATAAAGCTTTTCCCGCTCGCTCACCCGTTCACGAAGGTCGTACGCCTTCTGCACGTTTTCCCTGGCCAACTCCATTTGTTCGAGGTTGCCGTAGTGAACTCCCATCCGCGCGTAGGCCATTGCAAAGTTCGGATCGAGTTCAACCGCTCGTTTATACAACGTCAACGACTCGCGGGCTTTCCCCTTCGCGCGTTCTTCGTTCGCCATTGCAAACGCCTTGAGCGCTTCGAGCGAAGAGGTCGTCGCCTGTTCGATACTGACGTCGTACTTCTGAATCGAGCTGAGCGACTCACCGAGCTTCATTCGCAGATTCGACGCCGCCGTTCCGAGTGACGACAGCACCTTCTCTTTGCTCTCTGCCTCGATCTGTTCGCGTGCAATGGAATCTCCTGAACGTGGATTCATTGCCTCGAGAGTGATCACGTAGTGGGTGCCAAGACTAGCGATCGTTCCCGTCAACAGCGCTTTGATTCCCTGTCGCTCGCAGATCTCGCGGCCAACATCACGCGTGATTCGATCATCAGGCGAGCGGCCCATAAAACGCAGTGTTTCGCGCACCCGATCGTCAGGGAATAAAGTCAGGAAGGGAGTCTGTCCGAGCTGCACTGCAAGGGCCTGCTTCAACGTGCCGTCGAAAACAGGTTCACCGGTTGTGTTAACAAAGTCTGTCAGCAGGACTGTGTCTCGATCGGTTAGCGTCACAGAATGACGCCGGTAGAAATAGAAAGCCGAAGCGCTGGCGACGACGAGAAGCAGCGCGACGACGGCAGCCGCGATCTTGTGACGTTTGATTCCGTTCGCAATGTACTCAGCACTCGAAACATGACTGACAGTCTTTACTTCGGTGGGAATCGCGCGTTCCGGCGTTGTCGGCAGTGTTGGCGCACTGATCCTCGATCTGGTAACGCTGTCTGGACCAGCGGAGCGTTCAAGCTCAGTTTCAAACTCCAAACGCTGCTTGAGCCGGCGCAGATCCGTGATCAGTTCCTTAATTGTCTGGTAACGTTCGTCACGATCTTTCCGCAGCGCCTTCATCACGATCCAATCGAGCTCGGGAGGAACGTTCGGCGCAAAGCGTGCGAGTGGGGGCGGCTCTTTCTGCGTGATCGCGACGATGACGTCGGTCGACGTCTCTCCTTCAAAAGGAGTTCGACCCGCAACCATTTCGTAGATCACGACGCCGAGACTCCAGATATCGCTGCGCGAATCGACCGGCTTTCCGCGGGCTTGTTCCGGCGACATGTAATGCGATGTACCCATCACCACACCGGCATCGGTCTGTACCAGGACGCGTGTTGATGCTTCCGCATCAGACGGACTTCGGTCGACAGTCTCAGTTAATTTCGCGAGTCCGAAGTCCAACACCTTCACGTAACCATTGCGACGGACCATGATGTTATCGGGCTTGATGTCGCGATGGACGATACCGGCACTGTGGGCTTCTTCGAGCGCACTCGCAACCTGAACTGCGATATCGAGAATTTCAGCTATCTCGAGGGATTGAGCCGCGGCCTTACGCCGCAATGTTGATCCGTCAATAAATTCGGTCGCGATATAATGCCTGCCATCGTCAACTCCCACTTCGTGAATCGTGAGGATGTTTGGGTGATTGAGATTCGAAGCTGCTGAAGCTTCCTGCTCGAAGCGGTGCAGGCGATCTCGATTCGTAGTGAATTCGTGACTGAGTACTTTAATCGCGACTTTGCGCCCGAGCTTTATGTCCTCGGCGAGGTAGACCACGCCCATGCCACCCGCACCGAGCTTCTGAAGAATTCTGTAATGGGAAATCTTTTCCGGGTCCATCTACAACTTGCAGTACTGATACGAGATCACGATTCAAAAAGTCTGAAAAGGTGCGCCCCGCAAAAGCGTGCCCGTAAGCGCACCTTGTAAGATCCAGAGGAGCAGAAGCGCAACAATCGGAGAGATGTCGAACCGTCCCAGCAGCGGAATCACTCTTCGTAATGGACCCAGTAAGGGCTCAGTAACATCGACCAGAAAGCGCATAACTCGATTGGTGTAGTCAAGCATTCCCCAGGAGAAGACGATACGAATGATGATCAGCAGCGAGTAGATAGATAGCAGGCCGTATAGAATAAACCCAAGCACCCAGATGAAAGCTCCACGTTGCGTGCTGTCCATCACACCGACCAGGGTCGTGAAGATAGTTGCGACTAGCTGCAACAGGAAATAACCCAACAGGATCGAGATCAGTATCACTACCAGCGGCGCAAATTTCGGTTCGACACCAAATGCACGCAAGCCACCGCGCACCGGCATCACCAATCCATCGCTGAGTCTTCGAATAGTGCGAGACGTCCACGCAAATGGATTTAAATCCATCGCGTCGGCGATCAGCCGTATGATCATCAACAGGATCACAGCCGCGATGGCAACCTGAACGGCAACTGTCAAGAACCAAAAAGTTCGAGTAATGATCATATTGTCATTGTCTCTGGCCGCGTTCGCCGAAGATAGCAGTGCCGATTCGCACCATCGTGGCAGCTTCCTGAATGGCTACCTCAAAGTCATGGGTCATACCCATGGAGAGTTCACCTTTGCGACTTCCAAATGCACCTCGACTCTCGAAGTCGTCCCTCAGCTCACGTAATCGACGAAAGAACGGACGGCTTTGTTCCGCGTCGTCAAAAAAGGGTGGGAGTGTCATTAAGCCTATGAGTTCCAAGCGGGTTAGTGACTGGAGACCCTCAACCATATGGGTTAGCTCCGACTCGTCCATACCCGATTTCGTCTCTTCATGCCCGAGGTCTACCTGGATTAGGACCTGCAACTTCTCGCGTCCCTCTTCAGCGCAGAGGCGATCAAGACGCCGCGCCAAATCCAGCGAATCAATCGAATGAATCACTTCGAAAAGGTTGACGGCCCGTCGCGCTTTGTTTGTCTGAAGGTGTCCGACGAGGTGCCAGCGCACGCGCTCACGGCCGATTTCAGAAATCTTTTCTTCTGCTTCCTGGACGCGATTTTCACCCAGATCCGTAGCGCCGAGCCCGATCAGTGTCTTTATTAGAGACGCCGGATGAGTCTTGCTGATCGCAATCAGTTTGACCTCTTCGGCCTCGCGACCGGAGGCGTTCGCGGCCGCGGCAATTCGCTCGCGCACCGCCGTAAGTCGTGCTCCGAGTTGTTCTTGCGCCGGTGAAACGTTAGCCATAGAAGAGAATCATAATAACCCAGACATCAAAAGGTCGGCGAAGCGGCACTGAAATTGATGCCATGTTAGCCCAATTGCGGCCCCGGAACCTCATAGGCCGTTGGTTTTTAAGGAGGAACTTATGACGCGTTCAGCTACAAAGAGTTTATTTGGGATTCTGGTTTTGGGTCTCGTTGTTTTCGTCGGCATGTCGACTGATGCTATGGGCCAGGGTCGCGGCCGAGGCAGAGGTCGCGGCTTTGATAAGAAGTGCGAGAAGTTTGTTAACTGCCACGACGCGCGCGATGGTCGTTGGGACGGTCGCGGACCGAATCGAGATTCCCGTTTCGGCAACATCTTCAGACGCAATCGCCGCGACCGCGACCGTGATGATAATAGATGGGAACGGAGACGCCGTCATCGCGACCGCGATTGGGACAACCGACGTTGGCGCCGCTGGCGGTAAATCACTCAACCATCCACAGATTACACAGATCCGAATCGGCGTGATCTGTGGATTCTTGACACCCTCCAGATGCATTCGCATAATGACCTACCCAGCATCTTGCGGATGTGGCGGAACTGGCAGACGCGCAGGTCTCAGAAGCCTGTGATGGTGACATCGTGGAGGTTCAAGTCCTCTCATCCGCACCAAAAAATCAAATACAACCATCCACAGCTCTCGGGCATCCTGTGGATGGTTTTTTATTGCAAAAATAATTGTCACGAATTTTCGGAGGCTGGTGTTTGGTTAATTAGAGGTCCAGTTCCGAAAGGGGAGCATTAATGAACGTCGATCAAGCAGCTTTGATGGAAACCGACAACGAAAGGCACACCAGTGTTGCTCAGCTTTCTGAAAGAGCAGTGCGTTTGAAGCTTGCTGAGCGACCGGATCGCGATCGCATTCAACGAGTCGTCGATCTGGCCGACGCCCTGCTGTCAGAAGCGGAAACCCTGGCACGTGACAAAGCTTTCACTGAAGAAGCAAGCAGACTCAAACCGTTGGATATTGTCGGCGGTATCAATTTCTATGACGAGGTGCAACGGTTCGAGACTCACCTGATCAACATGGCGCTGTCTGAAACCGGAGGTAATCAGGCGAAGGCAGCAAGACTTCTTGGGATTAAGGCCACAACCCTCAATTCCAAAATTAAACTCTTCAAAATTGACGTAGGCTAGACTCCCCAGTCAGCGCAATTAAACTACAGAAGCAGGAGCAGGATTCAGGAGCAACGGTAAACCGCTCCTGTACTCTGCTCCTGCTTCTTTAATTCACCGCTTCGGACGCACCGAGCAACTCCGCCTCGGAGGAGTCAGATACGAACAGTCCCTGCTCGTTGAATAAATTCGAGTCGATCAGAGTCTGGACCACGTAGCGTCCCGGTGTCGGGAAAGTCACGTTAACAAAAAAACTGATGTTGTCGGCGAAACCGCCCGATGCGATCTCGAATCTTGTCGGCTGTGATACAACGATCGGTTGTTGTCGATCGGGTGTAAGAATCCGCACCTCGGAAAGATAACTGCCCTGCCCTTCCCAGTGATTCACCACGGCAAATTTGAACCATGGAGGTAACGGGAGCAGGATATTTTGGAAAACACCCATGAATGATAACTTGTTACCTGCTTCCAATCGCACGTCCTCGCAAAAGAGAGTGTAGTCTAGTTGCAATTTTTTATTTGGCTCTGTACTCATCCTGTTAATCCTGTCTAACCTTACTCCAACATTTTCTTAAACGCGTCTTCATCAATAACTGCCACGCCAAGCGACTGGGCTTTATCGAGCTTCGATCCTGCTGCTTCACCTGCAACTACATAATCCGTTTTCTTACTCACCGATGAATTAACTCTGCCACCTCGAGCTTCAATCAACGAACGCGCTTCATCACGTGTAAAGCCGGCGAGCGTTCCGGTTAGCACAAATTGCTTTCCAGCAAAGCGCTCATCAATCTCACCACCGCCCTTGCGCTCTGCTTCAGTTTTTACTCCTGCCGCTCGCAGCCTATCACAAAGCGCGCTATTCCCTTCATCGTCAAACCAGTCGCGTACACTCTCAGCCACCGTCAATCCGATCTCCGGAATCGCGTCCAGCTCTTCAACCGAAGCTTCGCTGAGCTTTTCGAGTGAGCCGAGCTCATGGGCCAGGATGCCGCCCGTTCGCTCGCCGACATGACGTATTCCCAATGCATAAATCAAATTCGACAAGTCTCGCGACTTGCTTGCCTCAATCTGCGTGAGCAGATTCGTCGCTGACTTCTTCGCCATTCGCGGCAGCCCCGCGACTTGTTCGAGCGTCAACGAATAAAGGTCACCAACGTCTTTCACCAGACCGGCAGCGACCAGTTGCTCCGCGAGCACCTCACCAAGTCCCTCGATTCGCATCGCACGACGCGAAGCAAAGTGCAACAAGCGACCCATCAATTGCGCGGTGCAGTCCGCCGCTACACAGCGCGCGACAACCTCACCTTCAGGACGCGAGATCAAGCCACCACACACCGGGCAATTCTTTGGTGGCTTAAAGTCCTTCTCTTCTCCCGTGCGCTTCGACGTTACAACACTCAGCACTTTGGGAATGATCTCTCCGCTCTTCTCGATCATTACCGTGTCGCCGATCTTGAGCCCAAGACGATTGATCTCGTCTTCGTTGTGCAACGTCGCGCGAGCGACAGTTGTGCCGGCGAGAAACACCGCCTCCAGAAGCGCGACTGGCGTTATCGCACCCGTGCGACCGACCGAGACGAAGATATCCAGCACCTTTGTCGATGCCTGTCGCGCGGGATACT
>Ga0105243_10001982_pt1 | contig 17447 bp, 18 predicted proteins | sample KBSM34metaG_FD_81525 | JGI IMG/M metagenome (GOLD analysis project Ga0105243, IMG submission 81525) | Miscanthus rhizosphere microbial communities from Kellogg Biological Station, Michigan, USA - KBS M3-4 metaG | ecosystem: Host-associated > Plants > Roots > Rhizosphere > Soil | place... | reverse complement strand
GTGCTGGTGCCGATCGCGCCGCCGCCGATCACGACGACCTGGGCGCGCGCCGGGAGTGCGCTGTCCGTCACGGATGCCTCCTGTGGGCGCTCCGCTCGGAGCGCGGCGCACATCGTAGCGGGCCGTGAACGCCGGTTCCTAACCGACGGGATGGCCTCGCAACGGCGCGATCGGATCGACGGCGAGCGCGATCGACCCGATCGCGAGGAGCGCGACACCGATCGCCGGCACCAACACGTCTTCGTCCGGGACGGGGAAGGCTTTCGCTGCGATCAGCGCGAGCCCCGCTCCGGCGGCCACCGTCCCGACCACGATGAGGACATCGCCGATCCACCCTGGCCGCGCAAGCGTCGTGGATACAACCGGACGTTCCGCCCATCGGAACCCGAACAGGAACGGCACCAGGCAGATCGCGCAGACCAGCCACCAGGCGGGCCGGAGCAACCACCATGCGGTGCTCAACGGCTCCGGTTGTGGCGCGATCCCGGTGCGGAACAACAACAGGGCCGCGAGGACCACCGCGCTCATGTTCCAGAGGTAGAAGGTCATCACCATCGAGTTCGCGACGACGACCGCGGTCCACGGCCGGACGTGCCGGAGCCATCGGTTGGCGCGAGCTTGGAACAGCAGCGCGGCGCCCAACTGCCAGACGCCGAGCGCGAGCAACGCGAGCGACGGCGGCTGGGCGTTGGAGCGCGGCGCGTGCGTCAGCCCGATCATGGACACCGGATAGTCGAACCACGCGACCATGACCGCCAAGGAACCGAGACCACCCGCGATCATGGCCCACGGGAGCCAGCGAGACGTCTCGAGGCCGCCACTTCGCCACAAGGACCCGAGCTCGAGCAGCGCGAGCCAGATCGTCGCGTAGTTGACGGCGCCGACAACGGGCACATCGAGACCGAAATGCAGGTTGTCCACGATGAACGCGACGGCCGCCAGCGACACCAGCACGCGCACGCCGCCGAACCGGCCGTGTGCGGCGACCAACGGCGGGACCGCAAGCATCACGAGCAGGTAGACGGCCAGGAACCACAGCGGGAGCGCGACCTCTTCGCCGCCGGTGCGAGCGACGCTCGCTGGGAGTAGCCCGACGCCCACCCCGATCAGCGGGATCAGGGTCCAGAAGACCACGAACCAGATCGCGGGGCGGATCAAGCGGACCGACCGTCCGCGGACCCAGTCGGCGTATCGAACACCGCGATCGTGCGCCGATGCCCACGAGGGACAGTTCGTGAAGCCGCCGACGATGAAGAACAGCGGCATCACCTGGAAGACCCAGGTGAGGATCTGGAGATCCGGGTTCAGCTCGAGCAGGTTCGCGCCGGTGAAGGTCCCGTCGCGGTACCCGAGGACGGCCATCGTCCAGTGGCCGAGCACGACCACGCCGATCGAAAGGACGCGCAGCAGATCGACGTAGCGGTTGCGCGTGACCGGCGTCGCGGCGACCAGGTCACGCGGACGGATCGAGGGGCGCGGAGCCCGCTCCATGCCCGCATCCTGGCACACGAGGTCCGTCGACGGGGAAGGGGCCGACGGTCCGTGTTAGCGCCAGCGGCTGTTCGACCTCGGGGCGGGTGTGGCGCTCTCGCGCTCGGCCATCGCTGCGCGGAGCTCTGCCTCGATCGAACGATGCTGCGGGACGTAGCTGCCGAGGCGATCGCGCAAGCCGGAGTTGTCATAGGGGAGCGCGCCGGGTAACACGGGTGTTGGATCGGTGCCAGCCATCGTGGTGTTCCTCTCCGTAGGGGGAGCAACACGGTATCCCCGGATCGACCGCCACACATCGGCCCTGCGGCTCGTCCTCCGGTGCGGATGCCCACACCCGCAGACCTAGGTCGGAAGGGCGACCCGACGTGTCGTGAGGTTTCGGGATACGGTGCTCGTGCCGGTCGCGTTGCCGCGGACCTCTGGCGCCCGCCGCGCCGGCATGGAAGGGGGATCGCCTTGGCTGATTTCCTGTTGCTGTACGGCCCCGGCGGCAAGATGCCCGAGACGGAGGACGAGCAGGCCGCCGTGATGGCCGCCTGGGACAAGTGGTTCGCCGACATCGGCTCGGCGCTCAAGGACGGCGGGAACCCGACGACGCCGAACGCCAAGCAGATCGGGACCGACGGCGCCGTCTCCGACGTGCAGGCGCCCGCCTCCGGCTACACGATCATCTCGGCCGACTCGCTCGACGAGGCCACCGCGATGGCCAAGGGCTGCCCCGTGCTCGCGGGCGGTTCGCCCATCACCGTCCTCGAGACGTTCGCGGTCATGTAGCCCGGCGGCGTTCCATGCGAACGCCGTGCCACACCCGATCACCGTCGGGCTCCTCGTACCGTTCGACGACGAGGAGCCCGACCTTCTCTCCGACCCGAACCGACGCCACGTTGCCCGCATCGGCGTAGGCGCGCACGATGTCGGCACCGAGCGTGTCGAACGCGTAGTCGACGAGCGCGCCTACCGCTTCCGTGGCGTAGCCGTGCCCCTGGTGCTTCGGCGCGATCGTGTACCCGACGAGCACCACGCCGGGCTCGTCGTCGACGCGCATGCCGATGTCGCCGACGAGCGTGTGTCCGTCAACGGTCTCGACCGTGAGTTGGATCCACCCGCCCGGTTCGCCCGGCGTCCGCTGCAGCATCTGCCCGATCTCGTCGCGGATGTACGCGGCGCTGGTGTCTCGCCATCCCTGATGCACGTGGACCGCCGGATCGCTCCGATAGGCCGAGATGGCCTCGGCATCCTCCGGTCGTGACCGGCGCAACCGGAGTCGGGGCGTGGGGAGGTCGACGAGATCCGGGTCGGTGCGCATGAGAGGCAAGCCTACCCACGAGCGGCGACGCGCCCGCAGCCCGTGCGCGTACCATGCACGCGTGGCGATCGCGATCGGCGAGGTGGCGCCCCATGTCGAGGGTGCGAGTCAGGATGGACCGCACGTCCTCGTCTTCTTCAAGGTCACGTGCTCGACGACCCAGCTCGCGACCCCGGCGATCGAGAGGCTCACGCGCGCCTATCCCGGCAAGGTCGCCGGGGTCGGTCAGGATCCGCCTCCGGCCCTCGAGGGATTCGCACGCGACTTCACGCTGACGTTGCCGATCGTTCCCGATCTCGAGCCGTACACCGTTTCCGACGGGTACGGCATCACGTCGGCGCCGACCGCGATCGCGGTCGACGGCGACGCGCGGGTGCTCGACGTCGCAGAGTCGTGGGACCGAGATGCCTGGAACCGGCTCTCCACGCGGATCGCGGCAGAGCTCGGCGTCGCCGCGGCGACCGTATCCGACCCGGATGACGGCCTGCCCGACTTCAAACCGGGCTGAACCACGAGGAACGTCCGCTCGGTCTGAGCGGAGGTGCGGACCCACCGGCGGCAGGATAGGTTTCGGCGCATCGACCGCGAGGGGGTTGCGTTGACCGAGCACAAGACGATCGCGTTCTTCCCTGAGCCGGGTGCCTGGGGGCCGACCAACAACTGTGTCGCGATCGCGAACGTCCTCCAGGAACGCGGGCATCGGATCGTGTTCGTGATCGATGAGTCCTTCACGGGCGTGCTCGAGGCGAAGGGGTTCGAGGAACGCCTGATGCGCATGGCCCCGCCCGAGGAGAACGCCGACCCCGACGCGGACCCATGGGCGGAGTTCATCCGCGTCACGGCGCCCGAGTTCCGCAAGCCGACGATCGAACAGATCGAGACCGTCACGAAGCCGATCTGGGAGGCGCTCGTGGCCGGGGAGCGATACAGCCACGAGACGATCATGGGGATCTGGGCCGACGTGCGTCCCGACGTGGTGGTCACCGACAACGTGACCGGCTACCCCGCGATCGAGCTCGCGGATGGTCCGTGGGTGCGGTTCGTGTCGGCGAACCCGCTGGAGATGCGCGATGAGCTGCTACCGCCGGTGCTCTCTGGCTTGCCCGTCGCTGACCGCAGCGGGTGGGAGCCGTTCCGCGAGGAGTATCACCGCCAGCACGAGGAGCTGCTCGCCCAGCACAACGACTTCCGCGCGTCTGTCGGCGTCGCCCCGTGCCCGATCGATGAATTCAACACCCACTCGCCGTGGCTCAACCTCTATCTCTTCCCCGAGGCGGCCGATTACACGCGCGCAGAGCCGCTCGCCGCGACCTGGCACCGGCTGCAGTCGACCGTGCGGACCGGCGAGGCGCCGTTCGACGTCGCCGAGCAGGTGCCGGGAACCGGGAAGGTCGTCTACCTGTCGCTCGGCTCGCTCGGCTGCATGGATGTCGGGCTGATGCAGCGGCTGATCGATGCGATGGCGAGCACCGAGCACCGCACGATCGTCTCGATGGGTCCGCTCAAGGACCAGATGACGCTCGGAGCGAACATGTACGGCGACGAGTTCCTGCCGCAGCCCTCGATCCTGCCGCAATGCGATCTGCTGATCACGCACGGCGGCAACAACACGACCTGCGAGGGGTTCCACTTCGGGCTGCCGATGATCGGGCTCCCGCTGTTCTGGGACCAATACGACAACGCGCAGCGGCTCGAGGAGACGGGGTTCGGGGTCCGGCTACCCACCTATGACTGGACGCCGGCGCAACTGACCGGAGCGGTCGACCGTCTGTTGGCCGATGAGGCGCTCGCCGCCCGGATGAAGGACATCTCGGCGGCGGTGCAGGCCGATCCGGGGCACGTTCGGGGCGCGGATCTGATCGAGCAGCTAGCGATGACGGGTCAGGCGGTCTCGCGCTGAGGCTGAGCCGCGAGCCGGTAGAGCCCGAGTCGGTGGCCCGCGAAGTCGACCTCCTTCTCGTAGCGCATGCCGATCTTCCGAGCCACGTTGATCGACGCCGCGTTGTCGGGATAGATCAGGGAGACAGGATCGGGCCGGATCTCGGCTCCAGCGTCGCGGATCGCGGCCGCGGCTTCGGTCGCGAAACCCTTGCCCCAGGAGTCGCGCGCGAGCAGGTAGGCGACCTCCAGCTCCTCGTGCCCATCGATGTCGGGCCACAGGATGAGGCCACAGAGCCCGATGCAACGCCCCGTCTGGCGCTCGACCGTCGCCCACTGACCCCACCCGTGCTCCTCGTACTGGCGTCGTTCCCGCTCGATCGTTCGGACGGCGATATCGCGGCCGAGCACGCCCCCGGCGCCGATGAAGCGCATGGTCTCTTCATCGGCGAAGATCGCGGCGATGACCTCGACGTCGTCGGGCTCGAGGTCCCGGAGCACCAACCGCTCGGTCTCGATCATGACGCTTCGATCTCCTTCTCCAGCGGGGTGCGGAACCGAGCGGTGACGCGGGCGCCGTCGAGCCAGCGCTCGAGCCGCTGACGCTCCTTCTCGATCCGCGCTTCGGTCGTCGCATCCACCGGTTCCAGGAGACGTACGACGACCGACGCGTCCGCGCGCTGACCCCACCCGCCCACGACCCGGCCATCTGCCCAGACCGTAGGCCCTGCGTTGCCGTTGCGGTCGAACAGACGCGGCGCGTGCGGCCCGAGGTACCAGTCGCGCTCCTTCCAGCCCATCGTGGTCGGGTCGAGTCCGGGTAGCAACGCGACCCATCGCTTCCGCGTCGTGACCTTCGCCACGTCGTTCGCCATCACGAACGCAGGCGCTCCGTCATCGAGCTGCACCTCCTCGACGTCGTTCGCCGCGAGCGCCGCGGCCGTCTTGGCCTGTGTCCATCCGGTCCACCACCGGATGTCCGTGTTCGTCGCGGGGCCGAAGGCGAACAGCCACCTTCGCACCAGTTCGGCGCTCGCGTCGCCGGCCGCGAGCTTCGGCAACGGCGCGCCTAGCCACACGTCGGTGGGCGCCCAGCGGTACTGACCGGAGACCCACGTCCCCCGCGGTCGCGCACGCACGATCTTGCCCTCGGCAGCGAGCAGGAACAGCACCCGCGTCGACATACCGACCTCGCCGCCCCACGTGCGGCCTTCCCCGAACACCAGCTTCTCCCGCAGTTGGGGAACGAGCTTCGACAGCTCGGCACCGCTCAGCGCTCCGTGCGCACGGAGCTCGCGCACCGTTGCGCGCGCCGCATCACGCAGCCAGGCGGCGCCGTCCCTCGCGATCCCCTGTTCTTCGATCCAGCCGATCAGCCGTCGACGCTCCGGCGGCGCGAGCGCCTTGGTGCAGGCCGCGTCGATCACCCCCGCGAGCTCGGGCGTGGTGACGAACAACGTCCGGCGCATCCCGAGCATCCGCACGAGCGATCGATCGTCGTAGAGCGCACGCTCGAGATCGCCCCGTGCGAAGCGGGAGACCCGGGCACGAGCGGACAGGAAGACCGTTGCGGGATCGCTCGAATGCAGCCCGACCATCGCTTCGGCGGCGTCCTCGACACCGGCGGCCGGCGTCGCGAGGTGGTGCCGCACCGCGAGGCGGGCGCGGCGTTCCCTGGTGTCGATCGTGCGCACGCTCAGGGGTCCGGGGCGAGCCGGCCCTCCGCCGTCTGCCCGCCAAGCGTCGGGCACGGCGCGGTGAACAACATCCACATGTTCGCGTCCCTCCTCGACGACCGAGCCTAAGGTTGCATCATGACGGCCACCGGACCGTTGCGCGTCTCGAAGTCCGTGCTGATCCCCGAGGGCGAGCTGCGGTGGCGGTTCAGCCGGTCCTCGGGGCCCGGTGGGCAGGGCGTGAACACCGCGGACTCACGGGTGGAGTTGCGCTTCGACGTCCAGCGCTCGCACGCGCTCGGACCGGTGCAGCGGGCGCGCGCGCTCGAGCGTCTCGGCTCGCGGCTCGTCGACGGCGTGCTCACCGTGCGCGCGTCGGCTCAGCGCGCCCAGTTGCAGAACCGCGAGGCGGCGCGGGAGCGCCTCGCCGCCGTGCTCGCGAAGGCGATCGCGCCGCCGCCGCCCAAGCGGCGACCGACGAAGCCGACCAAGGCTGCGGCCGAGCGACGCCTCGCCGACAAGCGCCGCCGATCGCAGGTCAAGCGTCTTCGCCGCCCTGACGAGGACTGAGCCGAGGCGCCGCGATGCTAGCCTGAGGCCCGATGCCCCCGACGTCCTCCATCGAGCTGTCGGTCGTCGTTCCCGTCTGGGGTGGCGCGCGGCACGACCTCGACAACCTGGTGCCGGCCGTCCGCGCGGCCATCGAGCGCCTCGGGACGTCGAGCGAGATCCTGATCTGCCAGGGGGACGGCCCGGACCTCCTCGAGCCCTCCTCCAACGAGGTCAGCGTGGTGCGGTCGAAGAAGGATGGGTACGGCGACATCTTGAAGACCGGGCTCGAGGCGGCGCGCGGGGACTTCATCCTGACCCTGGATGCCGACTTCGCGTACGCGGCCGATTTCGTTCCCGTGATGTGGGCCAACCGCGAGCGCGCCGAGGTCCTCCTCGGCTCGCGGTATGCACGCGGAGCGGTGGCCGAGATGGGATTCGGAAGACGCTTCGCGAGCAAGTCGCTGAACTGGTTCTACCGTGTGTTCCTCTCGGTTCCGTACCGCGACATCTCCAGCGGCTTCCGCATGTACAAGCGGCGCGTGATCGCCGACATCCAACCGCTCGAGCCCCACGGCCTCGACATCTTGCCCGAGATCCTCGTCAAGGCGTTGTGCCAAGGTTGGAAGGTCGAGGAGGTGCCGTTCTGGTACCGCGGCAGGGAGCCGTGGAACCGGACGCGGATGGCGCGCTTCGGGTCTGCCTACTTGGCGACGTTCGGGCGGCTCCTCAGCTTGCGCAACTCGGTCCGGGCAGCGGATTACGACAATCGCGCCTTCGATTCGTGGGTGCCCTTGCAGCGGATGTGGCAGCGCCGCCGCTTCGAGATCGTGCACGACTTCATGGGACCCCAGGGCGCGCAGATCGCCCTGGACATCGGCTGTGGCTCGAGCAGGATCGTGCAGACGATCCCGGGCATGGTCGGGCTGGATCTCGGGATGCACAAGCTTCGCTGGCTCCGCGCGCCGGGTCGCCTGCTGGTGCAGGGCTCCCTGACCCATCTGCCGTTCCGCAGTGGTGCCTTCGACATGGTGCTGTGCTCCGAGGTGATCGAGCACATCCCGCGGGAGCTCGTCCATCTGGACGAGCTCGTGCGGCTCGTCCGTCCCGGCGGCCTGCTCATCCTCGGGACGCCCGACTACAGCCGCAGGCGCTGGGTGTTCCTGGAGTGGCTCTACGGGAAGGTATTCCCGAACGGCTACGTGAAAGAGCACATCAATCACTACACCCGCGCCGGGCTCCAGGCGGACCTCGAGCGGATGGGTCTCGACGTCGAGGGTCTGCAGTACGTCGGCGGCTCCGAGATGATCTTCTCTGCCCGCGTCCCGACCGCGGCTCAGCCCGTTCTCCAGACGGACACGCCGTCGCCTTCCTGAACCGGGACATACCCGAGCTGCCCGAGCAGCGGCTCGAACCACGGGCGAACGCTGTCCATCACGATGATCGCCGTCACCCCGTGTGCGGCGATCCATCCCCGCAGCGTTTCGACGTGGGGTTTCCGAGGCGGGTAGAGCCCTCTCGCGAACTCGCTGTTGTCCATCTCGGGGATCGCGCCGAGATAGCCGTCGGGGAGGCGGAAGGCCATGTTCGTCTCGGCCTGCCAGGCCATGTCCTGCGCCTTCTTCTCGGCCATCACCGCGACGGTCTCGCCCGGCGCGATCGCGTTGCGCCACGCCCCGTTCTGGAAGAACGCAGGGGTGACGTCGGGCACGCGCCACTGGGGTGATTGCACGTTCGGGATCACAAGGAGGAGGCCGACGGCCACGATCGCAAACCTGATCCATCCCGATCGCCCGCGAGCTCTGCTCAGCCACAGGGCCGCGATCACCGCGAGGGTCAGCGTGACGAAGATCATGAAGCGGCCGGGCAAGGCGTTCTCGATGAGAGGCAGCTTCAGCAACAAGGCGGACGGCAGCGGGATCGTCCGACGATCCAGGATGTAGAGCCGAGGTCCGAGCGTGAGCGTCGCGGCGATGAGGAGGAACGCGAGGATCCCCCACGTCTCCCTGCGCCGGCGCTCGGTGATCGCGTACCCGACGATCATCGCGACCAGGCCGATGCCGATGAATCCGACGCCGCTCGAATCGGGATCGACGGCGCCCGCCGTACGAGCCATCAGCCATCCCTCGCCGACGAGTTGGCGGTCCCGCGGAAGGATGAAGCGCATCAGGTCGACGTATTTCTTCTCGGGATCGATCGACACCGAGGTGGGTGCCTCCCGCAAGGCGGGCAGCAGGTACGGGAACAGCACCAACGCGATCACGATCACGTACGCGATCGCGATCCACGGGAGCGCGGCGATGAGTGCGCGGCGATCCGTCCACGCGACGGCGAGGGCGATGAGGTACGCGATCCCGGCGAAGATCGTGGTGGTCGCGAAGACCTCGATCGAGATCGACCACAGCGCGAGCAGCGTGAGGGACAGCAGCGCGATATAGGCGATCCGACCGAGCGACCCTTCGACCCGCCGCACGGTGAGGTAGACGGCGATCGGGATGGGGAACGTGAGCGCGAGGTTGGGGTGGTTCAGCTGGATCGTCATGTACGCGGAGAACCCGAACACGGCTCCGCCGAGGAGCGACGGCCAGAAGCGGTGGCTCACGCGTCGGCACAGGAGATATGCCCCCCATCCAGCGAGGGTGGGTGCGAGCAAGCTCAACACGTTGTAGGAGACGAGCGGTCCGAACGCCGCCGTCACGGGCCACATGGCGAGCGCGGGGCCGGGGACGGCCGTCGTCCACACCAGGCTCGCGCCGTGCGGGGCATAGAGGACGTCGGTGAAGAGTGGATCGCGCCCGTGCGTCACCGCCCAGGGTGCCCACGTGAGCGCCCACCGGAAGAACTCGGAGTCGGACGCATCCTGGCGCGGGATGTACTCCGACGACAGATGCGCGATGGTGCTGCCGGCGTACGTGATCGTCGACGCGACCAGGTAGACGGCGAAAGCGCAGACACCTGCCAGCCACCCGCTCGGCGCGAAGGCCTCATGATGTTCCACGGTCGGCGACGGTGCCATTCGTTGTGCTTCGACCATACGGGGCGGGATGCTACTTGCCGCTCTCCTGTTCCGTTCGTGTCGCCGGCCCGTGCGAACGTGTGTTGACGTGACGCGCACGGCATCCGTACGTTCCGATGAGATGAGCTCACTGCGGTTGCGTGCGTTCGCCGCCGGTGCACTGGTCATCCTCGCGATCGCCGTGCCGGCCGTTCGCATCGACGCCAGTGATCTCGGGGCCTGCTCGTTGCGGCCCTCCGAAGGGGATAACCCGGAGAACCTCGGCGCGATCCTCGAGGATGCCGACGCGCTGACGCCTAACGACGTGTGGGTCGTGGGAACCCACGCAAGTGGCTCGGCAGGCTCGCCGTGGGCGGAGCATTGGGACGGCGAGTCATGGCAACCAACGCCGGTGGTCGTGCCCAAAGCCTCGGGCATGACGGCGCTCTACGGAGTCAAGGCGTTCGCTCCCGACGACGTCTGGGCGGTCGGCACCTTCACGGGAGATGACCCGCTCGTGGAGCATTGGGACGGCACGTCGTGGACCGAGGTGCGGACACCCGCGATCCGGGGAACCGAGCGCATCTTGACGGCCATCGACGGCACCGGTCCCGACGATCTCTGGATCATCGGAGAGCGTCGCGATGGAGGTCGCGAACACGGCTCGATCCTGCACCGCGCGGGCGACGGGTGGCAGGTGGTTCCTCCGCCTCCGGAGGCGGCCGTGCTGCACGGTGTGACGATCGTCGACGGAGCACCGGTCGTCGCCGGGTGGTCGATCGGCGCCGACGGGTACGCGCGAGGACTCGTCGCCTCGGCCACACCGCAGGGAACATGGACCACGGCCGACGTCGGCGAGGCAGGAGAGAACACGTTCCTGTTGTCGGTCAGCCGCGATCCAGCGGGCGCCGTGTGGGCCGTCGGGTTCTCCAACCGGTCGCCCGACAGCGACACGCTGCGGACGTACCGGGGCAGCGGCACGTCGTGGACCGCGGTACCGGTCGATGCCCAACAAGGGCCCGCCCGCTTGCTCGATGTGGCGAGCGGCGAGGCGGGCACGATCGCGGTCGGGCAGACGATGGTGAACGGGGTGAACCATGCCTTGGTCCTTCGAGCGCTCGGCGACGGTTGGACCACGATGCCCAGTGGGAGCGCGAGCGACGCCCCGGACACACTGTCGGGCGTCGCGGTGGTAGGTGCCGACGTCTGGGCCGTCGGCCGAAGCGTCGTCACCGGTGGGACGTACGGAGCGCCCGTCGGACGCATCTACTCCTGCGGCTGAGCCGATCCGGACTACATCGGGCGGAGCTGGTCGCGCGGGAAGAACGAGATCGCGCGTTCCATCCGATCCACGTCGGCCTGCGCGGGCGGCGCGGGGAACGTGAGCTCTGCGCGCGAGCACCCACCGGGGAAGGTGGAGATCCACACCACGCCGGAACCGCCATCGACTTCGGAGCGATAGCGCTGGACGGTTGGGAAGCCCTCTACCGCGACCCCTCGGCCGGTCGCGTCGCAGGAGGACACCAGCTGCACGTCCAGGACGCCACCACCGTCCTGTTGTTGCAACGAGAACGTCGCGTGGGTCTCGTCGGCTTCGAAGGTGTCGAACGCCCAGCCTCCGGGCAAGGAGTCGATGCACGGTATGAGCGATGCGCTCGGCACGGACTCGGCCATGAGGATCGTCGGTGAGTCCGAGCGACAGATCGGCCGCGCGTTCTCGGGGGCGCCACACGCCGAGACGGCGGCCACGAGTGCGACGAGCGTCGCCACGGTCAGCGTGCGGCGCATCACGGCGTCCTCGGGTTCGCGAGGTTGACGGCGAGGAGCACCAACAGCACCAGCGAGATCGCGACCGTTCGCACGGTCTCGACCACCCGGTGCACGCTCCAGCGCTGGATGGCGATCGGCTCGTGCTCGGGAGCGAGCCGATGGAACTCCTCGAGGAGATCCTCGTTACCGTCGTGGATCTGCTCACGGAGCTGTCGCGGGATCGCAGGCCCCCGGGCGGCCCCGAACGCCTCGCCGATCTCATCGGGCTCGAAGAACTCGGTCGCGCGCGCGTACACGCGCTCGGCGCTGGAGGCGAGCGCCAACACGAGCATCATGTTCGCGAGGTCGACGACTTGGCGCCACGCCGACGGCCGGATCTGCCCGAACGCGAGGTCGATCAGGAAGACCTGGTCGCCGCGGACCAGCACGTTGCCGGGCTTGATGTCGCGGTGCGCGAGCCCGTGGTCCCAGAGGTTGCGGACGATCCGCAGCCCGTCATCGATCGCCGCATCGGAGATCTCGGCGTCCTCGCCCGTCTCCTCGGCGCGCTCCAACATCGTCATCAACAACAGGTACTCGCGATCGGGCTCGAGCTCGACGACCCCGCGCGGTTCGACGCCGCGCACCTCGGCCTCGCGCATGATCCGCAGCATGTAGTCCTCGTACTCGACGAGCCGCCGCACCGACTCGAAGCCCACCTCGTCCTCGAGCTCGCCGTACAGGATCGTGCGTGTTCGCTTGTACCACCGGTCGGCCCGCAGGTGTCCTTGCGAGTAGAGCTTGCCGAAGAGCTTCTCCCGATGGCCGCTCTCGGCGCGGCGCACCTCGATCTGCAGTGGCGTCGACCCACCGGAGGACTCCTCGCCGAACGGCTCGATCGACACGAGCTCGAGGCCGGTCTGCTCATCGAGCGCCTCCCTGATCGCGTCCTCGCGACGGTCGTCGATCTCGAGATGCGCGGCTCGCCCTCGCGTATAGCGGACGGGGAAGACCTCGTCCGGGCAGGCGATGCGGAAGGCGATCACGGCTGCGGCCACGCCCGCGACGGCGCCGAAGGCGCCGTCGCTCGGATCGTCGACCCCGAGGTAGACGCGCGCGATCGCGAGCAGCGCGATCGCGACTCCGGCCCCGATCATCGCTCTCGTCCGCCACCGGCCCGCCGGGGCGAGGGCGTACGCCGATCCGACGAGGGCAACCGAGAGCGCCGCCACCTGCGGGGAGGGGTGTGCGTACCCCTCCCACCCGTAGAGGTAGGTGACGCCCCAGGGCCGGGGTCGGCCGAGCGCCGTCACGAGGGCGGAGACCGCGATCCGCAGCATGAGGAGGGTCGCGATGAAGACGACCAGCGTCCGGCCGCGCTGGAACACGAGGAGCACGAGCACCGTTCCCCACCGCGCGAGCAGGATCAATCCCACGGACCCGAGCAGCGCGATGGCCCGCGCGGCCGAGGTCAGCGGGTCCGACCGAAGTGACACGATCCATCCGAGGACTGCCGCGTCGATCTGCTCGATCACCGAGGCGGGCCGCCCCGATGCGAACAGCGCCGCCCAGACGAAGAGGATCGCGAGGCCGCCTAGGAGCCATACCCATCCGGTCGCCCCCAAGGAGATCGGCCGCGGGCTGGGCCCACCGGCAGGTCGTCGGCGGTTGATGAGGGGAAGGCTCGACAGCGGTGTGTCCTCGGCGACGTCGTGGTGCTCGACGTCGGTTTCGGGCAGGCTGTCCTCGTCCTCGGCGGGGTCCGTCTCAGATGCCATCGGGCTCATCTTGCCGCGCTGCCCGTGGTCCACGCACGGAGGACCGGCGGGGCACGCCGGATGCGCGACCCGCGCCGTTCCCTCTGAGACATCAGCCTGGGTGTGCCCCGGCCGCCGGTGCGCCAAACGTTGCGACGTGTAGACCGGCCCTCGACGGGGGATGACGAGGCCCATGAGCGAGCCGGATCGAACGGCGCCGCCTCGTCCGCGTGTCACCAAGCGCTACGCGTCCGATGCGTGGATCGCGGCGGTCGCACTCGGCCTTGCGATGGTCGCCTCGGTGTTCCGCGCGACGACCCTCACCGACTTCGAGCGCGACGTGTTCGAGGCGATCAACCACCTGTCGGATGTGCTGTCGACCCCGGTGCAGGCGATCATGCTGCTCGGCACGTTCGTCGCCATCCCGGTCGTCACGATCGTCGCGATCATCTTCCGTCGCTACCGGCTGGCATCAGTGCTCGTCGCGTCGGGGTGCCTCGCCTACGCGTTGGCGAAGGTGGCCAAGCCCATCGTCGACGCGGGCCGGCCGCTCGCGGTCCTTCCCAACGCCGACGTGATCGTGCGCGGCGTGATGGCGCACGGTCTCGGCTATCCATCGGGGCACTCGGCGGTCTCCGCAGCGTTGGCTGTCGCGCTGTTGCCGTACCTGCGAGGGAAGTACCGATGGCTCGTGCTGCTCGTGCCGGCGATCGTCGGGTTCGGACGGATCTACGTGGGGGCGCATCTCCCGCTCGACGTGATCGGCGGATGGTCGATCGGCGCGGGATCGGCCTTCATCGTCCACTTCATCGCCGGACGCCCGCCGTTCACCCGCGACGTCGACCCGGCGCGCGTCGAGGCGGAGCGAGACCCTGTGCCGGCGTCGGCCTGAGCGGAACCCTTCAAGCCGAGGGCGCGACCGGCAGCCGGACCTCGATCGCTGTGCCGGGAGCGCCGTTGGCGACCCTGACGGTTCCCCCGTGCGCCTGCACGATCGCGGCAACGATCGACAGCCCGAGGCCAGCGCCGCCGGTGGCCCGCGCGCGAGCGGGGTCGCCACGGTAGAAGCGTTCGAAGGCACGGTCGGCGACGTCGGGATCCATGCCCGGGCCCTCATCCGCCACGGTGAGCACCACGACACCGTTCTGCGGCGTGACCGCGACGTGCGTCGGCGTACCGGAGGGGGTGTGCACGCGCGCGTTCTCCAACAGGTTGTCGACCACCTGGCGCAGACGACCCGGATCGCCTTGGACGGTGGCGCTCGGGGTCGCCGACACGTCGATCGCACGACCGGGCTCGATCGCGTGCGCGGCATCGACGGCCTCGCCGACCAGGCGCGAGACATCGACCTGCTCGCGCTCGAGCTGCCGACCCTGGTCGAGCCGAGCGAGCAACAGGAGGTCATCGACGAGCACGCCCATCCGCTCGGCCTCGGCCTCGATCCGGGCCATCGATGTGGCGAGGTCCTCGGGCCGCGCATCGGCGCCGCGGCGGAAGAGCTCGGCGTACCCCCGGATCGACGTGAGGGGGGTGCGCAGCTCATGCGACGCGTCGGCGACGAAGCGACGCAGCCGGGCTTCCGATGCCCGACGTTCCTCGAATGCGGCCTCGATCTGCGCGAGCATCGCGTTAAGGGAGGCCCCGAGCTGTCCGATCTCCGTGCGGTCATCCGCGGGCTCGACCCGGCGTGAGAGGTCGCCGGCCGCGATCGCGCCCGCGGTCTCGCCCATCGTCTCGAGCGGACGCAGACCGATCCGGACGAGCCACATCGCGAGCGCTCCGGCGAGCAGCGCGACGCCGATCGTCACGAGCGCCTCGATCGCCATCAGCCGCCCGAGCGTTGCGCGCATCTCGGTCAGGGGCACTGCCACGACCAGCGTCCCCAGGCTCGGTTGCGGCGCGATCGCCTGCACACGGAAGTCGACGTCGCCGCCGTTCGATGAGGCATCGAACCGGGAGACCCCGGACCCGGCGCCCGTCGACCCGGGGAGGCCGGCCGGAAGCGCCGGCGTGGGGTCGTTCTGCCCTTGCGGGAACGACTCGCTGTTCAGGACGCGGCCGCTGGGGTCCAGCAGCGCGGCGTAGCTCCCCGCGGGAGGTCCGAGGTCGCCCAGTGCCCCCGGGCCCGCTTGCGGCCATTCGTTCTGCTCCAGGTGCAAGGCGCCGCTCGCGATCGCCACGGTCTGTTGGAGCTGGTCGTCGACGCGCTGCGACAGGGAGGCCTCGAGCGCGCGGTACGTGACGACGTCGGCGATCAGCAGGCCGAGCGTGACGAGACCGACGGTGACGAGCAACAGCCGCGCGCGCAGGGACATCGTTCAACCCTTCGGCGGGCGCAGGACGTACCCGACGCCTCGAACGGTCTGCAGCAACCGCGGCTCGCCGAGCTTGCGACGCAGGTAGGACACGTAGGTCTCGACGATCGATGCGTCGCCGCCGAAGTCGTAGTGCCAGACGTGATCGAGGATCTGTTCCTTGGACAGCACCCGGCGGGGGTTCAACAGGAAGTAGCGGAGCAACGCGAACTCGGTCGGCGTCAGGTCGATAGGGCCGGTGGTCCGATGAACCTCGTGCGCCGCCTCGTCCATCTCGAGGTCCTCGAGCACGAGCCGCTCGACCTCGGTCGCGCCCTGCGTCCTGCGGAGGATCGCTCGGATCCTAGCCACCAACTCTTCGAGACTGAACGGCTTCGTGACGTAGTCATCGGCTCCGATCTGCAGGCCCCGGACCTTGTCCTCGGTCCCGTCGCGCGCCGTGAGGAAGAGCACCGGCACGCGCAGGCCGCGGTCCACCAGCTTGCGCTGCACTTCGAACCCGTCGACGTCGGGGAGCATCACGTCGAGCACCAAGAGATCCGGGCGGAACGACTCCACGTCGGCCAGCGCGGCACGTCCGTCACCGGCGGTCTTGGTCTCGAACCCCTCGTAGCGCAGCGTCGTCGCGACGAGGTCCGCGATCGCGGGCTCGTCGTCGACCACCAGCACCCTGGCGACGGCGGAGCCGGGCGCGGGGGCGCCCGGCTCCGCCGTTGCCGCCGATCCGGTCATGCTCACTCCTGGTCTGCGAGCGTCTCCGTGGGGTCCGGAGCGTCTGGGATCGCCTGCCCCCCCAGGTCGGCCCTTCGCTCGAGGTACTCGGTTCGATCGACCTCTCCGCGAGCGTAGCGGACCCGCAGCGCTTCGAGGGCCTGGTCACGAGGCGGGAACGCTGCGGGCGCACCGACCCCCGCGATCAAAGGAGTTCCGTGAGCCGTGAGGCGAAGCACACCCCACACGACGACACCGACGAGCACGGCAAGGAGGAGCAGCGGCAGCAGGTGCGCCATTCCCATCCACCAGGTCTCGTGATGGACGAGCATCGAGTCCGGGGATGCGTTGGGCATCCCGCCGTTCCACGGTCCGTTCGGGTTCATCGCGATTCCTCCTCCTTGGACCTCCGGGCCGGGCCGTTCCCGGTCGCGAAATCACTGCAGCAGGGGAACCTGGGAGCCGGCTGGGCGCGGGCACAAGATCGCCCGAGCGTCACCGCCGGGGGAACGCTCGCTCGAGTGAGGAGCGGGCTCAGATCTTGAGGTTGACCGTCTTGCTGCAGGGCAGCAGGTCGAGGGTGCCGGCGAAGATCGAGCGCACGCGGTAGGTGCCCCTCGAAGGCCGCTTGAACGCGGTGTGGTAGGCGGCGTCGGGGATGAGGTCGCCGTCGAGGTCGCCGATGGTGCCGATGTTGACGACGCGCTTGGTCACGACGACCCACTTCGTTCCCTTCTGCTTCAGGAGGGAAACGGCGACCTGTGCGCCCGGGGCGGCGGCCTCGAGGATGCCCTTCGCGGTCACCTTCGTGGCGGTCTTGCGGGCCTTGAGGGTCAACGCGGTGAACGTCCGGTCGTCGTTGGTGATCGTGCCTGTCCCGGTGCCCTTGTCGATCGTGGCTCCGTTCGGGTTGGAGAGCACGACCGTGAAGGTCTCATCGCTCTCCTTGAGGACGTCGCCGACCACATCCACCGAGACCTGCTGGGAGGTCACGCCTGGCGCGAAGGTCGCGGTGCCGCT
>Ga0105243_10001979_pt1 | contig 17456 bp, 12 predicted proteins | sample KBSM34metaG_FD_81525 | JGI IMG/M metagenome (GOLD analysis project Ga0105243, IMG submission 81525) | Miscanthus rhizosphere microbial communities from Kellogg Biological Station, Michigan, USA - KBS M3-4 metaG | ecosystem: Host-associated > Plants > Roots > Rhizosphere > Soil | place... | reverse complement strand
GTCGTACATGCGGTAGTGCCTGGCCCACGGCTCGCGGGTCGCGTTGACGTAGAAACCGGCGCCCTTCCCCAGGTCGTAGCCCTCGGCATCGGCGACATCGTCGCCGCGCGGGCTGGTGTCCGGCGCGACCAGGATCACCCCGTGCTCGGCGGCGTAGCGCTGCGCGCCGGCCTTGGTGATGAAGTTCTGCTCGGTGCAGGTGAGCCCGCTGAGCCAGTACAGCACCGGCAGCGTGGCGTGTTCGGCCTGCGGCGGCAGGTACACGGCCACGTTCATCGTGCAGCCGAGCACGGCCGAGTCGTGGCGATAGACGTCCTGCCAGCCGCCGCAGCAGGCATGGTGTTCGATGCGTTCCATGAAAGGGATCCCGAAGAGGGGGGACACGGCCAGGCAAACGCCGGCCGCATCCGGAGACGCCGCCGCGACGCGCCGCCAGGGCGGCATGCCGCGGGCGGCAGGCTTTACTGCAGCACGCCGTTCTTGCGCGCGACGTGGGTGGAAATCGCGTCCATCAACGGCGGCGACAGGCAGTCGTAGGGCTCCAGCTTCAGCTCGCGCAGCCGGCTGCGCACGCCGTCCATCGCTTCCGGGCGGGTGCCGCTCTCGATGATCGAGGACACGAACGCGGCGAAGCCCGGCGCCGACCAACCCTGCTGCGGCGACAGCTCGGTATGGATGAAGTCCAGGCCGTAGAACGGATGCTCGGTGTTCTCGATGCGCCCGTACAGGTGCACGCCACAGCCGGTGCAGGCGTGGCGCCGGATCGTGGCGCTCTCGTCGACGACCTTCAGCTTCTCCTCGTGCGCGGTGACCTTGACCTTGTCGCGGCCGACCACCGCGATCACCGCGAACGTCGCACCTTTCGGCTTCCAGCATTTGGTACAGCCGCAGGCGTGGTTGTGCGCGGTCTGCGCCCCCACGTCCACGGTCACCTTGTCGCTGGCGCAGTGGCATTCCAGGGTGCCGCCCTGGAAATTCTCCGCGCCTGCGCGCACTCCGCCGTCCACCGACGGATGAATCGTTACGGTACTCATCATGCCCCTCCCGGGTTCGTTGCGTACCTGCATGCGCGGAAGCGGCCGCGCGCCGGACTGACCGTCAGGTCAGAAATGGATCACGGTGCGGATCGACTTACCTTCGTGCATCAGGTGGAAGGCTTCGTTGATCTCTTCCAGCGGCAAGGTGTGGGTGATGAACGGATCCAGATCGATCTCGCCATGCATCGCCTGCTCCACCATGCCCGGCAATTGGGTGCGGCCCTTGACGCCGCCGAACGCGCTGCCGCGCCACACGCGGCCGGTGACCAGCTGGAACGGACGCGTGCTGATCTCCTGGCCGGCGCCGGCCACGCCGATGATGACGCTCTCGCCCCAGCCCTTGTGGCAGCACTCCAGCGCCGAGCGCATCACGTGCACGTTGCCGATGCACTCGAAGCTGAAATCCACGCCGCCATCGGTCAGCTCGACGATGACTTCCTGGATCGGCTTGGCGTAGTCCTTCGGGTTGATGCAGTCGGTGGCGCCCATGCTGCGCGCCAGATCGAACTTGCCCGGGTTGGTGTCGATGGCCAGGATGCGCCCGGCCTTGGCCTGCACCGCGCCCTGGATCACCGCCAGGCCGATGCCGCCCAGGCCGAACACGGCCACCGAGTCGCCCGGCTTGACCTTGGCGGTGTTGTGCACCGCACCGATGCCGGTGGTGACGCCGCAGCCGAGCAGGCACACCTTCTCCAGCGGCGCTTCCGGATTCACCACCGCCAGCGAGATCTCCGGCACGACGGTGTATTCGCTGAAGGTGCTGCAGCCCATGTAGTGGAAGATCGGCTGGCCGTTGTAGGAGAAGCGGGTGGTGCCGTCGGGCATCAGGCCCTTGCCCTGGGTGGCGCGCACGGCCTGGCACAGGTTGGTCTTGCCCGACAGGCAGAATTTGCACTTGCGGCATTCGGCCGTGTACAGCGGGATCACGTGGTCGCCGACCTTGACGCTGGTCACGCCCTCGCCGATCGCCTCGACGATGCCGCCGCCTTCATGGCCGAGCACGGCGGGAAAGATGCCTTCCGGATCGTCGCCGGACAGCGTGAACGCATCGGTGTGGCAGACGCCGGTGTGGGTGATGCGGACCAGCACCTCGCCCTGGCGCGGCGGTTCGACGTCGATCTCCACGATCTGCAGCGGCTGGCCGGCTTCGAAAGCGACGGCGGCACGGGATTTCATGAGGTTTCTCCTGGAAGAACGGGTTGGGTCGTGGGGTTCGGGATCACTTGAGGTAGGAGCGGACCAGCATGCCCATCTCGCGCACGCGCGCGGCGCGCTGCGTTTCCGAGGCGGCGGCATGGCCGAATTCTTCGCGGATGTGCGCCTGCATCACTTCCGACATCAGGCCGTTGACCGCGCCGCGGATCGCGGCGATCTGCTGCAGCACCGCAGCGCAATCGGCGCCGCCTTCCAGCGCACGCTCCAGCGCCTCGGTCTGTCCGCGCACGCGGCGGATGCGGGCCAGGACGCGTTTCTTCTCGTGGGGCGTATGCGGCATGCGGCGACCCGGGAACTATACTGGGGGACAGTATATTCCTCTGCCCGAAAAAGAAAACGCCCGCGCCATCCCGGATCGGGACGGCGCGGGCATGCGGCACCGGGCCGCAGGACTCAGCGCTGCGCGGGCGGCGCGGCCGCGGATGGTGCGGCGCGATCCTGCGACGGACCACGCCACGGCGGCGGCGTCACGCCCTTGCCGCGCAGGCAGGCATCGAGCTTGGCGAAGTTGGCGCGCATCGCCGGGTCGGGCTTGGCCGGATCCGGCCCAGCGCCCGCCGGCCGCGCGCCGCCATTGGCCGGGGCACCCTTGCCCATGCCGGCATCGGCCGGCGGCGGACCCGGCGGCCGTCCAGGCAGCGGCAGCCCGAGTTCGCGCGCGCAGGACTGCACCGCGGCCTCGAACGCCGGGTCGCGCGGCGGCGCCTGGTCGTGGCCCGGCCCGCTGTCCGCCCCGTGGCCAGGGCCGTGGCGCGGCCCGCCGTCCGGCGGCGGCGGTGGCGGCGGCAGCGCGGCGGGACCACCGACATAGACGGTGACGCAGCCGCTCAGCGCGGTACTCAACACTAGGGTCAGCGCCGCTTTGGCGATTCGATGCGATGTCATGTTAGGCATGCCTCCTCCTGATGGCGGGTGGTGAAAACGGGCGATGGACGCGGTGCGCCGACGGCGCCGCACCCGCTCCCCGCGGCAAGCTCGCCGATGCACCCGCGGACCGCATCCTGTCATGCCGATATCGCGCGCCGTTGTCGGCGGGCGACACGCGGGGAATACGCTGGCCGGGCACCGCTTGCCGGGTCCGCGATTGGTCCGGCGAAGGGCGACGCAACAGCCGCCATGGCGCCGCCGACCCCCTTATGGCGCAGGCACTCCGATCCCGGCGATGCGTTCCACCGCGGGCGCCGCCGCGGACGGCGCCGCCTGGGTCAGCACCGCGGCCTGGAACCGTGTCGCAAAGGCCGCATCGTTGTGGCAGAAATAGCGACGCGCGGCGCGCGAGATCGTGTCGCGCTGCAGTACCGAAAGAGCCAGCGCGCGCTCCACGCCGGCCTCGATGCCGGCGCGATCGACGTAGTGATAGGAGGCCAGCCGCTGCATGCGCGAGCACGCCGGCGCCAGCAGCAGGCCGCGCGCCGGCGTCACCAGCTCGTTCATCGGCTCGGCGTCGGTGGTCAGCGTCACTGCGCCGACGCTCATCGCCTCCATCAGCGAATGGCCGAAGCCTTCCACCTCGGACGGACACAGGTGGAACAGATGGGCGTTCTGCAGCGTGCGCAGTTCGGCGTCGTCCAGATAGGCGATGCGATGGTCGATGTTGCCGGCGCGGACCCGTTCGCCGGCGCTGCGCGGGTTCTGCACCACGGTCAGTTGCGGCCATTGCGGATGCCGCTGCCAGGTGTCCAGCAGCACCCGCGTGCCCTTGGCGGTGCTGCGCCCGGCCAGGTGGAAGAACGCGTAGCGGCGCGGTATCGCAGGATCGTAGCGGTCGCGGCTGGTGAAGCCGATGTAGCGGGTGCGGCAGCCGAGCCGCCGGAACGCCAGCTCGGCATGCCGGGTCTTGCACAGCACCGCCTCGAAACGCGGCAGCAGCGGCAACCATTGCGGCAGGAACCACTCCGGATTGGGCACCAGCAGGTTGCGCTCGGCCAAGGCCAGGCAGCCGGGATAGACGCGCTCGGAAAACACCTGGGTGTGCACCTGGTGACCGAATGCGCCTGCCAGCCGGGCGCCGGCCTCCTGCACCAATCGGGTCAGCTTGCCGCGGCTGAAGCCCAGTCGCTGCACGCGCTGGCCGCCCAGCGTCAGCGCGTCGGCCATCAGTCCCAGATCCCGGCTCAGGCCGGTGCCGTTGTCGCAACTGACGATGCGGTAGAGATCGGACGCCATGCACGTGGTACTTGAAGAAAGAGGGTCAGCGTCGAGGGCGCAGATGTCGGCGTTTTGTCCGGACATGCCGGCACACGGCACACTTCAGCCAGGCCAGCGGACGCCGCCGACGATGGACGCGTATCGTCGGCGAGCCACGGGCATCGCATCGCAGCGGCGGCGGGCCGGAGCGACGCCCGTGGACGCCGCCCCGCGCAGGCGGCAGGCGGCTTGTCGGGTGCAGCGATATTTGCAACCATGCCTGGCTCATGCCGCGTCTGGAGCGCCCTGCTCCAGGGGAACGCGCAGCGCCCGAGCACGACCAGGCAGACGGAGAGACCGATGTCCCTGTTGAGCAAGCGCGACATGCGCTGTGCGCCCTCGCCGCATGCGCCTGCATGACGCTCACCGCCAAGACCGAAGCCCCGGGCCCGTGCCAGCCGCATGTCGCCCAGGTGGCTGCGCACCGCCGCGCCCCCTTCCCAGGAACACGACACGCATGACGCATTCGATCGCCCGCTTGGCCGGCCTTGTCCTGACCCTGGCGCTCGGCGCCGTCCTCGCGCTGATCGCACCGCCGCGCAGCGCCCACGCGCAGAGCGCCGACGGGCATCCGGACTGGCCAGGCAAGGGCCAGTTGTTCGTCGGCGCCAACTATCAGCCGATCGACCGCTCGCCGGAACAGATCCGGCAGGACATCGCGGTCATGAAGGCGGCCGGCTTCAGCATGGTGCGCATGGGCGATCTGTCGTGGGATTCGTTCGAACCGGAGGAAGGCCACTTCACCTTCGACTGGTTCGACGACGTCGTCGCACAGATGCATGCCGCCGGCATCCAGGTCGTGGTCGATATCCCCGGGCAACCGGCGCCGATCTGGCTGCACAAGGCCTATCCCGGCGTGGACCTGGTCAACCAGGACGGCGTGCGCCTGCATGCGGCGACGCGCTACTGGGACAACATCGCCGACCCCGACTACCGGCGCCTGGCGCGGCGCCTGGCCGAGACCATGATGCAGCGCTACGCCAACAATCCGGCGGTGATCGCGCTCGGCTACGACAACGAAATCGGCAACGGCCAGCTGTCCTATTCCGAAGCCGACCCGCAACGTTTCATCGCCTGGCTGAAGCACAGGTACGGCTCGATCGCCGCACTCAACAAGGCCTGGGCCACGCAGCGCTGGTCGCGCCGGATCAACGACTGGGACCAGGTCGACCTGCCCTACGTCAAAGGCCCCGGACCGAACGAGCGCTATCTCGACCTGCGCCGTTTCTGGTCAGACGACACCATCGGCGCGCTCAAGGATCTGGAAGCGGCGCGCAAACGCTACGCGCCGAACCTGCCGGTCGCCTCCAACCTGTGGCCGACCGCGCCGACCAAAGGCTTCGACTATCTGCGCTCGTGGGACGAGATCTCCACCTACGGCGCGCAGGGCTTCTACCCCGGCGATCCGGTGACCGCCGCACTCGACGTGATGATGACCCGCGCCGGACACCAGACGCCGATCTGGTTCAACGAGTTCACCGCCGGCGGCGGCGGCTACTACGGCACGCCCGGACGCTCGCGGATGTGGGCCTATTTCGGCCTGCTGCACTATTCGCAAACCTTCCTCGCCTGGACCTTCAACTCGCATATCGGCGGCGAGGAACAGTCCCTGTTCGGCCTGCTCGACCACGACAGCCGGCCGTCCTGGAAGGTCGACGAATTCAAGCGCATCGCCAGCGAGATGAAGACCCTGCGCGGCATGGGTTTCCCGCGCTATGGCAGGCCCGACGTCGCCGTCCACTACTCCTTCGACACCAACTGGCTGACCACGCCGCCGCCCGGCCCCAACACCATGCAGGAGTATTTCAAGGGCAACTACGGCGAACAGGTTAAGGCCGCGTTCGCCCCGCTGTTCGAGGACAACATCGACACCGCGGTGATCGACATCGGCCACGACGCGATCGACAAGTACAAGCTGGTGGTTCTGTCCAGCGCCTACATCATGGACAAGGAAACCGCCGAGGCCGTGCGCGACTACGTGGCCAAGGGCGGCACCGTGATCATGACCGGCTATTCGGCGAAAGTGGACGAAACCGGCAAATGGTTCGAAACCCCGCTGCCGGGCCGGCTGAACGATGTGTTCGGCCTGCGCACCAACGAGTTCTACCGGTCGAAAGCGCCGCTAGAGATCGGCTTCGACGGCGCCACGCTGACCGGCACCGACCCGTACTACGAAGTGCTGGAGCTGGGCACCGCCAAGCCGCTGGCCATGTTCGCCAACACGCCGCAGAAAAGCCCGGCGATCGCGATCAACCGCTACGGCAAGGGACAGGCGATCTACCTCGCCACCGCGGCGCAGGGGCCGTTCATCGCGCCGCTGCTGCGCTCGCTGTATGCGTCCCTGGGCATCGCCCGCGGGCCGCAGACGCCGGCGGGCGTGGTGGCGCGAGTGGTCGACGGGCGCACCTTGTACGTCAACACCAACGACGCCCCGGCCAGCGTGACCTTCCCCGGCAGCAAGACCGGAGTGCTTACGCGCAAGACCTATTCCGGCCGAATCGATCTGGACCCGTTCGGCGTGGAACTGGTGCAGTAAGCCGCATCCAATGCGGCGCCGCCAGGCGCCGAACTCCCCTGGCGCGGTCGGCGCGCCTCATGCAACACGCCCCCGCGACCGCCGCGAGGCGCCGGCGCGTCAGCGCTTTGTGTCAACACGTGTCTGAATACGACACAAACCCGCCATGAGGCCACCGTCGCCGCTGCCTATCATGGCCCCGCGATCACACGCCCGCCTTGCACCCAGCAGCGATGGCCTGCCCGCACCAGTTCCAGGCGGCAGCGGCTGCGTCTAGACTGGCTGAACCCCGTCGCGGCCGCCCTTCAAGATCATGGATATGCAATCCTTCATTCTGGTAGTCGACGACGACCCCGATCTGCGCCGGCTCATCAGCGAGTTCCTGCAAGAGCACGGCTACCAGGTGGAAGCCGCCGAGAATGTCGCGGACATGCGCCGGCTGATGGCCATCCGCCAGCCCGACCTGGTGATCCTGGACGTGATGATGCCCGGCGAGGACGGCCTCAGCGCCGCCCGGCAGCTGGCCAGCGAGCGCGGCGCGCCGGCGGTGATCATGCTCAGCGCGCTGGGCAGCGACACCGACCGCATCATCGGCCTGGAGGTGGGCGCCGACGACTATCTGGCCAAGCCGTGCAATCCGCGCGAGCTGCTGGCGCGGGTACGCGCGCTGCTGCGCCGCAGCCAGGCGGCGACGCTGCCGCCGGAAGCGCGCGGCAATGTCTACGAGTTCGCCGGCTGGCGCCTGGACGTGATCCGCCGCGATCTGCGCGATCCCACCGGCATCTTCATCAACCTCTCCGACGGCGAGTTCGCCCTGCTGCGCACCTTCGTCGAACATCCGCAGCGGGTGCTCAGTCGCGACCAGCTGCTCGACTATGCGCGCGGCCGCGACACCGAGGTCTACGACCGCGCCATCGACAGCCAGATCAGCCGCCTGCGCCGCAAGATCAACGAACGCGTGCAGACCGAACTGATCCGTACCGTGCGCAACGAAGGCTACATGCTGCTGCCGAGCGTCGCCCGCCTGTGAACACGCAGCAACGGGGGCGACGCGGCATGTCGATCTTTGCCCGCACGTTCCTGCTGCTGTTGGCCGCGCTGCTGACCGCGCAGCTGATCGGCATCGCCCTGTTGGTGCTGCGCACGCCGGTGTACGAGATGCCGGTGCATCCGCCGGAGGTGATCGCGCTGCTGACCACCAAGATGCCGGCCGGCACGCAGACGCTGAAGGTGCACGACACCGCGCAAGCACCGCTGCCGGCCACCGGGCAGATCCGCGACCGTTTCGCGGAACGCATGATGACCATGTGGCTGGACGTGGTACCGGACCGGGTGCGCTTCTATCGCAGCGGCAGCCAGAACATGCCAGCGCTGGACTTCCCGCAGGACGAGCAGCGCCCGCCACCGCCCCCGGCCGGAGACGACCGCCCGCCGGGAAGCGGGCCGCCGCCGCCGTTCGCCGATCACGGTCCGCCGCCGTTCGGCGACGCAGCAGGGCAGCAACCGCCGCCGGAAGAGTCCGCCCTCGTCGCCAATGGCGCCGCAAGCACCACAATGCGCGCGATGCGATCGCACTGGCGCGAACGCGGCTTCGCCCCCGAATCCCCGCTGCTGGGCGGCTTCACCGCCGCGCTGCAACAGCCCGACGGCCGCTGGCGCAGCGTGGTGTCGCCACCGCGGCGCTTCTCCACCGCGTTCAAGACCCAGGTCGCGCTGCTGTTCGTGGCCGGCCTGCTGGCGATGCTGCCGCTGGCCTGGTGGTTCTCGCGCGCCCTTGCCGCGCCGATCCGCCGCTTCGCCGAAGCCGCCGACCGGCTCGGCCGCAATCCCAACGCCGAGCCGTTGCAACGCAGCGGCCCCAGCGAAATCGTGCAGGCCGCCGACTCGTTCAACGCCATGCAGGCGCGCCTGAACCGCCTGATCAACGAGCGCACGCACATGGTCGCGGCGATCGCCCACGACCTGCGCACCCCGCTGGCGCGCCTGGCGTTCCGCCTGGAAGGCCTGCAGCCGCCGCTGCGCGACAAGACCATCGCCGACATCGACGAGATGAAGGCGATGATCTCCGCAGCGCTGGATTTCATCCACAACGACAGCCGCCGCGGCACCCGCGCACCGCTGGATTTCCGCCTGCTGGTGGAGAGCGTGGTCGACGACGCCAGCGACACCGGCGCCGAAGTCAGCTTCGTCGCAGGCCAGGCCATCACCCTCGATGGCGACCCGCTGTCGCTGCGACGGATGGTGATGAACCTGCTCGAGAACGCCCTGAAGTACGGCAAGCGCGCGCGCCTGCAACTGCATCGCGACGGTGCCGACTGCACGCTGTGGATCGACGACGACGGCCCCGGCATCGACCCGGCGCAGCACGAGCAACTGTTCCTGCCGTTCTTCCGCGGCGAGAACTCGCGCAACCGCGACACCGGCGGCATCGGCCTGGGCCTGTCGGTCGCGCACAGCATCGTCCTCGCCCACGGCGGCGAGATCACCCTGACCAACCGCCCCGAAGGCGGGTTGCGGGTGTGCGTGGAGTTGCCGTGCCAGGCGGCTGTGGTCTGAGCGGCGCCCACGCACAGCGCTGGACGATTGGGCGTGTGCAAGCGCCTGATCCAACACGACGCTGGTGGCGTTCCAGCGGCCGCGCGCTGCCGGCGAGCGCCAACGCGGAGGCAAGTGGTATCCAGCGTAGTCTGCGTTCGGCACGTCCATACGCAGCCCAGGCTTGAAACAGCCGCGCAGCGACGCGGCTTCAATGCGAGCGCCTTGCCAGGGCGAACGATGCTGTGAGTGGACAAACATCCGCTCACGGCATTCTTCTTTGTTACGGGCCTAACGCCAGAATTAAGCCGACCCGCGAAGCGGGTTCGGCTTGAATGAATTGTTAGACCTTAACACCGTAAGCGATGGTCGCGATGGCTGCAAGTGCAAACCCAACCTGCGCAAGAACTAGAAAACTTTGAACTTGAGCAATACCGGCACTCATGCGGCCGGAGGCGGCGAAGTCTCCGGCCATGACCTTGCGATAGCTGCGCTTTACGATCCACTTGGATGGGTAGTAAGTGCCACGCTCCATCTCACGAAACAAGACCTGGAAGTCAAGGTCTATGTTTTGCTCCGCAAGATCACGGCCAATCTTGTCAGATTTTTCTGCAGCCGCCGAGCTTGCGCCAACGATAGCGGCAAGCCAGCGCTGAAGTACCCCGAGAACGACTGCCGCGAGTAGCAAAAGCAGGCCTGATCGAATTGACCAAAGCGACACGAATTGCTGCACTGAAGCAAGGTTGGCAAGTACTAGGGAGTACGTCGCGCCGACGCCAACGAGCAACCATGTGCCAAATGAGCCCATATGCTCACTTACGTGGGCTGCAACGAGCGATAGGAGTCTCCCGGCGGTAACGCGCTCGTGAATTTCTGGAAATTCATCGGCCACGGAAGTGTCTCCTTAAGGTCTAACACCAGAATTAAGCCGACCCGCCAAGCGGGTTCGGCTTGGATGATTTGTTAGGCCGCGCCCGACTGATCACGCGACGACCCCAATTGCCCGCAACCGGTCAGCAACCTGCGCCAACTCCTGCGGGTGAGGTTGGAGCTTACGCAGAAAACGAGCGCGCCACTTAGTCCAGTTTGCAGCGACTGAAGGATCTGCCTCTGCGGAAGCACCAGGGTCGTCGTCAAAGCCGAACTCGAAACCGCAGCTACACATAGCGAATGAGGCGCTACCGTCGCTGTAGTAGGGCTGCTCGGCGAGCTCGACGCTACCGCACACTGGGCAAGCCCAACTCCCAGACTCCGAGCGGTACAAAGTTGCATCGGTGCCGTCTCTGAGAGTTACACGATGAGCTTCCATAGCGGCCTAACAACTGAGTTAAGCCGCGCCACAAGGTGGCGTCAGCTTGGACGAACTGTTAGGCCGATAGCTACTCACGCCACAAGCCCCCGGCTGCGATGATCCGGCGAATTAGGAAAAGCCTGCGCATCACCCTGATACACGTGAGCAGAAGGCTAAAGGCTCCGATCCCGGCGAGCAGCAGAACAGTGGGCTCGTTAGAAGTGGCCAGCTTGTAGAGGCAGTACGCGAAGAGCGTAGCGAACGTCGCCAGCCCCAAAACATTCTTCCAGAAGTGTCGGGGAGTGATGATGATGCCGCTGTTTGAATTTTCACTTACCACAATCATTCCCTAGAGCAGCCTAACGCCTGAGTTAAGCCGCGCCGCGGAGCGGCGTCGGCTTGGACAAATTGTTAGACCACTCTCGCTGTGAGGGGCTCAAGGAGCAGACTTTCGAAGTCTGGATGATGAGCGGTGGCTGGTGTAAGTACCGCACAGACCTTATCTGCCAATTCGTTCTTCGTGTACGAGATTCCGTTTCTGGAAATGACATCGCCAGCGATCTGTAGTTCGCAACCTATGCCGTACACGGATTCGAGGATAGATGGCGGGTAGTAGTACTCAATGCCGTTGAGTGGCCACTTAACGACGTTGGCCCGCTCAATCCCCATTTGTTGTAGTTGCTCGGGGAGTCCGGCCCCATGAACTGCGTCAAGAACCACGAAGACGCGATCCTTGTATGGGCTCTTCTGCAGGTCTCCGAAAATTCCTCTCGCTATGTTAAGGACCTCCCTAATTCGCGAATCCGAATTCGCCTGAATTACGCTGATTTGTGCTGCAGGAAACCTTAGGGCGGCAGTTCTCTCAATGAACTTGTGGTCAGTCTTTCCTTCGACGAGAACGATCGCCGAAGGCAGATACAGGGTCTCAAATCGGTTGCCGAGCAAAAAGAAGTGAATCTTGTTTAGCTCTGCTTGCGTCGCGACTCGCTCAACGTTAATGATGTCACCAGCCTTTGAGACCATGTAGTTATTGATCACGTTTCGACGGTCTAGGAAGACGGTCGAATGAGTGGCAAATACAATCGTGCGGATGTGCGAGAAAAAGCGTTCGCGGTGCTGGCGATCAAACAGGAAGTCGGCAAGCACTCCCTGTGCTTCTGGGCTAATGCCAAGTTCCGGTTCGTCAATGAGAAACGTGTCGTATTCTGTGTCAAGAAGACTCGTGAGTAGCGTAGCGATAAGTCGAAAGCCAGAGCTTGTGTAAGAGAGATTGTGGCCGTTGCATGAGATGTACTGCTGGGACATCGAGTTGCCAGCGACGGTATGCAATATCTCTAGCTTTGCCCCTAGCAACAGGTCGACAATTTCTATGAGCTTGGCGCGTTGCACATCGGACAGCTCGGCAACCGCTTGCTGCAGATTGATCGGCGAGTTGTCCATGTTTTGCTGTTGCTGCGTGAACATGTTCAAGAACTGGCTGTATCGCTCGTTTAACCGATTTCGGTTAGGTGCGTAGCTTCCGAGTACATTGAAATTCTGGTAGCGGGCGGGGCCTATATACGATGCCTTGACTCCCCACTGCTGAGCCAGATTCTTGAGAAGAAACGATTTTCCGCAATTATTGCGGCCAACGAGCACCGAGTACTCCGCATCGCGAATTGCCTGAATGCTCTCCTGAGCGGCGTCGGAAAACTGGGTGTCCGGCTTCTGATCGTACGAGTACACGCAATCTCCAATAAAATGGTCTAACGCTTAAATCAAGCCGAGTTGCGAAGCAACTTCGGCTTGAATGAGTTGTTAGGCAGTGAGTGGCCGCGAAGGTTGGATGGTGCAACCATGCTCCCCAGCACTGCCGCCTGGACCGAGTGTGCCACAGCTTGCGGGATGGAGCTTGCCCAGCAATGCAGCGACGCGTGATGCCACCGAAGCCAACTGCACCGAGCGCAGCGCGGGAACGACGTGCCAAGGCGAAGCACCGAACTTACCGCAACCAGCAACGGTGATGACTGCTGTCCGGAGCCAACCGCATGCATGCCTGCGAGCTCACCGAAGCGGCAACCACCAACGGATTTTATCCACCACGGCCTAACGCCTGAATTAAGCCGACCCGCGAAGCGGGTTCGGCTTGAATGAATTGTTAGGCGCCGCTAGGAAAACCAGTGGCGCCGCATGGCAGACAAAAACTCTGCGTTGATTGGATAACCCGATAACGAGCCAATGACGGAATCAATACCGCACCGTGGACATAGAGCGGTTGTCCCCGCAGAAAGCTCAAGCTCCTCCCGCGTGTCTACAGGCCAGTCTACCCACTCCGATATCTCAGATGGTCCAAAGGTCTCAAGACAGTAAAAGCAACCACACAGGGCGCTGGCCTCAATCTCCTTGCGGTGATTGGAGGAACTGGAGTGGGCAACTACTACATTCGGAGTGGTGGACGACATGAGCGCCTAACACCTGAGTTAAGCCACGCAGTGGAGCAGCGTCGGCTTGGACGAATTGTTAGGCCTTAGCCGGCCACTTGGCGGATAGGATCTCATCTAGCCTTTGGTCATTGAGGCCGATTTCACTTCTGTCGGGTCGAGTCCCACGATTCCAATTAACAATCGTGATTGCAGCGGAATCGGGGAAGTCTTCGTACTCTCTGGAAAGCAGGGCAATCAGCTCAAGGTTTGACTTGACCTTGCCAGCATCGAAAAGCGAACGAAAGGCCATCGAGTGAGAACGGTGCGATGCGATAAGAGATTTGACGTCCATCATGCGCTCACCTAAGGCCTAACGCTTGAATTAAGCCGCGCCGCGAAGCGGCGTCGGCTTGAATGAATTGTTAGGCAGTGAGTGGCCGAACGGGTTGGGATAAGAACCGTGCTCCCCAGCACTGCCGCCTGGGCCGAGTGTGCCACAGCTCGCGGGACGAAGCTTGTGCCGCCGTGCCAGCGGGCGTGATAGCGCCGAAGCTTGGCCCAATGAGCGCAGCGCGGCAATGACATGAGGCGGCGAAGTTGCGGATGGTGCGCCGCGTGGGAAACGACTATCCGGAGCCGATCGCGTGAGCGCCAGGGAACTGGCCGAAGGTGCGAGCACAGATGCTGCCGCTCCACCACAGCCTAACGCCTGAATTAAGCCGAGCCGCGAAGCGGCTTCGGCTTGAATGAATTGTTAGACATCAGCGACCGCCACGAAAGGCAGAGCAATTCCGTGCTCGCTGAGTACCGTCTTGTAGTGACTGAGTAGAGAATAAAGCGCGTCTCTTAGCCCCTCAAGCTCTTCGCGAGCGTCGGGGCCTGCGCCGAGCGCCTCCGAGGCTTGGGCGCACAGGGCATTCAACGTGTCTCCTTGAATTAGGACACCCGGAAACTTCCGGCCGGGGTGCCGTAGCACTGCGGCATTGGATTGATCTGAGTAGATCTCAACGTTCTCGGTTCTCATGATCTGGTGCCTAACGCCTGAATTAAGCCGAGCCGCGAAGCGGCTTCGGCTTGAATGAATTGTTATGTTGCACCCGCGTGCTCCTCAAGAGCCTTGAGCACGTCTAACGTTATCTCTGCTAGATTGCCGTACGCTCCGTTGGCCGCCAGTTGAAGCTCGTCATCTAGCCCGTCAAAGTGATAGTAGACCTCGTCGGGAAGGCTCGTTGTTTGAGCTACACGCATGGCCGCGAGAGTCGCGTCTGCTGCAGATATGTCCCCAGACTTGCGCTGGGCAAGTATGTCCGCCAATAGGAGCCGGCCCGCAGCCTGCTGATCTGCGCCGTGGGCTGCGGCTTGTAGCGCATCCATGGCGCTGTTGCGGTCATTGGCAGTTGCAATCTCAATGACCTCAATAGGTGGCTCGTCTAACGTCTCGATGACAGAAAAAGCCCAATCCTTGCCGCTTTGAAACGGCAACACGCCAACAGCGACTCCCGCCCAAAAGTATGAGCAGATCGTTGCTTGTGTAACGCTCGCCGGGAACTCTCTGTGCGACATAACGCCTGAGGTAAGCCGACCCGCGAAGCGGGTTCGGCTTGAATGAACTGTTAGAATTCACCCGGCCGGAGTGGGTAGACGTGGAAGCGATATGGGCCGGTGCGCTCCACGACAACCTTGTCTCCAGGCTTGAGCTGGTGGACTGCGAAAAACTCCCGTACCCATGCCCGGCGCCGGAAGATCTTCTTGTCCCCGGCGATGTCTGTTGTGACCGGATCGCCGATGCCTGAGTGAACCTCTAAGAGCTGTGGTGCCTGGTCAGCATCTGACCCACCGCCAATAGCGTTGGCAGGAAATAGCTCATAGATGCTGGATAGGTACAGATGATGGTGGTCCAAGTTTGGCTGATTGATCGCGATGATTCCGTACCGCAAGAAACTTTCCTGTGAGTTCTAACTAATATTGGACCACCGAAAAGCGGTGTTGCGCCGAGTATCCACCATCGACGCAAGTATGGAAAGAGGTAAATTTCCATTATCTTCAAAGACTTCCAGGCTCGCGCATGGCCGTTCGGCCGCAGACAGCGACTGGTGTTATCAGACGTTTGCGCAGGTGTATAAGTTACACCCCTGACGATGAAGGCGTAACGGCATATCCACTCTCGGCAATGCGTGTGGAACTCCCTAGCTGGCTCCGGCTGCCCGCTCTCCCCTTGCACCGAGCGTGCAGACGCGGAATGGCATGGGAGTACGACACGACGCCGGCAATGAAGCCGCTCTCCGAAGCGAGGCTTCGCGATACAGCGCCGCCAGCTGCATCGACCGCAGCCGGCGCATGCCGATCAGTAGGCGAACTCGGAAAACACTGGGTCCACACTCCCCTGCCACGCCCCGTGATACAGCGCCAGCTTACGCTCGGCGGCGGTCTCGCCAGCTTGCAGGATCTCCACCAGCGGCTCCAGGAAGCGCGATTCGTCCTGGCCGTCGCCGTTCAGGCGGGCGCGGCGGCGCAGGCCGTTCAGGGCGATCTTCACCGACTCGGCGGCGAGGTCCTGCACGGTGCCGTTGCGGAACGGCAGCTTCAGCGCCTGCTTCGGCACGCCGTCGCGCAGGGCGTGGCGTTCGACCAGGCTGAAATCCTTGACCAGGTCCCAGGCCGCGTCCAGCGCGGCATCGTCGTACAGCAGGCCGACCCAGTACGCCGACAGCGCGCACAGCCGACCCCACGGGCCGGCGTCGGCGCCGCGCATTTCCAGGTATTTCTTCAGCCGCACTTCCGGGAACGCGGTGGTCATGTGATCTGACCAGTCGCGCAGCGTCGGCAGTGCGCCCGGCAACGCCGGCAGCTTGCCCTGCATGAAGTCGCGGAAGCTCTGCCCGCTGGCGTCGACGTAGGTGCCGTCGCGGTAGGAGAAGTACATCGGCACGTCGAGCAGGTAGTCGACGTAGCGCTCGTAGCCGAAGCCGTCCTCGAACACGAAGTCGAGCATGCCGGTGCGGTCGGCATCGGTGTCGGTCCAGATGTGCGAGCGGTAGCTGAGGTAGCCGTTGGGCTTGCCCTCGGTGAACGGGGAGTCGGCGAACAACGCGGTAGCGATCGGCTGCAACGCCAGCGACACGCGGAACTTCTTGATCATGTCCGCTTCGCTGGCGTAGTCCAGGTTGACCTGGACCGTGCAGGTGCGGGTCATCATGTCCAGGCCGAGCTTGCCGACCTTGGGCATGTAGTTCTTCATGATCTGGTAGCGGCCCTTGGGCATCCACGGCATCTCGTCGCGGCGCCACTTCGGCTGGAAGCCCATGCCGAGGAAACCCAGGCGCAGTTCGTCGGCGACCTGCTTGACCTCGTTGAGGTGGCTGCCCACTTCCACGCAGGTGTCGTGGATGGTCTCCAGCGGCGCGCCCGACAGTTCCAGCTGCCCAGCCGGTTCCAGCGTCACCGAGGCGCCGTCGCGCAGCAGCGCGATGGTATGCCCGCCTTCTTGCACCGGCTCCCAGCCGAAGCGGGTCAGGCCGGTGAGCAGGGCCTCGATGCCGCGCTCGCCGTCGAAGGTCGGCGGGCGCAGGTCGTCCAGGCGGAAGCCGAACTTCTCGTGTTCGGTGCCGATGCGCCACTGCGCTTCGGGCTTTTCGCCGGAGGCCAGCACCTCGACCAGTTCGTTGCGGTCGGTGATCGGCGTTTCGGCAACGTGGCTTGGGCTCGACAAGGGCAGGCTCGCACGGAAGATGAGGCGATGTGGGGATGGAACGCCCGCCTCGCAAGGGCCGCACTATAGCGTGACCGGCGCGAAGCCCACATCGCTACCGGCGGTACTGCAGCATTCCACGGATCCGCCCGGTCGGCGCCAGCGAGAGTGAGACGCAGCACCGCCGGCCGCAGCGCGCTCGGCTAGGCTGCAGGCCTGTTCCCCGCCCTGCAGGCAGCCGATGCGCCCCGCCCACTCCGAACTGCATCGCGCCGATCGCGCCGGCTGGCTGCGCGCCGCGGTGCTCGGCGCCAACGACGGCATCCTGTCGGTGGCCGGACTGGTGGTCGGCGTGGCCAGCAGCGGCGCGCCCGCGCCGGCGGTCCTGGCGACCGGCATCGCCGGCCTGGTCGCCGGCGCGATGTCGATGGCCGCCGGCGAATACGTGTCGGTGCAGTCGCAGGTGGACACCGAGCGCGCCGATCTGGCGATCGAGCGCCGCGAGTTGCGCGAGGACCCGCACAGCGAGCTGGAAGAACTGGCCGGCATCTACCGCCAGCGCGGGCTGGACGCGGCGCTGGCGCGC
>Ga0105243_10001976_pt1 | contig 17473 bp, 12 predicted proteins | sample KBSM34metaG_FD_81525 | JGI IMG/M metagenome (GOLD analysis project Ga0105243, IMG submission 81525) | Miscanthus rhizosphere microbial communities from Kellogg Biological Station, Michigan, USA - KBS M3-4 metaG | ecosystem: Host-associated > Plants > Roots > Rhizosphere > Soil | place... | reverse complement strand
TGTGCGCACGCTCGTTTTGCGGGTAGGGCGCGGTGCGATGAAATGGCACCTGTCGGAGGCGCTCATGCGCAAGCTCGACTCGCTGGTGGTGGACTGTCGTTATCCGCTGGGGGCCCGCCCGCTGGTCATGAGCCGTTTGATCCTGACGCTGACTGTCCCTCAGAAGCTGGAGGTGGCGATGGTCGAGGATCATCTGGTACTGATCGACCCCGACAGTGAGCACTGCGTTCTGGTGCGCAATGCGGATGCGTCAGATCCCTCGCAGCGGGGCGATGCGATGCTTGAGGTCAATGGCCTGCGTCCGTGCCAAGTGTCGACGCTGGTGCGCTGGTTGAAGGCGCGCAAGGAAGGCGCCGAGGGCGTGACGCTGAAAGCGTTGATCGATCAGGCGGATGCGAAGAAAATCGTCGAGTCGGCGGGTTGACGGTCCGCGGTCACTGACGAAAAAAGACCGCCGACGTTACCGTCGGCGGTCTTTTCGTTTCAGGGTTCAAGGCACCAGATAGCCTTTGACCCCGGTAAAGATGATCTGCGCCGCCAGTGCGCACACGAACAACCCCATCAGGCGGCTGACGATCTGCAAACCCTGATCGCCGAGAATGCGTTCGATGCGGTTCGACAAGTAAAGCACCACGCCCACCGTGAAGCTGGCGAGGGCGATGCTCATGATCGCGAACAGCTTGTCGTCCCAGTGCGGCTGGCTGACGCCCATCACCAGCAGGGCGCCGATGGTGCCCGGGCCCACGGTCAGGGGAATGGTCAGCGGGACTATGGTCACGTCCTGCTGCACGTTGTCGGTCTGCACCGCCGATTTGCCCTGGGCCATGCCCAGGGCAGAGATGAACAGCACGCTGCCGGCACCGATGCGGAAGGCGTCCACGGTGATGCCGAACACGCCGAAGATCACCCGGCCGAACAGGTACAGCAGGATGCTGGAGACCAGGGTCGCCAGGGCCACTTTCCAGGCCAGGCGCCGGCGCTCCTTGAGCGAATAGCCGCGGGTCAGGCTGATGAAGCACGAGAGCACGAAGAAGGGGCTGTAGAGCACCAGCATCTTCAGGTAAACGCTGAACAGCACGTGGAGCATGGTGGGAGCTCACGACTAAAGGAGGGCGAGCGAGAGTTTAACAGGCGCCGCAGAGCCTGTCGGCTCAACTGGTGTGCGCGGTGCTGCGCTCGCGCAGGTCGCGCTGGGTCACCCAGTGTTCCACCAGTTCCCGCAGTTGCGAGAGCTCCACGGGCTTGGCCATGTGCCCGTCCATGCCGGCCTGGCGCGCGCGCTCCTTGTGCTCGGCGAGGATGTGCGCGGTGAGCGCCACCACCGGGGTACGCACCCGCTGGTTGCCGACTTCCCAGGCGCGCAGTTGCTGGGTGGCGGAGAAGCCGTCGAGCACCGGCATTTCGCAGTCCATCAGTACCAGGTCGTAGCGGTTGGCTTTCATTGCCTGCAAGGCTTCCTCGCCGTTGCTGGCGGTATCGGGCTGCAGGTTGAGCTTGCCGAGCATGCCGCGGATGACCTTGGTGGAAATACTGTTGTCCTCGGCCACCAGGATGCGGAAGTCGCTGGGCACGGTGACTGGCGCCGGGGCCTGGGCAGCGTGCGCCGGCTGGTTGTAGGGGGCGGCGGGGGCCTTGTCGCGCTGATTGAGTTCGTCCGCCAGGGTGGTCTTGAGGGTGTAGCCGGCCACTGGCTTGGCGAGGATGCGCTTGATCCCGGCATTGCGTGCAATCACCTTGCTCGGCGCATTGCTGATGCCGGTGAGCATGATCAGCAGGATGTCGTGGTTCAGGCTCGGGTCTTCCTTGATCTTCGCCGCCAGTTGCATGCCGGTCATGCCGGGCATGTTCTGGTCCAGCAATACCACGTCGAAGTAGTCCCGCAGGTGCGCCTTGGTGCGTAGCAGGGCCAGGGCTTCCTTGCCCGATGGCACGGCGCTGACGTTCAGGCCCCAGGCACTGCACTGCTGTACCAGCACCTTGCGGCAGGTGTCGTTGTCGTCCACCACCAGTACCCGCGCGCCCTGCAGGGGGCCGTCGAGGTCGGCGGTCGGGTGTTCCAGGCGCTCGGCATCCAGGGGCAGGGTCAGCCACAGGGTGCTGCCCTGGTTGGTGCCGCTCTTGATGCCGAACTCGCCATGCATCAGCAGGATCAGTTGACGGGCGATCACCAGCCCCAGGTTGCCCCCCAGGCGGGTGGTGGCGAGGAAGTTCTTGCTGTGCAGCTCGGTGTGCAGCAGGGCTTCGCGCTCTTCGGCCTCCATCGGCTGGCCGCTGTCCTGCACGGCGATGCGCAGGCGCGGTTTGCTGCTGCGCTCGTCGAGGGCGACGACGATCAGCACTTCGCCTTCATCGGTCTTCTTCAGGGCATTTTCCAACAGGCTCAGCAGGGCCTGGCGCAGGCGTGTCGGGTCACCGCTGATGACCCGTGGCACCTGGGGCTGGATGAAACTGATCAGCTCGACGTTCTGCTGTTCGGCCTTGGCCCGGAAGATGCTCAGGCAGTCTTCGATCAGGGCGTTGAGGTCGAACTGCACATCGTCCAGTTCGATCTGCCCGGACTCCAGCTTGGAGATGTCGAGGATCTCGTTGATCAGGGTCAGCAGCTCGTTGCCGGCACTGTGGATGGTCTGCACGTAATCGCGCTGCTTGACCGACAGCGGGGTGCCCAGCAGCAGCTCGGTCATGCCCAGCACGCCGTTCATCGGGGTGCGGATCTCGTGGCTGATCTTGGCCAGGAACTCGGCCTTGGCATTGACCTCGGCGGTGCTGGCGGCCAGGTCGCGGCTGACGCTGAAGCGGTTCTCGGTGATGTTGCGCTGGCGCTCGCCCAGGGCAATGCTCATCAGCAGCCCGGCGATGCACACCACGCTCAAGAGGGTGACGATCAGGCCTTGCGGGGCCACCAGGGTCAGCCCCAGCAGGGCCGGCAGGATCACCAGGGTGCCGAGGTTGAAGATCACCATGGCGGCGACGAACAGGCGCGCCGGGCGATAGCCCTTGTGCCAGTGATAGCCACCGACGAACAGCATGCTCAGGCCGGCCAGGGCCACCAGGCCGTAGGTGATGATGTTCAGCGGCAGGGTATCGACGAACAGCAGCAACAGGCCGAACAGGCTGATCAGCAGGATGTTGCCCAGCAGCAGGCGGTTCAGTGGATGGGCGCCCAGGGGGGCGAAAAAGCGGTAGGCGAACATCATCCCGCAGGGCGCGGTCAGCAGCAGGGCGATATAGGCCCCCGGCGTCTGCAGGGCTTCCCAGGCCGGGAGCCAGGGCCCGAACAGGTTCAGCAGCATCAGCAGGCTGAGGGTCAGCAGCCCTTCGCAGGCTGCCAGCCACAGGCTGCTGCGCGAACGGGTGTAGGCGAAGCGGGTGAGGTTGTGCAGGATCAGCATCGCCAGGCAGCCGAAGAGCAGGCCGTAGATCAGCGTCTGGCTCTGGTCGGCCGCGCCCATCACCGCCGATTGCAGGGTGATGAAGGGGCGCAGCTCGTGTTCGGACACCAGGCGTACATAGACGTCCAGTGGCTTGGCGCTTTGCGGCAGCGGCAGCATGAAGTCGCTGCTGGGCAGGGGCTTTTGCGCCTGCGACGGGCCGGAGCCGGTGTTCACTTGCTCGATCAGCTTGTCGCCTTCGAGCACGTAGAGGTTCAGGTGGGACAGGTCGGGGGCGAAGATCCGCAGGATCTGCTCATGGGTTCCCGGTTGCAGCTTGAAGCGTAGCCACAGGGCGCCATCGGGCTCGGCGGCGGTGAGCTTGTCCAGCTCGATCGGGCTGAACTGGTTGGTGTAGCGCGGGGAGCGGATGTCACTGAGCTGCAGGTCGGCCTGTTCGTCGAGCAAAACCGCCCAGCCACTGCCTTGAGCGGCCAGGGCCGGGTTCAAGCAGAGCAAGGTCAGCAAGGTGACGGTGAAGCCTAGGGCAATCCTGAGCCAGCGCACGGCGAAATCCCTTCGTTGGTTGATGCCTGATTATAACTATGCGCGGCGTAATGACCGCACGGCAAGGGCGTGAGCCCTTGCCGGGGTCAACGACAGCCTTACTCCTGCCCGCGCTCGCGGGCAATGGCGCGGTAGCCGATGTCCTTGCGGTAGAAGCAGCCCTGCCAGTCGATCTCGGCCGCCAGGCGGTAGGCCTGTTGCTGAGCCGCGTCGACGCTGTCACCCATGGCGGTAGCGCACAGTACCCGGCCGCCGGAGGTCACGACCTGGCCATCCTTGAGTGCGGTACCGGCGTGGAACACCTTGCCTTCCAGTGCTGCCGCGGCGTCCAGGCCAGTGATGGCCGCGCCCTTGGCGTAGTCACCAGGATAGCCGCCTGCCGCCAGAACGATACCCAGGCTCGGGCGTGGGTCCCACTGCGCTTCGACCTTGTCCAGGGCCTGGGCCAGGGCGGCTTCCACCAGCAGCACCAGGCTCGATTGCAGGCGCAGCATCACCGGTTGGGTTTCCGGGTCGCCGAAGCGGCAGTTGAACTCGATGACTTTCGGGTTGCCGGCCTTGTCGATCATCAGCCCGGCATAGAGGAAGCCGGTGTAGACGTTGCCTTCCTCGGCCATGCCGCGCACGGTGGGCCAGATCACCAGATCCATCACCCGCTGGTGCACTTCTGAAGTGACCACCGGTGCCGGGGAGTAGGCGCCCATGCCACCGGTATTGGGGCCAGTGTCGCTGTCGCCGACGCGCTTGTGGTCCTGGCTGGTGGCCATGGGCAGCACGTTCTTGCCGTCGACCATGACGATGAAGCTGGCTTCCTCGCCGTCGAGGAACTCCTCGATCACCACGCGGGAACCGGCGTCGCCGAAGGCATTGCCGGCCAGCATGTCGCGCACCGCTTCCTCGGCTTCGGCCAGGGTCATGGCCACGATCACGCCTTTGCCGGCGGCCAGGCCGTCGGCCTTGATCACGATCGGGGCGCCTTTTTCACGCAGGTAAGCCAGGGCCGGCTCGATCTCGGTGAAGTTCTGATAGTCGGCAGTAGGGATCTTGTGGCGGGCGAGGAAATCCTTGGTGAAGGCTTTCGAACCTTCCAGCTGCGCAGCACCGGCCGTCGGGCCGAAGCAGTCCAGGCCACGGGAGCGGAACAGGTCGACCACGCCAGCCACCAGCGGCACTTCCGGGCCGACGATGGTCAGGGACACATTCTTCTGAGCAAAGTCTGCAAGCTGCTCCAGGGCCAGGACGTCGATGGCGACGTTCTCGCACTTGGCCTCGATGGCGGTGCCGGCGTTGCCTGGGGCGACGAACACTTTCTGAACCCGTGGGTCCTGAGCGACTTTCCAGGCCAGAGCGTGTTCACGACCGCCGCTACCAATGATCAGTACATTCATTTCAAAAACCTCGGATGACGCTAATTCTGTTTTGGAACCTGAAGAGCTGGACGCCTCAGGAGGTTGCAATGACAGTGGTAGATGCAAGGCGGAGCCCACCTCGATGAGCGCAGTTGCCTGTTGGCAATGAGCATCATCAAGGTGGGCTCCAACGCAGCAGATGCCGGTGTCAGTGCGACCGTTGTCGTATCAGTGACGGAAGTGGCGCATGCCGGTGAACACCATGGCAATGCCCGCTTCGTCGGCCGCGGCAATCACTTCGTTGTCACGCATCGAGCCGCCGGGCTGGATCACTGCGGTGATGCCGACCTTGGCGGCGTTGTCCAGGCCGTCGCGGAACGGGAAGAACGCATCGGAGGCCATGACCGAACCGGCGACTTGCAAGCCGGCGTGCTCGGCCTTGATGGCGGCGATTCGCGCGGAGTTCACGCGGCTCATCTGGCCGGCGCCGACACCGATGGTCTGGCGGTTCTTGGCGTAGACGATGGCGTTGGACTTGACGTACTTGGCGACTTTCCAGGCGAAGATCAGGTCGTTGATCTCTTGCTCGGTCGGGGCGCGCTTGGTCACGACTTTCAGGTCATCGGCACTGATCATGCCGATGTCGCGGCTCTGCACCAGCAGGCCGCCGTTGACGCGCTTGTAATCCCAGGCCGCAGCGCGCTCAGCCGACCACTGGCCGCAGGCCAGCAGGCGCACGTTGGCCTTGGCAGCGACGATGGCGCGGGCTTCTTCACTCACGGATGGGGCGATGATCACTTCGACGAACTGACGCTCGACGATGGCCTTGGCGGTGGCTGCATCCAGCTCGCGGTTGAAGGCGATGATGCCGCCGAAGGCCGATTCGGTGTCGGTGGCGTAGGCCAGTTCGTACGCCTGGCGGATACCGCCTTCAGCGTCCGGGCTGACCGCCACGCCGCACGGGTTGGCGTGCTTGACGATGACGCAGGCCGGCTTGACGAAGCTCTTCACGCATTCCAGCGCGGCGTCGGTGTCGGCCACGTTGTTGTAGGACAGCTCTTTGCCTTGCAGTTGGGTCGCGGTGGCGATGCCGACTTCAGCAGGCTTGGCCTCAACGTAGAACGCCGCGCTCTGGTGCGGGTTCTCGCCGTAGCGCATTTCCTGGGCCTTGATGAACTGGCTGTTGAAGGTGCGCGGGAATTCGCTGCGATCTTCTGTGCTGAGGGTTTCGGCGGCCTGGTTCACGGTGCCCATGTAGTTGGCGATCATGCCGTCGTACGCAGCGGTGTGTTCGAAGGCCTTGAGCATCAGGTCGAAGCGCTGGGCGTAAGTCAGGCCACCGGCCTTGAGGCTTTCCAGGACGCCGGCGTAGTCGCTGGCATTGACCACGATGGCCACGTCCTTATGGTTCTTGGCCGCCGAGCGGACCATGGTCGGGCCGCCGATGTCGATGTTCTCGATGGCGGTCGGCAGGTCGCAGCCTGGCTTGTTGATGGTGGCTTCGAACGGGTAGAGGTTGACCGCGACCAGGTCGATCGGCTTGATCCCGTGCTCGTTCATGATGGCGTCGTCAATGCCGCGACGGCCGAGGATACCGCCGTGGATTTTCGGGTGCAGGGTCTTCACCCGGCCATCCATCATTTCCGCGAAACCGGTGTAATCCGCGACTTCCACTGCGGACACGCCGTTGTCCTGCAGCAGTTTGAAGGTCCCGCCGGTGGAGAGGATCTCCACACCAAGGGCTTCCAGCTCCTTGGCGAATTCGAGGATCCCGGTCTTGTCGGAAACACTGATCAAGGCGCGGCGGATCGGCAGGCGGGTAGTCTGGTCGGTCATCTCAATTTCCATCAAAAGCAAAGGAGTCAGCAAAAAAGGCGACCGTTTTTTACGCGGGCGCCTTTCTGGTTTGATTGAATGCTTACAGCAAATCGTACTGCTTGAGTTTCTTGCGCAGGGTACCGCGGTTCAGACCCAGGAGTTCGCTGGCCTTGGTCTGGTTGCCCTTGACGTAGTTCATCACGCTTTCGAGCAACGGAGCCTCGACTTCGGAGAGCACCAGGTTGTACACGTCCGTGACGGCAGCGCCCTCAAGGTGGGCGAAATAATTGTGCAGCGCCTTCTCGACACTCCCGCGAAGGGTCTGGCCTTCTTCGCTGGGTGTATTGAGGTGCTGTTTCAAATTCACGTTGTCGCTCACGGGTGTTGTTCCACTCACTAAAGTCTCGGTCATCATCGTCATGCGGCCACCCCCTCTCCGTCCCCTGTTTCCAGGCTCTTGTAACGTCCGGCAAAGAACTCACGAACGTTGGCGCATTGTGCTTCCGTATCTTCCAAACGATTGAAGTGGGCGCGAAACTCCCTGGCGCCCGGCAGGGTTGCGAGATACCAGCCCACATGCTTGCGCGCAATGCGTACGCCCATGACCTCTCCATAGAAGGCATGCAGCGCGGCCAGGTGCTCTAGCAGAATACGTTCCACCTCGAACAGCTCCGGTGCCGGGAGGGTTTCACCGGTACTGAGGAAGTGTTCGATCTCACGAAAAATCCATGGCCGCCCCTGGGCGGCCCGGCCGATCAACAGCCCGTCGGCGCCGGTGGCGTGCAACACCCGCCGGGCCTTTTCCGGCGAGTCGATATCGCCATTGGCAAAGACCGGGATCGACACCGCCTGCTTGATCGCGGCAATGGTGTCGTATTCGGCTTCACCGGTGTACAGGTCGGCCCGGGTCCGACCATGGACCGCCAGTGCCGTGATGCCGGCCTGCTCGGCGATCTTCGCCACCGTCAGGCCGTTCTTGTTCTCCCGGTCCCAGCCGGTGCGAATCTTCAGGGTGACCGGTACATCCACAGCGGCCACTACTGCCTGGAGAATCTCGTTGACCAGGGCTTCGTCCTTCAGCAACGCGGAGCCGGCGGCCTTGTTGCAGACCTTCTTGGCCGGGCAACCCATGTTGATATCAATAATCTGTGCGCCCAACTCGACGTTGGCGCGGGCGGCGTCTGCCAGCATCTGTGCGTCACCCCCGGCAATCTGCACCGAGCGGGGCTCGGGATCGCCTTCGTGGATCATGCGCAACCGCGATTTGCGGCTGTTCCACAAGCTCATGTCGCTGGTGACCATTTCCGAGACTACAAGGCCCGCGCCCAATTGCTTGCAAAGCTGACGAAAGGGCTGGTCTGTAACCCCCGCCATCGGGGCGAGAATCAAACCGTTGTGCACTGTATATGGGCCGATGCGTACCGCCGACATAGGACTTCCCTGTTGTGGGGCCGGATCATGAGAGTTCGAAAAAGGGTTGGCATGATACCCGCTCTCGATGACCGGATAAAGGCTGAATTGGATAAAATCTGAACAGTTCTTCTGTAACGTCCTGGGAGCAATCCAGGCGAAACAGTCATAAAACTGTCGTTAATCCAGAGTCGTCCGTGAACTTGTGCAGCCGATTCACTCAGGCGAGTGGAAACTCAGACTGTAGTTCACCGCTTTCGGGCCGGGGTCAAGAATATCCAGGGCGATGTGAATCGGGGTCTGCGGCGGCATTTCCGCCGCATCCTGCAAGTCACCGCCCAGGTATTCCCCGGGCTTGAAGCTGCGGCTGGCGATCAGGTGGCCGTTGAGGTCGGCGAAGCGCAGCTCAAGCAGCGGGAAGGGTTGGGAGAAGGGCGCGCGGTTATAGATGATGGCGTCCACCACCAGGGCGCCGCTGAATTCCGGATGGCTGCGTACCACCAGGTTGCTGCTCTTGATCCGGGCGATGTCGACCCGGGAAGGTACCGTGCAGCCGAATTCCGGGCACAGTTGCTGGAACCAGGGGCGGTACTGGTCCTGGCGGGCCAGCTCATCAAAGTGATAGGCGACGTATTGTCCCACCAGGCCGCCGGCGGCCAGCAGGATCAGCAGCAGCCAGAGCAGGCGCTTGCCCCAGGGCGAGCGGCGCTTCTGCCAGTCGAGGTGGAGCGGGTCGTCCACCAGGTCCAGCAGCACCTCTTCCTTGACCCCGGGCTCGTTGCGCTCGCGGCGCTTCTTGCCGGAGACGGCGGGCTCGTCGTCCTGGTCGTCCGGGTTGGCAGGCGAGTGAGGTTCCAGGTCATCGTCCAGGCGCAACCTGGGCGCCTGGGGTTCGTCGTCCAGGTCCGCGAGGTTGAACGACAGCGACGGTTCGGTGCGGCTGGGCTTGGGTGGTTCGGCGCTGGGTTCGGCGTCGTCCGGTTGCACCTTGGGGGGCGAAGGCTCGCTGTCGTCCCGTTCGGCGGCGCTGCCGAACAGTTCGTCCGGCCAGTGCGCCTCGTCGGCGTCCTGGGTGTCGCGCCGGGCGCTGAGGCTGCCTTCCTTGTGCTCGCGTTCCTGGCCAAAGGCCTTGGCTGGCTGGATTTCACGCTGTTCGAGCTTGGCCAGTTCCTCATCGAGGTCCAGGTGATCCAGGTCCATCTCGGCGGCCGACCATTGCTTCTGGCTGATGGCGCGCTGAGGAGCGGCAGGGGCCGCGGGGGGGGGCAGATCCGGCTCGGGTGCCGCCGGTGCCGGCGCCACGGTCGCTGCGGGAGCAGCCGGTGGCGCTACGGGTTTGGCAGCGGCTTTCGAGGTGGCAGCTTCCTTGGCCGCGCGCTGCTCGAGCAACTGCCGTGCGGCGTTGAACACCTGCAGGCAGGAGCCACAGCGAACCACTCCACGGGCCACGCTCAACTGGGCGTGGCTGACGCGGAAGCGGGTTTGGCAATGCGGGCACTGGGTGACGAAACTGTCGGTCATGCGGCCATCCGGATTATGCAGGCGGCCATTCTAGCGCCGACGGCCGGTGATGCGCACCCAGCCATCAAGGGTGGCGATCGGGTCCAGATCGAAGTCCTGGGCATAAGCCGCGGCGACTTCCTCGCCCTGTTCGGCAAGGATGCCGGAAAGCGCCAGGCGCCCGCCGGACCTGACCAGCCCCGAAAGCTGCGGCGCCAGGGCCACCAGTGGCCCGGCCAGGATGTTGGCCACCAGCACATCGGCCTGCACCTGGGGCAGTTGCTCGGGCAGGTAGAGCGGGAACAGCTCGTCGGCGATGCCGTTGCGCCCGGCGTTGTCACGGGAAGCTTCCAGGGCTTGCACGTCGATGTCGGTGCCCACCGCCTGTTTGGCGCCCAGCAACAGGGCGGCAATGGCCAGGATCCCCGAGCCGCAGCCGAAGTCCAGCACGTTGCAGTCCTTCAGGTCCTGGCCGTCCAGCCATTCCAGGCACAGGGCGGTGGTCGGGTGGGTGCCGGTGCCGAAGGCCAGGCCCGGGTCCAGCAGCAGGTTCACGGCCTCGGGCTCCGGCGCGGCGTGCCAGCTGGGAACGATCCACAGGCGCTGGCCGAAACGCATGGGCTGGAAGTTGTCCATCCAGCTGCGCTCCCAATCCTGGTCTTCGATGACTTCGCTGTGATGCTCGGGCAGCGGGCCGCCGGTCAGCAGCTCCATGTGGGCGAGTACGCTGGCGGCTTCGGTGCCGCCCTCGAACAGGGCCAGCAGATGGGTGTGGGACCAGAGCGGGGTGGTGTTCAGTTCAGGTTCGAAGATCGGCTGATCCTCGGCGTCCATGAAGGTGACCGAGACGGCACCGACTTCAAGAAAAGCGTCTTCGTAGGTTTCGGCTTGTTCTGGGCTGATGGCGAGACGGACTTGCAGCCAAGGCATGGCGGGCACCTTTGAAAATATGTGATGTGCAGCCTAGTGGGCCGCGAGAAGCGCGCAAGTTTACGCGAGACGCCCCTTGGGAGCGAGGGGGATGCCCTGTGCTTGGTCGCAAGGACGGTTGATCAGGGAATGGCCGCTGCGCGGTTCGCGAGCAGGCTCGCTCCTGCAGGGCGGCAGCGGATACGACAAGGCCGCTCGAAAGCGGCCTTGTCGGTGTGGCGGGTGCCGATCAGTGTTGCTCGGCCAGCTTGTGCTCGAGGTAGTGAATGTTCACGCCCCCTTTGCAGAAGCCTTCGTCACGGGTCAGGTCGCGGTGCAGCGGGATGTTGGTCTTGATCCCGTCGACGACGATTTCGTCCAGCGCATTGCGCATGCGCGCCATGGCTTCGTCACGGGTGGCCCCGTAGGTGATCAGCTTGCCGATCAACGAATCGTAGTTCGGTGGAACCGCGTAACCGCTGTACAGGTGCGAGTCGACGCGCACGCCGTTGCCGCCCGGGGCATGGAAATGCTTGACCGTGCCTGGGCTTGGCATGAAGGTTTTCGGGTCTTCGGCGTTGATCCGGCATTCCAGCGCGTGGCCGCGGATCACGACGTCGTCCTGGGTGAACGACAGCTTGTTGCCGGCGGCAATGCTGAGCATTTCCTTGACGATGTCGATACCGGTCACCATTTCCGATACCGGGTGCTCTACCTGCACGCGAGTGTTCATCTCGATGAAGTAGAAGCGGCCGTTCTCGTAGAGGAACTCGAACGTGCCGGCGCCACGGTAGCCGATGTCGATGCACGCCTTGACGCAGCGGGCGAAGACTTCCTGGCGGGCGGTCTCGTCGATGCCCGGTGCCGGCGCTTCTTCGAGGACCTTCTGGTGCCGACGCTGCAGCGAGCAGTCGCGGTCGCCCAGATGGATGGCATTGCCCTGGCCGTCGGACAGCACCTGAACTTCCACGTGACGTGGGTTGGTCAGGAACTTTTCCAGGTAGACCATCGGGTTGCCGAACGCTGCGCCGGCTTCGGAGCGGGTCAGCTTCGCCGAGGCGATCAGGTCTTCTTCCTTGTGCACCACGCGCATGCCGCGACCACCACCGCCGCCGGCGGCCTTGATGATCACCGGGTAGCCGACTTCACGGCCGATGCGCAGGGCGGTTTCCTCGTCTTCCGGCAGCGGGCCGTCGGAACCTGGAACCGTCGGTACGCCGGCAGCGATCATGGCGTGCTTGGCGGAAACCTTGTCGCCCATCAGGCGGATGGTCTCGGCTTTCGGGCCGATGAAGGCGAAGCCGGAGTTTTCCACCTGTTCGGCGAAGTCGGCGTTTTCCGCGAGGAAGCCGTAGCCAGGGTGGATCGCCGTGGCGCCAGTGACTTCAGCGGCCGCGATGATGGCCGGGATGTGCAGGTAGGACTGCGCGGCTTGCGCAGGGCCGATGCATACCGATTCGTCTGCCAGGCCCAGGTGCATCAGCTCCTTGTCGGCCTTGGAGTAGACGGCTACGGTCTTGATCCCCATTTCCTTGCAGGCACGCAGGATCCGCAGGGCGATTTCGCCGCGGTTGGCGATCAGGACTTTTTCCAACTTCGCAGGCTTCAACATCAAAGACTCTCCGCGGTTCAAACGATGGTGAACAGCGGTTGGTCGTACTCAACCGGCTGGCCGTCTTCGACAAGAATGGACTCGATCACACCGCTGGTTTCAGCTTCGATGTGGTTCATCATCTTCATCGCTTCGACGATGCACAGGGTGTCGCCCTTCTTCACGCTCTGGCCGACTTCAACGAAGGCTGGCGAGGTAGGCGAAGACTTGCGGTAGAAAGTACCGACCATCGGCGAACGGGCCACGGTGCCGTTCAGCGCGGGTGCGGCCGGTGCTGCAGGAGCGGCGGCGGCAGGAGCGGCAGCGGCAGGCGCAGCCACTGGAGCGGCAACCGGAGCCGGTGCGTAGTACTGCTGGGCTGGAGTCTTGCTGTGGCGGCTGATGCGTACGGACTCTTCGCCTTCCTTGATCTCCAGCTCGTCGATGCCGGACTCTTCCAGCAGTTCGATCAGTTTCTTAACTTTACGGATATCCATGAATCATCAACTCCCAAGGGTCGGTCAGGGGCGTTTATCGCTTGTCGTTCAAGCGTTTGCCTGACGTTCAAGCTGTTCTAGGGCGGCCTCCAGGGCCAGTCGGTAACCGCTGGCGCCAAGGCCGCAGATCACTCCCACCGCAACATCGGAGAAGTAGGAGTGATGACGGAAAGGTTCGCGTTTGTGCACGTTGGACAAATGCACTTCGATGAATGGGATGCTCACCGCCAGCAGCGCGTCACGTAATGCGACGCTTGTATGCGTAAAAGCTGCTGGATTGATCAAAATGAAATCCACGCCTTCATCGCGGGCGGCATGGATGCGCTCGATCAATTCGTACTCGGCATTGCTCTGCAGGTACTGCAGATGGTGCCCGGCATCACGGGCCCGTTGCTCCAGGTCCTGGTTGATCTGGGCCAGGGTGGTTGCACCGTAGACCCCCGGTTCACGGGTGCCGAGCAGGTTCAGGTTGGGTCCGTGAAGAACCAGTAGGGTGGCCATCGGTTGTTCCTTGTTATCGGGGGCTGTTGTCAGAACCCGGCGACTATGCCGGAAAGACTTTATGACTGTCCAGTTCTCTGCAATAGCCAGCACGATGACCGATGTTTGCGCAAAATATGTGACCGACAGGTTAAATCCGGTCATTTGCCCTCAAGAAGGGGGGGCGTTCTTCTTGTCGCCCGTTTCGTCGCTGATGGCGGTGGGTTGTGGTTTGCGCGCCCGTTTCAGAGCCTAGACGCGGAACGCTTGGACGGCCGTATGCAATTGCCCGCCCAGGTCCAGCAGGTTTTCGCCCTGGGCCCGGCCTTCGCCGATGCGCAGCAGGTTGTCGCCGCCCAACTGGTGGATGCGTTCGCTGTGATCGCGGATTTCGCTCACCGCGCCGCTCTGTTGGGCAGTGACATCGGCGATCCGCACGGCGGTATCGGCGATGGTCTGGATCGCCCCGACGATTTCGTCCAGGGCGCCATCGGCGGCCTGGGCCTGGCCGGCGGTGGCCTCGGCGTGTTCGACCTGGGCGCGCATGCCTTGTACCGATTGCTGGGCGGCGGCCTGCAGGCCGGCGATCAGGGCCTGGATCTCCGCGGTGGCCCCGGCGGTGCGCTGGGCCAGGGAGCGCACTTCTTCGGCGACCACGGCAAAACCGCGGCCCATTTCCCCGGCGCGGGCGGCTTCTATGGCGGCGTTGAGGGCCAGCAGGTTGGTCTGGTCGGCGATGGAGCGGATCACCGTCAGCACGCCGCCGATGGTGGCGGATTCCTGCGCCAGGTGTTCGATCATCTGCGCGTTGCCCTGGACTTCCCCGACAAGGGCGTGCAGCCCGGTGAGGCTCAGGCCTATGACTTTCTGCCCCTGCTGCACTGCGAGGCCAGCACTGCGGCTGGCGTCGGCGGCCTGGCTGGCGTCCCCGGCGACCTGCTGGATGGTGGCTTCCAGTTCGCCCAGGGCATCGCGGATCTGTGCGGTGTCGCCGGCCTGGCGCTCGGCGCCGCTGTGCAGGCCGCTGCTCAGGTCGGCCAGGGCACGGCTGCTGCCGGCCACTTGTTCGGCGTTCTGGCGGATGGTGCCCACCAGGTCCACCAGGTAGGCGCGCAGGCGGTTCAGGGATTCCTCGATGTCATGCAGCTCGCGGTTGGTCTTGCCCAGCTGGATCGGTCGGCTGAAGTCGCCTTCGGCCCAGGTCGACAGCGCCGGGGCGAGGTTGGTCAGAACCCGCGCCAGCTTGCGCTGCAAGGTGTCGATCACCAGGGCGATCAACAGGATCAGGCCGATCATCAGCCCCTGCATCAGCCGCACTTCGCCCTGGATCTGCCCGTGCTGGGCCCGTACCGCCGGTTCCAGCTCGGCGATGGCCTGGCGCACGGCGTTGATCTTCAGCAGGGTTGCGGCGCTCAGGTCGGCGCGCTTCTGGATCTGCTCGCGGGTGCGCTGCAGTTCTGCCGGATAACGGCTGAGCAGGCTGTTGAGTTCACGCTTGAAGCCTATGCCGGCATCTTCGGCGGCGGCTTTTTCGGTGTTTTCCAGGCCCATCATGGCGGCGAAATCATCGGTGCCCGATTCGCTGCTGGCGGCCACGCCCAATAAAGGCAGGGCTTCGAGTTGATCGGCCTGGGCGCGGATGCTGTTCACTTCCCGTTCCACATCGGCGGCCAGCTCGCTGCGGCCACTGCTCACCAGCTTGTCCCGGGCCAGGGAGAGCTTGCCCAGGTGCTGGGAGGCGGTGAGCAATAAAGGCAGGTAGTTCGCGGCTTCCGCGCTCTTGGCCCCGCTGGCGTACTGGCTGAGCTGCTCCAGGTTGGCGCCCAGCTCGCGTTCGGCCTGCAACAGCAGGGCCTGGGGATCGCCTGCCAGCTTGCCGGCGGCCAGCAGGTCGGTCTTGCTGAAGTCGTCGAGGCTGGCCAGGCTCGGGCGCAGGCTTTGCGCCAGCGGTGGCGGCAGTTCGCCCAGCTCGCCCTGCAGGGTTTCCAGGGCCTGGGCCGCACTGCTCAGGCGCAGGGCATCGCCGCTGGCCAGGTAGTCTTCGATATTGCGCGCCACCTGGTTCTGAAACTGCTGGGACAGCCCCAGGTAGCGCTCCATCAATAGATAGGGGCGTTCCAGGGCCCGTTGCGACCACCACAGCGTCGCCCCAAGGGCGAGGCAAACGGCAACGAGCAGCAGGGTATTGAGATTGGTCAGCAGCTTCAGGCGCATCGGGGCTCTACCAACGGCTTAAATGGTAAGCGCCTGAATTTATTGCGTTTGTATTACAAGGTTATGACCGAATCGGTGGATTCGGATGAAAAGATGGCACTTTGACTTGATCGCGCGGCCTGGACCCGATTGCGCCCACCATGCTTGGCCCGGTACAGGGCTTCGTCGGCCTGGCTGGCCATCATCAGGCTGTCGGAATCCTCCTGCATTTCCACCACCCCGGCGCTGAAGGTGCACCACAGGTCCTGGGGCTGGGCCGGGTAGTGGATCTCGGCAAAGCGCTGGCGGATTTCGTCCAGAACCTTGCACGCGGCGTCCTGGTCGGTGTCGGGCATGACAATGGCAAATTCTTCGCCGCCGTAGCGGCCGATGAAGTCGGTCTTGCGCAGGCGCTGTTTGAGAAACAGCGCCAGGCTCTTGATCACCCGGTCGCCCATGGGGTGGCCGTGGCTGTCGTTGACCCGCTTGAAGTGGTCGATATCCAGCATGGCGAAGCTCAGCGGCTTGCCCTCGCGACGGGCGCGGAAACTGCAGTCTTCCAGCAGTTGCAGGATATGGGTGTGGTTGTACAGGCCGGTGAGGCTGTCGCGGACCATCCGCGCCTTGAGGTTGCGCGCCCGGGCCGCGCGGTTGCGCACGGTGGTGATCAGGTGCCGGGGCTTGATCGGCTTGGTGAGGAAGTCGTCGCCGCCTTCGCTCATGGCGTCCAGCTGCTTGTCCAGGTCGTCCTCGGCGGACAGGTAGATGATCGGCACGCTGACGTAGCGGTCGTTGTGGCGGATTACCTTGGCCAGCTCGGTGCCGGTGCAGGCCGGCATGTACATGTCGAGAATGATCAGGTCCGGCTGGAAGTCCGCCAGCTCGGCCATGGCCTGGATCGGTTCGATCAGGGTGCGGGTGACGATCCCGGCACTGTTGAGCAGGCGCTCGGTGTGCAGGGCCTGGGCCCGGGAGTCGTCGATGATCAGCACTTTATAAGGTTCGTACTGGGCGACGCAGGTCAGTACTTCGATTTTTTCCAGCAGGCTGGAGGCTTCCAGGGTGCCGGTGAGGAATTCCTGGCCGCCGGCGCGCACTGCGGCCAGGCGCGTCGGGGTGTCGGTTTCATGCAGGCTGAAGAACAGCAGCGGGAGTTTCTGCTCCAGGCCGACCTGGGCCTCGGCGGCCAGGGTCAGGCCCATGCCGGCACCGCAGAAATCCACATCGATGACGATGGCCGCCGGCAGGCGTTCGACCATGGACGAACGAAAGGCCGGAATGCTGTCCAGGGACTGGGCGCTGAGGCCGAAGAATTCCAACTGCTTGGCCAGGCGCTCGGCCCGGTCGTGGTCCTGCAGCATCACGTAGATCGGCTTGCGCAGGGGCGGCAGGAAGGTCTGTTCCAGTTGGTCGCCGTGGCGCAGCCCGGTGCGCGACAGGCGCTGCATCAGGCGGTTGAGGTCGGTGATCAGGTTGCTGCTGAGGCGGCCACGGTTGGCGTCCACCGCTTCCAGGGACTGGCTGATGCTGCGGGCCAGCTGGGTATGTTCGGGTTGTTCGAAACGTTCGGCGAAGCGCAGCAGGCGCAGGTTGGCCTCGCACAGCTCCGACATGTCGGTGGTCGACCATTCGCTGCGTTGCAGACGCTGCCATATCTCAAGAATCTGACGTGCCTGATGAATTACCCGCTGGGCAAAGTGGTGCTTGAGGCGCTCACGGCTGGGGTCTTCTGGCTCGGTCATATCCTGACTACTAGTTAGGGTGCATGCTGAGATCGACTGGTGGCTC